>Ga0209491_10002728_pt1 | contig 30736 bp, 33 predicted proteins | sample BON02_FD_187213 | JGI IMG/M metagenome (GOLD analysis project Ga0209491, IMG submission 187213) | Freshwater microbial communities from Lake Bonney liftoff mats and glacier meltwater in Antarctica - BON-02 (SPAdes) (version 2) | ecosystem: Environmental > Aquatic > Freshwater > Ice > Glacier...
AAAACGCGTATTAGCCACATCTGACGTAGTGGAATCATTGAACGGAAAATGGAAAACGTTGATAGAAGGATCTCGCACACCAGCACTCGGAAGCAATGCATTGCTAATGGCAGCCCTGATGGGAGGGGATCGAGCTGATGAAATTAAGCTAGCGCTAGAAACGGTCAAAGTGCGGGACGTCGAAACATGGACCAGAAAGACAATCGGGATAACTTTTCATAAGGAAAAATCAGCAAAACCAAACCCCGGACTGCCTGAGAATCCGCAGGAACTTACCCCGGCGTTTTAAACACCCCAGACACGGTCGAAGTAATCCTGCATTTCCTGCTGGAGAATGTTCGGGGATGGTGAGGAGGTGAGATTGCCTTGAGGGGTGGCAGCGGAAGTAATGGGATAAACGTTGACGATGATGGTGCGGCGTTTGACGGTTTTTACTTTGACGCAGGTGGTGATTTCGACTTTGGGGTCGGAGCCGGGGATGCCGAGTTTGATGGGGGCGTGGCTTTCGAGAATTTCGTTCGTGGTGGCATCGGGGATTGCAGAGAAAGAGATGGTGGCTTTCGAGGTTTGCAGGAAAGCGGGTACGATGACGCCGACTTCGCAGCCGAGATCGAGGTGGAAGGGGGCGTTTGCTTGGATTTCGACTTGGTTCGGGGGGCTGTCTGCTGGAGCCATGATCCAGGTGTCGGTTTTGGAGCCAAGATCGGTGGCGGCGGCCCGGCGGGAGGTTTTATCGACGCCGGAATCCCATTTTGAGTAATAGTGGATCTTGAAAAAGTTTCGATGCCGGGGCGAGGAAAAAGGCGGGAGCGTGGTGAGGGGAGTCAACCAAGGGTTCGACCTGTCGCAGTTCTCAGGTCTTGCGGATCGCCAGTTTCATGATTCCTCCGATGATCACCAGGCTGAGGAGGGCGATGAGCCAGTGGGTTTTGGGATTTGAGGAAGGTTGAGAGGACGCAGGGCCGGGAGTTTGCGTGGACTGGGAGGTGCTGTGTGTGCGGGGTGGTGGGTGATTGATGACTTGCCCGAGGTGGTTGTAGCGGAGCTTGCTGCCTTGGAGCTGGAAGCTGCGTTTCCCATCGCGTACTTCCCGGCACCACGCGCGGCAGTCGCGGAGGGCTTCTTCGGGGTTGTTCTCGTAATGACTCCGCAGTGCTTTTTTTCTCCGCTCGGGGTCGATGGGGTCGAAGTAAGGATAATCAGGGAGATCCGGGCCGGGGATGACGGCCAATTCGGTGAGGGCGTAGTTGAGAAGTCCGCAAACGGCTTGGTGAGATGCTCGGTAAAGATAGAGATCCTTCCTGACTAATTTACTGTCAAAGTCGTCGAAGGGTTCGTAGAGAACGAGGTCAATCAGGGCGGCAACGGCTTCCGGGTTGCGACTCCGGGTGATGGTGACGATTGCTCTGATGATCGCTCGCTGTCTCGTTTCGGAATATTCGATGTAGTCCGCACCGTCGGGGCCTGCGAGAGTTTTGATCTCGAGGACTTGCTCAGGAATGGTGTCGCGCTTCATCGGCGGCTTTTTCTGGGCGTGCAAAATCGTCACTGTCGCAGTGAGAGTGAGGAAAATGAGGAGACGCAAATTAGTTGCCATTTTGAGCAGGTGAATTTGTGAGGCGGTCAACTTCCAACCAAATTTTATTCCACTCCTCAAGGACCAGTTCGAATCCGTTCTTGCTAACAGGACCTGAGACCATCAATCGCCATTGATGAAGGGCTGGATCTTTTGCGAGGGGTGCGGGACCACCGTTGTGAGAGAATGGGATGCCGGGGACTTCGCTGGCGGGGTTATACTGATCGGGGTGTCCTAGCGTGATGATGAGGTGACCAATTTCGTGAGTCATCGTGTGCAAGATACGTTGACGGATGCCCTCACGCATTTGTTGATTTGTTGGTTTGTTCAAATATTCATTTGAGAAGGTAGAGGTGGCTACAAAACAGCGATCGTTTACAACATCCGCAGTTCCACCGGCGGTCCCCGCTGGAGCGATCGATGGCGGAATGTCTTCAATGGTCCGAATCAAAGAGCAGCCTCCCATTAGAAAAAGATGGAGTTCGTTGGCGGCGAGAATACTGCCATTAAACGTCGAGTTACCGTTCGCATCCACAGAAAGGAAGTGACTTGATTCGTGGCCGTTTCGATTGGGGGGAAGGTCGAAGTAGGTATCGCCCGCGGAGGGTTCGACGGAGGAATGTACGAAGGGATTATTGTAGTTGGCGGCGGTGGATTTGTCCCAATCGACTACGACAGCGGGTTGCAGGGCGATCTGGCACTTGACGTTGGTTTGTTCGAGGTAGACACGGTCGAAGTAATCCTGCATTTCCTGCATTTCCTGCTGGGGAATGTTCGGGGATGGTGAGGAGGTGAGAATTCCGTTAGGGGTGGCAGCGGAAGTGATGGGGTAAACGTTGACGATGATGGTTCGGCGTTTGACGGTTTTTACTTTGACACAGGTGGTGATTTCGACTTTGGGGTCGGAGCCGGGGATGCCGGGGATGCCGAGTTTGATGGGGGCGTGGCTTTCGAGAATTTCGTTCGTGGTGGCATCGGGGATTGCGGAGCATGAGACGGTGGCTTTCGAGGTTTGCAGGAGGGCGGGTGCGATGACGCCGACTTCGCAGGCGAGATCGAGGTGGAAGGGGGCGTTTGCTTGGATTTCGACTTGGTTCGGGGGGCTGTCTGCGGGAGCCATGATTCAGGTGTCGGTCTTGACTCCGAGATCGGTGGCGGCGGCCCGGCGGGAAGTTTCATCGACGCCGGAATCCCATGATCCGATAATGCCGATGGCGTCGAGTGCCTGGGCTTGATCGATGCCGCGGACGACGAAGGGGGCGACGTACCAGGTGGGCACGTCGATGTCTGTTCCGGTGAATGTTCTTGTTGAGGTGATGGAGCTTTGGCCTTTCGGAATAATGAGAGGTGGAATTTTTTCAAGTCCACGGATCAAGTTGGATGAGTTTCCTGGTTCCGGGATGGAGGTGTAAAGGATGAGGTCGATGGGGGTGTCGTGTTGGGCGGGATTCACCGATGTGAAGGTGATGGTGGTTTGGGCCGCTGCGGGGGTCGAGGTAATAGGAATGGGGAAGGTATCAATCGGTGCGGTGGGATTTTCCAAGAGGCGGTAGTCTCGATCAAGAAGATAGGCGCGAGTACCAGCGTTGGCTCCGTTGATCTGCACAACTTCGAGGGTGTATGCGTGCCCCGGCACGAGGCCTTCAATTTGGCCCGGTGGAATGGTTCCTGGCGGCGGGGTGAGCGGATCGATCCCTTGGTCGATTGAATCGCCATTGGAGATGCCGTCGCCGTTGAAGTCATCATTGACGGCATCGTAGGTGGGGATATCGGAGCCAACGATACGGAAGAAAATGTGATCGTCGGTGGGATCGAAGGTGATTTTTTCGATTCCGAAACCTGAATGGATCACTTCGCCGAAATAGGTCCAGGTGACGAGGTCGAAGGAGCATTGCATGAAGTCGGTGTGCCCGGGGAGGGAGAGCCACTGCAAGGTGACGAAACCGTTGTCGTCGCGGGAGAGGGTGGGATTTGGTTGGGCGCTGACCGAGGCGAGGCAGTGGGTGGAGACCAGGATGAAGCCGAGGAAGAATTTGAGAAGATGGGACATCGTTTTGATGGGACGGGGTGTTTAACGATGTCTCCAGTAGGTGATGGTGGAGCGTTTCGGACTGGAGTGGACGGGGGCAGGTTCTTTGGGAGGTGAGGGCTTTGGGAGTTTGGGTTTCTGGAGATGATGGTGGTAGGCCTCCATGAAGGCTGGCCCTCCAATCTTGAGTGCTGAGGGTCCACAAAGTTGGAACGAAGATGGCAGGGCTGATTTTTTCCGCGCCTGGCTGTTTTCAGGGTCGGTGGGCTTTCCTTTCTGGAGGAGGGACTTCTTGGTTGTGTGGTTGACGAAGGTCATGGCGACAAATTCGTGACCCAAGCGTTGGAAGCTTCCGGTCGCTTCAGACTGGGACCAGTCGAGATCTGACCAGGCTTGGAAGATCGTTTGATCTGGTCCGCTGAGAGGGTGCCATTCGAGGTAGGTTCGCTTGTCTTCACAGACGAGGGCGTGGACAAAGTAATAGTGAGTGGGAAGATTGGGTTGAGTCTGGGTGATTTCGGGAGGAGAAGTTGCTGCGAAGGGAGATTTAACTGGAGGGCCGATGAGCTTGTGGACGGTAAGAATTCGGTCGGGGAGAGTGATTTGGCGGGTTTTTTCAGTGGGGGATTTTTCGGAGTGACTGGGATGAGCATGGAGGACGCTCATTCCCAAAGAGGCGAGAATGGTGAGGTGTGCTTTCATAGGGAATTACAAATAGAATCAAATTTACAGTTATCAGGTCAATGAGTCGATGTGTGCTGGTGTTTTTGGTCTTGTAAGGAGACTGGCTTCGCGGTCGTTTACGAAGATTGAAGTTTCCTCTGTCAACCCCCTTTCACCCCCTTCCGCTCCGGTGCAAGGGCGGCTTCAAGGCCCTCCCGCCAAAAGCAAATTCCTAGCAGTAGAGTCGTTCCTAAATCTTCCTATCGTCCACGCGGGCTGCTCTTCCCCTCTTCAACTTCCTCCCGCTCCCGGTCATCCCGTCGCGCAGGTTGGGGTCTCGAAACCTCACGGGCCGGAGCTGACGACTCTTCACGTTGCCTCGCTGGCCTTTTCTCCGCAACAGCCTCGCTCCTGGTTTCGTTGAGAGGTTCGCGGCGCTCCTCTCGCATTTCCTCGTCCTTGCGGGCAACGCGTTCACCACCTTCTTCATCGGCGGTCGACTCCCCCATCTCGATCTCAACCGGCTTGAGCTCGGCAGTCTGCAATTCAGGAAGAATGATTTTTCGGGGACCCACCTCCGCAGAAGGAAATCCCGCCTCCCAGGCTTCTTGCGACAAGTCAGGAAGTAGGTTCTCTGCCACCCGGGCGTCCAGATCGTCATCCGCACCGCTGCGCGAAGCTCGCTGAACAATCTCCACCTCGGGCTGGAACCGGACCCGCGAAAGGGCCTCAGAGCTCTCGATCAAACCTCGCACGCGGAGAGGGCGGGAAAGCCCGCGAACCAGGGGAACTAGCCTGGGAGCGGTCACGATCAAGCGCTCGCCGCGTGCCTTGACTCCCGGCCGGACCGTCTTTGACTCCCGGGCATCCGTTCTTTTCCTCTCGATTTGAAAATAAGGAACCCGGCGACCTATCCGCTCGGAGAGGTCGAGGTATCCAGGGCCACCACTGAAAACCCGCCCACTGGACCTCTCAATACGGGTCACGTTTTTAGCCCGGGCAAGACGGCCTGCATTCTCCGCTTTCGGCACACAGACCCGGGAGATCTCTTGGTCAAAATTTTCGCTATCCACGAAGGTATAACAGCCGGCATCGACTCCCGGAAGATCATCGGCCGAAGGATCATGCTGCCCGCCTCGCTGTCTCAGCGTTGCAGGTGGAAGCGGAGCCCACCCGATGCACGAGCTGGATTGACGCCAGGTACACCAACTTGGCGCCCATTCTGTCCCCGGCACCCAAATCCATCCCCGGTCATGGCCCAGGTTGGCCCAGCGGCCGTAATGATAGGTCGCCCACCCAAAAGGCTCATTGGAAATCCAGGTCCAGCCACGGTTACTGCAAGCCCAACGGCCACGCAAGTAAGGTCGCCATGACAAATCCCTGCTGACCGCCGGTTGCCAAACGTATCCATATTCAGTCGATTCAAACCAAGATCCGTAGGGCGAAAGTTCCTGATAAAAATCCCGCTTGTCGATTTCTTCCTCCGCGTCGGTCTCGTCGGTCTGCACGAACCCTCCACCCACCAGACGACCCGCCAGCGCAAGATCCTCGTCGCTCAAGCTCAACGGATCAGCGCGGAAATCATACGAGCGTTCAAAGTGATCGTTCTGCCGCCCCTCAAGAATGAATTCGCGCTCCGCGAGGGCATTCTCCCGCTTCAACAAACCCTCAACTTCGCCCGGCGTCGCCTCGCCCTCCTGCTCCAAGGCATAGCGGACTTCATCGGCAAGCAAGCGCTCGCGCTCAATGGCATCCCGCTCCGAGACGAGACGCTGTTCTTCAAGCTCGTATTCCAACGCATGTTGCTTCTCAAGCGCATTGGAATTCTGCTTTTCAAGCGCTTCCACACGGACTTCGAGCATCGCCGCCTCGTCCTCGGATTGATCGCAACTTGCCGCCGTCAAGGCAACCAAAACAGTGAAAGAAAAGCGCAAAAATCGTTTCATGAAACAAGAAGACCGATCAATAAGACAAAGCCAACCTCCATTTTATTCAACTTTTTTTCAGCGGATGATGTTTAGGCCAACGAATCATTTCGTCCCGCCCGGAAGCGCTTGGCAATGCTCCTCCAAACCCGGTGGGAATTCTCTTGGGAATGGCAATATCACCCATCGCGATCCGTTGATACATCATTCCTGGGCAAATGTCTTTGACAGATCCCGGGCGCCCCGTCAGCCTCCGCTCCGAACTTGAATCTTCCCATGAACGACGACCGCCTTTCCACCCTCAACCACTCCATGTGTCTCACATTGGAGGGGATCGGGATTGGAAAACCCACGAACGCCTCGTGCGAGCCGCCCACAAGCAGGGAATAGATTCCGCACACCTTCGGAATCCAGCCATTCAGCCGCCCTGCTTCGATCCTTCGACGCGGGGCTTTTTTGTGCCCCGCCCCTTTCACTTCACCCTCTTCATTTTCACGATGCCCCACTCTCTCCATCTCGCCACCATCCTCGTTCTCAACCGGAACTGGCTGGCGGTCATGTCCACCACCCCGGTCGACGTCTTCGGTGCCATGGTCAACGGCCAGGCGCTGGGCCTCGATATCCAAGGACCCGATGGCATGACCCCGCTTTCCTGGGACGCCTGGTGCCAACTTCCCATCCGCGAAGGCGACACCTCCATCGGCACCGTGCGCGGAAAAATCCGCATTCCCACCGTGGTGGTCCTCCGCTCCTTCGACCGCCTTCCCCGCAAGCGTCTGCGCTTCGGACTGCGCGGACTTTGGGAGCGCGATGGCGGCCGATGCCAATACTCCGGCCGTGAACTCACCCTCGCCCAAGCCAACATCGACCACGTCCTCCCCAGCTCCCGCGGCGGCGAAACGTCCTGGGAAAACTGCGTCCTCTCCGATCGCAACGTCAACACCCGCAAGGCCGACAAAACTCCCCGGGAAGCCGGACTCAAACTCCTCAAGCAGCCTGTCCGCCCACCGGTCATGCCGCTCACCCAATTCATCAAAAACAAGCACCAGATCAAAGACTGGCAGCTCTTCCTGCCCGCCTCCTGATACCACCATGAATCAATACGACCTCATCCAAGATCACACTCGCAATATCAACGTCCGATGGTTCAACGGAAAGCCCGACGTCAGCGAGAAACACCCATCGCCTATAAAAACGCCGATCAGATCAAGGCCCAGATCCGCGAGTTCGATCTCGCCACCATCGTCGCCGAAATCAAGCCCCTCGGCTGCATCATGGCCGGCGGCAACAAACGCCGCGACGAAGCAGAACTCACCCCAAAACAAATCCCCCAAATCGGCTACCGCGCCGAACGTCGTCGGGTCAAACGAGATCTCGCCAACCACGATCCCACCCGTAGGAGAGGCTCTTAGTCTCTCCCCGGCAGCTCCAACCTGGCAACTTAACGCACGAAGAAAGAAATTCTCCCATTGCCGGAGATTAGTGATACAAACCCGCCCTCCCGGATCATCCCGGTGAATTCCAATGTCCAAAAAACGTCCCACCCCTTCGTCGTCCAATTTTTTCGATGACATCCCCATTCCCGTCGCCGTCGCCGTCGACAAAAAATCAGCCTCCTATTCCAATCGCGACAAACTCCAACCCAACACCGCGATCATTTATTGCGAGGGCAACTTCGGCGGAACCCAGGGCAAAACGGCCAACGGATTGATCCGCCCTGCCGGGAAATTTGAAATCCTCTCGATCATCGACAGCGAAAAAGCGGGTCGCGATGCCGGCGAGGTCCTCAACGCTCAAACCAACGGAATCCCAATCTGCCGGGACCTCAAGGAAGCCTTGGCAGAAGCGGACCACGTCCCCGGCTATTTCATTTTCGGGATCACCCGGGCGAATGGACTGCATTCTCCCGACGAAAAACGTCTCATTCTCGAAGCCATCGATCACGGCATGCAAATCGTCAACGGACTTCAGGAATTTGCGAATTGTCATCCTGAACTCACGCCAGTTTGTGCCGTCGACAAACCGGTCGGCTGAAACACCAAACCTGCGCCAATAAAAAAGGCAGAGCACCGTGAAGTGCTTTGCCCTTGGTAACAATCCGCTGCAAGCGGATTAGTAATTAGTAGCTACGTCCACCACCGCCACGCTCTTCACGGGGCTTGGCTTCGTTTACCTTGAGGGAACGACCGTCGAGGTCTTGCCCGTCGGCGCCTTTGATGGCGTCGATCATCGCTGACTTGGAGTCCATGGTCACGAAAGCGAAGCCACGTGGACGACCGGTCTCGCGGTCTTCTGGAAGGTGAGTGTCGGTCACTGAACCATATTGGGAGAAAAAGGACTCAAGTCCTTCCTTTGTCGTATCGAACGACAGATTGCCTACATACATTTTCATCGTAATAAAATGGCTCGTGCGGTGAGACGCCAATTTTCAAAACCAACGACAGCACGAACCGGCTCAAGCCCGTAGCTTATTTTGGCTCGCGATACTACAATTTTCTCAAATTTATTGCAAAGGTCCCCTCAACCCCCATACCCAATCCTCGACATTCCATCCCCCCATGCTATCAGGAGGGGTTATGAAAAAAATCCTCACCAGCCTCACTTCGCTGACCATTCTTTGCTCGGCGGCCCATGCCCAGGACCGCGACCACCAACGCGACCGCCCCGCCGACCGGCACACCGTCAATTGGGATCAGATCAAACAACGGATCGAAAGTGCCGTCGATCGCGGCGACCTCACCCGCGAACAGGCCAATGCCAGATACAACGAAATCAAAAAGAACCACGCACCCCGCGACGCTCGCGAGCACGACCAAAAACCCCGCGACGCTCGCGAGCACGACCAAAAACACGAGCGCCCTGACCTTCCCCGCGAGGCCCGCTTGAAGATGCTTCTTGGCCGCCTGGTGGAAAGCGGAAAAATCTCCCGCGAAGTTTCAGGCCAAATCCAGCACCTCGCCTTCGAAGATCATGGGAAGGACCCGGAGCCAAGACCTCATGAGCACCTCGAAAAGCTCGCCGGAGAACTCGAACGACTCATCGACCGAGCCAGGCATGAGCTTGGAGAGCTCGAAGAAACCCGTGAACACTTGAACGGAGAGCGCCGCGAACGCGGCGAGAACGAAGAGCGCCGCGCCCACGAACAGGAAGCCCGCATGAAAACCGAGGCCCGCCGACGCGCCGAAATGGCCCGGGCCGAAGAAATGAAACGTCACCAACTCGAAATGCGAGCAAAAGCCGAGATGCAAGCACGCGAAATGCAGCAAAAGCGCATGAGGGAAGAACGGAAGAAACAGGAGGCCGCAGCCCGCGCACGCGCCGAGAATGAAAAGGAAGAAGGCGACAAGGGCAAGAAGCGCGAAAAAGAAGAGGAAAACGACCGTCGTTAATCTTCACCAATTTACCCGAAAATCTCAAACCGCCGAACAATGAACAATGGGAGGCCTTCCGACTCACAGTCGCCCAGGCTTGCCGCCGAGAACTCGATCTCATCGAGTAGCCAAAAGCTCCAGCTTTTGGTTCTTAGTTGACGGAATTCCAAAAGCAGGAGCTTTCGGCTACGTTCCCCTAGAGACCCAATTCTTTCCCCACCGAAACAAAGGCCTCAAGTGCTTGATCAAGATGGTCGCGAGTATGCGCAGCCGAAATCTGGGTGCGGATCCTGGCCCGGCCTTGCGGAACGACCGGAAAGAAGAAGCCGATGGCGTAGATATTCTTCTCTAACAGCTTCTCGGAGAATTGCTGCGACAGCGCGGCATCCCCCAGCAGCACCGGCGAGATCGGGTGCTCCTTACCCATAATCTCAAAACCCGTTGAGGCAATCTCCTCGCGGAAATAACGCGTGTTCTCCTTCACCCGATCCGCCAGCCCCGTCGAAGCCGTCAGAATCTCGAGCACTTTCAACGAGGCGGCCACGATGGGAGGCGCAATGCTGTTCGAAAAAAGGTAAGGCCGGGAACGTTGACGAAGGAGATCAATAATTTCCTTCTTCCCCGAAGTGTATCCCCCGGAAGCACCGCCCAAGGCTTTCCCCAGGGTTCCCGTCGTCAAATCAATCTTCCCGAAAAGCCCGCAATGCTCATGGGTGCCCCTCCCCCGCTCTCCCAGAAAGCCGGTGGCGTGACAGTCATCGAAGTGAACAAGCGCTCCGTATTTTTCAGCGAGCGCATGCACCCCGGCGAGGTCGGCAATCACTCCGTCCATCGAGAAACAACCATCGGTCGTGATGAGCTTGTGACGGGCTCCCGCTGCGTCCGCTTCCTGGAGCTTCGCTTCAAGATCCGCGAGGTCGTTGTTGGCATAGCGAAAGCGTTTGGCCTTGGAGAGGCGAACGCCATCGATAATGGAGGCGTGATTCAAGGAGTCGGAAATCACGGCATCCTCAGCCGAGAGAATGGTCTCGAAAAGCCCGCCGTTGGCGTCGAAACAGGAAGGATAGAGAATGGTGTCCTCAGTTCCCAAATAGTCCGACAGGGCTTCTTCGAGCTGACGGTGAAGGGTCTGGGTTCCGCAGATGAAACGCACCGAGGCCACCCCAAATCCATGCGTCTTGACCGCCTCGCGGGCCGCTTCACAAACTTCGGGATGATTCGCCAGGCCCAGGTAATTGTTCGCGCACATGTTGATGACGCGACGCCCGCCTTCGAGGGTCACTTCGGCATCCTGTGCCGAGGAAATGAGGCGCTCGGTTTTAAAAAGCCCGGCAGACTTGATCTCATCGAGGGTCGTCGAGAGCTGGCTGGAAAATTGTTGGGTAAACATGGTGTCAATTTAGGGTTGCTCGTTCCAATTCAGGAGGACTTTTCCGCACGAACCTTCCTTCATCGCGGTGAATCCTTTTTCAAAATCCGTGTAGTGGAATTGATGCGTGATCACCGGGGCAATGTTGAGGCCGGACTGAATCATGGAAGTCATCTGATACCAGGTATCATACATTTTACGACCGTAGATCCCCTGAATCGTCAGTGATTTGAAGATCACTTTATTCCAGTCAATCATCGTCCCGGATTCGGGAATGCCAAGAAGGGCGATCTGCCCGCCAGTCCGCATGCTGTCGATGAGGTCAATGAAGGCACGGCCATTGCCGGACATTTCGAGCCCCACATCGAAGCCCTCGGTCATGCGAAGCTCGTTCTGAATGTCCTTGATCTTTTCCTTGGAAACATCAACGGCTCTGGTCGCACCCAGAGCCATTGCGAGCTCAAGCCGGCCGGGGTTGATATCCGTCACCACGACATGCCGCGCTCCGGCATGTTTCGCAATGGCAGCCGCCATGCAGCCGATCGGGCCCGCCCCCGTGATGAGGACATCTTCTCCCAAAAGGGGAAAGGTCAGCGCAGTGTGGGTGGCATTTCCAAAAGGATCAAGAATCGAGGCCACCTCATCACTGATCTCGGTCGCAAGCTTCCAAACATTGGTCGCCGGCAGGGCCAGGAACTCGGCAAAAGCCCCCGGATAATTGACACCAACACCCTTGGTGTCTTTGCAGAAATGCCGGCGGCCCGCGAGGCAGTTCCGACAGCGACCACAAATGACATGCCCTTCCCCCGAGACCCGGTCGCCAATTTTCAAATAATCAACATCAGGTCCCAGCTCGACAATCCGCCCGACGAACTCATGCCCCACGGTCAGCGGAACCGGAATCGTGGCCGCAGCCCACTCATCCCACTTGTAGATGTGCAAGTCAGTTCCACAAATCCCGGTCCGTTCGACCTTGATGAGAACCTCCCTGCGCCCAAGAGTGGGCTCGGGGACATCGATCAAGGTGAGACCGGGAGCGGCTTCAGTTTTCACAAGGGCTTTCATGGCAGTGAGTCCCAAACCCTTACCTGAAATGCCTCTAGTCACAATGGGAAAAATTCCTGCGTTTCCACTTTTTTAACTATTCTATGAAATTGGCAGACGTTTTAACAGACTTGTGATCTCGAAAGCCGTTCTTTAGAAGTGCTGCCATGCTCATTGATTTACGAAGCGATACCGTGACCCGCCCGACTCCTGCGATGCGAGAGGCGATGAGTTCGGCGAAAGTCGGTGATGATGTCATGGGCGATGATCCGACTGTTGCGCGACTTGAGGAGCTGGCGGCCGGACGCCTGGGGAAGGAGGCGGGGATGTTTGTCCCAAGCGGGACGCAGAGTAATCTGTGTGCGATGCTCGCTCACTGCGGGAGAGGCGATGAATATCTCGTCGGTCAGTCGGCACATAGCTATCTCTTTGAAGGTGGTGGTGCGGCCGTGCTTGGAAGCATTCAGCCGCAGCCGCTTGACCAGGAACCGGATGGAACGTTGTCTTTTGAAAAGATGGCGGCGTTGGTGAAGCCTCATGATTTCCACTTCGCGCGGACCCGCCTCCTGTGTTTGGAGAACACGACCTGGGGAAAGGTTCTCCCGCTCGACTATCTCCAGTCGGTGGGTGACTTCGCTAAAAAGCATGGCTTGGCCCTGCATCTGGATGGGGCTCGCATTTTCAATGCGGCTGTTGCCTCCGATGAACGGGCCGCGACGTTGGCGGTGCCCTTTGATTCGGTTTCGCTTTGTTTGTCGAAAGGACTGGGAGCGCCGGTGGGGTCGGTCCTGGTTTCGTCTGCCGCCTTCATTCAGGAGGCCAAACGTTGGCGTAAGATGCTGGGCGGGGGGATGCGGCAGGCTGGCATTCTCGCCGCAGCCGGGATCCATGCCCTGGAAAATCACGTTCATCGCTTGGCGGAGGATCATGACAATACCCGTCGTCTTGGTGAGGGGCTGGCTAGGGTGCCGGGACTCAAGATTGATCCGGTGCAGACAAATATGGTGTTTGTCGAGGCTTCCAAAGATCAGGTTGCCACCTTGTCTGCGAGGCTTCGTGACGAGGGCGTCCTGATTGGAGGCTACACCGGCGGAAAGATGCGGCTGGTGACCCATCTAGATGTTTCGGCGAGAGATATTCAGTTGGTGATCCAGGCATTTGAAAAGGTTTTCCGCAAATGAGGGGCAGCCACGGATTCGCGCTGGCGATGCCTCCAACAAAAGGCACAAAACAAAAGCCTCCGGTTTCTTCTCCGTGAAGTCATAATAATAGTTAAAAATGGTCACTTATAACTAGAAAAAAATCACTACTAGATAACCCTAAGAACCATCAAAATGGCAAGAAGCGCAAGGGGCCAGGAGCGGGATTTCAACTCAAGATTCTCCCTCAGCCCTCTACTCCGTCCCCCGCGCGCTCGAAGACGAAGAACTCCCCGGCATTGTCGAAGGCTTTCGCCACGCCGCTTCCAATGCCAAGGCCGCCGGCTTCGAAATCCACGGCGCCAACGGCTACCTCCTCGATGGCTTCCTCCGCAACGGTGCCAACAAGCGCACCGGCCCTTACGGCGGCTCCATCGAAAACCGCACCCGCCTCCTTCTCGAAGTCCTCGACGCCGTCATCGAGGTCTGGGGCAGCGACCGCGTCGGCGTCCGCGTCTCCCCCCTCAATTCCTTCAACAGCAGCTCCGACACCGATCCCGTCGCCCTCTACACCTTCCTCGCCAAAAAGCTCAATCCGCTCAAGCTCGCCTACCTCCACGTCATGCGCGGAGACGTCCTCGGCGAACTCGAAGGCGAAGTCCTCAAGCCCATCCGCGCCGCCTACGAAGGGATCATCGTCGCCAACATGGGCTACACTGCCGCCGAAGCGGATCAAGACATCGCGAAGGGCGAAATCGACGCAGTGGCCTTCGGCGTCCCCTACCTCGCCAACCCGGATCTCCCCGAACGCTTCGCAAAAGATGCTCCCCTCAACGAACCCGACCCAAATACTTTCTACGCCCCCGGACCCGAAGGATACAACGACTACCCCACTTTGGCCGAACTCTAGACAAAGTTAAAATCACATCTTATCCGGGGCCTCCCCGAAAAGAATAATGAAGCTCGATACCGCGATTCCCAAACTGCCTGCCCTGCTACTCACCGCCAACGTACAAGCCGAGGACTCCCAACCCTGGGAGGTCACCGGAGCAGCCGGACTCAGCACGAGCAGCGGGAACTCGCTGGACCACCACCGCTTCCGCCGGGATCAGCGATAGCAGCGGCAACTCCGATAGCTCACGCCTCCACCTCGCTCTCGCTTCCGCCTACCGCGAAGAGAAAAACGAGGCCTTCTACGATCTCGCCTACACCTTGAGCGAGAACAGGGGCGCCACCAGCGAGGACCGCCTCAGAACGACCGCCCGTTACAACCGCGTCCTCGACCAACGCAACTTCGTCGGTGCCAGCATCGGCTTCCTTCGGGACGACCTCGCCGGGATCGCCTGCCGGGCCACCCCCGCCTTCACCGCCGGCCGCTATCTCGTCAAAAATGACGACCCCACCCTCAGCCCCGAAGCGGGCCCCGCCTTCACCCTTGAGGAAGGACTCCCCAAACTTCACCTTGAAAAGAATTGGGGATTCTTCACGTTGAAACCTTCCACCATGACGAAACTCCTCGGCTTCCTTCTCTCTTTTCCGCTTCTCCTCAACGCGGCCCCGAAGCCCAACGTCATCTACCTCCTCGCCGACGACCTCGGTCTCGGTGACCTCTCCTGCTACGGCCAAAAGAAATACCAGACGCCCAACATCGACCGCCTCGCCAAGGAAGGCATTCTCTTCACCGCCCACTACTCCGGCAACACCGTTTGCAGCCCCTCCCGCGCCAACCTCATGACCGGCCAACACTCGGGCCACGTCTCTGTTCGTGGTAATGTTTCCGAAGCCGGAGACGGCCTTCTGAAAGACGACATGACGGTCCTTCCGGAAGTCTTCAAAGCCGCCGGATACGCCACCGGAGCCTACGGAAAATGGGGCCTCGGCCACACCCACGTTGGCGGCAACGCCAGCCCCCTCGCCCATGGCTTCGATGAATTCTGCGGATGGAAAAGCCAGAGCATCGCCCACACCTACTACCCCACCAGCGTCATCGAGAACCATCAGGAAGTCCCCCTCAAAAAAGGCACCTACCTTCACGACTACATCATGAAGCGTGCCATGCAATTCATCGAAAAAAATGCCAAGGCCGACAACCCCTTCTTCTGCTACATCCCCACCGCCGTCCCTCACGCCGCCATGCACGCGCCCAGGCACCTGCACGAAAAGTGGCGCAAGAAACTTCCAGAGTTCGACAAAGTGATCGGCAAATATGGCATCAGCAAGTCCCCAACCTCCGCCGGAGAAACCGTCCCCGATGTCATCAATCCCATCGCGGGCTTCGCCGCCATGATCGAAAACCTCGACAACCAGGTCGGCGACATCCTCGCCAAACTCAAGGAACTCGGGATCGACAAGAACACCCTCGTCATCTTCACCAGCGACAACGGGGCCCACCTCGAAGGCGGACACGACCCCAAATTCTGGAACTCCACCGCCAACCTCCGCGGCCACAAACGCGACATGCACGAAGGCGGCATCCGCACCCCCATGCTCGCCCGCTGGCCCGGCACCATCCCCGCCAACTCCACCACCGACCACCTCAGCGCCTTCTGGGACGTCCTCCCCACGATGTGCGACGTCATCGACCAACCTGTTCCCAAACAAAACGACGGCATCTCCTTCCTCCCCACCCTCAAAGGGAAAAAAGACGACCAGAAAGCCCACCCCTACCTCTACTGGGAATTCTGCGTCGGCAACGACCAACAAATCCACTCCCAGGCCGTCCGCAAGGGCGATTGGAAAGCCTATCAAGGCGTCGCCCGTCGTGGCAAAAAAGAACTCCGGCCCATGGAGATCTACAACCTCAAGGACGACCCCTACGAGACCAGGAACCTCGCCAAAGAGAAGCCCAAACTCGTCGCCGAAATGAAAGCCATCATCAAGGAAGCCCACGTCCCGCTTCCCAGCCAACAGTAGCCCATGCGTCCCACCTGCGATCCCCAGACACCCAGCCTCGCTATTCGACAACTCGCCCCGAACGACGAGGCGGCCTTTCTCGAAGGCTTCAACGCCTGGACCGGTGAAGACCCCGCCTGGCATTCCTTCGCCTGGGAAAAAGGAATGTCACATCTCGAACACCTTCGCATCCTCTCCGATGAACATCAGGGCAAAAACCTCCTCCCGGGCAGGGTTCCCCACACCATGCTCTACGGCTTTCTCGATGACATTATCGTCGGTCGTTGTAGCATTCGCCACAAACTCAACGACTACCTCCGCCACATCGGTGGCCACCTCGGCTACGGAGTGGCCCCGCCCTTCCGTCGTCAGGGCTTCGCCACACAACTCTTCCACGCCGGCCGCGAACTCCTCAAAAACCTCGGCACCACCGAAGCCCTCATGAGCTGCGCCACCGACAATATCGCCTCCCGAAAACTCATCGAAAACGCCGGCGGCATCCTCATCGACGAAGTCGTCGACCCCTCCGACCAGCGCCCCACCCTGAGGTTCCGGGTTCCACTCTAATCGCAACAACAAACCCCCAACAGTCCCGAAGGGACGAAAACACGTCACCAACAGTCCCCCAGGGAACTCCCCCCCAACAGTCCCGAAGGGACGCAGGCAGATAGCCGCCTGCCCTTGGCTGGCGGTCCCCACATCCTCAACCGGAAAAGCTCCGAAGGTGCGCAGGCAAACTCCCATCAACCTTCGGCACTCAACCAAACAAAATCACCGAATCACCTTCAACATGAAATCCTTCATCCTCCTCTCCCTCTTCATCGCCTCATGTTTCACGGCCTCAGCCGATGAAAAGTTCCACCCTGAATTCTACGCCTTCTTCAACGGAATCCCTGCGGGCACCCCGGAAGAAGAAGCACAGCTCCTCAAAGACCTTGGCTACCACGGCATCAGCCAAATCTACGACGGTGAAAAACTCGCCGAACGGGTCGCCGCTTATCACAAGCACGACCTCAAGACCCTCAGTGTCTACCTCGCCGCCACCGAAAAGCCCATCCACGCCAGGCTCATAAAGCCCATCGCAAACGGCGGCATGATCGAACTCACCGTCAAAACGATCACCCCGGAAATCATCATCTCCATTCGAAAAACAGCCGCAATGGCCGCCACCCAAAACATCAAAGTCGCCCTCTACCCCCACCACGGAAACGCCGTCGCAACCATGCCGCAAGCTCTCGATCTCCTCGGAAAAGTGAACCACCCCAACCTCGGCGTGATGTTCAACCTCTGCCACTTTCTAAAGAACGAAAAGGCCTCAGACCTCGAAAACATCCTCGAAAAAGCCCGCCCGCACCTCTTCTCCGTCAGCACCTGTGGCGCCGATCTCAACGGCCAGGACTGGGGTTCCCTCATCCAAACCCTCGACAAAGGCACCTTCCCCCAAGAACGCCTCCTCGCCGCCCTCAAAAAAATGAACTACAAGGGACCCGTCACTCTTCAATGCTACGCCCTCAAAGGCGACAAACGAACCAACCTCCAAACCTCCATCACGGCCTGGAACACTCTCATCAACAACCTTCCCTAACCAACCTCAGGCAGAGTTTCGTTTTACTTGCAGTGCGTTCAACTTTACAAAAGTCCTTGGCTTGACGAGTTGACCGTAAATAAAAATCGCTCTAATGTTCATGAGAACACCATGAAAACCTTCCGATCTATTGAACTCTTTTCCGGCGCTGGCGGTTTAGCCTTGGGACTCCACAAGGCAGGATTCCGCCACCAAGCTCTCTACGAATGGAACCAAGCCGCCGTTGCCACACTCCGTTTCAACCAAGCGCAGAATCATCAGGCACTCAAAGGGTGCCAAATCAACCAAGCTGACGTGTCCAAAGTTGACTTCAGGCAACACGCCGGAGTTGACCTCGTGGCTGGAGGCCCACCTTGCCAACCCTTCTCGATGGGTGGAAACGCCGCTGGCATGAACGACGTCCGGGACATGTTCCCCCAAGCTGTCCGAGCCGTTGCAGAGATCAAACTCCGCGCCTTCATTTTTGAAAATGTCCGTGGGCTCCTTCGCCCCGCATTCTCGAACTATGTCGAATTCATTCGCCTCCAGATGGAATTCCCCAGCTATCCAATTTCTGATAACCTAAGCTGGGATCAAAATCTTTCCCGCCTCCACCGCCACAAAGAGCGAAGTGGCAAAGAAGGGAATGAAATCCGCTACCGTGTGCACGTTCATCAAGCGAATGCGGCTGATTATGGGGTTCCCCAACAACGTCACCGAGTCTTCTTCATCGGCGTCCGATCAGATGTTCAAACTGACTGGTCCTTCCCGCAGCCCACAAATTGTGAAGAAGAACTCAATATCGATCAATTCGTCACTGAAGATTATTGGAAACGGGTCAACATGAATCCTTTAGGTCTATCAGAGCTCCCACCTTCACTCTCCAAACGAGCCAAGAATCTACGCAGCTCCACTTCCCCAGCCCTTCTTAAGCCCCTTCAACCTTGGAAAACCCTCAAGGAAGCGATTAGTGATCTCCCAAAGCCCACCTCGCAGGATTGCAAACACTGGTTCAATCACCGCCAACAAGCCGGAGCCAAAGCCTATCCGGGCCACACCGGCAGCCCTCTTTATCGCCCATCCAAGGCCTTAAAAGCCGGTGACCATGGCGTTCCTGGCGGAGAAAACATGATTGTCTATCCTAGCGGTCAAGTCCGCTATTCCTAGCGGTCAAGTCCGCTATCTGACCATCCGCGAAAGCGCCCGAGTCCAAACATTCCCTGACGATTATCGCTTCCTCGGGAGCTGGACCGAATCGATGCGTCAACTCGGCAACGCCGTTCCTGTCGACCTCGCAAAAATCGTGGGTCTATCGGTCGCAAAGGCACTCCAACGCGACACACTCAGATCCGCCAAAATCTCAATCGATGAAACCATACAATCCTCTTGAAAAAGAGAACCTCGGTAAAAGTGTTGCCGAATCACTCCTCAACTCTTCCCCAATTCCCCTTGGAAAACTGAAGACATTCTCGGGTGCCGGAATCTACGCAATCTACGACACCGGAGATTTCCCCACATCCTTCCCACTCACAAAACTGAACGCCTCACCTCAAGAACTCAAAGCGCCAATCTACGTTGGAAAAGCCATTCCAACGGGTGGCCGAAAAGGTGTTATCGACCCAGAGATTTCCGCAAAAGGTCAGAAACTATACAAGCGTCTCGACGAGCATCGAAAGTCGATTGACGACGCAACGAATCTAAAAATTGAAGACTTTTGGTTCCGCAATCTCGTCGTTGACGATGTCTGGATCCCCCTTGGCGAGTCTCTCATTATTCAGCATTACCACCCACTTTGGAACCTCGTGGTCGATGGCTTTGGAAACCATAACCCGGGCTCTGGAAGATTTGCCGGTAAACGCTCGAGTTGGGACACGATTCACCCAGGCAGGTCATGGGCAGAACAATGCGCACCCTCAAAGCTCACTGAAGACGAGATCCTTGAGCAAATTTCAAAATTCTGGGTCGCAAACGGCTACGTGCGATAAACTCACGAAATTCGGATTTTTAGATTTCAATCTGTCTTCACAAACGGGATCCCCTAAACTGGTGCGAAATTCACCAATCATGAAATTTCTCAAACTCCTCCTCCTCCTCCTCCTCGCCACCCCGGGCTCCCTCATCGCCCAAGAGAAACCCAACTTCGTCTTCCTCCTCGTCGATGACCTCGGCTGGGGTGACTTCGGTTGCTACGGTGCCACCTTTTACGAAACCCCGCACATCGACGAGCTCGCCAAAGACGGCATGCTCTTCACCAACGGCTACGCCGCCTGCACCGTCTGCTCACCCAGCCGCGCCGCCATCCTGAGCGGGTGCTACCCCGCCCGCCTCCACCTCACCGATTGGATCGCCGGACACAAACGCACTAACGCCATCCTCAACATCCCCGATTGGAAGATGAAGCTCGACCACGAGCGCGTCCTCCTTCCCGAAGCCCTCAAAGAGGCCGACTACGCCACCGCCTTCCTCGGCAAATGGCACCTCATGCCCATTGGCCAACCCGACTTCGAAAAACATTACCCCACCAGCCATGGCTTCGATCTCAACGTCGGCGGTCGCGAGTGGGGACAGCCCAAGGGCCCCGGGAAATACTTCTCCCCCTTCGGCATGCCCGGACTCGATGACGGCAAAAAAGGCGACTTCCTCACCGACAAACTCACCGATGCTGCCGTCCAATTCCTCGATGACAAGAAGGGCAATCCCTTTCTCCTATACTTCTCATACTACACCCTCCACGGCCCCATCATGGCCCCGCCCGCCCTCGTCGGAAAATACACCGAAAAAGCCAAAACCTTCGACAACAAGAAGAACGAAAACCTCAATCCCAAACGCGCCGGCATGGTCGAAGCCCTCGACAACAGCGTGGGTCGCATCGTCGCCAAACTCAATGAACTCGGCATCGCCGACAACACCGTGATCATCCTCACCGGCGACAACGGAGGCGACTATGACAACACCACCGCCGGCCTCCGCGACTACAAAGGCTTCTCGCACGAAGGCGCGGTCCGCGAACCCTTCGTCGTAAAATGGCCCGGCAAGATCGCCGCTGGCTCCACCTGCGACGAGATGGTCATCGGCACCGACTTCTACCCCACTATGCTCGAGATGGCCGGACTCCCGCTGAAGCCGGAAGTACACAAGGACGGCGTCAGCATCCTTCCCCTCCTCAACGGCAGCGCTAAAACTCTCGAGCGCGACACCCTCTACTGGCACTACCCGCACTACCACCGCACCCTCCCCTACGGAGCGATCCGGGAAGGCGATTGGAAACTCATCGAGTTCTTCGAAGACGGTGCCCTCGAACTCTTCCACCTCAAAAAAGACCCCAACGAAACGACCAACCTTGCCAAAAAAAATCCCGCAAAAGCCCAAGACCTTCTCAAAAAACTCGCCGCTTGGAGGGATTCCGTGGGCGCTCAGATGCCCGTCAAAAATCCCAATTACGATCCGGACAAGGCGAGCACCAAGAAGGCTCGTGCGAAGAAAAAGTAATCTCCCGACCCATGAAAAAACTCACCCTCATTATCGCCCTCCTCCCGCACTTCCTCACTGCCGCCGATAAGCCCAATATCCTCTGGATCTTTTCGGAAGACCTCTCGCCTTACATGGGTTGCTATGACGACCCCATCAACAAAGGGTTCACCCCGGTCATCGACAAATTCGCCGCCGATGGCGTCCTCTTCAAGCGCGCCTTCGTGCCCGCTCCCGTTTGCTCGGCCTGCCGCTCGGCCATGATCACGGGCGTCATGCAAACCACCACCGGAACCCACCAACATCGCTCCAGCCGTGCGCCCGAAGGACAGATCGTCCCCGAGGACACCCGCATTCATCTCACCAAGAGGATGAAGACCATCCCAGAACTGATGCGCGAGGCCGGCTACTTCACCTTCAACAGCGGCAAGGACGACTATAACTTCCATTACGACCGCACCGCTCTCTACACCGTCGGATCAAAAACCAATTACCAACCCGGACAAAACGGGTGGCAGGGCAACCACGCCGAGCACAACCTCTCAATCACCCAAAACACCTGGAACGCCCGCTCCGATAAAACGCAACCTTGGTTCGGCCAAATCGAAATCAAAGGCGGCAAAGCTGGAAAGCGCTACACCCGGAAAGGCCAGGTTCTTCAATCCGGAGACGTTCCCCTTCCTCCCTACTTTCCGAACACCCCGGCGATCCGCGATGCCTGGACCACCCATTACAATGCCGCCCGCGGTGCCGATGTCCGCGTTGACGCCATCATGAAGCAGCTCGAAGCCGACGGCGAACTCGAGAACACCATCGTCTTCTTCTTCTCCGATCACGGCAACAACCAGTCGATTCGCCACAAGCAATTCTGCTACGAAGGCGGGGTCCACATCCCCTTCATAATCAAGGGCGACCACCCCGCCCTCAAAGCCGGCACCGTTCGCAAGGAACTCATCAACGCCCTCGACATCTCCGCCACCACCCTCGCTTTCGGCGGAGCCACCATGCCGGACTACCTCGATGGACAGGACCTCTTCGGGAAAGACTACCAAGCCGTCGACCACGTCATCAGCGCCCGCGATCGCTGCGATTACACCATCGACCGCATCCGCACCGTTCGCACCGATAAGTTTCGCTACTTGCAAAACTACTTTCCCGACCGCTCCCTCTTGCAAGCCCAATACCGAGACAACCGTCCCGAAGTCATCGAGATGCACGCCGCCCATAAAGCAGGAACCCTCACCCCTTATCAAGACAAGCACTGGTTCGGCATTCGTCCCAAGGAAGAACTCTACGATCTCACCAAGGACCCGCACCAGGTCAACAACCTTGCCGACGATCCTGCCTGTGCTGCCGAACTCAAGAAGCATCGCGACATTCTCGAAGCCTGGATCAAGCGCACCGACGACAAAGGCCAGTATCCCGAAGCCGCAGTGCAACTCAAAGCCACCTTCGACCTCTGGAAAGACAAGCCCATCTTCAAGAACGCCAAGGTCAATCCCGAATACGACCAGTTCCGTTAGAATCGCCCCATGCCTTTGAGACTTCTCTTCCTCACCCTTCTTCTGCCATTCACCTGTCTGGCCGAGGCTCCCAAGGTGCGGGTTGTCACCAAGGGATTCAACTCATCGGAAGGAGACATCTCGGCGGTCCTGGCCTCAACCACGCGCGAACTCTGGAAACACTTTCCAGATTACCAACTTGAACCCATCGTCGTGATCCGTGGCGAGAAAGGACCAATCACCCTCTTCGACCGCAATGACCGGGGAGAGATCGTGGTCAAACTGGACACCCATCGAACCTACTGGTCCCAATACGCCTATCAATGGGCGCACGAACTCTGCCACGTCCTGGCCGGCTTTCGCAATGATGGCCGCGAGAATAAATGGTTCGAGGAATCACTTTGTGAACTCGCCTCACTCTATGCCATGCGACGCATGAGCGAATCCTGGGAACAGGATCCCCCGTATTCTCATTGGAAAAACTACCGCCACTCGCTCAAGGACTACATCGACAAGGTCATCAACTCCCGCGAAAAACTCACCGCCCAGGATCTTGAAAGTTTCTACGAGAAGCATCGCGAAACCCTTCGTAAAAACTCCACTGAACGTGCCCTCAACGGGACAGTCGCCCTTGCTCTTCTGCCGCTCTTCGAGAAAGAACCCTCCCGCTGGGAAGCCATCCGCTACCTGAATCTCACCGCCGCGAAAAAAGACCTCTCGCTGAAGGATTACTTCGCCAAGTGGCACCAGGACGCCCCCGAAAAACACCAGCCCTTCATCCTCGAGCTCGCCCGCTACTTCGGAACGGTCAAGGGCTAGGATTTTTTAGGAATCTTCTCCATTTCCGCCCGCCAGCTTTCGGCGAGATTTCGGAGACGATTAGTCACTTCGGGCTCCGAATCAGAAACGTCCTTCTTCTCGGCGAGATCTTGATCGAGATTGAAAAGTTCGACTTTGTTCTTCGGGCTTAAGATGAGCTTCCAAGATCCCTCACGCACCGCTGTCTGGCTTTTGATCCCCCAGAAAACCGGCTCACGCTTTTGTATTCCGCCCTTGAGCAGAGGAAGAATATCGAGACCGTCAAATGCTTCCCCGGGCTCGCCGCCCGCCATCGCAAGAAAGGTCGGAAACAAATCCATCGTCATCATGATCTGCCCGTTCACCGAAGGCTCCAGCGTGCCAGGCCAATTGAAAATCGCGGGCACCCGATGTCCCCCTTCATAAATCTGCCCCTTCCGCCCGCGTAATCCTCCCGACGAACCGTCCCCGGCCGGTCCGTTGTCCGAACAAAAAATCACTAGGGTGTTCCGACGAATTTTCAATTCATCAAGAGTCGCCACCAACTTCCCAATTCCTTCATCCATCACCTCAATCATCTCGGCGTGAATCCTCTTTCGATCGACTGCCTTTTGCCTCGGCTGCGATTTCCCAACAACACGGAACCCGGGAGTCTCCCTCCCCTGAAGCGGATAATGCGGAGCGCCATGCGTGAGGATCAGACAGAAGGGCTTTTCAAAATTCTTCCTGATAAACGCCACTCCCTTATCTGAAATTAGATCAGTGACATAACCTTCTTCAATTGCCGGTTGATCCTGATGCCACCAATCCGCAAAACCCTCTTGGTCGATTTTGCGATGGTAGTCCACGTTCCCCGAAACGAAGCCGGTGTATTCATCGAACCCGTGGTGAACCGGATTGTATTTCGCCGGATATCCCAAATGCCATTTCCCAAAAAGTCCGGTCCGGTAGTCGTACCTCTTGAGAAGTTCCGCCAGCGTCCTTTCCTTCAGTGCCAGTCCGGTTTCGCGGTGGTTCGCCGCCGTCACCACCCCGGTGATCCCGCTGCGCTGCTGGTAGCGCCCCGTCATCAAGGCAGCCCGCGTCGGCGAGCACACCGCCCCGTTGGAATGAAAATCGCTACACTTCACCCCACCCTTCGCCAGCGCATCCACGTGCGGAGTTTTGAGATGCTCACTGCCAAAACATCCAAGGTCTCCATACCCCAGATCATCGGCCATAATAAACACGATGTTGGGCTTCTCCACACCCCACAAGGAACCCACAAAACCCGCGATCAAGACGGCCACTCCAACCAATTGCCCACAGCTCATGATCGCGACTCTGGACAATCTCCCGACAAGAAGCAACCTTCGTTCACTCAGGCTGCCACCAGGCATCAAGTGCCTTGGTCAGAGCAACAACCTTCGCGGGCTTTTCCTCAATGAGATTCTTCTTCTCCCAGGGATCAGCGGTGATGTTGTAGAGCTCATCAGCTTTCCCGACATGATCAAGAAGCTTCCAGTCACCTTGCACGACATAGCGGGTCTGCAGATTGGTGGTCGTCTTTTGCCAGTTGGACATGTCGTGATCGCCATCATATCCGAAGACAATATTGCGCTTCTTGAGTGCCTCCTGGTCCCGAAGGTCCAGGCCATGCATGGTCTTGGGAACCTCGACTCCACACGCCTTCAAAATCGTCGGAGCAAGATCAATCGAGGACACGAGCGTTTCCTTGTCCATCTTCGGCTCAATCGTGCCCTGCCACTTCACCATGATCGGAGTGCGAACCCCTCCATCGTGTGGGTCCTGCTTCGAGAGCGGAGCGTAACGCCCGGAGTCCGGCGACTGAATCCAACCATTATCCGTCACGTAGAGAATGATGGTATTCTCGGCGAGACCACGTGAATCCAGTTCGTCAAAAAGCTCTCCACAGGTCTGATCAAACCACTCGACCATCGCGTAATAACGCGCGATATACTTGTTCGGCTCCAGCTTCAGGTACTTGTCGTAAAGCTCCTTCGGCGGATTGTGCGGAGTATGGGGCAGGAAGGGCGCGTGCCAGATGAAGAAGGGCTTCTTCTCCGCCTTGGATTGGTCGAGGAAGCTCTTGATTGGCTCGATTCCTTCGCGAGAAATTTTGAGGCCGAGATCGCCGTGACGCCCCCCTCGCTTGGGGTCACCATGAGTCATGGCATGGGTGAAACCCGAAAGCTTGGGATCCCCCTCCCAAAATTTCCCAGTTTGCAAAGTCAGGTATCCCTGATCAGCGAGGAGCCTCGCGAGATTGGGATTTTTACGGAACTCCTTGTAGAGATGCTCGTGCCGCGGAGCATATTTTTCGGAAACCCGGGAACGCTGCGAATTGATTTTCTCGTCCTCGGGATCGCTACTGAGATCGTTGCCCGTAATCCCGTGATAAGGCGTCGCCATGCCGGTGAAAATCGACGCCAGCGAAGGACGACAAAGCGGCGAAGTGACATACCCCCGCGTATACGTCAGCGACTCCTTGGCAAATTTGTCGAGGCGCGGCGTCTCAATCACGGAATGCCCCATGAAGGAATAATCATTCCATGATTGATCATCCGAAAGAATGAGGACGACATTGGGCGGAGCCGCCTGCAAGAAGCCGGGCAGCAGAAAGGCGATCAAGAAAAGGAAAGGTTTCACGACCCACTTTTACTCAAGAGATCGCGACGGTCTTTCGAGAACTCTTATTGAAGTTCTTCAATCTTACGGAGAACGTCGTTGGCCTGGGTCTTAGGATTGACCGCCCGATCATGATGAACAAGAACCCCCTTGCGGAAGAGAAAGGTCTCGCGCCGAGGAAGATTCTTCGGATGCTCCACCCGATAAGCGTCGCAGATCGCGCCGGTGGTATCCGCGAGGAGCGGGAAGGGCAGGCTGAACTTGTCCGAGAAGGCCTTTTGCTCGCTCACCGTATCCATCGAAACTCCGATGACTTGAATCCGGTATTGGGAAAGTGTCGCAAATGCAGACCGCAGCGACTTTACCTGCTTCACTCAGCCAGGGGTGTCCGCCTTGGGATAGAAGAACACAATCGCCCAAGGACCCGACGTCGCCTGCTGCAAGTTCACCATCTCCCCGGTCTGGGCCGGGGCAGCCAGGGAAGGCGAGCGCCAACCATTGGCGTGGGGAGCAACATTTTCATAAGTGACGCAGCCCGTCACCGCCAGGAGCGACAAAAGCAGGGACAAGATCAGACCGTTTTTTTTCATAACTCCTCCATCCTGCCTGCTCCCCCTGACGCAATCAACGCATAAAAACACCCCGGCCTTCATACCAACAAGTAGATCACCGAACTCACAATAATCCACAAAGCCATCCCTACCTTGAGCCGCTTCGTTCCCAGAGACACCGCCAACCGCTTCGCTAGGGTCCCTCCGATCAGCGCCCCCGGTGCCGCAAAGGCCACCACGCCCGTCATGATCGAACCCGTCCCAAAATAGTGCGGCAAGCCCGTGAGCACCGTCACCGACGAGACGCATACCGCCAAAGCCACGGCATGATTGACCCGAAATCTCAGCGCGATCAAATAAACCGCCACCAACTCCCCTACCCCCACCGATAACCACGCCGTGATCGCTCCCCCCACCAATCCCACCAGACCAAGCCCCCAAAACTCCACCCCATTCAGAACCCACGACCTCTTCTCCATCTTCGGACACGACGAAAGAGTCCGCTGCAAAATCAACAAACCCACCGCAATCGAGAACACCGAAAAGAACACCTTGATATCGACCTGCGGAGAGGGAAGCCATTCCTGCGCCGCCCGCAACCCCACCACCGAGCCCGCCGCACTCACCAGAAAGGCCCGTCGAAAATCCGAACTCACCGCATCCTTCGGCGCTTCCTTCTTTTGATAAAGAAGCCACGCCAGCGCCCCCGCCGTCATCCCGAAACACTGGATCGCAAAACTCGTCCCCAGCGACTGATTCAGCGAAAATCCCAGACTGGTAAAAAACGGCAGGAAAACAATCCCTCCACCCGCACCCGTCGAATTCGCAATCGTCGCCCCAAAAATTCCCACGAAAAAATACACCCCGTGCGTCGCAATCCTCGCGAAAGGCGACACTCCCGAATCAAAAACCCCACAGCCCATCGCCACCAGGATCACCGCACTCAGTACGAAGAATCCCGCCCGGCAACGCTCGAGACGACCCGGCGATCCCTTCAACCCATCTGCATTCATTTGAACATCATCTCCATTTCCTGAAAAAGTTCGCCAACTTCATCGACAACCCCCAAATCCGCAAGCGAAACTCTCTCCCCTCGAAAGATCGCCAGCCCCGCACGCTTACTGTTAGGCTCCCGCATCATGAAATTCCTTCTCGCACTCATCACTTTACTGCCTGCACTGGTCTTCGCCAAAGAAGACCGACTCATCCTCGTGGGCGCCTCCTACGGCAAAAACGTCCTCGCGATCTGCGATAACGACGGAAAGGTCCTCTGGAAATACGACACCGCCGGCCCCCAACAAGGGCACACCGGCCATCACGATGTCCACCTCCTCAAAAACGGCCACATCCTCTTCCACGACACCTGGTCCAAGACCTCCGAAATCACTTTGGATAAAGAGATCGTCTGGGAATACGAATCCCGCACCGCCAACGGCAACGAAGGGAAAAACGTCGACGTCCACGCCTTCGACCGCCTCCCCAACGGCCACACCGTCATCGTCGAAAGCGCCATCGGCCGCATCATCCACGTCGATCAAAAAGGTCAGATTCAAAAATCCATCCCCCTCGGTAAAGACGGCCGCCAAAACACCCGCCTCGTCCGTGTCCTCAAAAATGGCGGCTACCTCGCCTGCGCCGAAAACCCCGGCGTCGTCACCGAGTATGATGCCGAAGGCAAAATCGTCTGGGAATACCCCACCAACACCCGCGTCTTTGGAGCCCTCCGCCTCCGCAACGGCAACACCCTCATCGCCACCGGCAGCGGTAACAGTGTCATCGAAGTCACCCCCGCCAAGGAGGTCGTCTGGGAAATCTCCAAGAAAGTCCCCGGCACCGAAATCGACCTCGCCTGGACCACCGACCTCCAGGAACTCCCCAACGGCAACTTCATGATCGGCAACTGCCACGCCGGCGAAAACAACCCACAAATCTTCGAAATCACCCGTGACAAAAAGGTCGTCTGGGAATTCGACCAATGGGACCTCGTCGGCAACGGCCTCGCCTGCTGGGAAGTTCTCAGCCCGGAACAATCCGCCCTCGTTCGCGAAAAACTCAAAGCCCTCCCCGCCACCACGCGCCCTCAAGAAAATCCCTGATCACCCCGCCTGGCCCAGCGACATCGATCACCACCGCCCGCGCGTCAATTCCGGCCGCACACTCTCCAAGAAGCCCGCGCCCGCACCGCCCAAATCCTTCGCTCGCGAATCCTTGGCAATCGAATCAACGAATCAACGAAACCCGATCTCCCGCCATCGGCTCCCTCCCCCTTTCAAATGATCCGGGAGAGACATCCGCGATTGCCCGTCCGTCTTCCAACACATTCACCGCCACCCGGCCTACCTCCTTCCCTTCACGGGTTAGTAAAAGCTCTACCTTGCGCTCCAAAGTCGGTCCATCATCCAAGGTGATCACGACAAAGCCCCAATCGCGATCAACGGCGCTGACAATTCCCACCACCTGCAGGTCCACCGGACGGTCTTCCGTATCTTGCTTCGACACCTTGTCCTCCTGACAAGCGGTCACCATCAGAACCATCACGAGAAGAAAAACTTTCATCTCTTCTTATTAACAGCTCCTTCAGATAGAACAAGCTCATTCCAGTGCTGCTCGCAGTGATCTATTTGATGAAAACGTCTTGTCTCCGCGGCTCACCAAGGAACCCTATGGAAACAACCCGACGGTCCTCGGTCCGGCAACTCAGATGAGCAAACCAGAATTCGCCCATACCCCAACCACCCTGGGAGAACTCCACCACCTCCCAAAACCAGTGCTCCTCATAGCGGGAGCCTCCCTGCTGCTTCTGTTCTTCCTCTACACCCTCTATCCCGCCTTCCCCACCGCCGCCGGCAAGTCGCTCGGCGGCTGGACCTGGCTCGCCTGCAATTCCTACCATGGCTTCCTCCACGGGCGTCTCGTCCTCATCATCTTCCCCTGGCTCATCTACTTCGCCTACCTGCGAAGCAAAGACCTGACCATCTCACCCTCCTACTGGGGACTCATCTCCTTGATGATCGGCTTTTCCCTCTTCTACTCGGGAGCCAGAGCCACCCAACCCCGCTTCGCCCTTTTCGGAGCCCCCTTCGTCGTCATCGGCCTCGCCCATTATCTCTTCGGCAGAAAGATTGCCAAAACCACCCTCTTCCCCGCCTTCTTCCTCTGGTTCGCCATCCCCATCCCTGGGTTCACCCCCTGGTTCTTCAATTTTCTTGAACCACGCATCTTCTCAGCCACCGTAAACATCAGCCCGTTCATCGGACTCGACCTCACCTCTTCTGGTCCAACAATCATAATCGGTGAAACTAAAGTAGAATTCGGAATTGGAAGCTTTCTCGGCCACAGATCATTTTGGTTTCTCATTCTTTCGGCCTCAATCTACGCCAACTACACCCAGCGGAGCCTTTGGAAAAAGCTCCTTCTTTTCCTCTCCATCATCCCCCTCTTCGCTTTCGCAAGTTCCTGCCGGTTGATCGGGATCTTCGCGCTTGTCTATCACGACTACGACAAACTTGCTCGGCCGAATTCTACCACGACTGGGTCGGGCTTCTCGTCATCATTCCCATCACCGTCCTCTCCCTCGGCCTCCTCGGCTACCTCCTCAAAAAACCTCTGCGCCCCTCCGCGTCCTCTGTGCCTCCGTGTTAAAAAAAATCTCCTGGAAGAGTCGAGAGAGCACCCCAACAACGGGATCGGCAGCGACTCCCCCTTCGCTCGAGATCCCCCGATCCAATCATCACAAAAAAAGGGCCACCCCTGAAAAGAAGCGACCCTGTTTCTCAGAACGGTGGACCTGTTAGACAAAGGTCTGGATCAGCCACCAGTAGGCCGGAATTCCAATCACGATGTTGAGAGGAAAGGTAATCCCCATACTCATCGTCAAAAACTTCGCCGGGTTCGCTTCCGGCAGGGTGTCCTTCAGGATCGCCGGGGCGACAATGTAGGAAGACGAGGCGCACAGGATCGTGAGCAGAAATGCGTCCCCGTGACCAAACCCGAAGGCCTTGCTCAGTAGAATCGCGATCAGTCCATTGACGATCGGAGCGACAATCGCAAAGGTGAGCAAGAGAGGTGGAAAGGACTCCAGCTCTCTCACTGTTGCGCACCACTTTGATATCGGGTTGCGTTTCCAAATTGACGTCGGGTGATTTTTCGAAAATTTCCACGCTGTGATCGGGTTTTGTGACCACTGGAGTCGTATTTTTGGTGTGTGGTGGTTTGTG
>Ga0209491_10002738_pt1 | contig 30666 bp, 20 predicted proteins | sample BON02_FD_187213 | JGI IMG/M metagenome (GOLD analysis project Ga0209491, IMG submission 187213) | Freshwater microbial communities from Lake Bonney liftoff mats and glacier meltwater in Antarctica - BON-02 (SPAdes) (version 2) | ecosystem: Environmental > Aquatic > Freshwater > Ice > Glacier...
CTGGCAGGCGCCACCATCTCTTGTAAAAACAATTTTTTTAGTTGTAGCTGAAATATACCTGCTTTGCGAAAAGCCAGAAATACTTATTAAAAGAAGTAGCAGTATTAAATATAATTTTTTCATTTTTAAAGCTAGTATAATGATAGTTTAAACCCCCTCCACAATTTTTATTTCTTCTTCTGTCAATTCGTAAAGTTGGTAAACCAATTGGTCTATTTGGTTTTCTACGTCTTTTGTATTTTCTTGCGGATTGGTTTGTTTTAAAGTTAGAATTTCATTGACAATGTTGATGAAAGGTTTTTGGTTTTCAAAAGATATTTCTTTAATTGGAAGCTCGTCAATTGTTGCTTTTTTTAATGTAAATGCACCACCGGCTGTCATTACTCCAATTTTTGAAAAAATATACTTCATTAAATTAGAATTTAAAATAGCTAAAAGATAATTTATATTCAAATCATTACTAATTAGCATAAAACCACCACTTGATAAATAATGTTTTTCTTTATCAAGTGCAAATCCCCAATTTGCAGCTGTTAATGGCCAAACTATTTTAGTTTCGTTGAAGTTAGTATAATACGATGCAGCACATCTTTGTAAAGCATACCATTCATACCTTATTCCAGTTTCATCTTTATTTCGAGAACTTAATTCTTTTTTATAATTTAATAGATGGCTATATAATAAATTATACTTTTTAGATAATTCAATCTCATTTTCCTCAAAAGTTTTATTTTCGTTTTGTAATGGAAAATGCCAATCAATAAAGAGTAAATATAAATCACTCTTTTTATTGAAATATTTTTTAATTTCTTTACCTTTTAAAAGAGGTTTAATAAAATCAAAATATTTTATATCTTGTTCAATGAAGTTATTGTATTCATTAGCATTAATAATAAAAGCTGAGTCAAACCCAGTGGTAACACCTCTTTTAATATCAATAGTTTCAATATCTTTAATGCTTTTACTATTTGTATAAAGTTTAGATATTAAAGTTGATTCATTTTGATTTAAAAAGCTCCAACTTTCATCGCTCATTGAATCCGAAGAGATAACTTTTTTTCTAAAATTAATTAATTCTTCAAAATTATTATTTGGAGAAGCTTCTTTATTAAATTCAACAAAATCATAATCTGTTTTAATTTTATTTTTTTCAAAAACTATTATTAAACTAGAAACTAGCGCTTCATCAAAAATTGGCACTTGTTCAAAATTAATAATTGAATGAATTTTATTTTCTGAAATGAATCCTCTTAGAGGTTTTCCATATTCAGTTTTAAAAAATTTATTTGTGTTTATAAACGAAAAAATTCCGTTTTGTTTTAAAACATTTATGCCAAGTTCAAAAAAGTAATTACTTAAATCGGCACTACTGAAATACACTTTATAATTCTCCTTTAAATATGAACTAATATTAGCTAGTTTTTTTGCATCTATGTAGGGCGGATTTCCAATAACCACATCAAAGCCCACAAAATCTCCATCATCATTCAGCACTTCGGGAAATTCAAAACGCCATTCAAAAGCATTTTCAAAAATTTTGTTGGCTTTTATTTCTTCAATTTCGGTTTCAATCTTTTTAGTTTCTTCCGTGAGTTGCTTTACTTTTTTATTCCAATCGGCTTTTTCCTTTTTGCTCCTTTCAAAAAGCTGTGTCTGTTGCGTCATTTGAAATAATTCGCCTGATAATTTGCGAAGTTTGGTTAGTTTAGAGTCATTTAAAGAAATTTCGCTTCTAAAATCCGATTTGATGTCGGCAATGAGCCGTTCCATTTCTCTTTTTTGTTCTTTGCTTTCAGCGTTTCGGTAGGTATCAACGGCTATGCGATAGCTGTCAATTGTCCATTTGCTTTTTTTGAGAGCTTGGCTCAAATCAGAATCAATGGCAAAACGGCTAACTAATGAGTTTCCGCATTTTATGTTAATGTCAATATTGGGGAGTGTTTGCAACTCTAATCGCTCCCCTCCTTTGTAAGGAGGGGTGTCCGCAGGACGGGGTGGTGGTGGTTGTTTTCCAAAACAACGTTTCACCTCATCCAACAAACCATCTAGATTATCCCAAACCCACTTGTTTTCAAATCGTAATACCTTTATGCCAAAGGATTCAAGAAATAAATCACGTTCACTATCATATTCTGCTTGAGTTGCCTCAAAATGTCCCTGTCCATCTAATTCTATAGCAATTCTTTCTTCAGGACAATAGAAATCGAGAATGTAATTGGCTACGCTGTGTTGTCGTCTAAATTTTCTACCTTCCATTTGTTTGCCCTTCAGCATCGTCCAAAGTTTTGCTTCGGCTGGTGTTAAATTATTTCTAAGGTCTTTCCGGAAAGTTTTTAGATAGGGTAGGTTGTTTATTTTAAAACCACCTCCCCCTTCGGGTACTCCTCCTTTTAAAGGAGGAGAGTTTACATAATAAGCGTTTTTCAAAAGCTCAATCCACAAACGCAAACGGCAAATTTTTACAGAGTTGGTGTTTATGTCCACTCCAAAAAGGCAGTTTTCAATAATGGTTTGCTTTTCGTGGAAAAGCATTTCTTGTATGCGTTGGCTTTCTTTGTTGGTAGGGTTGTAATCGAATAGTTCGCCTTCTTCGTCTGTTACAATTAGTTCATCATTTACAACTTCCACCTGATATTCTTTCAAGCGTTTTCCGTCTCGGTCTTGCAAAATTTTCAAGTCGTTTTTTACTGCTATCATTTCATTGAGTGCCGAAACTAAAAAGTGACCTGAACCAACGGCAGGGTCGCAAATCTTGATGCTATTTACAATTTTATTAGCTTCTTTTCGGTCTTCAATTTTGTCGTAAAGTTCTTCAATGTCGTTGCAGTTCCATTTTTTGGTTTCGTTGAATTTCTGCACTACCGCTTTGCGAATAGTTTCACGACACATATACATGGTGATGAAACCCGGAGTGAAAAACGAACCGTCTTTGTAGCCGTTTATTTTCTCGAAAATCAATCCAAGAACCGAAGCATTGATAAGCGTTTTATTGTCTTCCTGAATTTCTTCTGAACCTTCACTGCTGAAATCGTAAGCGTTCAAAAACTCAAACAAATATTCAAGTGTGGTTAAATTTCCTGTTCTCTTTTTTCCTTGTTTGTCTTTTAGAACGGTGGAAGAATTTACTGGAATGGTTTTATCGTCTTTCAGATTGCTGATAAACAAAGTAAGCTGCTCAATATCGGTCGGCTCAAAAAGTGATGAATTGAGATAAGGAACTTTTTCAAAAATCTTTTTTACATCTTCGTTTCGGTCGTCATACCTACGAGCCAACACCTGAAAAAACAAGCTATTTAGGTCGTCATAGTTTTTTATTTTGTCAAGGTTGAGAAACGAATACGATTTGTCGCCCTTGTGATAAGTGATGAGTTGAGCTTCCAACAACTTCAAAAATAAAATACGATTTATCCAAGTGATGGAAAGTTCAAGGGCAACACTGAAAAGTCTTTCTTGCTGTGTGTTTCCAAATTGGTTTGGCTTTTCAAGTCGGCTCAATTTATCTAAGCTGTCCAACTGAATAATGGCATCTTCAAGTATTGTTCCTGTGTGGCGTTCGCCTACTTTATTTCGTTCAATCAGTTTTTTACTTCCTTCTTTGGTTTCAGTCAAGCCGATAATGTGCAACAACTCACTGTAAAAGCGTTTATCAAGGCTGTTGCTGTCGTTAGTGAACGGAAGTTTTAAAAGATGCTCTGGCGATAAAAGTTTGAATAAAGCTATCAGCGAATTATCGTCTGCCTTGTCTGTATTGCGAAGTGGTTTTTGATAATCCTGAATGTTGAAGTAAGTAAATTCAATTTCAGAAGTGATGTCGGAAATAAACGGCTCGGCAATTTGCTTGTAGAAAAAATCGGTTTTGGTGTCTGCCAAACGCCCTTCTTCAAAGTCGGTGAATTGTTTTACAAGGTTTTTGTTTTGGGCAAAAAGTCTGTCAAATAGGGTAGCGTCAAAAATGAACCATTCGTTAATGTTGGTAGCCACTAAATGTTTTACTTCAAGATTTTTATGAGTTATTCTTTCTCTTAGGTAATACAAAACCAATTCCTGAAACGCTTTTACGTTTAGTTTCGAAATCATTTGCTTTGGGCTATCACCCGCAGCGAATGATTTAATCATTTCTGATTTGTTGGTCGGCTTTTTCGCTTCGAGAATTACGCCAACTGTCGAGTTTGCATTTTGTCCGTTATGAATAACAAGATCGTTTCGACCTTTGGTATTTATAAAATGGTTTTGCTTGTAATACGTGTCTTTAAGAAAGTCCGAAACCAAGTTTTTATGAAACTCTTCGCTTTCTGTGTCGTTTGTCCTGTCGAGTAAAGTAAGGAGATTGGTCTTGAAACCTTCAATTTCAGTCCTGGTCGGTTTTACTTTTAAAAAGGCTTTATTTAATGCCTTTCTTGGTTTCAATTCTTTAATTTCCATCTACAATTTTATATGCTTTTTTCAGCCGGTTAAGATAAGTTTTTCCTTCATAACGATGTCAGTGCGGTGGCAAAAAAATGTGTGCAATGTGCGGTGGAGCAAATAAAAAATACAGAAGGGTCGGCAATGACTGTCGGCTTACTCGTTGTCCGTTTGATATATGGTCTGTATGGTGGTCACTTGTCAAAATGGTTTGTCTTTGTTAATTCGTTTATGTTTTAGTCGTCTGTTTATGGTTGCACTGTCGTCTTTTAGGCTTGCTTATAACTAGCATATATGTGCCACAAACATTCATATATACACCCGTTTTGGGTCAGCTTTGTGCTATAATGTGTTACACATTTCTTTTTCATGTTTGCAAATATATTCAGTTTGTTGCACATTTACAAATCATCAAAAGGACTTTTGATTTGTTGAATATTTTTGGTACTCACATTGGTATAGATTTTTGTTGTTTTACTACTATTGTGTCCTAATAATTCTTGAATGTATTGTAAATCAGTTCCGCCTTCCAATAAATGGGTTGCATAACTGTGCCTTAACCATTGTAGCGTTACTGGTTTTTTTATCCCTGTTTTTATTAAGGCTTGCTGTAAAACATTTGATAAACTTCTTGCTTCATAAGGTTCATTTTTGTTTTGACCCTGAAAAAGCCATTCTTTTGGTTTATACAATAAATAATATTCTCTCAATAAAACCAGCATTTTTGGAGAAAGTGAAACTGTCCTGTCCTTTTTTCCTTTGCTTTGTTTTATATTAACAATATTTCTAATCGCATCTATATCAGAAAATTTTAACTGCAGCAATTCGCTTCTTCTTAATCCACAACTATAAATGAGTGATAGCATTGTTTTGTGTTTTAAATTGCTGTGGGCGGTTAAAATTAATTTAACTTCTTCTTTACTCAATACATTTGGCAGTAATTTTTCCCTTTTTGGCCTATGTATTAAATCTATATTTATTACTTTATTTTCTATTGTTCTGTAAAATAACTTTATCGCGTTCACTATCTGATTTTGATAAGAACTCGAAAATTGTTTTTTTAAAATATAGTCATTATTGAAATTAATAATATCTTGATTATTTATGTTTTCTATAGGTTTTTCTTCAAAATAAAATAAAAATATTTTCAAAGATTCAGCGTAGGTTTTTAAAGTATTATCGCTATATCTTTTTGATTTGAGCCATCTTTTAAACCATTCTATTTTCTCTTCTTTAATGGTATTTAGTTGCTGTTGTTCTGCGGTTTCTATTTTAAAACGAATCCTGTTTACTTTGGTATCAGGCAAATGCCAATATCCTAAACTGTTGCTCCATTTACATCCATCAATTACTGTTATGCATTTATACAATTCATCGTTTTTTTCAAAAACAAGGGCAATTCTGCTCTCATTTTTATATTTTATAATTTTACATTCCAATTCCATAAAACAAATTTTATAATCAATATTTTGCACTTCGTGCCCTTCGCTTACATGTTTTTTTGTAACCAAATAATATAGACATCGCAAATAAAGGCTTTTTATTATTCTCTCCAAATAATTTTAATTAATAAAAACAAAACTAACCAGCACATTAATAATTCGGGACACAAAATTTCATAAGTGTTTCTTAAATGCACTGAGTAAAAAGTCCAAAAAAATGGGAAATTATATTGCTTTGTGGCAATAAGCATAAAAAATAGTTTAACCCATATTAAGCATTAAAATGCGCAATTCCAGCCACAAGTGCCATAAAGACAAGTGGGCGCGCAAGATTTTAATTCTCGAGAATAGGTATTCTATTTTAACTCAAATAAACTTTTTTCTATTATTTTTGAACCCGTAAATCACACTTTTTTTTATGAAAAAATACAATCTTTTTATCTTTTGTCTTTTGCCAATTTTGGCATTTTCGCAAGCTAACAAAATTAAACCTACAGATGCCAATGAAGTAAAAGAATCTTCGTTTAATAAAGTAGTTAATGGCATGGGCTTTAGAGAAATAGGCCCTGCGGTAACCTCTGGTAGAATTATAGATATTGCTGTAAATCCTAACAATAAATTTCAATGGTATATAGCCGCTGCTTGCGGTGGAATATGGAAAACAGACAATGCGGGTACTTCTTTTACCCCTATTTTTGATACTCAAGCAAGTTTTTCTATTGGCTGTATAAAAATAGATCCTAAAAATGAACACACCATTTGGGTGGGCACTGGCGAAAATAATAATCAACGAAGCGTAGCTTATGGCGATGGTGTTTATAAATCTGAAGATGATGGAAAAACATGGAAAAATATGGGGCTAAAAAACAGCGAACATATTGGCATGATCAGTATTGACCCTAACAATTCTAACATAGTATATGTGGCGGCTTATGGCCCTTTATGGAGCGCTGGGGGCGAGCGAGGGATTTATAAAACCACAGACGGTGGCGCAACATGGAACCGTATTTTATTTGTAAGCGAGAATACTGGTTTTAATGAGGTACATATTGACCCCAATAACGCAAATATTTTATATGCTACGGCACATCAAAGGCGCAGACACGAATGGACTTACATTAGCGGTGGTCCAGAATCTGGATTGTATAAAAGTACCGATTTTGGTGCCACTTGGGCAAAAATAGAAAATGGTTTTCCTAAAGGTGATGTGGGCAGAATTGGTTTAGCGGTTTCTCCTGTAAATTCAGATTATGTGTATGCCATTGTTGAAGAGCAAGGGGTTTTTCTTTCTACCAATAGAGGTACAAGTTGGGAAAAACGCTCAGACCATTCTACAGCGGGCAATTATTACATGGAAATTTTTGCCGACCCTCTGAATGTCAATAAAATATACTCCATGAATAATTGGGCGGTGTATAGCCAAGATGGAGGCAAAACATTTACGGGCATGGGCGAAAAAAATAAACATGTTGATAATCATGCTTTATGGATAGACAAAGACGACAACAAACACAAGCTGATGGGCTGCGATGGTGGATTATACGAAACCTGGGATGATTGCAAAACCTGGGACTACAAATCCAATTTGCCTTTAACGCAATTTTACAGAGTAACAGTTGACAATGCCTTGCCTTTTTACAATATTTATGGCGGCACTCAAGATAACAATACTTTAGGTGGCCCTTCCAGAACAAAAAGTGCCAATGGTATTCATAATTACGATTGGTTTGTTACTGTGGGTGGCGATGGATTTAAAACCGTTGTTGACCCCAAAGACCCTAACATTGTTTATTCTCAATGGCAATATGGCGGCTTGGTTAGGTTTAATAAATTAACAGGCGAAGCTTTAGACATTAAGCCACAAGAAAAAGTGGGCGAATCGGCTTATCGGTATAATTGGGATGCTCCATTGCACCTAAGTTATCACAACAATACTACCTTGTATTTTGCAGCGCAAAAAATATTTAAAAGCACTGATAAGGGCAATACTTGGCAAGTAATTAGCCCTGATTTAAGCAGTGGCATCGATAGAAATAAACTGCCTGTAATGGGTAAGGTTTGGAGCATAGATGGGGTTGCTAAAAATCAATCTACTAGCATATATGGCAATATTTCCGCTTTTGCAGAGTCGCCTAAAAATGCAAATGTTTTATATGCAGGAACCGATGATGGCTTAATTCATATAACTAATGATGGTGGCGCTTCATGGACAAAAATTTCCAATTTTGGGGCGGTACCAAATCAAGTATTTGTTCAAAATATTGTGGCTTCAAAACACGATGAAAATACTGTGTATGCTATTTTTAACAACCATAGAAATGGCGATTTTAAACCCTATATTCTAAAGTCCATTAACAAAGGCAAAACATGGGTAAATATAAAAAGCAATTTGCCAGAAAGAGGCTCTGCACAATGTTTGGCAGAAGACCATGTTCAAAAAGATTTATTGTTTGTAGGTACTGAATTTGGTTTATTTACAAGTTTTAATGCAGGTAAAAATTGGGTAAAAATGGCAGGAGGCCTTCCAACCATTATGGTTAAAGAAATAGCCATTCAAGAGCGAGAAAACGACTTAGTATTGGCTACTTTTGGGCGTGGTTTTTGGGTATTAGACAACTACACCGCTTTGCAACAATACAGTGCATTACAATCAGATATTGACACTAAAAATGCTACCATTTTTCCGATAAAAGATGCTGTAATATTTATTCCATCAACGCCTTTAGGCCACAAAGGAAAATCTTTTCAAGGCGAAAGTTTTTACACCGCCAACAACCCGCCTATAGGTGCAAGCATTCAGTATTTTATAAAAAACGATTATAAAACCATTAAAGAAATAAGAAAGGGTAGAGAGGAAAAACAAACCAATAATTATTACCCATCAATAGACTCCATAAGGCTGGAAAACAAGGATCAAGAACCATTTGTGTTGGCTTTAATTTATGATGAAAACAAGAACTTAATAAGAACATTGAAACAACCTGCTAAAAGTGGTTTTTATACCTTGATATGGGATGGCCGATTAGCAGCTACAAGTCCTGTAACATTTTACACACCAAATCCAGACAATCCTTATGAGGGTGAAGACAAAGGCCCAATGGCAGTGCCAGGAAAATACAGTATTGAATTGATGCTAAATTATCAAAATAAATTGGAAAGTTTGGCCACAAGCACATTTACAATCAAACCATTGACCAATAATAATTGGCTTGCAAACAACAATTTCAACAAAGATATCGCTGAATTTAGAAGAGTGGTTTTGGGTGTAAATAGCTATTGCACAGAGGCAAAGAACAAAATAAATTATATTAAAGCATTAAATGTTGTAAAAAATGAAAATATCAAAACAAAGCTATTTCAGATTGAAGAATTGTTGAACAAAATAAATTTACAAATGAATGGCGATGGCAGCATAGCAAGTAGAGAGTTTGAAACATTGCCTGGCATTGTAGGTTCTATAGAGGGCATTGTTGGCAATTTATGGGCAACAACGGAACTTAGCACCACCACTTATATAGAAAAACTAGAAGAGGTGAAAAACAAATTTAAAGTAACCTATACTGATGCAGAGATGCTGCAAACATTGCTCGTTCAGCTGGAAAAAGATTTAGAAATTTTGCAATTGCCCTATACTCCAGGCAGATTTCCTATTTGGAAAAGATAAGATTTGGTGTTTCTGGTAAAGATAAGTAAATCGAAGCAGTTATGCAGCCCTAGCCAAAGTTAAATCTTTAAGAAAAAAGAGTAAATTTTTATAGATGTCTGCAGATTTTTAGATTCGAATTTTAAAAGGAATAATTTATGTTTTTAGAGATTTTTGGAAAAATGTCGTGCTAAAATCGACCATTGAAAAAAAGATGCTATGAAACAAAAGGATTTTGAAATAGAAAATCACCAAATCAAGATAAGAAAAAATACTAAATTAAAGTAATTTGCCCTAATGTAAATCAAATACTTTAACCTTACATTTGCAATTGTAATGCGATGAATTACTCAAACAGAAACATATTACTTATTCTTTCATTCTTGTCTTTTATAACTTTATGTGCTATAAAAACTAAAACAAAACAGCCTTTACCAAAAATGGTATCAGAGACCACCATGCGCCAAATTTACGAAAAGGTAAAAACGCCTTATAAGTATGGTTTGGTTATGGTTCATGAAGATACCGCAAGTATGGTTGATAGCCCTACAATATTTAGACAAGACAGCACTTGGTACATGACATATTTGGTGTATAGCGGCAAAGGATATGAAACTTGGTTGGCAAAAAGTGAGGATTTATTGCAATGGAAACCTATGGGTGCTATTTTAGATTTTGGCAAAAAAGGAAACTGGGATGCAAGCCAAGCTGCAGGTTATGCTTCATTAATAAGTTATGGTTGGGGTGGCGATTATCAAATAAATAAATTTCGCAATAAATATTGGATGACCTATATAGGGGGCAATGCAGATGGATACGAGAAAGGCTTATTGTCTATTGGTGTAGTGAGTACAAAGAAAAGACCTTGGGAAGTCCATTTGTGGCAACATAATAAAAAGCCAATATTAACGCCAAAAGATGAAAAAGCGGGTTTTTGGGAAAAAGATTTGTTGTTTAAAAGCATGGTAATAGAAGATTCACAACGGTTATCAGGAAAGAGATTTGTGATGTTTTATAACGCAGCAGGTGATACAAGCTTACCGAAAAAATGGGTAGAAAGAATTGGTATGGCCACCTCTAATGATATGGTTAATTGGGAGCGGTATGCACATAATCCAATAATAGATCACCAAGTAGGGATAAGTGGTGATGCTTTCCTTCAAAAAATAGACAGCGTATTTGTGATGTTTTATTTTGGCATTTACTGGCCTGATGGGCGCAAGGATGCTTTTAATAGGTTTGCTTGTTCTTATGATTTAATTCATTGGACAGATTGGCAAGGAGATGATTTAATCAAAAGTTCAGAGGTTTATGATAACAAGTTTGCCCACAAACCATGTGTGATTAATTGGAATGGAGTAGTGTATCATTTTTATTGCGCAGTAAATGAAAATGAGCAGAGAGGAATTGCAGTAGCCACATCAACAAATTTGGGGAAGGGTACTTTGCAATTTAAGCCAATATTAAATAAATTAAAAAGATAGTTTTTTGATGAACTATTTATTTAAGTAAGGCTAAAATTTAATTACTTTTTAAAGCATTTTGAGGCGCTGTTTTTAGTTTAGCCTAGCAGGCATATCTTCAAGCGAAATTCCTTTGGTTTCGGGAACAAAAAGTTTAATCCAAAATACTTGCAGTATCATCATTGCACAAAAAAAACCAAAAATAATTTCAGGACTATATTTACGAACAACAATCGGAAATAATAATGTAATTAGTGCTGCAAAAAACCAGTGTGTGAAACAACCAAAAACTTGCCCACGTGCGCGAAACCTATTTGGAAAAATCTCACTAATAAAAACCCAAATCACAGCACCTTGTCCAATTGCATGGGATGCAATAAAGGTAAATATACAGATTGGCACAATTTGGGGATGGTTATAATAAAAGGCAAGGGCACAGCAGCCTAAAGAGACAATATATCCTATGCCACCTAGGTAAAGCAATTGTTTTCTTCCAAATTTATCAATCATTTGTAGGCCAATGAGGGTAAAAATTAGATTTGTAATTCCAATGCCAATAGATTGCAACATTGCGCTATGGGCCGCTAGGCCAGAGAGTTCAAATATTCTTGGTGCAAAATATAGTATAGCATTTATCCCAGATAATTGGTTAAAAAATGCAATAAAAAAGCTAAGTAAAATTGGTTTTAATAATGCTTTACTGAAAAATGGTTTTTTCTCATCATTTGAAACACTGTTTTCTATGTTTTCAGCCATTTTTGAAAGTTGATCAATAGTAAATTGAGGATTAATTTGAGCGAGTATTTTTAAGGCTTTTTCTTTTTTTCTTTTTTTAATTATTAGCCAACGTGGGCTTTCTACCAAATAAAAGCTAAGCACTAAAAAAACTATTGCAGGTATGGCCTCAGCACCTAGCTTTAATCTCCATGAGCTGCTTATGAAGGCATTAGAAATATAGGCAGCTAATACCCCTAAAACGATATTAAATTGAAACAATCCTGTGAGCTTACCTCTTTTTTCAGGTGGTGATAACTCGCTAATATACAATGGTGCAACGATTGTAGAAATGCCAATACCTATGCCTCCCAAAAATCTGAAAATAATAAAGGAATATAATTCTAGTGCGATAGCAGAGCCAATGGCAGAAATAAAATAAAGAAATCCAACAAAAATCAAAGTCTTCTTTCGCCCATAATATTCTGTGGGTATTCCGCCCAATAGTGCACCTAACACCGTTCCCCAAAGTGCTATACTTATGGCAACACCATGCATTGCATCGCTTAATTGCCAAATAGATTGAATATCTTTTTCTGCACCAGAAATTACAACGGTATCGAACCCAAATAAAAACCCTGCAATGGCAGCTACTAAAACACTTTTATACAGTAGAAAATTTATTTGCATAGTTGCGTCAATTCAAGTGCATAAAATTTGTTGTGTCTATGGCAAAGTATGCTTGTTTTTTACTATCCCCGATGATGTTTAAATTATTTATTTTTACATCATGCACATTGTCAAAAACTATGCTTGGACGATAATCAGGTTCAAGGATTTTAAGTTTGATATTTTTCATCTCTAATCCTTTTACATGCCGTATATAAAAACCCCATGCTGGAAGCTCTCCAAACATTGAAAATTCAGGATAGGCAGTTTCTAAGTCCGGTATGCTTTTTACCCGCCAAAGCGGAAGATTTGCAAATGCTTTGTTCCCTTTTCCTGGATAAATGATTTCTATATTTTCTAAAAGTACATTTTCTACAAAAACTCCAGGGTTTCCTGTAATTGAAGAGGGAAAAACATTATGAAAAAAGGGCAGAGCAGGTCCTCTAATGTTGTATTTAATATCGGGTGGGGCAAATGGCACCCATACTTTCATGTTTCTAATAACCACATTTTTTAACGGTCCAGCTTTTGGAGCGCCCCTTATCCGGCCTATTCTTATAAAAAGTGCATTACCAGTATTTTTTGCAACGATATTTTCTACTAAAACATTTTCAATATATCCACCCTGAGTGCTTTCTATGGCTATTGCAGAGCGATAAGTGTCGTAAATTTTTATATTTTTTATCACCACATTTTTAATGCCACTAACCAATGAAGTTCCAAATTTAACTGCACTTGCGCTAGAGCGTATTGTACAGTTGGAAATATAAATACTATCGCTAAAATAGGTTTTTGTTAAGTCTTCAGATTTTAGGCAAATGCCATCGTCAGAAGCATTGATAAAGCAATTGGTAATTGATACATTTTTGCAATCAATCACATCTATACCATCATTGTTCCAATATTCATCACTCAACACCGTTATATTATCAATTGCCAAATTAGAACATTTCTCATATGTTTGCACCCAACAAGCACTGTTTTTTATCGTTACATCCGTAATTTTAATGTCATCGCACTTTTGAAATTGTATAATTTGCGGACGCAATGTGGCATATACCCTCTTTTCTGAAAATTCATAATAATGGCTGTCTATTTCGCCTCTATAGAATAAGCTATCAATATTTAATGCTAATTTGGCTCCTTGTCCATCAATTACCCCCTTGCCTGTGATGGCAATATGTGAACAACTGTCTGCAATTATTAATGCTTTCCATACATGTATTGGCTTGTAATCAATAATGTTGGTGCTTCCTAGCAAGGTGCCCCCCTTTTCTAATTGAAGTGTTACACCTGTTTTTAGAAAAATACTGCCTGAAAGAAATATACCCTTGGGTATAATTACGGTTCCTCCTCCATTGGCATGTGCATCATCTATAGCTTTTTGAATAGTGTTTGTATTTAGTGTTATTGCATCTCCTTTTGCACCGTAATTTATGATATTAAATTGTTTTGCATCTTTAAAAGCAGCAAAGTTGAGCAATAAGTAAATTAAGATTAAACGCAGCATTCTAATTTTTATAATGTTAAACACAAATGTAATAACTATTATCAATTATCAAGAAATATTTTTTTTTTAATTCTGATAGCTTTAGTATCCAATAATTCACCTCCTTTGTTTTTTAATATTGAGTAAGATAAAAACATAAATCTTGATGCAGCAAATGTTTGTTTTTATAATTTTTACAATGGGTAAGTATTATTCATTATTTTTGCATGATGAAAAAGAAAAAAGGGATATACCTTTACTCATATTTTATGTGTGTTCTTATAGCTTTTTTCTCTTTGTCTGCCCAAAAACCGAAAAAGGATACTAAAAATTTCTACCCCACTGCCAAGCCAATGGTAAGGTGGTGGTGGTTCGCTACCAATATTAAAGAAGAGGATGTTAGGCATCAATTGCTCTGGGCAAAAGCACAAAACTTTGGTGGCGTAGAATTGTGTTGGCTCTATCCATTGTATCGTTATCAAGATATGTATGCAAAAAGTTATAATAGGTTTTATCCAATAGATACAAGTGCACAAAAGTGGTTGAGCAATGATTGGGTAAATATAGTAACTTTTACAAAAAAATATGCCGATTCTATTGGTCTGACTTGTGATTTCACATTTGGCAGTGCTTGGGTGATAGCTGGTTTAGATATTGATAAAAAATATAACACTAAAATTTATGGGGATTCTAATTTTATTCAAGAGCTAAATTATTCTTGGGCCTGGCCTAAAAATATGACTGTTATAGATCATTTAGATAAAAAAGCCTTTGAAATTTATTCAGAACCCATAGTTCAAGCAATGAGAGATGCTTTAAAAGTTAATAAGAGGTATACCTCACTTTTTGTAGATTCTTGGGAAATTAAGTTAAATGGTAAAAATAAGATTTGGACCCCTGGATTTGAGCATTCATTTGAAAAAAAGTTTGGTTATGATTTAATTCCTTTTATGGATGCTGGTTTAGATTCTTTTGCTGATGTAAGGTATGATTATATGTGCCTTATGGATGAGTATGTAACCAAAGGATTTTATATACCTTTTGTTGAAAAGTGTAAATCATTAGGGGTTAATTCTCGTGTTCAATGCTTGGGCTCGCCTACAGATGTAATGTCTACTTATGCATTAGTTGATATTCCAGAAAGTGAAGCCATGCTAAACAATCCTAATTATTCGCGTATTGTGAGCTCTGCAGCAGCATTGGCAAATAAGAAGCTTATAAGTGCAGAAAGTTTTACTTGTATGTATGGTTTTCCTGCTACTTATTTACGAAAAGAGCAAACTGCTGATTTAAAATTGATAGCAGATGCCTTGTTTTCGCAAGGGATTAATCAATTAATTTATCATGGCATGCCATTTAATCCTAAGGGTTCTGACAGTATAGATTTTTTTGCTACCACTTATTTTGGGCCAAACGGAAATTTGAGTAATGAACTACCTCAATTTAATGCTTATGTAGAAAAAGTGTCTTCCATCATGCAAAAAGGAAAAACATTTACTGACATAGCAGTGTATATTCCTTATGAAGATGGGGTAATGCAAGGTGCTTACCCAGCAGAGCAACAGCGAGTATGGGTGTGGGGTGAATATGAAATGAGGTATTTGAAAATGCCAAAAGAGGTAGAGGGCTATCATCCGTTATGGATCAATAGGGGTTTTTTGGAAAAGGCATCTTGTATCAAAAAAAAGTTAGTGCTTGGTGATGCTATTTTTTCTGCACTTTATATTGACGTAAATTTTATGGACTATAGCGCATTGAAAAAAGTGTTGGCATTGGCGCAAAAAGGACTGCCTGTGGTGCTAAAAAGAAATCCATCCCAACCTGGAAAAATAAAGGCAAGGGATTATAACGTAATTCTATCACAACTTATAGGCCTAAAAAATGTGAATAGCGATTTTAGCACAATAGTTAAACATCCTCCATTGCTTAGTGGCGATAGTACTCCCGCTTATTGGTGTCGTCAAGAAAGTGATGGAACTATGTTTTTATTTATTGCACAATGGGGAGCAAAAAATCTTTCGTACCCATTATATGCAGGACAATCTATGATGGATAAATTGCAAACAAATCTCTTTAGCATTAGGATAAATGGAAAATTAAAACCTTTAGACATCTTATTTAATCCTTATCAGTCGGTTGTCTTAAAAATTTTACCAAATGGAAAAATAGAAAATCTTGAAATTAATTTTATACCAAAAACGCCATTGGTTTTGCCCAAAGAAAAGCAAAGAATGAATTTTTAAAGCTACAGATTTTTTGCTAATTCATTATTCCTTGAATTAATCAGGGTGAAATGGAGAAAAAATGACTTAATTTAGATTATACCTTATTTAAAACCTCTAAAAAGAATCCCCAAAACTTTAGCACAGAACTAATTTGTACAGTTTCGTCAGGAGAATGTGCCCCCCTAATGTTGGGGCCAAAAGAAATCATTTCCATGCCTGGATAATTGGTTCCTAAAATGCCGCATTCTAAACCTGCATGACAGGCATTTACTTTGGGCTTTTCTTTAAATCTGGCTTCATATATTTCGCGCATTAATTTCACAATTTTGGCATCGGGTGCTGGTGTCCATCCTGGGTAGCTGCCTTCAAAAGAAACCTTTGCACCCATTAATCCGAAACACTGTTTTATTGAATTTGCCAAATCCCATTTTTCGGAATCCAAGCTGCTTCGCGTTAGGCATTGTATAGAATACTTGCCGTCTTTTACTAAAACCCTTGCTAGGTTGTTACTGCTTTGAACCAATCCATTTATATCAGGGCTCATTCTGTAAATGCCGTTGGTGCAAGCTGCAATTACTGCAAATAATTTGTTTTGAAAGTTGCTATCAGTTACTGGCAGACTATGTGTTATTTTTTCTAATATTATATTTAAATTAGGGTCAGTTGTTTGGTACTCTTTCAATAAGTCTATTTTAATACTTTCAAATACTGTTTTTAACTTAGCTTCATTGGCTTCTGTTACCATAAATGTAGCCAAAGATTCTCTTGGTATTGCATTTCTCAAACTTCCTCCATCTACACTGCATAATTTAATTCCAAATGTATTATCAAAAGTTGCCAAAATGCGGTTTATAATTTTATTGGCATTGCCTCTACCTTTATATATATCCATGCCAGAGTGTCCACCTGTAAGGCCTTTTATTTGCAAGCTGTAGGAGATGCCTTCTGCATTAATTGTCTCAAAACTGCCAAAAGCTGTAACATCTACACCGCCTGCACAACCTATGGTGAGTTCATCATCATCTTCTGTATCTAGGTTTAGCAATATTTTTCCATTTAGCAAACCGCCTTTTAGGCCTAAAGCACCAGTCATGCCGGTTTCTTCATCGATTGTAAAAAGGGCTTCTATAGCAGGATGGGGTATGTTTGTTGCTTCCAAAATAGCCATTATGGCAGCAACTCCTATACCATTATCAGCGCCCAAAGTAGTTCCATTGGCTTTTACCCAATCACCCTCTACCCTCATTTCTATTCCTTGATCATCAAAATTAAAATTGGTTGATGAATTTTTTTGATGCACCATGTCTAAATGACTTTGAATTACTAGGGTGGGGGCATTTTCTTTTCCTGCAGTTGCTGGTTTTTTGATAATCACATTTCCAATTGAATCTACAAAAGTAGGCAAGCCCAATGTTTCACCAAACTGTTTGATAAAAGCAATTATACGTTCTTCTTTTTTCGAAGGACGAGGCACTGCATTTAGGGCAGCAAAATTATTCCAAAGACTTTTGGGTTCTAGGTTTTTAATATTTTCTGACATTTATTTGACTTCAAAAGTACGGATAAGTTGATTAAAATAAAATTGCAATAATTATATTGGAGAAGCTTCTTTTTTTACAAAAAATGTTAAAATTAAAAAAAGTATATAACCAAGCAACTATTACAGCGGTAATAACTACATTATATTGGAACAATTTTTGACTTTAAATAAGACATGAGCAATTTTTATAAACGAATCTTAGGATTAATTTTCATTATTACGGTATTTTCTAGTAATTTACATTCACAAGATACTTCAGGAATTTTTTTTAATTTCGGTTTTATAAAGGGGCAAAAGTATCAGTATTTATTTATTAAACACGAAGGGCTATATAACGCAAATCAAACCATTATAGAAGAAGCAACGGACACTATTTTAGCTGAGTTAAAGGTTATTGATAGAAATGCATTGGGAAGTATTGTGGAGTTTTCATTCTCGGGCTATCCAAAAGGAAACCAACTTCCTGATCCAATTTATTCCATTCCTGTAAGAATTGCGTTAGACAGTAATAATAATTCATTAACCCTCATCAATACTGGAGATTTTCAAAAATACCTTTATAAGCAGATAGACAGTCTTTTTTATGCTAAGGTATATGATAGCGCAACTGTTGCTATACAAAAAATGCGCTTTGGTCAAAAAAAAGTGATTGAAGAATTAGTTAGTAAAGATTTAGAAGAGTTTTTCACCATTTTTTCAAGACAGTTTAATGTTTTTAATACATATTCTGTGGGTAAGCCCATTTATCATCCTTTTGATAAACAACCTTTTTTAGCATCTGGAGTTTGTAATTTAGTTCAGCCAGACCCTCTTAAAGAGGTTTATTTTTTGCAAACAGAAATAAAGACTAAAGAAGATGAGCGACAATTACTGATGGATGCATACAACAGCACCATGAAAATGAACAACACTTTTAATCCCTCAGAGGTTACTCCTGCAGTAGATTTAGCTTATAAAACATATTTTATTTGGGATAGAAAAACAGCTATTATAAAAGAATTTAGAGTAGAAAATAGTTTAAGGGTAGGTGATCAAACAAAAGTAGATTTCACAAAGTTGTTAATCATTAATTTGCGATAAATTAATATAAAATCTATATTTTTAAAGGTATTCCACTAGTTATCAACATGATGTTGGATAACATTTGCCAAAATGTTTAAAACTACAATTTCATATGCAAGTTAGCCACAATATATGCAGCTATATTTGTGGACTAACAAAAAAAAATGAAATTTACTTTTTATGGCCATGCCTGCTTTTTAATTGAAACCAATGGAACCAAAATACTTTTTGACCCATTTATTAGTAAAAATCCTGCAGCAAAAGAAATAGATATTGCTAAAATAGAGTGTGATTATATTGCAGTTAGTCATGCCCATTTTGACCATATTGCAGACTTGGTGGCCATAGCAAAAAATACAAACGCCACAGTAATTGGTACTTTTGAGCTAGGCGATTATCTTACAAATAATGACATTAATAATTTTCATTTAATGAATATTGGGGGTGGTTATGAGTTTGATTTTGCATACTTAAAAATGGTAAGTGCTATTCATTCTAATAGTTTTGAAGGAAAATATATGGGTTTGGCAGCAGGCTTTGTGATAGAAACTCCCCAATATTGCCTTTATTATGCAGGCGATACAGCGCTCCATTATGACATGAAATTATTAAAGCACCGGTTTAAAATTAATACTGCCATTTTGCCAATTGGGGGCAATTATACCATGGATTATAAAGACGCTTTAATAGCATCCGATTTTGTAAATTGCAATCAAATTATTGGTGTGCATTTCAATACAGAGCCCTTGATAGAGATAAAAGAAAGTGTAGTAGCCACTTATTTTAAAAATGCAGGTAAGAAATTATTGCTGCCAAAAATAAATCAAACAGTAGAATTAATATAAAAAAAATGGGAAAAATAATAGCAATCGCAAATCAAAAAGGAGGAGTAGGCAAAACCACAAGTGCAATAAATCTTGCAGCAAGTTTGTCTGTATTAGAGTATAAAACTTTATTAATAGATGCAGATCCACAATCTAATTCTACATCGGGCTTAGGTTTTGATACATCTAACATAAAAATAGGACTTTATGAATGCCTTGTGCAGGGCTTGCACCCAAATGATGTTTGTTTAAAAACCAATTATGAATATCTAACCCTTTTGCCAAGCACCATTGATTTAGTGGGTGCTGAGATAGAAATGATAGACTTACCAAATAGAGAGCGCATGTTAAAAGCAGCCCTTGAAGTAATTAAAAATGATTTTGATTTCATTATAATAGATTGTTCGCCTTCGCTAGGATTGATAACCACTAATGCACTTGTGGCAGCAGATAGTCTTATTATACCTGTACAGTGCGAGTATTTTGCGCTTGAGGGTTTAGGTAAATTGTTAAATACCATTAAAATTATCCAAAAAAATCTAAACCATAATTTAGCAATAGAGGGAATATTGCTAACCATGTATGACATAAGATTGCGGTTGTCAAATCAGGTGGTAGAGGATGTTAAATTGCATTTTCAAGATATCGTTTTTGATACAATCATACAAAGAAATACAAAATTAGGAGAAGCACCTAGTTTTGGATTACCTGTGCTGTATCATGATGCCGCAAGCAAGGGAGCTATAAATTATTTAAATTTAGCGAGAGAGTTATTACAGAGAAATGGAATGGCTACTAAAGTAGAATTGGCAATGATGAATGAAAGCAGCAGTAATTAAAAAAAATATGAGCGCAACTAAACAAAGAAATAGTGGATTGGGTAAAGGATTAGCTGCATTATTGCAAAATGCCAATGATGAAAAAACTACCTCAGAGTATGGAAGTGTTGGTAGTATTACCAATATTCCGATAGAAAAAATAGAGGCAAATCCTTTTCAGCCCCGCACAGAATTTAGTGAAAAAGAGTTAAAAGAACTTGCCAACAGCATAGAAAATCATGGCGTGATACAGCCTATCACAGTTAGGCAAACTGGAAGAGGAAAATTTCAGATTATCAGCGGTGAGCGCAGAACTAGGGCAAGTATCCTTGCAGGATTTACCACAATTCCTGCCTATGTGCGAATAGCGCGCGACCAAGAAATGCTAGAAATGGCTATTGTAGAAAATTTGCACAGAGAAAATTTAAACCCTTTAGAAATCGCACAAAGTTATGCCCGATTAATAGAAGAGTGTGATTTGAAACAGGATGAGTTAAGCGATAGGGTGAATAAAGACAGAAGCACAATTTCAAATTATTTAAGACTATTGAAATTGCCAGAAGAAATTCAAAATGCACTTAAATCAAAGATTATAACAATGGGACATGCAAAAGCTATTTTGTCCCTAGATGATCTAGCAGATCAAATCACCCTGCTAAGACGCATAACAGATGAAAATTTGTCAGTACGCAAAACAGAGGAGCTAGCAAAAGGTATCCATAACATAGTTGTGCAAGAACCTATAGAAGATGTTGAAAAAACCGAAAAACTAGATGTTAAGGGCTATCAACATTTTCAGCTAGCCTTGGCAAAAAAGTTTGGAGTTAATGTGTCTTTAAAATCTGCTAAACATGGAGGTTTACTTCAATTTAATTTTGAAGATATTGCTCAACTCGAAAAATTGCTTGCAAGATTGGCTTAATTTTGGCTACTTTTGCCTTTAAATGAAAGGCGTAATTTTATTGTTTTTATTTTCTAGTTTGATAATGTGCAACGCAAACAATTTTGTTATTGGGCAAAGTTTTCAGCCGCAAAAATTGTTTAGAAATCCCTTACTTTATTCATGTGATTTTGCAAAAGATAGTCTTCCAAAAAAGCATTCAGCCCATCGTGCCTCTATTTATAGTGCTGTATTACCCGGTTTAGGTCAAGCATATAATAAAAAATATTTGAAAATACCAGTGGTATATGTGGGTTTAGGCATAGCCACCTATTTTATGTTGAGCAATAGAGCAGAATTAAAGAAATATAAATATGACATCAATGCCATTACAGATAAAAATACGCTAACAAATCCAATTTATTTTCAAGGTCGCAGCCTAGATTTTCTTATTAGTCAAAGAAATCTTACTAAACAATACCGAGATTATTCTATTATTGGCATGGGTGCAATATATTTGTTAAACATAGTAGATGCAACAGTAGATGCTCATTTTTTTGAATTTAATATAGACAAAAAACTGTCAGGCATATTAAGGCCAAATGTAGGTTTGGGTTTTTATGGAGCAAATTTAACATTGTCTTTTTGAATCAGGTATAATGAAAAATATTTATCAAATTGGTGACACAAAAACATTTCAAAAAAGAATTGAAAAGACTGATTTGGCTGAATTTGAGTTAGAAAATGTTCATGAAGTTTACAGTACTTTTGCTCTTGGAAGAGATGCAGAATGGACATGCAGGCTTTTTGTACTAGATATGAAAGAAGTGCATGAAGAAGGTATAGGTACTTTTTTGAATATCAAGCATATATCGCCCGCATTATTAGGTCAAATCGTTTTTTTTGAGGCAAAAATATTTATTGTCACAAGAAATATTATTGAGTGTACTTTTACAGCAAAAGTAGGAGAAAGGCTGATTGCAGAAGGTCAGCAAGGACAAAAAATAGTGGCTAAAGAGAAATTAAGCCGTATTTTTGAAGAATTAAAAACAAAGTGAAAAAAAAAGATATTAATATTGTAAACAGAAAAGCAAGATTTGATTACCATATTGAGCAAACTTTTATAGCAGGTATTCAATTAATGGGTACAGAAGTGAAGTCTATTAGAGAAGCAAAAGTAAATATGCAAGATGCTTTTTGTTATTTTGAAAAAGAAAATATTTTAAAAATAAGAAACCTTCACATATCCTTATTTAAAGAAGGCAGCTATAATAATCATGAGCCCTTGCGCGAACGCCAATTGTTGCTAAACAAAAATGAGTTACGAAAATTGTGGAGCAAAGGCACAGAAAAGGGATTAACCATTGTATTGTTGAAAATTTTTGAGAATGACAGGGGTATAATTAAATTAGAAATAGCATCGGCTAGTGGCAAGAAGCAATACGATAAACGCAATGATTTAAAAACAAAGGATTTAAAAAGAGATTTAGATAGATATGAATAAACAGTTAAAAAAACTTACTATTATTGTGTTGTTTTGTTTTGCAAATAAAGGTTTTTGTCAAGGCTATATAAATGAAAAAGTCAATCTTGGCGTTTCTTTTGGATATGCAAACTATCATGCCAAAGCGCTAAATAATAAGAATAATAATGGCACGCAATTGAGTTACTTTACTGCAATAAATCTAGGTTTGCCAATTGCTAAAAAAATAAATTTTAATCAACAAATTATGCTTGGTTCTTTGCAAAATGGCACATTTCCAGAGAAAAACTGGACGCAAACAAATCTGTTTAGCTATAATTTCGGGTTTAGTGCAAATTTATTTAGACTGATTGGGGTAAAAAAAGAGTTTAAATTAACACCGTTTACCCTTTTCAACTACCAAATTAATTATGCTTTAACCACTACTATTAATAGACCAAAAAATGTTTTTACAGCGTTAAATTACGGTTTAGGCATAGGATATAATGTAAATTCAGAGTTATCATGCTATTTGCAAATGCAACATATTCAGCGTTTGGGAGCAGATTTAAAAACTGGTTTAAATATTGAGATTGGGCTAAAGTCTATCATTATTAAACCTAGCGCAATAGAGTGATTACGCCATAAATATTTTCTTGTTTACCATTATATTTTTCTTGTGTTACAATGTGATAAAAATATGTCCCTGTGGCACATTCTGCTCCTTCATTATTAATTTTACCATTCCAAAATTCGTTTTTTACTAAGTCTCCCTTATAAATAATGGTGCCATATCTATTAAATATTTCATAGTTCAATGCAGAGTATCCTTTAAAAATTGGCTGCCAAGTCCGATTTATGGCATCTTCATTGGGTGAAAAGAAATTATATAAAGTTAATTTTTTATCAAAACAGCCACTGTCTTTAACAATAAAAAATTTTTCAGACGTGCAGCCATTAGAGTCAATTGCAGTCAAAGAATAATTATCTAAAACACTAAATTTTCGGTTTAAGCCGATGACGCCATCGCTCCATTTATAACTGTAATTAGGTTGGTCAAAAATCGAAATGCTTATATTCTCTCCAGGGCATACTATAACGTCTTTAATATCTTGTAATATTACTTTTGGCAATATTTCAATATGGATTGGTAAAGTATCTAAAGGGCAATTGCTGCTCGCATAGCGGAATATCAATTTTGCATTGTATTTGCCACTTCTGCTATAACTGTGCGAAATGCTTTTTTGATTGGCATAACTGCTGCCATCGCCCATATCCCATAAGGATGTAAAAAAACTATCTGTATCCAAGCTTAATAATATTGGTTGTTCATCCAAACAAACCCTCTTTTCTTGAATATCAATACTTGTATTATATGGAAAAAATGTGGCTCCTGTAAGAAAGGCATTACTAACTCTATCGCCTCTACTATAGGCATAGCTATAAAAGTTAGAGTCGCAGTTTATCTTAATTAAACCCATATTGCATTTTATATTAACTATTAATATGTCATCACAAATATTTGCACTATCTATCTGCATGGTATGCCCATTGCTGCTAAATATCTTCAGTGATTTCAAACCATTTTTATGCAAGATTATATTGCTGTGGTGTTGGCTAAAATTTGCCTGATTAAAAAAACTAAACTCAGTGCTTTTTACCCATCTGCTTTTTTGAGGTATAAATATTGCACTTGGGTCGCCCAATTGTCCAGTATCTCCATTACAATTTCTGCTCTTCATATATTGCATTAGCAGAGTGGGCTTGCTTGTGCTAATACAAAGTTTTAAATTTGTCAATGTAGGTTCATAAGAAATTGATTGTCCAGCATTTATAGTAGCAATGGTAGTATTATTTATGGTAACAGCGGTATTATTAGTGCTTGCAGTAATTTTGAGTAAATAGCCACCTAATTGATTAGTAAAAGGAAAGGTATGGTATTGATTGCCAAAATGACTTATTGGAACCGCATGTGTAAAAAGATGATCACAACCAGAGCAAGGAGCAACGCCTGATGGGGCACATTTGCTGCCCATAAAAACCATAAATTTACCACAGCCATTCTTTCCTTTTATCCTAGAGCCAGATAAATCGCCACTATTGGCAGCATTTACTATAAATGATTGTCCTTTTTGTAATATAATATCAAATGCACTGCCAGCTGTTAATCCCCCAACTGTATTTGCGCTAGGAGTTATGGTTATTTGACTATTATCTTCTGTGCTCACCACCAAAAAACTTGAGCCAATGTTTATATTTCCTTCTAAGGATTGAACTACATAGGAGTCGCCATTTATAAAATTATTGAAAGGGATAATGGGCGTTGCATCTGCTGTAAAAAAGTCGTAATTAAGCGCATAAAGCCTGATATTGTTATTGCTAATCACCTCTATACCTCTGTTATCTATCATTTCTGATCCTGCAAGTGGGTAAAAATCTGATATGGGTAAATTGAAAATATTGCTTCCAATACCTGCATTAAAAATAGTAGAAACTCCCTGAACTGTTATGGAAACATTGGTGCTTTGTTCTGCTATAACCATTATCTCTAATCTGCTCGGAATGAGTTGATTTTCCATAAAACCGAACCAAAAGTGATTTCCTTTAAGGTCTTGAGCAATAGATTGAACTTGCAAAAGGCTAAACAGAACCACAAAAAACTTAGATTGCACCCTGCAAAATTAACCATTTTTATGGTTTTTTTTATTTGAATATAATTGGTTTTAAAATTTTACTTATTGGGATGATATACAAATACTTAATATATAGTGCATTTCTAATGCGTAATTTGGAATTGTATTTATTATCAACCTTTTTTTAGGACAATATATATTTAATAGCATCTATATGGGTTGCATTTTTTCTATAATTGATTTTTTTTTGAAAAAATAACCATAAAAAAAAGCATTTGCAACGATAATTGCAAATGCTTTCTTTTATGGTTTTATAGTTTATTTAGTAAACTGACTTTGGTAGTTCACGTTGTTTTTTACAATAATAAGTTGATAATTTCCTGGTGCAATTTTGCTTACATTGATTTCATCATTAATACTGTTTCCACTCAAAATTAATTGTCCTAGTGTGTTGTAAATGCTAAATTCAAAATTTTCTATTCCTTTCACTTTCAATAAATTTGCTACAGGGTTAGGATAAATATTTGCTAGAGCTGCATTTGAGATTTTTGTGCTCAAAGCATTTTCGTCAAGAACAGCGTTTATTATATGAACTACACCATTCTCTTCTTCAATATCTGCTGTAGTAACAGTGCTAAAATTTATTTTGACACCACTTGTTACATTTACTTTAACATTTTTGGTATTTAGTGTAGGCACTAATCCGTTTCTTAATTCTGAAGCAAGAATTTTTCCTGAAACAACATGGTATTTCAATAAATTAGCTAATCCTGGCAGAGCTAAAACTTGTGCAAGTGTTAAATTATTTTTAATTGCAAAAGAGTCAAACGCGGCATTAGTAGGTGCAAATACTGTAAAAGAATCAAAAGGGCGCGACAAAGTTGGGATTAATTCTGCTTTGAATAATGCAGCTGTCAATGTGGTAAAGCCAGCATCAATTGCAACATCCACTACAGTAGGATCAAATACTAAAACACTATTGATAGCATGAACTGTTCCATTATTAGCAGCTAGATTTGGTATAATTACTTCTGCTTGGTTTATAAACACTTTATTTGAAGTAGTTTTTGTTAGTTTTAAAGTATTTTCTTGGCTAACTGGTTGAACAATTGCTCCATTAGTTATAGCGGCTGCAAGCACATTGCCAGGTAAAAGGTGGTAATATAACAACTCCTGAATATCTTCTATGTTTAAAGCTAATACTTGCGCTAAGGTTAGTCCTAATCCTGCTGCCAACTCGTTAAAGGCATTATTATCTGGGGCAAATACTGTAAAGGTATCAAAAGGATTTGTAAGTGCAGGCAGCAATTCTGCTTTAACCACAACAGCTACTAGGCTTGTAAAACCGTTGTCGATAGCAATATCTACAACAGTTTCAAAAGGCAATAATACTGAATTAAGAGAATGTACAACTCCATTATCTGCGTTCAAGTCTGCAGCATTTACTTCTGCTTGGTTAGCAAATACATTTGTACTAGTTTTGGTTAATTTAATAGTGTTGGCTTGATTTAATGGCGATACAATTGCTCCATTATTTATAGCCGCAGCGGCTACCCTCGTGCCTAACACATGATAAGTAAGTATGCCGCTTAGATTTGGCAGTGCCAAGAGACCGGTAATGTTAGTACCCAAATTAATGGCTAATTCATTAAATGCATTATTGTCTGGTGCAAAGATGGTATAACTTGAATCTGCAGAACGCAAAACGTTTGCTAGGCCCGCAGTATTAATAGCTGCGGTAAGAGAAGTGTGGTTTGGACTTGTAGCTATAACATTGTCAAATACATTTGTTTGCGCCATTGTTGAACCAAAGATAAAAATACCTCCATAAGTTAATAATTTTTTTCCGATTTGTAGTTTAATTGATTTCATATTTTTTTTGTTTGTTTATACAGAGAACTTATTTTTTCTGCGCTGCAAAATTGCGTTTAATAATTGTCGAAAATATTACATAATAAAGGGTAAGAGTTACATTAGTCACACTTAAAGACCGGTGCATTATTATACAGAAACCTATAAATAAACTACTTTGACTTCACGCTTCTTCCTGCTAAAAATTTTAAAATCATCACAATCAATAAGTTGCTTAGGTGTTTAAAATTTATTGCATGTTTAATTGTATTGTCAAATCAGTTCCGCAACGGTTTTATTTATTTTCATTATGCAACATCTTACGATATCTATAGAAATATGGTTAATCTGGGTTAAATATTCGTTAATATTTTAATATTTTATTAGGGTATCCAATAAGAAATTTTGTTTTTAGATAATATATTCCTGCAGGTAAATTAGATACATCAATTGGCTCATGATTTATTAAATGCTTTGTCAATATCAGTTTGCCAAGTAAGTCATATAAATAAATGGTGTCATTTAATTTATTATTGAAAGCAATGTAAAGCTCATTATGAAAAGGGTTAGGATAAATTAAAATTTTATTTTGATCTAAGTTATTATTGCTGCTTGCACAGGTTTTAGTGGAGATAAAAATAGATTTTTTTGCTTCACAACGAGATGCATTAATTAATTTTATATCATACAAGTTGTTAGGTTTAAAATAAAAATGTGTAGTAATGAGTAAATTATTAATATATGTTTCATTTTCATTTTGTTCTATTAGTTTCAAACTGTCGTAAGAGCAAAGAGTGGTATCATTAAATGGTAAAAGCGTGGGCAAGACAGCCTGTTTTAATTTTAAGTTGCCATTGAGAAAACAGCCATTGTTATCCTTAATTTTATACTGGGTTTCTTTGATAAAAGGAATAAAAACGACTGAATCGTTAACCAATAAATTATTTATCCAATATTCTTTTTGATTAGCGGGTAAGGAAAGTTTATATTTATTTCCAATACAAACAATTGTATCTATTAGGGTAGGATAGGGCAAAGGCTTAAAAATTTTTGTTTTAAGTGTGTCGTGATAAAGGCATTGATTTGAATCTTCCAATATAATAAAAAGATTGTTAACTCCTGCTAAATAAAGCACTTCGTCTAGCTTATAGTTTATTGTTGACCATTTAATAAAGTTTAATGGTTTATTGATTTTTACAGTTGCTTCGTCACAAATGGTTTCAGATATTTGCGGCAATGCTAATTGAGGATGTTGCAAAACTTCAAAATGATTTAAGGCCACACATCCAAAACTATCTACTGCTGCTACATCATAGCTGCCTTTGTAGAAATAATTAGCTGCTTTTCCTTTTAAAGTATTCCAATAATATGATTTAAACGTATCTTTTAGATCAATAAAAATTGCAGAATCTTTGCATTGAATATAACTGCTATTTAAAGGTATTTTTGGTTGTCTTAATCCAATGTTTACCGCGTCATCATACCTGCAACCACCAATGCTATAGGCACTTAATTTTATAGTAGATGTAGTGTCAACAATTATTGAAAAATTATTGTATTTTACATTATTAATAGTCCATTGAAATTGAAAGAAATTTTGTTTTAAAGGAGAATAAGAAACAGTTTGCCCAATACAAATATTGCTATCTTTCCCTAATTCGGGAACTTGCACATTGTCTACCTTCACATAAATAATGACGGTATCTTTTATAGGGCAAGGCAAACTATCAAAGCTCATTGTAAGACGAAAAGAATCATTTCTTAACAAAGCTATGTTTAGTAGCGCACTTGCAAATGTTTTGCCATTTGACAATTGTTTGATTACATAATTAACGTCAGCTAGTTTTGTGGTTCCCAAATTTGCAGGCTGATTTTTACAAAAAAACAATTGTTCTTTCGCATTGTGGTTTTTAATTGGCACATTATAGAAACTTATCAATCCAAAACCTATGTTATTTAGTACCCAGGGTTGATTGCCACTGAGTCCATCATAAGAAAGGCCTTTAATTTGGCAAGAGCTTTTATTAAGAGTTAGCACAATTTGATTATTTCTAATCGCGCCTCCAGTAATTTTAATACTATCATCCCCTTCTATTTTAAACAAATTTTCAAAGGTTACATCTGCTGTTATAAGATCATCCTGATTTATTAAATTGAGGGTTATTTCAGTTTGCCTTCCATTAGAATAATAGCAAGATTTAATATTTGGAGGGTTGATATTATTTATTTCAGCACTCCAATAAAAATCTCTCCCCAATAATTTAGACATTTGCATGCCAAGTTTTTCATATCCATTAATAAAACCATAGTGGCAGCCATCATGGTTATTTAATCCATTGGCACTTACCGTTTGACAATTTGGCAATTTCTTTTCAAATAACCTTTGCTTATCTCTTAATTGCAAACTAGGAGCACCACAGCCTTGTCTAACCTGAATGACATAAAGCTTTTTGAATCCAGGGTAATCTTGAGTCCAAGCTTTGTATAAATTGGTAAATTGTGTATCATGTTTAACATCATTTCCACCATCCGATTCGCCCTGAAAATAAAGTATTCCTGAGATAGCGCTATCCAGTTTTGCTTTTTTTGCTCTAAAAAGTAATCGGCCATAGATGGTATAAAGGTGTTCTCTATTCCATAGAAAAACTTGATGTTGGTCTATTGATGTGCCTCCAAGAGCACCGTTTAATAAACAAATAGGTGTATTAAAACTATCTACCAAATGTTTTGCCATCACTGCTGCCCATTGACCGACAGAACCAGAAGAATTGATGAAATCCGGATCCATTGCATGCCAAGCTGTATCGGATAAGCATGCAAATGGGTTAGGATTACTGCTGCCAAAACTTCTAATAAAATTATCTTTATATTTGGATGCAAAAGGATTATAAGAAGCGGCCACTGCATTGCTTTGACCTTGTATTAAATATACATCACCCACACATATATCGCTCACACTTTGGTTATAAGTTCTACTGCCAGATAGCTCATATTGTATAGTGTAAAAATGTTTGCCAGTTTTTAAAGTAATTGTTTCGTCAAATGGAGCCTTTCCTCCAGAAAATGTTAAGGCATGAATAAAAGTTTTTTCAAGTAATCCATTTTTTAATAGTTTAATGGTTAGTTGAGTGTATGCATTGTTGTCAACAAATCCTTTGATAAAGATATTCGCAGACCTGGTAGATTTATTTTGTGCAAAAAATGCCCCTTGTTTAGGTGCCACTAAAAATGTTAATTGTCCATAAATGGTTTGCGATGAGCAAAAGAGAAGTATAAAAATGAGCAATATTTTTTTTAACATTAGGCAAATTTATGTTTAAAAAGTAGAAATAAAAAGGATTTTTAATTACTTAAGCTCTGCAGGATTCAATTGAGGAATAAAATATATAGCTTTTACTTAATAATTTAAGAAGAAGCCATAGCACAGATTTCTGCACAAACTGCTACTGCTTTTTCCATATCTTGCACACTCACAAACTCGTGTTTGCTATGAATAGCCATTTCGCCTGTAAATAGATTTGGGCAAGGTAAACCCATAAAAGAAAGC
>Ga0209491_10002740_pt1 | contig 30642 bp, 26 predicted proteins | sample BON02_FD_187213 | JGI IMG/M metagenome (GOLD analysis project Ga0209491, IMG submission 187213) | Freshwater microbial communities from Lake Bonney liftoff mats and glacier meltwater in Antarctica - BON-02 (SPAdes) (version 2) | ecosystem: Environmental > Aquatic > Freshwater > Ice > Glacier...
ATAAGCAAGCCCCATTTCTTCCAGCGTCCACAGCGCCCGAAGCGAACGGGCATCTTTGCAATGGTAGAGTTTCATGACCGGATACCTGATAGTTAAACTTAAATACAAACGCGAACGCAAACGCAAAGGCAATACGCCACCACAACATGCCAACAAACAACAACCAGCAACTGATGCCACGTTGTTTATTAAAATAACAATATAGCGCGCTGAACAACACGGCATGTGCTCTCTAGGCGACAGCATGACTGCTTGGGTTGCATCACTGAGCGCATGCACAGCAACGTGGCCAGACGGGTGCAACCAGGGCTTACATGAGCGTCTAATGGGACTCAATAGATGACTGCATATGCCACAGACAGCCGGGTAGGCGAGCCTATCGGGCTGCACATTGCAAACGCCACGCGTGACAGATACTTAACGAACAATTTACCAACGAGCCACCGGCTTTTAGGTGCAACAACACACCAACCTCACACAGGAAACAACCATGCAAATAGATTCATCGGCTGTACTATGGTCAGCCCCCGAACATGACAGGACTGGTCGACCGCTGCTCATATTGCTGCACGGCTATGGATCGCACGAAGGCGACCTCTTTGGCTTGGCTTCCCTACTGCCTCAGCAACCCGTCATAGCGTCATTGCGCGCGCCACTGTCTGAAGGCATAGGCTTCTCGTGGTTTCCAATTAACCTCAACGCCGGCTTGCGCTATGACATTGAACAAGTAGATGCCGCAACCAACGCTGTTCTTAGCTGGCTAGACACCCTGGCGTTCACCAATGTGAGTCTCATCGGCTTTTCACAGGGTGCAGCGATGGCGTTGGAACTGATGCGACTAGCGCCCACACGTTTTCGCTGCGCAGTCGCGCTCTCAGGATTTGTTGCCAGCGCTGAGCACCCCAAAGACGCAGCCTTGGCAGCCATTCGCCCGCCTGTGTTTTGGGGGCGAGGCACCGACGACCAGGTGATTCCTGCTGCTGCCATTGACGGTACGAAAGAGTGGCTTGTGCATCACGCCCGCGTCGAAACCCATGTGTATGAAGGGCTAGCACATTCAATCTCCAACGACGAATTGGATGACATTGTGAGCTTCTTGAATACCCACGGGTAACGCACCGATAGAACCCATTCAGATGAATCGGTTGTAACATTTTGAAACATTCTCTGCTGCGTGTATTGCATCAAATTCCTTGGAACACTGGCCACTTGTTAAGCACGAGCTGGGCTGTAGCAATGGACATACAACAACATGAATTGAGACAAGGTAGCTGACGAAATTCCACTTATTGGAATATTTTTAATCAAAAAAATACCTCTTGCACAACACCGAGGTAGCTGTTTAAAATAGCGCACCGAATCATTTTTCGGAACATTTTGTACCAATTTTGGAGATTTCATGAGCAGCACAACAGTTACTTCCGGCCCACAACGCATGACACCGTCAGAGGCTTTCGTCGAAACCATGGTCGCTAGGGGTGTAAAAACCATGTTCGGCATCATGGGATCCGCTTTTATGGACGCGATGGATATTTTTGCACCCGCTGGCATTACTTTAATTCCAGTGGTGCACGAGCAAGGCGCTGGCCATATGGCCGACGGCTATGCCAGGGTTACTGGCCGTCATGGCGTAGTGATTGGCCAAAATGGTCCGGGCATCAGCAACTGCGTCACATCCATTGCAGCAGCCTTTTGGGCGCATAGCCCTGTGGTCATGATCACGCCAGAAACTGGCACCATGGGCATGGGTTTGGGCGGTTTCCAAGAAGCCAACCAGTTGCCTATGTTTCAAGAGTTCACCAAGTACCAAGGGCATGTCAACAACCCAAAACGCATGGCTGAGTACACAGCGCGCTGTTTTGACCGTGCCATCTCAGAAATGGGGCCAACCCAGCTCAATATTCCACGCGATCATTTCTACGGTGAAATTACCTGTGAAATCCCAGCTGAGCAAGTCATAGAACGTGGTCCTGGTGGCGAAAACAGCCTCAATGCAGCGGCAGAACTGTTAGCCACGGCCAAGTTCCCAGTTATTCTTGCCGGTGGCGGCGTGGTTATGGGCAATGCGGTCGCTGAGTGCCAAGCTTTGGCCGAGCGCTTAGGTGCGCCGGTAGTGACAGGGTACTTGCGCAATGACGCATTTCCAGCCACCCACCCACTTTGGGCTGGCCCGTTGGGTTACCAAGGCTCCAAAGCTGCAATGAAACTCATTGCACAAGCTGACGTTGTCATTGCCTTAGGCTCACGCATGGGTCCATTCGGTACTTTGCCACAGCACGGAATGGATTACTGGCCGAAAGATGCCAAAATTATCCAAGTAGAAGCCGACCACACAAACCTAGGTTTGGTCAAGAAAATCTCTGTGGGAGTTTGCGGTGATGCGAAAGCTGCTGCCAAAGCCATCTATGAACGCTTAAATAACAAAACTTTGGCATGCGACAGCACCAAAGAGGCACGCGCCAAAACCATCGCATCGGAAAAAGCTGCTTGGGAAAAAGAATTGGATGAGTGGACCCACGAGCGGGACTCTTTCAGCCTAGACATGATCGAAGAGGCCAAAGGCGAAACTCCTTTCAGCGGCGGTGAGTACCTACACCCTCGCCAAGTGCTGCGCGAGCTAGAAAAAGCAATGCCCAAGCGCGTCATGGTCTCAACCGATATTGGCAACATCAACTCTGTGGCGAACAGCTACTTGCGCTTTGATGAACCGCGCAGCTTTTTCGCTCCAATGAGCTTTGGCAACTGTGGCTACGCGCTGCCCACCATTATTGGTGCAAAAGTCGCAGCACCGGAGCGCCCTGCAGTTGCTTACGCAGGCGATGGCGCTTGGGCCATGAGCATGGTTGAAATCATGACTGCGGTTCGCCACAACATTCCTGTAACGGCTGTTGTATTCCACAACCGCCAATGGGGTGCTGAGAAGAAGAACCAGGTTGACTTCTACAACCGCCGCTTTGTAGCTGGCGAACTGGAAAGTGAAAGCTTTGCAGGTATGGCAACAGCTATGGGTGCTGAAGCCATCATCGTTGACAAACTAGAAGACGTTGGTACCGCTTTGAAGAAAGCCATTGATATGCAAATGAACGAAGGTAAAACGTGTGTCATTGAAATCATGTGTACACGCGAATTGGGCGACCCATTCCGCAGAGATGCCTTGGCCAAGCCTGTACGCTTGTTAGACAAGTACAAAGACTTCGTTTAATCAACTGCCAATTAGACCGACAGCAGGCTGGCTGGCTCTGTGCAAATACGCACAAGGCTAGCCAGCCTTTTTTATTCCAAAAAGATTTCAGCATGATCAACAAACTCGCAGCCCGCGCGCACAGTGCACCAAAAACCATAGTACTTCCAGAGTCCACGGATGAACGCGTGGTGATTGCAGCTATTCGTGCACACACTGAAGGCGTGGCCAACGTGGTTTTGATTGGTGATGTTGAAGCCATCAATGTGCGCCTCAACGGGCAAGCTTTACCGAGAGGACTTGTGGTGCGTACCCCTAGCAATGATGCGCACCAGCACCAATTGGCCAAGGCATTGCAAGCTGCAAGAGCAAAAGAAAACCTAACTATTGATCAGGCGCTGGACAGACTCAATACACCACTTACATTCGCAGCTATGTTGGTGCGTGAAGGTCTTGCAGACGGTATGGTTTGTGGCGCTATAACGACTACCGCTGATGTGGTGCGTGCATTTATTCAACTCATAGGCGTAGCACCCAATGCATCGTTGGTTTCAAGCTTTTTCTTAATGTACAAAGAGGCAAATGACATCGTCAACACGCCAGCCCAGCGTATGGTGTTTACTGACTGCGGCTTGGTAATTGACCCTAGCGCCCAGGAGCTTGCAAATATTGCCAGTGCTGCAGCAACCAGTGCACTGCAACTCATGGGGGAGCAACCACGCGTCGCTATGCTGTCGTTTTCCACTGATGGCAGTGCTAAACACGAGCGCGTAGAAAAAGTCCAACAAGCCACCGCCTTGCTTCGAAGCATGCGCCCAGACCTCGCAGTTGACGGCGAGCTGCAGCTTGATGCCGCTTTGGTGCCAGCTATCGCTAAACGAAAGCTAGCGCACTCGCAAGTAAAAGGTAAAGCCAACGTACTGGTATTTCCCAACTTAGACGCAGGCAACATAGGCTACAAAATGGCCGAGCGTCTAGGCGGCTTTACCGCCCTTGGGCCGCTGCTACAGGGCCTTAACAAACCGGCCAACGACTTGTCACGCGGCTGTTCTGCCGATGATGTATTCGGCGTGATTTGCGCTACGGTGGTACAAGCACAAGGTTGAATCAAGCACGCAACTCTACATTCGCATAAACACAACGGCATGGGTATCGTTGGCGCTTAATTTAAACTTAGTGGCATACACAAAGCTCTACAACAGATAAGACTACCGCCGCTTGTGCACATCACGTTGCGCCTCAAAGCCCACTTTCAAAAGCTGCGCAATACTTTGAGTTTGAACCGTGTGGGTATCGCTCCAACCAACGCAATGGCGGTAGTAGATGCTTAAATCTAAGCCAACACCGACGCCCATGACTGAGACCTGCCCCTCGCGTGCGGTTTGGCGCAACACCTCACGCAGGTGATGGTCTAAGTAAAACTCGCTGTTTGTGCGCTGAGTGGCTGTCTCCATCGGTGAGCCATCTGACACGACCATCACCAATCGTTGTTGAGCCTTCAAAGCTAAAAGGCGCTCAACAGCCCATTGGACGGCTTCTCCATCTAGTCCTTCTCGGTATAAGTCAGGCTTCAACAAAGCCGCCATGGATAGAGAGGCTGCACGCCGATTTTCACTCGCCGATTTAAACACTATGTGTAAACGCTCCGCCACTCGCCCAGGCTGACTTGGCCGTCCTGCACGCTCCCAAGCCTTAGACGCTTTGCCGCCATTCCAGGATGCAGTGGTGTAGCCAAGCACTTCTACCTGCACGCCAGCAAACTCTAGAACGCGCACTAGGATTTCAACCATAGGCACCACACGGGGCAACTGGTTTCGCATAGAGCCAGAACAGTCCAGCAGCAATGTCACAGCGGCACTCACCTCAGGAGCGAAACGTTCTTGCTTAAAAATATGACGCTCTTGCGGCGAAGTCACCAACATAGATAAACGCTCAGCGCTGATGTAACCACTGTCGGTCTCAAGCTCCCAGCCGCTGCGAACAGGAACCGCCCACTGGCGACGCAAACGTTGCGCAAGCGATGCCACGTTGACAGGTGAGTCCAACAGCCATTGCTGAATTTGTGCACGGTAGCCCGGCAACAAAGCTGCACGAACTAAGTCTGTACCAGAGCGCTCTTGGTCAAATTGTTGGGTAAATATACGGTAACGCGACTTGTCAGCATTTAGCGCTTTACCGTCTCCTTGGTCGATTTGCAACAAATCAACAAAAGGCTTTTCTATGGGGCGCATCAATGCGCTTAACAAGGTAGCAGCACGTTTGCTCATGCGCCTAGCACCTGGGGGCAAGCTTTTCGCTTCGGTCTCAAGCCAATGACTTACGGCTTGAGCCAACGTCCAAGCAGACTCGACATACCGCGACACATCGTCCCTGCAACGTCGCAGCAGCAAGAAGTGTTGCCCCCAATGCGGCGTAACCACGCGAGCACGTGTACCCTCCATTATTTCCGTGTCTTCTTCGGCAATTTCCTGGCCATTCACCAACGAACGGGCAATGCCAATAACAGTGAACAACAACAAACCTACTTGCGTCTCTGTGATGAGACTGGCCTTAAATTGAAGCGCCCAGTGCTCATAAGATTTGTCCAGGTTGAGCCCAACGCCTGGCCACCTTTGGGATGCCACATGCTCGTCTCTGAACTGGCACAACACGCCGAAGACCAACCTAGCCAAAGCCATGTCAGGATCTGCACTATTTTGAGGAAAATGTGCGCTTGTCTGCCCAAACAAATGAGCTGCACCCGCATCGGCACTTGCGCGAGCCAGATCACCGTTTGACAAGGTTTCGTGATGCGTTGCGCCCGTTTTCAAACTCTGTTCACCTACAAAAAGACGGTGACCAGACGGGTAAATCCCAGGATTACCAGACAAAGCACGCGCCACGCTGGCGGTGAGTTCATCCGTTTCACGCATGCGCATGGCTATGGCTGTCGCTATCACTGTGTGGGTGGCGCTCACACTCGAACACTGTTGACGTTATCTGGCAGCAGCAACTCTTGACCAAAACATCGCTGGTATAGCTCGGCTACCAAGGCGTGTTCAGTGGGTTCGCACTTATTAAGATAAGACAGCCTAAACGCCAAGTTCATATCATTAAATACAGTAATGTTCTCACCCCAGTTAATCAATGTGCGGGGAGACATGAGTACCGACAAATCACCAACGCAATAGCTCTGTCGCGTCAGTGTGGCCAACTCAATCATGGCGTTAGCGGTTCGCAAACCTTCGCCTTGCGCCAAGCTAGGGACTTGGGCGGTGAGAATAGCCAACTCTTGCTTCTGCGGCAAATAGTTCAGTGCAACCACCAAGTTCCATCTATCCATTTGCGCTTGATTTATTTGCTGAACGCCATGATAGAGACCTTGAATATTGCCTTGTCCCACCGTATTGGAAGTGGCAAATAAACGGAATGCCTTATGAGGATGCAGCGTTCGGTTTTGCTCCATCAATGTGAAAGAGCCTTCACGCTCCAGCACGCGCTGTATCACAAACATCACGTCTGGGCGGCCTGCATCATACTCGTCCAAAATTAGGGCAATTGGCTTGCGCATACACCAGGGCAATATTCCTTCTTGAAACTTGGTGACTTGATGACCCTCTTGCATCTGAATAGTGTCTTTGCCCACCAAGTCCAAACGGGTGATGTGGCCGTCTAAGTTGATCCGCATACAAGGCCAATTCAGACGCGCAGCCACTTGCTCTATGTGTGACGACTTACCGCTTCCATGCAGTCCTTGCACCAACACACGTTTATTGTGTGCAAAACCCGCCAAAATTGCTTGCGTGACTTCGGGTTGAAACTGATAAGCTGGGTCCATGGCAGGCACCAGGTCCATACCGCCAGCAAAACCAGGGACCTGCAAGTTGCTATCAATACCAAACAAGTCACGTGCGGAAAATTTTTGATCAGGTAGTTGCATATTGTTATTCACAGCTAAGTTGTAAGCGCTCATTGTTAAGTGCTTGTATGGTCTGGCCCACTGGCCGCTTGCTCTTCAATGGCCTGTAGTGCTTTGGCCGCACGCTGCAACAAGGGTATGTAATTGAGCGCTTTTTCTGGCGTCATACGCATAATGGGTGCTTGAACTGCGAGACCTAAATTGGACGGCCTATTGCTGCTTTGCACCAACACAGCTACGCACAGCAGTCCCGGCAAATATTCTTCACGGTCATAAGCTACGCCTGAGCGCTTGACTTCAGCAATTTCTTGCTCAATGGCATCAAAACTAGATAGCGTTTTAGGCGTAAATCGTTCTAGCTCAACTTGACCAAGCAAACGGCGACGCTGCCCTGTTGTCATTTGTGACAAAAATAATTTGCCGGTCGCTGAGCAATGTGCAGGCACCACAGATCCAGAGTGCAAATAAAACCGCAATGGTGCGGGTGTTTCAACACGGTCCAAATACACAACTTCTGAACCGTTAAATGCCGTGAGGTTGCAGGTCTCACCCACCGCCTCTACCAATTGGCGTAAGACCAAGTGTCTTGCGCCATGAACTGTATTGTTTAGCAACACACTCTCAGCTAAATGTCTTAAGCGCAAGCCCGTGGTGTATTGACGTCCATCGCCATCACGCTGCACCATTCCAGCCGACTCGAGCTGCTGAAGCATGCGATGAACAGTAGGTTTTGGCAAGCCAGTTTCTTCAACCAAAGTTTGAAGTGTTGCGAACCTGTCCATTTTTGCAAGTGCTTCCAACAGCGCAAATTGCCGCATCGTGGGTTTGTTGCTGTCGGACATAGGCGCCGTCAGGGCGAGGGTCGAGGATTCTGAACTTTTTAATCTTGGCATCATTTTCAAATGATACCAAATTCCAAAAACAGTTGTTACGCGTCTCGTTTTTTAAAATAACTTGACATAGCCACATCTTTCGAACATCATTACGTAAATTTTTCGGAACGAATGGTTCCATATATTGAATAAGTATGACGCATTCAAACACAAAAACATCTTGGGTTCAGCGCAGCGGTTTTCACCAGTGGTCACCAGGCCTCATGCTAAGCGCTGTAGTTGCAATAGCAGCAACCTTTGTTGCAGAGCACTACGGCGGACCAAAGTATCTGTATGCCCTATTGATGGGAATGGCATTTCACCACCTCAGTCAAGTCGAACGTTATACAGCGGGTATTGAATTTACCGCCAAAAAACTGGTCCGCTTTGGCGTGGCATTACTAGGGCTTCGAATTCTAGCCAGCGACTTACATGACTTAGGCTGGTTAGGCGTGATGTCTTTGGTGGGTGGGTTGGTGCTCACCATCGTCTTTGGCATGTGGATGGCTAAGCGTCTAGGTTTGCCTAAGAGCCTTGGCCTGCTGTCAGGTGGTGGAACGGCTATTTGTGGAATTTCAGCCACTCTGGCAATTTCCTCCGCTATGCCACAAACCAAAGAGGTTGAGGAAATGACGCTACTGACTGTCATTGGCATTGCAGCCTTCTCCACCCTGGCTATGGTTTTATACCCACTGTTGGTCGTAGCTTTATCCCTCACACAAGCAGAGGCTGGGTTATTTCTAGGAGGGGCTATTCACGACGTTGCCCAAGTGGTGGGCGCAGGCTATATTATTTCGCCAGACGTTGCAAACTCAGCCACCTTGGCTAAGATGTTTCGCGTATCAATGCTCATGCCTGTCGTAGTGGTTTTCTCATTGGCATTTGCAAAATCTCGCGAAGAAGCACAAAGCAACGGCTTAGCAACCCACACTAAAAAAGCGCCATTGATTCCAATGTTTTTAGTGGTGTTTGTTGCACTGGCCGTATTGAACAACATCACAAAGCTTCCAGCGGCAGCCCTCAGCGCTATGAGTGACTTGTCGGGTTGGTGCTTGGTGATATCGATTGCCGCATTGGGGATCAAAACTTCACTAGAAAAACTTTCTAAACTGGGCTGGCGGCCAATTGCTCTACTAGCCAGTGAAGCTGTATTCATTGCATGCTGGATGCTGGCAATGGTTTACGTGTTGCGGTATGTTGCTGCTTAAACGTCGGTACTTAGCTTCCACTGACCCGTAACGATGGGCAAGTAAGCTTGAATGGCTGCTGTAGCGATGACGTGGGTGGTAGCTTGTTCTGGATCCGTCACGTCCAATCCTCCAAAGACAGCAGTGACCTCGGCTCGCCCACGAGGTAACTCTAAAGCAACCAATGCGCAGTCAACCAGCTCAGGTTGCTGCACGCCAATTGTGACTTGTACGCGCATATCTTTGTGTGCGTAGCCCAAGGACTTAAACAAAACAATAGAGGAGTGGTGCAAGGCGTCGTGAACTGCGCGAATGGCAGCTTTGGTGTAGTCTTGGCCGTATAAGTCGTTACCAGTACCCATTTCCAAAATAATGCGGTGTTCTATGCTTTCAAAATTGGGCATGTGCTAGCTCCATGTCAAAAGACACAATAATCGCCGCGTTGGCCACCACAGTGAAGCCCTCTTTGTCTTGTCTAGCAATATCAAGCCCCCCCTTCACAACAGTGATAGTGGGTTGCCCGTAGGGAAATATGTCTAACAAAGCATGCGTATCAACCGCATCAGGTTGCTGTACACCAATCTGCACATCAATAATCATTGCCGCGCGAGAAAATCCAAATGCATCGGCTACATTGAGCGAGTTGTGCCATAGTGCGTCACGTATGGCTCTGGCGGCAGCTTCGGTATAGTTTCGCTTGCGTATAGACGTACCCATACCAAATTGGGTCACCACTCTTTTTTTACTCATACAAATCCCAAACAGTTATAGGGTGTAATTACGGATAACGTAATGCTTGGTGGTAGTTTCGAGCACTTCCCAAAAACCGCTAAACCCATTGGGAATTAAAAATGCATCACCACTTTTGAATGATTGAAATGAACCATCGTTTCCTATCAACTTCACAAGCCCACTCACAATAACGCAGAACTCGTCGCGATCGGAAAAGGCGTGCCACTTTCCGGGTGTGCTGGTCCATGTACCAGCGATTAAATCACCCGATGCGTTGCTAAACATAGGCAGCGTGGTGTGATGCGGATCGCCCTGCACCACACGCTCTGGCATGTCAGCCAACCGTCTATGCTCTGCATTGCCACCATGGCTTGAAAAATCAATTATTTTGACCAGTTGCATAAGTGCTGTTATCTTTCAATTTACAGTTTCTCATCGTTGAGCCAATACCATTTATACAAAAAATACTGGCCAAAGCGACGCAATGGCGCAAACGCCTCTGAGCGAATCATGTTGAACACGTTTGGGTATTCAAGTGGCGAGTTGTAAATAGGCAGCTTAAAAGCTTCATCTTGGCCATCTTTACCAACCACACGTTGAGCCAACCTTTTACCAGCCCATGTAGAGAAAGACACGCCATTGCCACCGTAACCTATGGCGTACCACACGTTGAGTTTGGGGTCTGGACGAGTGATGCGCGGCATCATGTCGTGACTTACATCAACCCAACCCCACCAGGAGTGGTCAATTTGGATACCCGCCAATGGTGGGAACTTGCGTGCAATCGCGTCTGTAATCAGCTTTAGGTGCTCTGGCGCTTCAGCGTCGGCTCCTGAAATAGAACTTCGACTGCCAATTTGCAAGCGATTGCCCTCTAACAACCGGTAGTAAAACCGCAGTGTACGCGTGTCAGTCATGAAGGTTTTAGACTGGAAATTACACGCAATCATCTCAGCGTCAGTTAAAGGCCTGGTCACCAAAGAATTTGACAAAATCGGCAATATTTTGTTTTTAACTGTCTTGTGTAGTTTTTGGCCTGTATAGCCTCCGGTACAAACTGCTACACGCTTGGCTCGGACCACACCGCCAGGTGTTTGCAAGTGGTGGACACCGTTCACAGTCTCCCAGCCCAGTACCGGGCTTGCCGGATGCACTTTAGCGCCTAAAGATCGCGCTTTTCGCATCAGACCGAAAGTGAACTTTAAAGGGTGAACACCGACGCCCTCTTCTTCAAACATCGCGCCGACTTGCTCTTGCTCATCGCAGTAATTTTCTCGTACCTCTGCCGCACTCAAAATACGGGAGTTGTAACCAAACACCTCGTTACGCACTGCAACCATGTCGCGTAAATAATCCATTTTGGCTGGCTTGTGAGCCATGTACAAATGGCCGCCATCAAAGGCATCGCAATCTATTGCTTCGGTAAGGTGTTTGAAATTGTCAAAGCCACGCCGAATCTCTGTATCCAACTTCTTAGCTGTATCCACCCCCCAGCGATCAATCCACTGCGAGCGAGATAAGCGACCGCTTGCATTTTGTCCCTGACCGCCACTGCGACTAGAGCAACCCCAAGCCGTTTGACCCGCCTCTAAAACAACTGCCTTTATTCCGTAATCTTCAGCCAAGTACAAAGCGGTTGCCATGCCTGTTGAGCCAGAGCCAATGACAACGACATCGACATCCATATCGCCACTCACGGGGCCGTCATCCTCAGGGGGTATGCCCGCTGAAGCTACCCAATATGTTGGCGCATAGTCCGTACCATGACCTGGTGAGTCGTTTACCAAAGGGTCATATGTAGGCTGGTAGGGGTTCAAAATAGTGCTGCCCAAACTGGTCGCATTCATGAAATTCTCCAAATTATTTTTAGTAAAAGTATTCAGTGCACATAGTTCAGCAAACGTTATTGGTTGATCCGCAATCAACACACAACAAGTCCCACATAGACTAAATCAATAGTGCAAGCATAGTGAATGCACGCAACTTACCGTTAGCACCAGATTCAATAATTTAATGGTGCCAACCAAAAAAAAAGTCAGCCTACTGTCGCACCAATAAACGGCAGAATTCACACCGACTTGGTGCGCTACCAGCTGTACTTGATTCTCAAGTTGCTCTCATAAAGCGCATGCGCGTTGATATTGCATGGGCTTGATGACCCTTCGTCACATGGCACACCCTTTTTCTATAGCTGCATAGCCAAAATCAAGGGTTTACCCGTCAACTTGGTTCTACAGATTTATTTCTATTGGCTCTACAACGCAAACAACAACCACAGAAATAATGCGGCATTAACAAATATTTTCTTCAAGGCTTGTCGAGCGCAACGTAAGCATTTACCTAATGAAAGACCACATGACCGCAACCATCCCAATTATTAGCAGCCAAACCCTCGCCGAATTTGCTGCCGCTTGGAACGCACACGACATCGAAGCCCTAATGAATTTCATGCACGATGACTGCCAATTTCATGCCATTGCAGGACCTGACTTAATGGGGCGCACCTTCGAAGGCAGCGCAGAGGTTCGAGAGGGTTTTAAAGCCGCTTGGCTCAATTTTCCTGATGCCGCTTGGCTTGATGGCGAACACTTTGTGGCAGGAGAGCGCGGCGTATCTGAGTCAACCTTTGCTGGCACCAAACCCGACGGCTCTCGCATTGAGGCCAGGATGGTGGATGTATTCACATTCAAAGACGGGAAAATTCTCGTCAAAAACGCTTATCGGAAAGATCGGCCAGCATTGGCCGTTTGACATGAGTTGGGCATAGTGGATGCAGTGACCGGCAACGGTGTAGTGCATCCATTGCGCAAGTTGGGGCGGCATTCAATCGAGCTAATCGATAGGCAACATGCAGCAGAGTTGATAAACATTTCGTAACCACTAGGATTCAATATGACAAACAAGACCATCAAATTCGCAATCGCTGCAGCACTTGGCGCGGTTGCTACTGTCTCCTTCGCTCAGCCGAAGGAAATTACCGTAGCCTATTTCCTGGAATGGCCAATGCCTTACCTAGCCGCCAAGGCAGCAGGCACCTATGACAAAGAAATGGGCGTTAAGGTCAACTGGCGTTCATTCGAAACAGGCACCGCGATGTCGGCGGCCATGGCCTCCGGCGACGTGCAGATTGCCGTAAGCCAAGGCGTACCGCCTTTCGTGGTGGCCGCCTCTGGTGGCCAGAGCATCCAAGTCGTGGACATCGCAGTGAGCTATTCGGACAACGACAATTGCGTGGTCAGCAAGAAGTTAGAAATCGACAAGTCGTCGGCGAAAGAGCTGGCCGGCAAGACCGTGGCCGTACCGCTGGGCACCGCCGCCCATTACGGCTTCTTGCGCCAGATGGACCACTTTGGCGTGGCAGTTAGCAGCCTGAAAGTGATCAACATGGCTCCACCAGAGGGCGCTGCAGCCTTGGCCCAAGGTTCTGTGGACTTTGCCTGTGGCTATGGCGGTGGCCTGACACGTATGAAGGAATACGGCAACGTGCTGCTGACAGGCAAGGAAAAGGAAGCCCTGGGCATTCTTGTGTTTGACGTCACATCATCTCCAACCAATTTTATTGCAGAGAATCAGCAGTTGCTGTCCAAGTTCCTCAAGGTGACCGCGAACGCCAACACCCAGTGGAACGCTAAGAAGGATCCGGCCATGCTCAAAGTCATTGCCAAGGAATCTGGCATGGATGAGGCTGCTGCAGCTAAATCTATTGCAACAATGTCATTTCCTTCAGCCAAGGATCAGTTGTCCAAACAATGGCTGGGTGGCAACGCACAGACTTTCATGAAGGGTGTGGCAGACGTATTTATGACCGCTGGCAACATCAAGAAGGTATTACCGTCTTATGACAAGTCGGTCAACACAGCCCCACTCATGCAAGCAGTCAAATAAGCTTTCCCACCGAGATGACTGACTGGCCCTGAATACGGAACTCAGGGCCGGTTTTTTTTAATATCTACAGGAGTGACTGTTGAGAGATTTGCATATCCAAGACGTGTCCATGCGCTTCAGCCTACCAGATGGCAATGCGGTGCAGGCACTGAAAAATGTTTCGCTTGAAATAAAATCTGGTGAATTGGTATCCGTCCTAGGCCCGTCCGGCTGCGGTAAGACGACATTGCTCAAGATCATTGGTGGCTTTCTAGCCCCTACCTCCGGCAACGTTGTTTTAGGCGGCGACAAAGTGACAGGGCCCGGGCCAGAGCGCGGCATGGTGTTTCAGCAAGGCGCACTTTTCGAGTGGATGAACGTGCGCAAAAACGTATCGTTTGGTCCCGACTCCAAAGGCATGCAAAAGGCTGAGTCCGATAAGATTGTGAACCACCTGCTGGATGTGGTCGGACTCAAAGACTTCAAAGATAAAGCCATTTATGAACTGTCGGGCGGTATGCAACAACGCGTTGCGTTGGCCCGCTGCCTAGCGAACGACCCGGACGTTATCCTTATGGATGAGCCACTTGGCGCCCTCGATGCGCTGACTCGCGAGAAAATGCAGGGCCTTGTGCTTAAGCTTTGGAAAGAGACCGGAAAGACCATTATTTTAATTACCCACTCGGTCGAAGAGGCTCTGCTCCTGGGCCAACGTCTGGTGGTAATGGCGCCTCGCCCGGGGCGAATCCATAAAGAATTTCGACTTCCATTCGCCGAGCAATCGGTTGGCGCTGACCTGCGCTCGGTCAAACTCCAACCAGAGTTTGGCAAAACGCGCGAAGAAATTTTAACGATGATTTGGGATATGGAAGAAGAAATTATGGGCCACACAGAGGAAGCATCATGACAGTCTTACTCATTTATCTGGCCCTGTTTGTGGGCGCCTTCATTGTGGTTCAGCAGATCCGCAACCGCCAAAATAAAGCTTCCGACTTCACCTCACTCAAGACCGTGACTTTCGGTGATGAAAGTGCTGTAACGGCTGATCGTTCTGCCTCAATCGTTTCGATTCTTGCGATCCTTTTAATTTGGGGCGCCTTCACTGGCTCCAGATGGACCCCACTGCATGTACCTGGACCATTCACGGGAGACACCAGTTTCAGTTACACCCTACAAGGCGCGGATAACCAAACAGATGACGCGAAGGTCTTGATTAGGGTGTTTCCTATCGACAAGTATGGTGAAGCACCTGAAATTGAAACAGGTGACGGCTTCGCCAAAAACGATTCTGCCCAAGTCCATGCATGGCGTTCAGTGCTCATACCTGTCGATCAAAACGACGAAGTCACTCGCGAAGGCGGAGCCAGCATCGTTGCCATCAACGGCCAGCCTGTGAGTCCAGGCGACAGCGTCAACGTGGACAATGGCGTGGTCACCTTGAGCACCAAAGGCACGCCTAATTTCAAACCCTGGTCAGGTTGGCAAATGGAGCCCATCTGGTTGCCAGCACCCGAAGCTGTGTTTCATCGGTTGATCGATGTCTACAACAACGGCTACCAGGACTTCACGCTGATGGAGCATTTAGGCGCATCTTTACTGCGCGTGATCATCGGCTTTATGCTGGGCGCCATTGTCGGCATCCCGCTGGGCTATGCCATGGGCCTGTCGAATTGGTTTCGCGGCTGGTTCGATCCTATAGTTGAGTTCATGCGTCCCGTACCGCCATTGGCGCTGATCCCGCTGGTTATCATCTGGGCCGGCATTGGCGAGGCAGGGAAAATTATCCTGTTGTTCTTAGCTTCGTTGTGGATCATGACCATCGCGGCACGGGCCGGGGTGTCAGGTGTGCAACTCTCCAAGGTGCATGCTGGCTACTCGCTAGGTGCTTCGAAGTGGCGCATATTGACCCGCATCATCGTGCCAAATTCATTACCGGAGATCTTCACGGGTGCACGGGTAGCCATGGGTGTTTGCTGGGGCACGGTAGTCGCGGCTGAATTGGTGGCTGCTGAAAAGGGCGCTGGCATGATGATCATGGTGGCGTCACGCTTCCAACTGACCGACATTGTGATAATGGGCATCATCCTGATCGGAGCCATTGGCTATTCAATTGACATCCTGATGCGCAGGATAGAGACCGTATTGGTGCCTTGGAAGGGAAAAGGCTGAGCGACGAACATACCAGCAGTCGAAGAGTGACCGCCATTTGCTGGGTCTGTAATGTGATGCGCAGATCCAGCTTTTTTCACCATTGTTGACGTCGATCATCCTACGCAAGTTCAATTGTTATGCTGCTTACTTAAGCCGAACTGCACCTCATCAATAGCGCTGGCCAAGGCCTTGATTCCTGCTTGAATCACACCTACTTGTATCGACTGAAAGCCCAAGCGGATATAGTTGTCGCTCGCATTGAGTTTGTGAAAAAAAACCTCACCAGTTTCAATCAAAACCCCTTTATCCAAAGCCACCTCTGCAAGGTCTTGCGCAAGTACGCCAGCGGGCAGCTTGACCCAGCAAGAGCCGCCACCTGTAAGCGGTGCGATGCTGCACTGTGGTGCAAACTCGGCCATCGCCTGCAGCACCAACGCGCTGCGTTCTTTTTGAGCCTCGCCCAGTCGTTTAAGCTGCGCATCGTTATGTCCCAGTGAAATGAAAAGCGACAAACTACGCTGAATGAACGTTGATGGGTGTCTGATCATCAAGCGGCGCAAGGCGCGCAACTCGGCTATCAACTCAGGTGCAGCAACAATATAGCCAATACGCAAACCTGGCGCCATGCTCTTAGACAAGCTGCCGACATAAATAACACGGTTGTTACGATCTAGGCTTTTAAGGGCTGGAATAGGATGACCTTCAAAATTATTCTCGCTCTCAAAATCATCCTCGATAATCACCACATTTGATTCGTTGGCCAACCGCAACAGCTGCTCGCGCCGGCTCAACGGCATGGTCACACCCGTAGGGCACTGATGGCTAGGTGTTGTGTAGATATAGTCAAAGTTGCGCAAGTGCTCGCCGACGACCAAACCATGACTGTCAATTGCCACTGGCGTCAAAGCATCGGTGCGACTGCTAAAAATATTACGTGCATCAGGATAGCCAGGGTCTTCAATGGCCACACGCGTACCCGAGCTTATAAGTAGATCAGCGATCATGTACAAGGCATGCTGTGCACCAACAGTGACAATGAGCTCGTCGGGTGTGGCCCATACACCGCGTCTGGGCAACACACGTGTGCAAATTTGGTGAACCAGCGAATCATCATCACGGCTAATTTGATCTGGCGCCCAAGCTCGAATGTCGATCACACTTAAAGCCTTGAGACAACACTCGCGCCAAGCCGACGTTGGAAATAGTGACTCGTCAAACTGGCCGTACAAAAAAGGGTAAGCGTAGCTTTGCCAATTAGCAGGCTTGCTGATACTACGCTGTAAACTTGGATGCTGACAGAATCTTGCCCCCCAATTTACAACCACGCCATTGGGATCAACCGAACCAAATTCAGTCATTTTCTTGAACCTGCCGCCCACGATGTCGGCACTCACAAAGTGGCCCTTGCGCTCTTTTGAAAACAAGTAACCTTCGTCAGCCAGTTGCTGATAAGCCAACACCACTGTGATGCGCCCGACACTCAAGTGTTCAGCCAACAAACGGCTAGACGGTACAGCCTCATTTGGCCTTAAGTGACCGTCTAAAATGGCACCAACAAGCATCTCGCGTATTTGGGCCTGCAGGGACAAATTGTCGCGTGCACTTCTAAATAACAGCTGCTTCCACATTGCACCTTGTTGGTTTTTTGCCATCGGCTGGTTTAGATGTCTGTCGCCCAAATGCGGGAGATTTTCAGCTATTGTGCCGTTAAAACAGCAACTTGCGACAGAGGCTTAGCAATTTCTAAGCAAATCAGACGCAATTTCATTGATGGCATTTATTAAAATATCCAAATCAGATTTGTGTGTGCGGTGGTTGGTGATATTCACACGAATCGCCGTCACACCGAGCAGCACCGTGGTTGAAGGGGCGGCAATTCCGCTCAACTGCAACTGAATCACGATTTCATTGTTGAAGGCATCTAGCTCCTGCTCAGACTGGTCAGACTGGTCAGGGGCAACATATCTAAAACAGCAGATGTTGGTAGCTACAGGGGCTAACAATTGCAGGGTGTCTTGGGCTTGCACCAAGCCTGCTAAGTAGGCTGCCTGCTCACAATTTTGCGTCATCATTGCGCCCAACTTATCAGTGCCATGCTCGCTCAACTGAGCCCAAATTTTGAGCGATCTAAAGCCGCGCGAAAGCTCAGGACCATACTCGACAGGCCATGGATTTCCTGCAGCCAAGCCGCGCTGTGCTCCTTTTAAATAATCGGGCCGTTCTGAAAAGGCTTTGCGGTGTGCCTCTTCTGATCGAATCAGTACAAATCCAGCGTCGTAATTCACATGCAACCATTTGTGAAAATCAAAGGCCAATGAGTCAGCTCGTTTTAATCCTGTAAGGCGCGGTTTCAATCGTTCGCTCAGCACACCAACGGCTCCGAACGCGCCGTCAACGTGAAGCCACAAATTCTCTTTGGCGGCTATATCTGCCAACGTGCTTATGTCGTCAATTGAACCTACATTGACCGTCCCCGTGGTACCTACAATTACAAATGGCTGCAACCCTGCTGCTTGATCCGCAGCAATTGCCACCCTAAGCGCGTCCGTATCAATTTCAAATCGCTCATTGACCGCAATGCTGCGTAATGAGTCCGAGCCCAAACCAAGTATGTCAAACGCACGTGCTACACAAGAGTGGGTCTGGGTAGAGGTGTAACCCACCAATCGTGCGCCGTTGATTCCAGCCTTACGGCTGGCAAACTGAAGCTGTCTATCCCGCGCGGCTTTAAGCGCAATCAAGGTTGCTATAGAGGTGCCTGAGACCACCAGACCGCTGGCTGTTTCTGGAAATTCGAATAACTCACGACACCACCTCACTACTTGCTTCTCAACATACATAGCACCGTGGTCCCGCCCACCCAAGTTGGCATTTATAGCCGCAGCGGCTATGTCAGCGATCAGGTTACTAGGGGTACCGCTGCCGTGCACCCAGCCAAAAAATCGCGGGTGTGCATTGCCCACGCCATACGGCAGCAGCGACTCAATCTGAGCTTGCGTTGCAGCCCCACCCCGTCCCTGTTTGGGTATCGAAAACTCAAACGATTGCTTCAGGGCAGGCGTTGGCTCTGTCCAAACGCGGCCTTGGCTTGCCGATTGCATCTTGTCTATTGATGCCTCCAGCATCTGACGTGCTAAGAAGCGAAAAGCTGTCCAATCGTTTGGGTCTAAGGTATCTCGGCTAAGCCCATCCGGCTCAGACAGCACGTAGGCAATAGACGCAGGGCTAACGTGTTCAGTCATGGTATTCCTCAAAAATACAGTCCCGTAAGACGGGCTAAATACCAGCCAAAGCTGCGCTAACAATACGCCCAACTAAGGCGCAGTCTTCTTCAGTCATAGACAGCGCAATACGCATATCGCACAAACCCGCCATTAAGCTCAACGAGTTTGGGAGATTTTGTGTATGGCGAAGGTAGTGCCAGTGCGTGTAGTTGCTGGTAAAGCCTTGTGGCTCGTCACGACCAAACCACTTAATATGCAAGCCTCGTGCGTCGCAACCAGCCAAGAAGCTCAAAATCTCTGACTCGCTTAGATGTAACGTAAACTGAATCGAGCTGGCCACAAACTCCTCGCGCAGGTCTCGCGCAGGCACTACCAAATTGGGCAGACCTTGAAGCTGTGATGCGAGCGTGGCGTAGAGAGCGTTCCAAATAGCTGCACGCCTAGGCATGTCAAGCAACTGTGGCCGCAGAATAGCGGCAGCGTGGTTGGACATACGCATGCTGAAATTGGGGGTTTGATAACGCCAGCGTTCAAACACATCATGTGAAGGCGCACTGGTGTGCTGGCCATACAGCATGTAGCTACCCGAAAACAGAATGGCTTGCGCGCACACGTCCTCGTCGTCAGTCACCAACAAACCACCCTCACCCGAGTTAATGTGCTTGTAAGTTTGCGTACTGAAGCAGCCAATCTTCCCCCATGTACCGCTGAAGCGGCCATTCCACTTGGCCCCCATGGTGTGTGCACAGTCTTCCACCACCGCTACACCATGGGCATCGCAGAGCGTGCGAACAGCCTGCATATCGGTAATATGGCCTCGCATGTGAGAGATTAAAAACACCTTTGCACCACTGGTAGCTACTTTATGCGCCAAATCATCAAGGTCTGTAGTGAAATCGGCAGTGGTCTCGACCAGAATAGGGTCAGCTCCAGCATGTGCAATAGCGCCAGGCACGGGCGCCAACGTGAAGGTGCTGGTTAGCACTTTATCGCCGGATTTCACGCCCAAGGTTTTGAGCGCTACAAACATGGTGGCTCCACATGAGCTCATGGCCACACAGTACTTGGCACCTATGTAGGCTGCGTATTCTTGCTCTAACAAAGAAGGCTCTGGAGCACCTCCACCCGTTTCGCCGTAGCGGTGTAGGCGACCTATACGCATGAGCTCAACAGCCCGGTCAATGCCAACTTGTGGAATAGGCTCAGGCTGGCTTAAGTCTTTGCCAAACCACAGGCCGTCTGCCGATGCTTTCAATGATGCTTGCATAATAAGTACCCCATGTTGAAGAGTGAGATCTTGTAGTGTTAGTCGTTGTGTGAATGGCCGCCTAAGGTACCCAGCTCAAAAATTTCATTAGGAAAGTATTTTTTCAAACGAATATCGCCTGTACGTGCGTGACCCTCCATACCTTCTAAGCGAGAAATCCGCGCTGCCACTTGTCCGACTTCGCGCGAAGCGGCTCTGTCAAGACGCTGCCAAGTCACCGTTTTAATAAACTTACCAACCGACAAGCCGCCAGAGTATCGCGACGCGCCTTTGGTTGGCAAAATGTGATTGGGCCCACTGCACTTGTCGCCGTAGGCAACAGTGGTTTCTTCACCCAAAAAGAGCGAGCCATAGTTGGTGAGGTTGTTCAGCCACCAATCGAGATCTTCAGCTATAACCTGCAAGTGCTCACAAGCGTACGCGTCGCTCACGCTCACTGCCTCTTCGCGTGTTTCGCAGTACACCACTTCTGCGTAATCGCGCCACGCGCTGCTGGCGGCAGCACGCGCCAAGGCTGGAAGTGCGTCTATCAAGGAAGGCACACGCGCCATCACAGCTTGGCCCAATGCTCGCGAAGTGGTAATTAACCATACGGGTGAATCGGCGCCATGTTCTGCTTGACCAACAAGATCGGCAGCCACCACGTCAGGGTCTGCCGTTTCGTCAGCTATAACAGCCGACTCTGTTGGTCCAGCCACAACGTCGATCCCAACGCGACCGAACAAAGTTCTTTTGGCTTCTGCGACAAATCGATTGCCAGGGCCCACGATCACGTCAGCACTGTTGCCCGTGAACAAGCCATAGGCCAATGATGCAATAGCTTGCACCCCACCTAGAGCCAGCACTTGATTGGCGCCACACAACTTCATGGCATACAAAATAGCAGGGTTCACACCGACGTCTTTGTGTGCCGGTGAGGTAGCCACTACATTCATTACCCCTGCAATTTTTGCAGTGCCCACACTCATAACTGCACTGGCAGCGTGCGCGTATCGACCGCCAGGCACATAGCAACCAGCCGTGTTGACGGGTATGAGTTTTTGCCCTGCCACCAAACCAGGACGCAACTCGCTGCGAAACTCATGCAAAGAGTCACGCTGCAACTGCGCAAACGCGCACACGCGGTCACGGGCATATTGAATATCTTGCTTGACACCGTCACTCAAGCTTTTTTCAGCCTTAAAAAAAACATCGTCGCCCAATACGATGTCACCGCGCCAGCCATCAAAGTCGTGGGCATAGCGACGCACGGCTTCTTCACCACCAGTTTGAATCTCGAGCAACATGCGTTGAACGGTAGTACCCGTTTCTGTATCTATTGCTTCAACAGGAGGGTGAGACTTCTTTAAGTATTCAGCCATGTCATTCTCGCTTGGTAAGAGTTTAGAAAGATATGCAGATGTGCAGCCTTTCAATCTGTAGATTCTAGGCAGACAGATTCACTGTCATAAAGCCAATTTAAGCTTATGATTAAAGCCAGAATAAAGATAGACGATACATCTGCATTCGCGCCTGCAGCTACACAGCTGAGCAGATCTGCGCGAGGGCCCCCAACATAAAGCAACGCTGATGACCCGCCCACGCAAACCCAGCAACCTCATGTGGCAACGCTTGTTTCGCCACTTAGAAGGTATCTCGCCAACACGACAAGGCCAACTGCGCGACATGGTGGTGCAAGGGGTAATCGACGGGCTCTTACAACCAGGTGAAGCCCTACCCTCTAGCCGCGTCTTAGCAGAATCGTTGAGGCTGTCGCGCACCACTGTCAGTTTGGCTTTACAAGCCTTATCCGATCAAGGTTTTTTAACAGCGAAGCCACGCAGTGGCTATTTTGTAAGTGACGCTGCATCAACCAGTGTGGCTCGCTCGGTCGATACAAAACAGGACAAAACCGCACAGACCCATGCGAATATGTGGCAACACCGGCTGCAGTTTCAGCCATCTACACAACGCAACATTGAAAAGCCAAAGGATTGGCAGCAACAGCCCTACCCTTTTGTATACGGACAATTTGATGCAACACAATTTCCATTTCGCAATTGGCGTCGCTGCATTTTAGAAAGCATAGAAGCACGCTCGGTTCGCGTGTGGGCGCCAGACCACATAGACCAAGACGACCGTGCACTGATAGAGCAAATTCACAGTCGCTTATTACCTGCGCGGGGCATCTGGGTAGAGCGCGACAACATACTGGTTACCAGCGGTGCCCAGCAAGGTTTGTTTTTACTTGCGCAATTGCTGATGGGGAAAGACACCAGCGTGGGCATTGAATCACCGGGCTACCCAGATGCGCGCAACAACTTTGAGCTTCGGACCCAGAAAGTACACAACCTTGACGTAGACGACCAAGGCTTGGTAATCGATGCAAAACTCAACTGCTGCGATTATGTATTCGTCACCCCAAGCCACCAGTGCCCTACCACTGTCACCATGTCTATGCACAGACGCCACCAACTGCTAGAGCAGGCAAAGAAAAATAACTGTGTGGTGATTGAAGACGATCATGAAAGCGAGCTCAATTTTTCAGCCCAGCCTATGCCGGCACTTAAAAGCTTGGACACTGAACAACGTGTTGTTTACATTGGCAGCCTTTCGAAAACACTCGCACACGGCTTGCGATTGGGTTTTGTAGTCGCCTCCAGTGAACTGATTAAAGAGCTGCGCGCATTGCGACGATTAATGGTGCGCCACATACCGTCTAACAACCAACAAGTAGCCGCTGGTTTTATAGCCCATGGATTTCATGAAGCACACATGCGAAACCTAATTAAGAGCTATAAAGAGCGTGCGAATACCTTAAAAATTGCGCTGAGCAAATACGCGCCTCAATTGCACTTCAACCCAGCACAAGGCGGATCAGCCCTTTGGGTAACAGGGCCTAAGGGTTTAGACACCACACACCTGTCCCTGGACTTACATCAACGAGGCGTGGTTATTGAACCAGGCGCAGTCTTTTACCCCCACACAGGTCACGCGTGTGCCAGCATGCGTGTCGGATATTCGTCGATTCCCGCAGACAAAATAGATGCTGGAGTGCAACTGATTGCCAAAGCTCTACGCTAAATGAACCAGAGCCTTAACAAGCCAACTGAGGTCAGAAACACCAATAAATTTAAAACGAAAGCTCGGTAATCTTTACCGCTGGTCTGTTGAAAAACACGCTTACCCAAATAAACACCTACAAGCATGGGGACACCCAATGCCATCAACAAAAGGGGAGTTTGATCTGTGAAAAATACATTTTCTGCTTTTGGAGCTAGCCAATAAGCCAGCAGCATAAGCAGCATTGCGTAGGCATCAGCACACAATAAATAGACAATCATGGTTGCTCTGAGAGCGCTCGCTTGAACGCCTGCTGCAGCCATAGTTAAACCAACCACAATACCGCCACTGGCAGCTAAGCCGTTGAGTAAACCTGCAGCAGCACCACAACTTCGACGCAACCATGTGCTATCAGTTAACTGTGTTCGCAACACAAATCGCATTGTAAAAGCAGCCACAAACAACAACACAGCTACCACTGCACGCAAGGGCTCAACCGGCACCCAAACCAACAACCCAACACCGACCGGCACTGCAACCACATTCAAAGCAACCAAGCTCTTCAACCAACGCTTATCTGCACAATGCAATGCGCCACGCCACAACTGAATGCTGGCAAACATCTCCAACATGACGACCACAGGCACAACCAAAGCTGGACTGACATACCAAGCCAGACCTGCCATGCACAGCACAGAAAAACCAAAGCCAGCAAAGCCTCGCACCCAACCTGCGCCAAAGCCCACAAACGCTATCCATGCCCAAACGTAAGGGCTCATGAAGGGCGACGCATCACACTATTAACCGCCTAATTTAGGGAGCAACGACAGAGACAAAGCCGGAATGAAAGCAATCAGCAGCCAGGCAACAACCAAGCCACTCATGTACATCGTCGCAAACCTCACAAGCTTGGCATAAGGAATACCTGTTACCCCACTGGCGACAAAAAGGTTCAAGCCAAATGGCGGTGTGATAAAGCCAATCGCAGCACCCACCAAGAAAATCACGGAAAAGTGCACTGGATCAACACCGTGCGCAATAGCAATTGGAGCCAGTATAGGAGCGAAAATAACGGTAACAGGAAGGCTTTCTAGTATGCAACCAGCAGCCATCACAATTCCCATACACACCAACAAGACAACCGTCTCACTATCGCCAAACCACCCAACAAAATCAGCTACTGCCTCACTAACGCCCAACAAACCAAAGACTTGCTGCATCACAATAGAAATAGCGATCATTGGCGCCAACATGCCAGTGAGTTGTCCTGAGCGCAACAAAATATCGGGCAAACCGCGCCAACTGATTTCTCTGGTCAAAAACAAACCTGCCAACAGACAAAAGCCGACGGTTATTGCTGCTGCCTCGGTAGGCGAAAAAATACCTGAATAAATACCGTAGATAACAATGAAAATTGCAAAAAATCCAAGATAAGCCCTCTTTGCAGTGAGCCCAATATGACCCCACTTCAACGGCGTGACTGAGCCCCAGTTGTTGCGCTTACTCAGCCACCAACACACAGACTGCATGGCAATAATCATCAGTGCGCCTGGCAAAATGCCTGCTACAAACAAGTCTGATATAGACAGGTTCATCAGAAACCCATACACAATGAAAATAATAGATGGTGGAACAATGATGCCAACCGTACCACCAGCCGCGGCAGTGGCTGCAGCAAAGCGAGAGTCATAACCGTCTTTAACCAACAAGGGATGCATGATGCCACCAATGGTGGCTGTAGTTGCCGAATTGGACCCTGAAATCGCTGCAAACAAACCGCAAGAGGCAATGGTTGCCAAACCCAGGCCGCCGCGCATCCAACACAGGCATGCGTGGGCAAAATCAGCTAGCCGCCTAGCTATGCCTGCTGCTGCGATCAAATCACCGGTCAATATAAACAATGGCAACGAGAGCAAGCCAAAGAAATTCAAACCTTCAAACAAAGTGACACCTATATTGGCCAACGTGAAATCAATCACCAATGACACACCCAGCACCCAATAACCTATCACTAAAAAAATGGGCACACCGATTAAAAACAAACCAATAACACCAGCTGAAATAAGCGTAATCAAGACACTTTGATCCATGATGACAATTCCTTTAATTTTGACCAATGGCCTGAATGTCAATCACAAAAGGCTGCTTGGTCTTGAAGCGAACAAAGTCATCCCATGTATTTTGTAACACGCGAATAAGTAGCAGTGACCAGGCGACCGGTGTCGCTAAATAAAACCACCACTGCATGACGTTATCTGTGCCTTGAACAATTGCAAAGTTCATTTCCACCAACATTGTTTGCTCAATAGTGAAGTACAGCACCACAATGCCAAACACAATCCACAATACAGCGTCAAGCATCAAACAGGCAAATTGCTTGGTGTAGGACATGTTCAGACGAATGTCGTTAAAGACCAAATGAGTTCGCTTGCGGACATTTTGTGAGCAACCTATCCAAGTAACCCACAAAAACAAATAAATCGGTATGGATGAGCTCCATGGAATTTGCGTCTTGAGAACAAACCGTTCAAACACGGCGTAAACAATAATGAGTGCCATGGATGAATAAGCCACCAATATCAGTGATCGCTCAGCGTTCCTATCTAGCCAGCGCACAAGAGCGCACAACACGTTTGTCATAAATGTGTTTCAGTCATTATTAGAATTTCGATGTGGGCACGTGCAACCAGCAGCACGTGCCCAGCAAAGTCAACCAGTTAGAGAATCAGACCCACCAACGATTAGGAGTCACGTCAACAGCGTTCATATTCTTTGGAATCTCACGCGCAATGTCATATATTTCTTTGTAGACGTCACGCCCACCTGACATCTTGTTCAAACGCTCACGCCACTCTTCCCATGGCTTGGGGTTGAACTCAGGTGAGCACATTTTTTCCGCTTTTAAGATCTCAGCATCTGACAGAGTTGCAACACGCACACCGGCTTTACCGAATACGGTGTCTTTACCGGGATTTGCAACGGCACCAACCACATCAATCAAGGCCTTTTCCTGACGCTGCTGCGTGTACTGCTGCGCATCAAAAGACGTTTCCATGACGATGTCTTGAATTTTTGGTGGTAACTTTTGAAAGGTCTTGAAATTCATAGCTGTGTGCTCTGTGCCACAGAAGAATTTCAAATCAACTGCTTGCGACAAAACTGGCGCCATGTTGGCATAAGCGGCCGCACCCATCCAAGTTTCTGCACCATCAATCAAGCCTTGCTTCAAACCGTCGAGTGTCTCTTCCCATGCAATTGGTACAGGGTTCAGATTCATCAACTGCATAGCAATACGACCTAATTGCGTGCCAGTGACACGGTTTTTAGTGCCGGCCAAGTCGTCAATACTTGTAACGAGTGGCTTGTCCTCAAACTTCTTACCCATCATCAAACCACGCAACTCGCAGTGACTGTACAGGAATTGAATGTTGTGCAATCTGCGCATAGGCTCTCGCAGCAAGGCCTCGCTCTTCTTGCTGTACAAAAAGTGGTGCTGAGCGGCACGTGACGGAAACATGTAGGCGAAATCCAGCACGTTGTAATAAGGCGCTGAACCAGCTGAGTTTTGAGTGCTCGCGGTAAATAAGTCAACAATACCCTGTTGTGTTTTTTTCACACAATCGAGCTGGTTACAAATAGCGTTAGAGCCAATAAATTCTATTTTTAAGGCACCGTTAGTCCGTTTTTCTAGTTCTTGTGCAAACCACAACTGGCCTGACTCTTGAATTTTTAAGTTGCTTTCATTGAAGCCAGAAGCACCAAACTTAAGAGTCATTAGAGGTGTTGCGCTGCGTGCATCACTGGTTGCGGCCGCCGCTCGCCCTACACCTTCCAAGGTAAGAGGACCCACGATGCCAGTGATAGCCAATGCCGTTGATGTAAAACCGTAACGACCAACAATGTTCATAAACCCGCGCCGGTCTAAAGGTGTACCTTTTTTCATAACTGTCTCCTGTTTTAAATATCAATAAAATCACAATAGTCATTTACTGCCTCACCAAAACACCAAGCTGACCATACTTGCCGTTTTAAATAGCAACCGCTCAAAGTGAATCGCTATAGTCCTCGAGAATCATGTCTACGGCTTTTTCAGCCATCATCACGGCCGGTGCATTGGTATTTCCAGACACCAGCGTGGGCATAACTGAACAATCTATAACTCGCAGTCCTTGAGCACCGTGCACACGCAGGCGGGCATCAACAACAGCACCTTTTCTCGGGTCAAGCCCCATGGCACAAGTGCCACTTGGATGGAAAATAGTTGCGCCATGCTCACGGCAAAACTGCAAAATATCCGCATCAGACTCGGCTTGCGGGCCTGGCTTTATTTCACGGACTACGAATGGTTTCATCGCATTTGACGCAGCAATAAAACGTGCTGCACGCACAGCCGCAACACAGGTTCGCTGGTCTAAATCTGAACTCAAGTAATTGGGCTGCATCTCTGGCGGCTCAAACGGGTCTGAGCTGCGTATGCGTATGTGGCCTCTAGAAACTGGTCTAAGCTGACAAACAGACAAGGTAAATCCAGAAAAGGGGTGCACCTTACCACCCGCCATATCAGCCGACAGCGTCGCAACGTGGAACTGAATATCTGGAGTTTTTGACTCTTCGGGCAACGCGTACATAAAGCAGCCGCCTTGGTTGATGCCAACTGCCAGCGGGCCAGAGCGTTTAAAGAACCATTGCAAGCCTAATTTTGCTTGTCCAAAAAGAGAGTTGAGCTCGTCGTTGGTGGTGGGTTGACTGGCCTCAAATGTCAGGCGGATCTGCAAATGATCTTGCAAATTTTCCCCCACACCCGGTAGATCCACTACAGTGGGAATACCGTTTTTTTCCAACAAAGCGGCAGGGCCAATGCCAGACAACTGCAACAACTGTGGCGACTGAATGGCACCTGCACACAACAGCACTTCTTTGACAGCGTAAGACTCAATATTTTGACCCTCCACACCGCCTTGTCTATAGCGCACGCCAACAGCACGTGTGCCATCCATGATGACTTGTGTAGCGTGAGCCTGCGTAACAACTGTAAGGTTGGCGCGTCCTCGAGCAGGCTTTAGATAACCTTTTGCAGTGCTCCAACGCCAGCCTTTCCAAGTTGTCAGTTGGTAATAACCTGCGCCATACTGCTGTGCACCGTTAAAGTCATTTGTACGTGGCACACCATGCTCTGCCGCACCAGTAATAAAGGCCTCAATTAATGGATGCTTGTGCGCAATATCAGACACACAAAGTGGGCCATCACCGCCGTGAAACTCACTTGCACCACGCTGGTTTTTTTCTGACTTAATAAAATATGGCAGCACCTCTTTCGCTGACCATCCCTTGTTACCTGCATGGGCCCAGTTATCGTAATCTTGATGCTGCCCACGAATGTATATAAGTCCGTTGATAGAGCTTGAACCACCCAAGGTTTTACCCCGCGGCCAATAAATACGACGGCCATTCATATTGGGGTCTGGGTCGGTGTAGTAGCACCAGTTGTACTTAGTGCTCCACATGGTTTTGCCATATCCAATGGGTAAGTGAATCCAAAATGAATTGTCTTTTGGGCCGGCTTCTAACAACAGCACGCGGGTCTTGTTGTCTTCGCTTAAGCGACTGGCCATCACTGCGCCTGCAGACCCTGCGCCAACCACGATATAGTCGAATCTAGAATTCATCAATTTTCTTGAATGCACTCGTTACCAAGTGTTGTTAATTTCGTTATGTTTTGTTCCGTTTCTCAGATATTACACTTGTTTATTTCGGAACGCAACGTTCCACTATAAGTAATTACCCTTAATGACAAATACCGATATCACACGCGCATCTGGGTCATCTACGGAGCGCAGCCTACGCTTGCTAAGCACTTTGGCCAATCAAGGTAAAGGCATGTCATTGGCACAGCTTGCAGATGCGTTAGAACTGCCTAAAGCCACTGCACATAGGCTTACTGCCCACCTGCTGGAAACAGGCTTTATTGCCAAAGCACAAGACGACAGGTATTTTGAAATAGGGCCAGCCATGCGCCGTATGGCATTTGATACCTTGAACAATGACACCGCTAGAGGCTTACGCCATGCGGTGCTGGCTGACTTGGTTGCACAAGTCAAAGAGACATGTAACTTCACGACCCTAGACGGTGCAGAAGTCATGTACTTAGATCGGGTTGAAGCTTCTTGGCCATGGCGCTTGACGCTAGATGTGGGTGTTCATGTACCCATACACTGCACAGCCAGTGGCAAACTCTTTTTGGCTCTAATGGCCAAAGAAACACGCGAAAGCATGTTGCAAACTTTGGCACTTGAACGCATGACAGAACACACCATCACCTCGGCTGATGCCCTGCTTAAAGAGTGCGTAGCTATTGGCAAGCAGGGCTACTCGCTGGACAGACAGGAATTTATTCCAGGATTGATTGCACTAGCTGTACCGGTCTATGACCGAGACACCCAACTGCGCGGTGCCATAGCAGTTCATGCGCCCATTGCAAGACTTTCGGTAGAAGGGGCCCTCAAGCATTTGGCGATGCTTAAACATGCGGCCAATCGCATGGGACATCAACTCTAAAGTCCGGATTCTCTTGTTCGGATCAAATTCTTCTTACACTTTAATCAAGCTATTGAGAACCTGCGGGGTTTGAGCCACTTAGACGACACTGTGGCGGGCAAGCGCTATCGTCAACGCTCTTCAGCTCACAAAAATAGTCGGAATCGACATTGTGAAAAACAGTTCAGCAAATCAGAGATCACTCGCAAGCTGGTGACAGATCGCTCATAAGGCAAAGCGCTTGAGCCGTGAACGCACAGTCCGCCATCAAGTGGTGTACCCACTTACAACAAGGTTTTGTCGACTTGCGTATATTTAATCTATCGATTACTTGTGGTGGTGGTGTAGCTTTATGTGCAGGAAACGCCGTGAAAAAAATGTATTCGCAACACCAATGCCTTTGCGTGTGGCTTGTTCCACGCAATCCAAAGACGGTGTCAACGCCGCCTTAGCAGCTAGCAGCTTCAAAACATTGGCGACGGACCTTGGAGCAGCAAGTTTGGTTGATACATTACAGGGCAAAGGCCGATTTACTGTGTGTGCACCCACCGGTGAAGCATTTGCCCACATCCCCAACGCTGGCGCCGCCTTGCTCAAAGACAAGACCCAACTGACAGCCGGATTGACCTACGGTGTCAAGGTGGACAAAGTCAAAACAGCTCAAGGCGCAGAGTTGACCGTAACCACCAT
>Ga0209491_10002742_pt1 | contig 30635 bp, 21 predicted proteins | sample BON02_FD_187213 | JGI IMG/M metagenome (GOLD analysis project Ga0209491, IMG submission 187213) | Freshwater microbial communities from Lake Bonney liftoff mats and glacier meltwater in Antarctica - BON-02 (SPAdes) (version 2) | ecosystem: Environmental > Aquatic > Freshwater > Ice > Glacier...
AAACAGAACGGCATCCATTACAGCTGGAAAACGATTGTAGAAAAAATGCAAGCCCAGCGGTGTTCCATGATCAGCATGGATGCCAAAGACAACAAACGCATTTACACCAAGCTGTGTACGCGACCGAGTGTAGCGATGAAAAAAATATATGATGCGCTCAAATTTAAGGACAGACCCTATGTGAGGAAGTCAAAAGTTGTGACCCAATTGTAAAAATAATCAGCGTAAATTGTTGTATTACATAATGTTGTCTAATTCGATTTTCAAGTTGGGTTAACACCAAATACGGTACGCATTTCTAATCCTTCTGCAAATTTGATATTAGAATACACACTTCCAACGGTGGTTTGGGTTTTCAGGATAAACTTAGTTCCATACAATCTATGCATAGAACTCATGGTACCTTCAGCGAATGGATAATCCCTGTTGTTGGCAAATACACCATCCGCATACCTTACGGGCATGAAAGGGAAATCCTCTACAATCTGTCTTGCAACCGCGTCACCTGTGTCTACCAAATTGTCAGTTTGATTGTTATAACTCAACGTTCCTCCAATTTTTAACCAACTTTTAATTTGATCGTCAATGGTAAACCTTGCTGAAGACCTATTCATAGAAGATGTTTTTATCAAGCCTTGATCATCTCTGTAGCCCAAAGAAAGGGAATAAGTTGTTCGATCATTTCCACCGGAGAATCCCAATTGATGATTTTGAGAAAGTGTACTCTGAGTGGTTTCTTCCAACCAGTTTGTATCGTAAAGAGGATTACCGCTACTGTCAAAAATTCTTGGATCAGTTCTTCTCAAGGCAGGATTCAGATATGCCCATTTACCTGCATTCCATCCGGCAGGGTCGTATTTTTGCATATTTTTCCATGCTAAATCCTCAGTTGCCAAGTACTCCTTAGCATTTAAGACTTCCGGTCTGTTTGGACCTATCGTAGGAACACTGAAATCGACATTATAGGTAATCGTTCCTTCGCCCGATTTTCCCTTTTTAGTAGTAATCAAAATTACCCCATTGGCACCTCTTGAACCATAAATAGCAGTTGAAGATGCATCCTTCAATACTTCTACTGAGACGATATCATTTGGATTGATGTAATCAATGGGATTACTCGCCTGCTCCAGTTGACCCATTGGCAACTGCACACCATCAACAACATAAAGAGGATTATTCGAGGAGTTGATTGAACTGAATCCTCGAATTCTAACAGTTGTTCTTCCTCCTGGACGTCCGGAATTTGTATTTACTTGGACACCGGAGATCCTACCCGCTAAAGCCTGGTTTAGTGAAGGTGCTGGTCTTTCATTAAGTGTTTCAGCTCCTACTGATCCTACTGAACCAGTCAAATCAGACCGCTTTGTTGATCCATATCCAATAACAATAAATTCCTCCAATGAAGTGGGATCCACTTGTAAGGATACATTAATAATGGATTGCTCTGCCACCTCAATTCTTTTTGGATTATATCCTATGTAGGAAAATGTTAAAGTAGCTCCATCCGGAACTGTAATTGAAAAATTCCCATCCAAGTCGGTGACGGTTCCTAGAGTTGTTCCAACTACTAAAACCGTAGCACCAGGAAGTGGTTCACCATTTTCATCCAAGACTCTTCCGGTAACATTTTTCTCTTCTTGAAGAATGATGATAGGTTCGGAATTAGTACTTGATTCACTTGATTTTTTTGTAAATTTTTCAATCTCTACAAAGGTATTTTCGATCAAGACTTCTTCAAGAGGAATCTTGATCATTACCTTATCGGTTCCACTAATTTGGGCGCTTCCGTCCCAAGCGAAAAGAAAACTCATAGTTAGGCATTGGATTAGAAATGCGTAGGCATAAAGCTTTGTCATGCGTAACAGGTATAACAGTAATCGATTTTTCATATTTTTAAAGGGTTTGTTTTGGGCTGTTCCTAAATGGTTTAAATAAACTATTCCCTATTATCAATTTGGATGATTACTAATAGGGAATTCTTTAGACTGGAAGTGTTGGTGCATCCTCAATCTATTCTTTAGTCTTTCATTTTTTCATATGTATCTGGTTTTAATGTGGCTATTTGAATTATATTGTAACTATATCTTCATTGATTTTGAAATCAAACCTTCTAGTATAGCTTAATCCTCCTATGGCATTTTCCAGCGTTTCATCTTGGTAAATTCCAGGAAGTAATAATGCTAGATCTGGCTTATTTTGGAAAATAAATTTTACTCCATTCCAATTATCAAGAATTCTTATCGTCTCTGCCAATCTAATTCTTTGGAAAATGAGCTTTTTCTTGGTCCAAGCCAATACAAGTTTCAAATAGTCAGTCTGCCTAACTGAATTTCGGTATTTCCAGGGATCAACAAAGAATTCTTGAGCACAATCCTTGATAAAACTTCTATTAGACTTGATTGCCATTCCATATCTAAAAAGTCCTGGAGAAAATCTAATATAAATACCTTCCAGGCCCGTTATTTCACCAGTCATCAACAGAATCCATAACTGAGGATCAGTGCTATGACTTTCGATAAGGCTTAGTGATTTAAAAGATTTCATTTTGGGCTACTTGGTATATAAAAATTACAATAAACTACTTTATAATGAAGCTATTATTAAAATAATTTTTTCTGATTTTACTTTTTTCCGATTCCAAATCGAAAAAAGAGGCTTGATATCAAAAACACTATAAGCAAGTCTTTGGCTGGTCTGATCGACCTTTACTACGTTCTATTCGTTTGGCGGAGGTAAGTTGAATTTGTGCAATTCAAGATTGGAAACTCTCATTATCGATTGATTTCCAAATAATTTACAGGACGTATACTATCCGTCCGGTCATACAGGTAGTTCCATTGCGTCATATATTGATCGGCAGGGAGAAATTCATCTTTTCTGTCCGCAAGCTTTTTTGCTAAAATCTGATCCATTTCTCGCTGCAAAGAATCAAAATCCGGATTGTCCACCAAATTATTCATTTGATAGGGATCCAACTTATTATCATACAAAAGCCAAGCAGCTTTCAAGTCTTTGACATAGGAATAGCGATTTGTTCGAATACCTCGAAATTCCCTACCCCCATTGGTGAACTGCCACTCATGGAATGGAACAGGAAGCATGATCAATGCCGCCTCATTTTCAATATCATCACCTGCAATCAGTTCTCGAGAAAAATCCCTTCCCTCTACCGTTTCAGGTATCTCAATACCACTCAGACCCAATAGTGTGGGAAGTAAATCGGGAGTATTGATCGGATTGACAATATGACGGGAGTTTTTGCCCAGTTTGGAAGGATATCGTATTAGCATGGGCACCTTGATGGATTCATCATAGGGTCGCTGTTTCTTCAAAACACCTTTGGACAGCAGCATATCGCCATGCTCCGAGGTAAATACCAAAATAGTATTATCCGCAATCCCTGATTTTTCAAGTTGATCCAAAAGTCTACCAAGTGCAACATCCAACGCTGTGATATGGGCATAATAATTTGCAATAACCTTTTTCGCACTATCCTGCAAAGCGATCGGAACGTTGGGCCGAAGGGTGATTTTTGACCAGTCGTAGCGATCCTTAAACTCCTGAGGAGCGGTAGCATATGGATCATGGGGTGGTCCCCAAGACATAACAAGGACGAATGGATTATCTTTATTCAGTTGAATAAAGCTGATGGCACTATCAGTCTGCGCAAAAGCATCATAGCCTTCCCAAATTTGCTTTTGGTCGTTTTCATCAAAGTAGAAGGAGCTGTTATAATCGTGTGTGACCTCGCGTACTTTCCAATAATCGAAACCCTGACGTCGCTCTTTTGGAACCGGTTGATTACGTCCATTACGCGGATCTGTTCCTCGCTCATGTCCATTGAGGTGCCACTTCCCAATATAGCCAGTTTGATAGCCTGCTTTTTTATAAATCTTCCCAAGAGAAACAGCCTCTGGATCCAGTGGCTTGTCATTGTAAAAAATCCCGTGAGTAAGCGGATATTGACCGGTAAGAAAACTTGCCCGCCATGGCGCACATACGGCCATCACAGTGATGGCATTGTCGAAGATTAGGCTTTCTGCGGCAAGCTTATCAAGATTTGGGGTAATCACATCCGGATTGCCTGCAAAAGTTGTAGCATCAGCTCGCCATTGATCAGCTAGAATAAATACGAGATTTGGCTGCGATGAAAGTTCTGAATTCTGCTCTTCTTGAGACGTTCCATTCTGAGAGCAGCCAAACCAAATAGTACAAGTGGCGAATACAATAATTGGTAATCTCTTCATCTTGAATTTTGGATTAAGTCCTATTTCAGAGAAAACCAACAATTAAGCATCATGCTCCATCCTGAAATGAAATTAAAACTACTTGACCTTTGGCATAGAGAATGAATTAATCTGTGTACCCAAGATAGACCTGCGGTGAAATGGGCTTCGCTGGATAGACCTGCGGTTAGGTAGACTTCATGAGATAAACTTGCGATTAAATAAGCTTCGCTAGAAAGATCTGCGGTTAGATATGCTTCGCTAGAAAGACCTGCTGTCAGATAAGCTTTGTTAGATAAAAAATCGCATATTCCGAATAGTTCTTTCCCCCAGCTAACCTAAGGGAATAAGGTTACTGACATGATCGCGATAAATCAAATAGATTAATTGGCTCTCCAAAAGAATGGCGTAAAGAGGATCAGAATCGTAAATAATTCCAACCTTCCCAGGAGCATTATAAAAGACAGGAAGATCTTAGCTCCGGGCGAAAAGAATGCGAAATTATCCACTGGCCCTACAAGACCAATTCCAGGTCCTACATTCCCAAGCGAGGTAGCTACTGCCCCAAAAGAAGTTAGGAGATCATATCCCATGACGGACAAAACAAATGAACCCATCACAAAAGTCAAGAGATAGATCAAAAGGAAATTCATGATGTGAGTGATGATTCTTCCCGTGACACGATCACCATTGATCATTAAAGGAACAATTGCTCTGGGATGTACTAATCGTTTGAATTCCAACCAAGAATTCTTGATGAATGTCAGGTGTCTGACAAACTTAATCCCGCCGGCAGTGGAACCCGCAGAACCACCAATAAACAAAAGCATAAAGCAAATAAATGTAACTCCTTCTCCGTACTGGGTGTAGTCATCGGTTACAAATCCGGTGGTAGTCACCAGCGACACAACCTGAAAAAGAGATTTGCGAAAAGCCAATTCGTTTGACAGTCCACCATTGGCCATGATTGGATAATACAGCACCAAAGCTATCGCCAATAAGGAAAAAGCATAGGTCTTGAATTCATCGCTTTTTAATACTCGGCTGAATTTCCCAACTAGGCCAAAGTAGATCACGGTAAAGTTGGTTCCAGCTAAAAACATGAAGAAAATGGCTGTGTATTGGATAAATGCCGAATCGTAGAAGGCCATACTACTATTTTTGGTCGAGAATCCACCAGTTGCAAGCGTAGTCAAAGCATGATTAATCGCGTCAAAAAAGGTCATTCCTCCTGCCCAATACATACACATTGCGGCTAAAGTCAACCCCACGTACACATACCAAAGACGCTTTGCAGTCTCAGAAATTCGGGGGTGTACTTTATCAGAAGTTGGTCCAGGTGATTCCGCTACGAAAAGTTCGATTCCGCCAATTCCTAAAAGTGGGAAAATAGCAACTGTCAAAACGATAATTCCCAATCCACCGATCCATTGAGTCATACTTCGCCAAAACAATAATCCTTTGGGCATAGCCTCAATATCAGTCAGAATAGAAGCTCCCGTGGTGGTAAGACCTGACATGGTTTCGAAGAGTGCATCCGCAAAACCAATAATTTCTTTACTCAAAATATAAGGAAGCATTCCACAACCTGCCATCACAATCCAGCTGATAGTAACAATCAAATACCCTTCTCGCTTTCTGATATTTTGATCTTGCTTAGAAAAAGATAGAAACAAAGTTGCACCAATAATCATAGCAATGACCGCAGATGTCAATACCGGCCACGGATCTTCATTGTAGTATAAAGAGAAAACGATACCAGGTAGCATCAAAAGTGCAATTAGCACCAAGAGGGCTCCCATGATTTTACCGATTGCTTTAAAATGAATCATGATTTAGTGAAAGATTTTCTCCAAAGCATTCTTAGCATCCGGAAGTGCAAAAACAATTGCTTTATCATTCAAGGCCAATTGGAAATCTCCGTCTGGAATCAACACTTCCTCACCTCTTATCACTCCTGCAATAATGGCCGAATCAGGAAAGTGTAGATCCTTCAAGGGGTTTTTGATCACCCGATTGTTTTTACAGATAGAATACTGAATAAACTCTGCATCCACTCCATAAATACCCGAAACAGCCTCTACGCTACCTTTTTTCAGATATCGTGATATTTCGTTGGCAGCAACTAGCTTTTTGTTAATCAAAGAATCTACACCAATACTATGGGAGATATGAATGTATTCACGCGTATCAACATGAGCTATGGTTTTATAGACACCGTGATTTTTTGCGGAAAGACTGGTGATAATATTTGTCTCGGAAGATTCTGTGAGTGCCAAAAAAGCATCCATCTGCTCCAGTCCTTCTTCGATTAGCAATTCGATATTCTTATAATCGCCGTTGATAATCAAACTATTTTTTAAATTTTCCGATAGCCACTTACATCGCTCTTTATCTTTATTGACTAGTGTCACCCTATATTTTCCTTCCAATCTCAAAGCAGTGGTCAGCGCCATGTCATCTCCACCAATGATCATGATATTCTTAATTTCTACTTTCTTTTGACCCAAGACATCCAAGATGCTTTCTGTATTTTTCTTGTTAGAAATGAAAAACACGTGATCCATGTTACGGATAATTGTACTGCCTCTTGGGATTATAGTCTTTTGATCTCGAAGGATGGCAATAATACGAATATCGTCAAAAACAGGATTAGTCTTAGTATCCATAATCCGCTGATTTACAAGCGGATTTGTTTGATCAAGCGTCACTCCTACGATATTCAACGCTCCGCCACCAAAATCGAAAATCTCATTAAAACTGGAGTTTTCGATCATATTGAAAATCTCCCTACTGCAAAGCATAGTTGGTGATATCAGATTATCAATGCCCAGATTATTGAAATAGGCAAGGTTTTCCGCTTCAAGGTAAGAGTGATTTCTCACTCTAGCCATTACCCGCTTGGCTCCAAGCTGCTTAGCAAGAAGTGCAGTGACAATATTGGTTTTTTCGGAAGTGGTGACTGCCAATACCATACTTGCGTTTTCGACATTTGCGCGTTGAAGCACTTCGAAAGAAGTGGCATCTCCCTGCACAGTCAAAACATCAAGTTTGGAGGAAGCATAATCGAGGACTTCGCGATCTGTATCGATCAATATAATATCCTTGTTATCGAAACTTAATTGAGTAGCCAGATGGTATCCCATGTCTCCAGCTCCTGCAATCACTATATTCATCCCCATAGAGGTATTCAGGTGATTTTAGATGGTACAAAAATAATATCTTTCGCAATGGAAATCAGCCTTAAAGCAAATTCTTTTGCATTCGATAGGAAGTCTACTTAATTACTACCTGCAAATATTATTTTTTGAAAGAAATAGTAGCTGCAGATAAGCGCTATTCTTCTAGGACTGTGGCAGATGTTTTAACCGGTAATTCCTGCACATCCTTCAATTTTCGCTGAATCGCTCGGGTACGGGCACCTACAAGCTTATCCAGTTCAGAATTTGCTTCGCCAAGTTTCTTTTGGGTTCGCTCTATCAGTTCTCCAAATTTCCCAAATTCACTTTTTACTGCACCCAGCACTTGCCACACCTCAGAACTTCGCTTCTGAATTGCAAGGGTTCGGAATCCCATCTGAAGACTATTCAAAATCGCAGATAAAGTAGTCGGTCCGGTCACAATGACTTTGTAAGTCGTCTGAATCTCCTGTACCAATCCAGGCTCTCGGAGGATCTCTGCGTACAAACTTTCTACGGGCAGAAAAAGTATCGCAAAATCCGTCGTATATGGTGGCTGAATGTACTTGGATTGGATGTCCGAAGCAGCTTTCCGGATTGCCTTAAACAGCTCATTTCGATTGAGTTCAATTGCTGATTTGGAAGCAATCTCGTAAGCATCAACTAGCCTGAGATAAGATTCTTGTGGGAATTTCGCATCGATGGGAAGCAAAATTGACTCCTCTTGCCCCGGCATTTTGACCGCAAATTCTACTCTTTCTCTACTTCCATTCCCCACGGCAGCGTTGACGATATATTGGTCGGGGCTAAGGAGATTTTCTAATATCGCCTGTAGCTGATATTCTCCAAGCACTCCCCGACTCTTCACATTAGTCAGTACACGCTTGAGATCTCCGACGCCATTTGCTAAACTTTGCATTTCGCCTAGTCCCTTTTGAACAGCTTGAAGTTGATTACTCACCATTTCAAAGGATTGTCCCAACCGTGTTTCCAAAGTCTTTTGCAATTTTTCATCTACCGTTTCCCGGATTTTTTCCAATCGTAGTTCGGTACTTTTCATTAGTTCCTCTTGTCGACGGTTAAGCTCTGAAAATTTCTCCCGTTGAAGATTATTGAAATCTTGGACATTATTACGAAAAACCTCACCAAACAATTTTAGTGCTTCATTTTGATCTTTTGAACTGCTTCGGAGAAAATTAAAAACCAATTGGAATTGATTCGTCAGATTTTCGTTGGATTCTTTTCTCGCCCTGACCAAAGCTGAATCCAATTCAACATTCATTCGAGTCAATTCCTGAGCGAGAAGTTTGTTTTGGCTCTCATTTTCCCTTCCAAAAATCAGAAACAGGATCAGTCCCAGTTGTAAAATTAGAATTGTAAAGAGCAATAGTTCAATCGGCATAAGACACATATTTGGGAGTCTTAAGGTAGTCTCGTCGAACTTCCACTCCTAAAAAGGAAAGATATTCTGCGACAGATTCCTTCGGGATTTCCTCCATCGGCACATGCCCTACTCCTGAAAAGATGATAAGATTGGAACCAGGAATCGCTTTTTCCAATGAAAAACCTTGACTGACAGGAATCCAAGTATCTTTTTCTCCCCAAAGAATCAATGTAGGCATAGTCAGTCTGGAAAAATCTATATCCGAATCCCTCGGCGTAGTCAGGCGGTCGATAGTAGCTTTTCGGTTGCCCTCCCGAAGCATCAATTCATAATATCGCTCCAAGTTCTCTTCACTTATTCTGGATTCATCGCCATAGACTTGTTTCATATTCATGGCAAAAAGAAATTTAGGGGTACAATTCAGAAAAACCTTTGATAAAATCGGGTTTCTCGCCATCTTAAATATCCAAGCTCCGCCCCCTGAAGTTGTTTTTTGAACGGAATCTGGCAGGCTTTCACTCGATAGTTTGGGCGCGCCTGAAGCATCTACCAAATTCAAACTTAGCACTCGATCCGGGCGCGTCGAGGCAATTTGCATAGCCACCGCTCCACCCATTGAATTACCTGCCAGATGGTAGTTTTCCAGATCCAATTTCTCCATCAAGCGGATCACCAGCTGACTGTAATCCCGAATGCTGTAGCGCTTTTCAGGATCAGGTCCGGTGAGTCCATGACCAGGGAAGTCAATCGAAACCGTCATAAAATAGGGACTGAGCGCTTCTTGCCAAGCAGACCAGGTATGCAGCGACGCAAAACTTCCATGGAGCATAACTACGGGAATTCCTTCGCCCAAAAATCTCACGTGAACGTTGATCCCATCGACCTCGACAAAATGTGATTCAGGGGTTTGATATTTTTTTTCGATTTCTTCAGCTGGAATATCGCTTCTAAACATCAGCAATAGAAAAAAAATTAATGCAAGCACAAGTACCGCCAGTCCTGTAGCCAATCGCTTCATCCATATAATCATATCCTTGTATTCGATTAGTAAATTTTATCTGTTTGTAAAAACTACAAAAAGTCTACCCTTAATACCTATTTTGGCAAAAAGAAACTCTTGAAGCTAAAATCATTATTTCAAAACCTTGGACCGGGGCCAATTGTTGCAGCAGCTTTTATAGGTCCGGGAACAGTGACGGTATGCACCCTGGCGGGAGTTAATTTTGGCTTTGAATTGATTTGGGCCTTGGTTCTATCCGTTGTGGCTACTGTTATCCTTCAAGAGCTTTCGGGCAGAATTGGACTGGTCACCCAAATGGACCTTTCTCAATTGATCCGAAGCCAATTCCAAAATCCAATTTTAAAATTTTCAGCAATCGGATTAGTGCTATTAGCAATTGGTTTGGGTAATGCAGCCTACGAATCCGGAAATATCTCGGGAAGTAATCTTGGGCTTCAGATTTTTTGGGAAGCGCCCGTTTTTAAATTTGGAACAGTCAGGCTTCAAAGTGGCAATTTTCTAATCGGACTTTCAGCATTGATTCTACTCTGGCTCGGCACTTATAAAACGCTTGAAAAAGTACTTGTGGGTTTGGTTATCTTCATGTCAATTTCATTTATCATTACTGCACTACTCACCAAGCCAAACTGGAATCACGTTTTCGAAGGTTTTATTCCTTCCATAAATACAAGTGAACTCACCACGCTAGTAGCTCTGATCGGCACCACTGTGGTCCCTTACAACTTGTTTTTGTACGCAAGCCTCGCAAAAAATAAATGGTCAAGTGCAAGTGATATTCCCTGGATGAGAAAAGATATCGGCCTATCCATTATTCTTGGCGGCTTGGTATCAATGGCGATTCTAATGGTTGGAGCCGCTAATACAAGCACTGAAATAACCAATGCTGTTGATGTATCAAAGGGTCTGGAACCGATATTTGGCAGCTATGCCAAATACTTGATGGGATTTGGTCTTTTGGCAGCAGGATTGACTTCATCGATCACCGCTCCGCTTGCGGCAGCTTTGGTGATTTGCGGAGTTTTGAATTGGAGTCAAGAGATTCGATCCCAACCTATGCGGATTACTATGGCTGTGATTGTGAGTTTGGGAATACTGTTTTCTTCGCTGGGAATCAAACCGATTGAACTGATTACTTTAGCCCAGTTGGCAAATGGTATTTTATTGCCTTTGATCAGTGGATGGATTATTTATATTGCTGCGCAAAGGGCTGTCTTGGGCAAATTTAAGAACAGCTTCTTACAGACAATTTTTGCTGTTTTGATCTGGCTGGTGACTTTGGGATTGGGATTGAAAAGTATTTTAGTAGTCCTGGGATAAAATGCGTGTGACACGACACGATTACGAATCGAAAAACTTTAAAGGAGTTCAACCTTTTCAGGGTTGGGCGTGGAGAAAATTCATTGCATGGTTTCCCATGGGTTGCATCCACGGCCCCACCGCGGCTGATCCTCTTTAGGAACTGGAAGTTATAAATGGAGAGAAGTAAATCCCATGACTACAAGGCTGTCGAACGACTGAAAACTTAAATTCCTATGGATAGAAGTGTAAAGTAAAAAACTACGATTTGCTAAGGAATGTAATGGATACAGAGATCCGACATCATTATGTTGATGGCTGTGGTGGGAAATTTAGCATTAAAATAATATCTGGATTTAGCAGAAATCATGTCTGATATATGTAGAGATGGCAATCGGAAAACGAGCGTTCGCCATAATGAAAAATTTGATAGCGTATTCTTTCTATTGTTTGAGTCTGCGCAGGCACAGACCCAAACCTAAAAAAATTCAATATATTAGCCATGTACTGCAAAAATGCAAACTGCAAACCGAATGTGTGGTGTCTCATTTGCCATTTGCTACGGTTTGAGCAATATAGTCTGTGGCTGAGATAGGATTTGTTAAACTATAGAAAATGTTGTTGACCACAATTGGTTCTAACAGATTTTGCGAATGGCTATAGACATAATTGACCCACAATTTTTCTGAAAGCCTGTACTTTACAAAAACACCAATATCAAAAGTAAAAAAACTACGTTTAGCTGGAGAAAAGAAACTAGTGTAGTTAATTTCTCTTCTTTGATCTATGCTTCAAAGAATACCAGACTTTCCACCGCTTGATTTATCCATTAGATTGAAACTAAACCTCCTGATGCTCCTAATCTCCAACGAGATTTTGAATCAAACTTAACTTGGCTATAATTTATACTAAGAGGGATTTGAAGACCTGTTATCGGATTACCTTTGGCGATTATACTTACACCATCTTCTCTAAACCAGAAATTGACATCGCTAATAAAGAAAGTCCGCTGCAAACCTGTGGAGATACTAATTCGATTTGTTAAAATTGACTCAATACCTAAGCCATACGTGATTCGCTGTTTGAAGCTGTCCGAGAATAAATATCCACCGGGATCAACCGTAGATATGTCCTGATTTCGTATTATGAGATTTGTGCTTATCAAAAATTTTCCCGTGCGAATATGCGGCTAAATGGAGCATACAAAAGAGCATAGAAATTAAAATTATCTTTTTCATTGGTATATAAGTCTTATTTCACCGTGCCGACCCTCAGCATTAGTTTCAAATATAAATACTATTAAAAGAAAAATCTTTCAATAGTTTTTTTTGAGAAGTTCTTTTGATTACCCGCTACTTTGCCAGTCAGCAGAAGAAGCAAGATTGTAATTTGCGCATAATCCACAATTGGGCGTTTCAGTGTTCGGTCCCAAAAAGCGAAGAAAATAAGGCTACCGGCATCATTTCGGATATACATATTGAAAAATCAATTTTTACCAGCTTCAGAGAAGCGATTTGATTGTAGAAAATCCGAAATGGTAGAACAGCTTCGCCAAAACATGTGGGGATTTTTTTTTGAACCGTATAGAGAACATAGTAAACATAGCCACATGGATTATACTCTACAAAAGCGGTAGAGGTATGATTTGATTGTAGCATCAAAAATATTGATGAGGACGGATTTTGGTCGAAACCTTTCTGATATAGGTAGAGACATCAATTGCAATTAATAATGCGTCCTGTAGGGACGCTATATAAGTAGCCATGGGTAAAACCCATGGTCGCAATTTCCAAACACGTTTCCGGGTTTTGGCCGAGAAGACGTCGATTGGGAAATTGAGGGTTCGCCAAAACAGTTGAGGTTTTTTTTAACACAATCCTGTCTGCCGGAGATAGAGAATGCGATGGCAATTTGGAGTGGAAGGATTGAGGATTTTATAGAGTTCTGATATCTCAAGTACTTTATGTATTGGGAGTTTTTCGTTTGCACTAATCGAAATAGATAATAAAAAATGGAAATCCTATTGGATCAAATTGCAATTAGTTCGTCCCCCGCCGTAGCAGTTAGTCCCCACAGGATCAGTTATTTGATTGGTTTTACAAATTTCTTTATTCCATTTCAAGACCACGAAGTGGTCAAACCATGAATAGCCCCGTATGAAATGCAGGGGTTAAGAATGATGAAGAGATGCACCCGACGGCGAAGCTGTCGAACTTTTAGGTAACAGAATTACTTCCAACTGCTGTACAAACTACGCTTAGGATAACATTCTACACCTAGACAGAGGAAATTTAAATGGATGATTTTGGCCTCGATATGTTCGACACCCTTCGGGGTCGGGGGGATGGTCGTGCTTGCCCCAACCATGGGTTGCACCCATGGTTATTCATGGTTTGATCCTTTCAGGATCATTCTAATAATATTGAACATTTGATAATCCTTTTCAAGACCACGAAGTGGTCAAACCATGAATAGCCCCGTATGAAATGCGGGGGTTAAGAATGATGAAGAGATGCACCCGACGGCGAAGCTGTCGAACTTTTAGGTAACAGAATTTATTCCCACTGATGAACAAACTACGCTTAGGATAACATTCTACACCTAGACAGAGGGAATTTAATTGGATGATTTTGGCCTCGATATGTTGGACACCCTTCGGGGTCGGCGGATGGTCGTGCTTGCCCCAACCATGGGTTGCACCCATAGCTACTCATGGTTTGATCCTTTCAGGATCATATCCTTGAAAAAATTAATTTATGGTGATCATATATTTTTATTCCACAGACCACGAAGTGGCCAAGCCATGAATAGCCCCGTATGAAATGCGGGGGTTAAGAATGATGAAGAGATGCACCCGACGGCGAAGCTGTCGAACTTTTAGGTAACAGAATTACTTCCAACTGCTGCACAAACTACGCTTAGGATAACATTCTACACCTAGACAGAGGGAATTTAATTGGATGATTTTGGCCTCGATATGTTCGACACCCTTCGGGGTCATGGGGATGGTCGTGCTTGCCCCAACCATGGGTTGCACCCATGGTTATTCATGGTTTGATCCTTTCAGAATCATTCTAATAATATCAAACATTTGATAATCCTTTTTACGACCACGAAGTGGTCAAACCATGAATGGCCCCGTATGAAATGCGGGGTTTAGGAAATCATAATGGATACAACGCGACGGCGAAGCTGTCGAACTTTTAGGTAACAGAATTACTTCCAACTGCTGCACAAACTACGCTTAGGATAACATTCTACACCTAGACAGAGGGAATTTAATTGGATGATTTTGGCCTCGATATGTTCGACACCCTTCGGGGTCGTGGGGATGGTCGTGCTTGCCCCAACCATGGGTTGCACCCATGGTTATTCATGGTTTGATCCTTTCAGGATCATTCTAATAATATTGAACATTTGATAATCCTTTTTAAGACCACGAAGTGGTCAGACTATGAATAGCCCCGTATGAAATGCGGGGGTTAAGAATGATGAAGAGATGCACACGACGGCGAAGCTGTCGAACTTTTAGGTAACAGAATTACTTCCAACTGCTGCACAAACTACGCTTAAGATAACATTCTATACCTAAACGAGGGGAATTTAATTGGATGATTTTGGCTCCGATATGTTCGACACACTTCGGGGTCGTGGGGATGGTAGTACTTGCCCCAACCATGGGTTTCACCCATGGTTATTCATGGTTTGATCCTTTCAGAATCATTCTAATAATATTGAACATTTGATAATCCTTTTTAAGACCACGAAGTGGTCAAACCATGAATAGCCCCGTATGAAATGCAGGGGTTAAGAATGATGAAGAGATGCACCCGACGGCGAAGCTGTCGAACTTTTAGGTAACAGAATTACTTCCAACTGCTGTACAAACTACGCTTAGGATAACATTCTACACCTAGACAGAGGAAATTTAAATGGATGATTTTGGCCTCGATATGTTCGACACCCTTCGGGGTCGGGGGGATGGTCGTGCTTGCCCCAACCATGGGTTGCAACCATAGCTACTCATGGTTTGATCCTTTCAGGATCATATCCTTGAAAAAATTAATTTATGGTGATCATATATTTTTATTCCACAGACCACGAAGTGGTCAAACCATGAATAGCCCCCGGTACAACCGGGGGTATAGAATGTCGATGAAAATTGGCAACCCTGAAAAGGTTGAACTTTTGGTGATGGATAGTAAAGCGTAGTAGTAACCGACCGCAGTACGGATTAGCCTTTGAGAAGCATTCATTCCCAAGTGGGGAAAAGTCAAATCAAGGTTCCTCCATCCAAGCTAGATGTTTGTATTTCTCCTTCATCTTATCCCAGAAGCCGTCACTCCAATCCATGATAACAACTGGACTCCATCCTTTTGGAAAATCGCTGAAAACTGCATCTACCATTCTGCCGCCGTTTCCTTGGGTAGGAGAATTGATGTGGTAGAAATCGATCGTCTGAAATTCTAGGTCATAAAGAATCTCAATGCTAATCGCTGTAGGATGATTCATTTGAGTCATCGGCACCTTGGGCCGATTAGGATGGTTTTCACTGGAGGCTGCAACTCCATAGGAATCAATTCGGACAAACTTGATGAAGTCCAATTCGGCAAAGTTACTGGCGAATCTTATCACTTCGATGGGTAATTCCTTGATTTTAGTGATCACCCAGACGTGTGTTCCCGATTGTAAATACGGGAGAAATAACGCTTCAAATTCCTTTCTTTTCAGGGTTTTCATAGCTAAGAAAACTAGATCAACTTGATTGATTTCCGTTCTCTATCTCCACCCCATCTATCTCCCCCATAATCCGATCCGTCTCTGTCAATGCCTTAATGATTTTTTGGTAATGCAGAATATCTTCAAATTCTAGGGTTCGGCCTTTCCGGTCTTTGAGCCATTTTTGGGCGGGTTGGTAGCCGCCGATGTAGAAGTTCCAGGCGACTGTGGGAACCTTGTCGAAGTACTGCTCGGTATTGATGTAGACTCGGCCAAGACCTTCCAGGTTTTCAAAACCTGGAAGGTCTGGTTTGTCGGAAGTAATCTCATTATCAGAGACAGATTGCTTCGGTCGTTCCTCCCTCGCAATGACGAATTGTGGCTTCTCCACTTCATTATCGCCTCCGATTGGGTATTCGGTGATGTAGTCATTTAGGCTTGGGCTTTCCATCAGGTGCAGTGCGCGAAGTTCTCCGCCTAGCTGCACGAGTTTCCAGAACTTCTCCACATCATCAGGATAGGGAACTCTCGGGAAATCGATCTTCAAAAACTCCTTATACTTCTCTCGATACATAGGCGAATGCAGCACCGCATAGATATAATCAAGCAAATCAATCGGCGCAAAATCCTCTGTGCCGTCATGGCGAGGAACAAAGCCATCTCTTTTCTCTGGCACAAAACTTAATCCCAATCCATCCGCGATCTGCTTCACAATCTTCATATCGAGATTTGGAGTTCTAGTAACTTTGGAATCTAAAGAAAGTTGGGAATCGGAATCTGGGTAGAGGTAGAGAGGGAAAACCACATTTTGCTCTTTAGTTTTGTTGGAGATCACACACATTTCTGAAATGTTTCTATCCACAAGGATGTGATAGTAATTGTCCTCCGCTAATTGCCTAGGCAATAGCAAACTTAAATTATCCTTTGATTCTAAATGAAACATTACATTTCTCCTTGTCCAATCAACCATGGCTTCAGAATAAAATAAATATCTTTTATCGAATGGTCTATAACTCAAAACTTTAATAAAATTTTCAAATTTAATTTGTTGAAGTTCCTTTCTAACACTTTCTATCTTCCAGCCTCTTGTATCTCCTAACTTATATTTTCCTTCTTTTTTATTTCCAAAATATTTTACTCTTATTTCATTGTCTGTATTATTCAAATCAGAAAAATCGGCTATTCTATTAATAAGTGTTTTATAATTAAAATCAATCACAAGTTTGTCTCGCGAAGTTTGAATACCTGTACTATTAATTTTAAAAATGTCATATACATTTATTCCAGTGTAATAGCTTTCGCTATTGGCGTTGTTTTTAGGTATGAAAAATAAATTAGGTTTTTCAGGGTCTAACATCTTAAAATCTATTTTGTCGAGATTTAATTTTGATAAAGTGTCGTATTTAAATTCTCTCTTACCAAACAAATCAAAATGAAATACTTCAGCCATCGGGCTTGATTTTGTTTTTTCTTTCTTAATAAAAATGTTGATAGATACACCCTGCATAATGTCAAAGACATTTTCATCCTTTGAGCCATCAGGAGCAGTTTCAGATCTTTTAGCATTCCCATGCAAATCAATCGTATAAATTTTATCAAATGTCTTTAGTAGATTCGATCGCATTCCCCGAAAGGTTGGATTATCCAAGAATCCATGGGGATTGATAAAAGCCAAAATCCCACTTCCATTTTTCTCTATAAAGTGTTGGTCATATCTGATAAATTTGACATAATCATCATTTAACCAATGTTTCCTTTCGTTAATATGTACCCCATCCACATATTTATAATCCTCTATTAGTTTTGAAATCCATTCTCCGTTATTTGAAGAAATTCCACTATAAGGTGGATTTCCAGCTACGATCATCACAGGTGCATCGCGTTTGATCTGATTGGCTTCGTTGGCTTCGGCAGAAAGCCAGTTGGCAAAGAGGGTTCCGGTGTCTTTGTGATATTCTTCCAGACTATTGGTCAGGTAGATTCGGAATCGTTGGCCTTTGGTACCTGTATAGCCCGTTTGCTTCAGGAGTAGATCCAGTTTCAGATGCGCCATGGCATAGGAAGCCATCAGGAGTTCGAAGCCATTGATGCGGGGCAGGAGGTGGTTTTCCACATAGCTGTTCCAGAGTCCCTGCTGTCCTTTCATCTTGGAATAGATCTGATTGATCGCTTCGGCGACGAAAGTTCCTGTTCCCGTAGCCGGATCAAGAAACTGCACCCGATGCACTTCCTGCTCCACCTCCCGCATGCCTCCGGCAAAGCGCTTGTCATGGGTAGGAATAGGGACTTTGATGGTGGTTTTGGAGGTATCCGCCAGTCCCATCGGCAAGCCGAATTCCTCGATCAGAATATCATCCACCGCACGGATGATAAAATTCACCACGGGATGCGGCGTATACCAGACACCACGGGCTTTGCGCAGCTTGGGATCATAGCTACTCAGGAAGTCCTCGTAAAAGTGAATGATGGGATCATCTCCCCCCTCCCGACCTCCCCCTTTTGGGGAGGAAAAGCGGTTGAAATTTTTGAGAATCGCATTCACATCCGTAGCACGGAAGATATCCGCCAGCGCATCCACGATCCAGGTAATCCGATCATCCAGATCATAGCCGGCAATGTATTGGAAGAGTTTGCGCAGGAAAGGATTTGACTTGGGAATGAGTTCGGCGGCTTCCTGTCGGGAAAAGGAATCCAACGACTCATCATACAGCCTTGCCGCAAACATGCCGTAGGCAATCGTCTGGGCATAGACATCTGAAAATTCTTTGGGAGTAATGTCATGAATCAGGATTTCCTTGAAGGCATTCATCTGCTCTTTCAGGGTGGAGTTCTCCTGATTTTCCACATCCGAGTTGAGGGAGTTTTCGATGACATTGGCAAGCATTCGAGCTTTGCCCGCCATCATTTCTGCCAGTCTTTTGGGGCTTTTGATCGTTTGCCCGATATGCGTGGTGAATTCCTGAATCAGGAGTTCGAATGCTGGATAATTATGTGGGAGCGGAAGGATTCTGCCTCCGTCAAGTACTCCTATTTTAATGCATGTGGCAAATTCCCCACTTTTGAAATAGTGGAAATCCAGGTAATCGGTAAAGATCAGATTATCCAGTGAGCCTTTATACCGATCAAATTGCTCTTTGTTTCCATTCTTTTTGGCTCCGGTTAGATCCGAATCTCCGATATCTTTGGCTTCGATAAATCCAACTGGAATATTCTTTTTGGTCAAAATGTAATCCGGTGCGCCACAGGCTTGGCGTTTGGGTTCGTTGGTCGCTTGGATGCCAGGAGCTAGGGATTCAATCAGATTTTGTAAATCTCCTCTAAACGTGTGTTCCGTTGCTTGGCCAGTTCGGTATCTGCTATCGAGTGCCTTAATATAATCTGCTGTGGTCATTTTGGTCGTTTACAAGTTCAATTTCTAAAGATATCAGAATCTATTAAAGCGAAACTAGTTTTTTTATGACAGTGTAAAATAATTGGGAATACCTGTCAGCTTTTCTCAAGATGATCTGGGGATGAAGATCAGAAAAGCTGTTTTCGGATCAGCAGAGAAAAGCATATCGTTCAACAAATGAAGTATTAATTCACTCTATCAAAACTGGATTAATATCAAATCGGAGTTCATTTTCTGAAAGTCCATTTTCCAAAATAGCTACTTACTCTACAAAATACTCAAAATAAGTGCCGACCAACCGACAAAACGTAACAGCAAATTCCCGGCGGTCTTTGTGGTAAAAAAATAGAATTTCGTCTCCTCTCATAAACGCTCAATTGATGAATGTTTTTTACTTTTGAGGATGTTAAAATCCGCACTGTTTATATTGATTTGTGCTTTTTCCACGATTTCTTGCAGTCAGCCTGCCAAAGAAGTGGAGTTTTGGCTTACAGATCCAAGTCAGGATGTCAAGTTTCAACTTCAGGATTCATTGGCTTTCCTAGTGGGCGAACCTTCCGAGGCAATTCCATCGAGTATTCTGATCAATCCTGAAACAAGCTATCAAACGATGGATGGTTTTGGATTTACGCTATCGCAGGGGAGCGCCGTCCACCTGATGGGAATGAGCGAATCAGCCCGAGAAATACTCTTGAAAGAGCTTTTTGGATCAGGAGCAAATCAGATTGGAATCTCCTATTTGCGCTTGGCTGTGGCTGCTTCCGACTTGAACGAAACCCCTTTCTCTTACAATGATTTATCAGATTCGCTGGCCGTTGACTTGGAGTTGGAAAGCTTTGACCTCGGTCCGGATCGCAAAGATGTAATTCCAATTCTCAAAGAAATCTTAGCTATCAATCCTGATATCAAACTGATGGCCTCCCCTTGGTCTCCTCCAGCTTGGATGAAGGATAATAAGGACACGCGCGGCGGGTCACTTTTGGAAGAATTTGAATCAGTTTATGCCCAGTATCTGGTGAAATACATTCAGGCCATAAAAGCAGAAGGAATAGAAATCGATGCTTTGACTATTCAAAACGAACCCCTGCATCCAGGAAACAATCCATCACTTCTGATGCTTCCTGAGCAGCAGGCACGATTTATTGGAATGCATCTTGGGCCAGCTTTTCGTGAGGCGGGGATTAAAACCAAGATCTTGATCTACGATCACAATACAGATCGACCTGATTATCCAATTGCTGTGTTGAGTGATTCGCTGGCAAATCCTTTTATAAACGGATCCGCTTTTCACTTATATGGAGGGGAGATAGAAGCACTTTCTGAGGTTCATCAAGCTTTTCCGGATAAGAATATTTATTTCACCGAACAGTGGATCAGTGCTCCGGGAGACTTGGCAGGCGACATGCCATGGCATATCAAAAACCTGATAGTAGGGGCCACTCGAAACTGGTCAAAAACGGTTCTTGAGTGGAATTTAACCTCAAATCCAAGCCTTACACCTCATACCGATCGTGGTGGATGTGATCGCTGTCTCGGGGCTGTGACTGTGGACGGCGATTCGGTGAGTCGAAATCCTGCTTATTATGTGATCGCACATGCAAGTAAGTTTGTCACTCCAGAAGCGGTGCGGATCGATAGCAACGAGGTGGAAGGCTTTGCAAATGTTGCTTTTCTACGGCCTGACGGCAAAGTTGTGTTGATTATACTGAATGAGACCAAAGCAGAAGGTACTTTTCATGTCAAAAACGAGAACAAAGCTTTTATATCAACTTTGAATGCTGGTGCTGTAGGAACTTATATGTGGTAGTCATTTACAGCGGCTGCTGAGATCAGAATTTTCCATTTCTAATCTGATCGCAGATTCTAAAATTGTGAGCAAATTATTATTTATTAGGGTTATCCGCAAAGCTGCATGCTTGCTCAAGTTGGCCTCGAATTAATTCGACTCGCTCAACACCAGTAGCTCGGCCCCTGAATTATTTAGGTTTTCAAAGGCGGTGGAAACGTGTCGTTTATCCTCAAATTTAGGTCTCTGCCAAATTAAACTTTCTTTACAAACAAAACTATTCCAGGCGAAGCTATAGGGAGTACTTTTTAGTATTTTTATAATGACTTTGCTTAATCTTAACACTAGCCAAATTATTCTTTAGGTACCTCGACAAGCTCGGTGTTCGGAGATATTTACTCTAGAGGAGGGGAGAAAACGTGCGGCGAAGCTGCACGTTTTCTCCCCTCAACCTCACCAACTCAAACCGCCGGTTGATTCTGATAACTATCGGAGCGAGGTTATTTGGGTAAAATTATACTGCTGGCAAAGAAGAATATAATCACAAATTATATTTTGACATGGGTATTGAAGTAAATACACATATTATTTTAACATGATAAAATAAGAGCTTTACGAAGTTTTATTGACTTCGAACTATCTTGGATTTAATACTCTGGTTTAATAAGAATCACATGAATATTCAGGTCGTTTAGCGTAGTCCATAAAATTAGATAGGGTTAGATATAACTTATATTTATATACCCTTTATCTTATTTTTTATACCATTCATATTGTAAAAATGAATGTTCAAACACAAACATCGCTATTGAAAATTATTAGTAAAACCTTGGATTTTTTTTTGGAGTTATATATACCTATATCTAATCAACATATGAAGATTTATCGTAGCATTCTATCGCTATTACTTATAGTGCTCACTTTTCACGTGGCTACCGCCCAGCAGAGCAAAATAATTACTCAGCTTTTAGAGTTAAAGGCAAACGGATATCAAGCTGACCGAGACATCGCCGGAATGGATCCATACTATGGTCTAAAAAAACTGATCTATGGCAACAATCGCTTTGCAGATGGGAAATCCGAAAATCCACGTCAGACACCTGGGGATCTTAAGGCATTCGAATCAGGTCAAAAGCCATTTGCTACAATTGTAGGTTGCTCAGACAGTAGAGTTCCAAATGAAATCATTTTTGATCAAGGTGTAGGTGATCTATTCATCACAAGAACTGCTGGCCAAGTAATGGCACAGGCCTCTTACGGAACGATTGAGTTTGGTGTCGAAGTACTTAAAAGCAATTTAATTGTCGTTCTTGGCCACCAGTCTTGTGGAGCTGTTTTTGCAGCAATGGCACTTCCCCCTAACCCTCCAGGACACGTTGTAACTTTGATAAATGCAATCAAGCCAGCAGCTTTAAGAGCTAAGGCAGAAGGATTGCCAGAAAAAGAAACATTGGATCTTGCTATTAAAGAGAATGTACTCGAGCAAGTATACATGTTAAGAAGTCTAGAGCCAGTTTTGAGTAGGAGAGTTGACGAGGGTACTTTAATTATCGTAGGTGCAGTGTACAATCTTGAAAACGGAACTGTTGAGTTTATTGAGGAGACGATCACTTCCCTTTCAAAATTCAACAAGTAAATCTTAAAGTTTTATTAAAGTCCATAAGCTTGACAGCTTGTGTTTTGCTGATATCAATTAACCCCACACATATGAAAAAAAATATACTTTTATTAGCAGTTATCTTTATGTTCCAACTCCCACTTGCAGCCCAAAGCGGCGTAGACGAGGAAGAACTTGGAGCTTGGTACATGTACTTTTATCAGAAAAAATTCGGAAAAAGTCAGTTCGGAATCCAAGGTGATTTCCAATATCGGGCTTGGAATCTAGGTTCGGATCGTGAGCAGTTGCTTTTACGATCTGGTTTTACTTTTCGTCCCAAATCAGGAGATATATTATTTACGTTGGGTTATGCCTACATAGGAACAGGTGCTCCCGGTGACTCAGATGAAGTAGTTGCTGAAAACAGAATCTATCAAGAAGCTATGATGCCCCAAAAGGTAGGTGAAAGATTTTACTTCAATCATCGATTCAGGTATGAGCAACGCTTTGTCGAAGACCAGGATTTAAGGACAAGGTTTCGGTATATGCTTTTTATGAATGTACCCCTGAATAAAAAACAAATGGAAAAAGATGCGCTCTATTTGGCACTTTACAATGAGCTATTTATCAATGGGGAAACAGAAATTGGCGATGGTAGATCAGTGCAGTACTTTGATCGAAACAGAACTTATGTTGGTTTGGGCTATTTCGTAGGAGCAAGATCCCGAGTACAGGTTGGTTGGATGAAACAAACCACTACCAACTGGGCAAAAGGCCAGCTTCAATTTAGCTTGCATCAAAATTTCTAAGTGATGCTGTTAGTTTTTGTGGTTCTACCACTAATTTAATGGAAACAGGACATTAAAATAACAGATATTTTCTGTTAAAATCATTTAAATAGAAACCTATCAGGCATATAGTTGATTCATTGAATAAGTACCGAATCTCTTTTGTCAATGGAATTCCTTGAAGTGCCGATTGTGCCTTTGGCACTCTATAAATATACCCGACAGGTCTCAAACCCAGAATTGCATTCCGGGCTTTTACAAGCCTTGCCTTTGCCAAGGATTCGGTAATAACAACAAGCTTAATTGCAGGAAAGGATCAATCGGTAACCCAACTGTGAAATTGCTTCGGAATTGAGACTTAACAGTTAGCTGATTGGTTCCAATAAATTACTAATAATGACATCACTTCAGCGTAATTGCGAGGATGGTTTCATTCCCTTGATTTTACCACAGCTTTTCACATATAAAACAATATTTACGAACGCTAGGAGATTGCCTGCCAACCGGGAGGTAGGTTTCGGAATTGAGACTTATCAGTTAGCTGAATGATTATAATAAATTCCTCACAATCAAGTTACAACACTTTTTATTTCAAAAGCCGCATCAATTCTCTTGCAGTAAATTCTCCTTTCATCCGGATCAGCTCACGCGGGGTATTATCCCCAACCTCGAAAGTCATAGACTCAGAACCATGTACAAAGAAAAAATAGCTATTGGAAGTTACTCCACGTTCGTTGCCTTCAGTTGCTCGAATGTTTGGATCATAGTCTGGGATTCTTTTGGAGGATCGCTTAATCAACTTCGGAATCAAGCCCGGAGAATTTCCCTTCAGATCTTCGTTAATGGTGTAAAAAATATCTTCCCAAGTGGCATGGAAGTCTGCTGCAAACAGGAACTTACCTCCACTTTCGGCTACTTTTTTTTCCATAAAACTGGACAAAGCCCGAGTTTCAGGTTGATTGAAATTCACCCAATCTCGATTCAAATCAATTCCTCCAGTATTGTGTCTCCAATGACCATTGGCTACGCCATCTGGATTCATTTGTGGCATTACATACAAATTGTACTCACTCCTAAATTTTATTGCCTCAGGTGAATTTTCGCAAATCGTTTCTACAAAAGCTTTCATGGCCAGATAGCCGGGGATTTCCGGTGGATGCTGCATGGAAATCACCATCAGCATTTTGCTGTCATCCGCCTCCCCTATTTTCAGGACTTCCAAAGTTCTGCCTTCTGTACTTTTACCGATTTCTAGTTTTTTTACAAAGTCCAGTTTTAGCAATTCTTCTTTCCAAACGGTCACATCACTCGTCCCCACAAAATCCTGAGCTGCGATCCAAACCGTATCGGAACTTAAATCCACTTGCAAATAGGCGGTTTCCGGTCTTTTGCCTGGTAACGATTCTGCCACAAAACTAGTCGAGTCTACATTTTGGAAATCAATTCCATCACCGCTGATTTTAGGAAAATATCGGTGAAAACCTCGTTCAGGATAAGTGAATTCTATCCAATAGTTGGCAGGCTGATCCGACCACACTTTGAAAGCATACCAAGGACTTGGGTTGATGGGTTCGTTTTCAGGATTGATTCGTATGCGGATCAACGTATCGTTTACCACCAAAGCATCATTAAGCCTAGCTCCATCAAATTCATTGGAAAAGTAAGTCCCATTTCCTAGGTCAAATACCTTCTTCTCCTGAAGTTGGATTTCCTGGCTTTTGGTAGGAATAATTTGAATTGGGCCTTGACCTTGCCATTGGGAGGAAGTGGATTTGCAGGAGGCTAAGCCTAGTAAAACAAGAATTGAAATACGAAATACCATTTTCATTTTTTAGATATCTGATTATCCGCTATTTTGCCAGTAAGCAAAAAAGACAAGAATACAATTGGCACCAAATTGATATTTGGACGTTTCGGTCTTCCCTGCCTACCGGCAGGCATTTGTCTTCCGGTCCACACGCAAAGAAAATAATGCTACTGGTGCGATTGCGGATATACATATTTAAATAAAAGCCCTTTGGTCAGACCAAAGGGCTTGAGATTACTATTCATAATAAACTTGAGGCATCAAACCTTCGGGACTTTCCAGCCATTGTGATATTGGGCTTTCATCAAGTCATTGGCAGCCGATGAAGTAAACTGGTTTTTTTCCGCATTCCAATATACTTTCTCACCGGTTTTGTATGCTATATTTCCCATCTGAGCATTGATCGCAGCTACCGAGCCAGTTTGAATGGCACAATTCAATAATTTAGGATCATTCGCTTTGATCGCTTCGGAGAAATTGACCGCGTGCAAGTCCAATGCACTTCCTACAGGTTTGTTTTGAGGAACCTCCTCGACTTTATTGATTCGAACGCCTTCTTTGGTTTCTGTCTCTGGAATTACTTTCCAACCACCTCTGTTTACGACTAAAGTTGCATTGTTTCCGATGAAAGCAATACCTTCTGTGGTTCCATAATTACCACCATCAATGCCCGTAGCATGTTCCCATAGCATATTGAAGCCTTCGTACTCATATACTGTCTGTAGGGTATCAGGTGTTTCGGATGCATCATCGGGATAGGCAAATTTCCCTCCCGAAGCCATTACGGACTTTGGTGCTGACACTCCCATCGCATACAAGGCAATATCAATCTCATGCACTCCCCAGTCTGTCATCAAGCCACCCGCATAGTCCCAAAACCAACGAAAGTTGAAATGAAATCGATTCGGATTGAATTCTCGACTTGGTGCTGGTCCTAACCACATTTTATAATCGACACCGGCAGCCGGAGCTGAATTTGGTAGTAAAGGAACTGGTTTCATCCAGCCTTGGTACGCCCAACACTTCACCAATCGTATTTGTCCCAATTTTCCGGACTTCACATACTCGATTGCTTCGGCATATTGTGAACCCGAGCGTTGCCATTGACCCACTTGAACGATTTTACCATAGCGCTCTTGCGCTTTGACCATAATCTGACATTCTTCGATGGTATTGGCGATTGGCTTTTCGACATAGACATGCTTTCCAGCAGACACTGCATCGACCATATTCAAGCAATGCCAATGATCAGGTGTGCCGATGATGACCACATCAATGTTTGGATCTTCGAGCATCTTTCGGTAATCGCTGTATTGCTTTGGGCGAGTTCCACGAATCTTGAATACATCTTCCGTACGCATGTCAAGTATGCTTTGATCCACATCAGCCAGTGCTACGCAATTGACATGAGGCATTTTCAGATGCGCATTCATATTTGACCAGCCCATTCCTTTACAGCCAATGACTCCATAGTTGAGTTGATCGGAAGGTGAAACTTTGCGAGTAAAAGCTCCAAAATCGGCAGCAGTAAGCACTTGGGGCATACTCATCCCCGCTCCGAGGAGCATGGTATTTTGAATAAATTTTCTTCTTGAGGACATTTGGGTAATTGTTTTTAGGTTTTTGAGAATATGGGAAAATAAAGATTTCGGATTTACGAATTACAACGTCTTTTCAAGGTTTTGGCATTACTCTATATATTGAGCATTTTTTTAACAAATGAATTAGAATAAATTAATACTTCCTGATAAAACTTAATCTCATTGCTGAATAAATCGCCGTAAACCCAAAATCGTAATTCGTAAATCAAAGCTTTCTCACCCAGATATTTCTGAATTTCACAGGATTGCCGTGATCTTGAAGTTTGATAGGAAGTTCTTCTGCATGTGCCCTGTAGTTTGGAATACCGATATACTCAGTTGGGCCTTTAAGAATCGTATTGTTCTGCACCAAAACTCCATTAATCAACACAGTCACAACAGCCGGCGATGTCACCATTCCATTCTTATCAAATCTTGGTGCTTTGAAGATAATATCATAATAATTCCACTCTCCCGGAGGTCGAAGCGGATTGACCAACGGTGGATGCTGCTTGTAAATACTTCCGGCTTGTCCATTGGTGTAGGTTTTGCTTTCGTAGCTATCAAGTACTTGCACCTCATACATTCCCATCAGAAAGAATCCCGAATTGCCCCTACCCTGACCTTGACCCACGATTTCAGTTGGCGCGCTCCATTCGAGGTGATATTGAGCATCTCCAAACGCTAATTTGGACTGCACATCACCCTGACCTTTCTGGACAATCATAGCACCATCTTCGACTTTCCATGTTGCAGGAGAGCTCCCGTCTTTGGCACTGACAAACTCATTCAAATTCATACCATCAAATAGAACAATTGCATCCGATGGGGGCAGATTATTTTGGGTGCCGGCAGTGATTTTTGGCGGAACCGGCGTGTAAAATTCCGTAGCCTCGGGCTTCATCTGTGGCGGAGTTTTCTCTTGGGCATTTGCCAGAGAACATACAGTCACTGCACCGGCAGTAAAGAAGATGGCTAGAAGTATCTTTTTCATACAATAGATGTTAGGGTTTTATTATTGAGTTGATAATTTAAGCCAAAAGACCCCAAAACCAAAAACCATTGGTGGATTATAATTTGCCTTACAGATTCTCTTTAGTAATTTTCACAAAACAAATCTCTATGAACAAACCACTATTAACCTTATTAATCACATTCTTTATTTCCATGGGCGGATTTGCACAATCCTCGTATTACTTCCCCGGAGAAAAATTTGACCCTGCCATTCCGTCCCCCGAAGAATTCCTTGGCTATCCAATTGGTGATTGGCATACACGATACGATTTGATTGTAAAGTACTTTGAAAAACTCGATCAAATCAGTCCAAATGCACAAATCGCCACTATTGGCTATACGCATGAGCGAAGACCAAAAATCATCCTGACGATTGCCTCAACTAGAAATCTTTCCAATTTGGAACAAATCAGAGTGACTCAACTTCAGCTTGCGGACCCTTCCCAAGCCAAGCCTGATGTGAGTAAAATGCCGGCAATCATTCATATGGGCTATGGTGTGCATGGAAATGAGCCATCCTCCGCTGAGGCTGCGATGCTGTCGGCGTATTGGCTTTTAGCTTCGCAAAGTGAATTGGCGCAGAATCTTCGAGAAAATTCTGTCGTTCATATTGACCCAACTGTCAATCCTGATGGAAGAGATCGTCATAGCCTCTGGGCAAACAGCAATAAGGGTTTTCCGCCAGTGGCCGATCCACTTGATCGAGAGCATAACGAAGCTTGGCCAGCCGGAAGAACTAATCATTATTGGTTTGATCTGAATCGGGATTGGTTGCCTTTGGCCCACCCTGAATCTCAGTCAAAAATTGCTTGGTATCATCAATGGTATCCAAATGTGACCACAGATTTTCATGAAATGGGTACTAATAGTACCTATTTTTTCGAACCAACAAAGCCTTTTGGAAGCGAGAATCCAGTGGTTCCACGCAAAAATTATGAGGATATAAATGTTCGCTTCGCCAAATATTTTGCGGAATATATGGATGAAATCGGAAGTTTATATTGGACTAAGGAAGTGTTTGACAATAGCTATCCAGGTTATGGCTCGACCTATCCAGATATCCAAGGTGGTTTGGGATTGGTGTTCGAAACGGCAAGCAGCCGTGGACATCTGCAATCCAGTCAGCGCGGGCCGATCAGCTTTGCTTTTACCATCCGAAACCACGTGGTCAATTCACTCGCCACTATGGAAGCAGCGCTGGATAATCGGGTTTATATGCACGATTATCTTCGAGAGTTTTTCGAAACCGCAGTATCAGAGGGTCAAAAAGACGCTTCTAAAAACTACCTTTTCGGAGATCAGTTTGATGCAAGCCGTACCCAGCTTTTCGTCAAATTCCTGATGGATCACCAGATCAACGTTTATGAAAATACCAACGATGTTAATTTGGGTGGCTATGCATTCAAAAAGGGCAAGTCTTATCTTGTCCCAACTGCGCAGCCTCAATATCGCATGGTACGCACCATGTTTGAGGAAGTAAAAGAATTTGCAGACTCCGTGTTTTATGACGCTTCGGCTTGGACGATGGCACATGCCTATGGAATGCCATTTGCAAAAGCACCGGCTGCGAAGGCAGGAGATCAACTTCAAACACTTCCTTCCAGTTCTTTTGATTTTCCTTCGGGAAAAGCGTACGCCTATTTGATCGACTGGTCTGATTATTATGCGCCCAAGTTACTTTTTGAGTTGCAAAAAGAAGGAATTCATCTGGAGCAGGTGGGCCAATCCTTTAGTGCGGAAACTCAAATTGGAGTAAAAGATTTTTCTGCCGGAGCGCTTATGATACCGATGGGTTTCCAAAGTTTGGAATCTGGAAAAGTAATTGAGTTGCTTCAAGAGCATGCAAAATCTACGAATCAGCAAGTATTTGCTGTCAAAACTGGCTTAAACCTCAAAGGTATTGATTTAGGGTCAAATCTAGTTGGAGCGATCACAAAACCAAAAGCAATCATGGTAGTTGGGTCTGGAATATCGTCTATCGAAGCCGGAGAAATCTGGTATTTACTTGACAGTCAAGTTGGGATGCCAATCACTAAAGTCAATTCCGATCAAATGGCTCGGGTCAACCTTTTCGATTATACTACCCTGATACTTCCTTCGGGGAATTACAGTGATTTCTCTGAGCGAACGATTACACATTTGAAAGATTGGGCTAATCGCGGAGGAACGATTATTTCCATGAAGACTGCGAGTCTTTGGTTGAATCGAATTGAGCTCACCAAAGAAAACCCAGTAACTATCGAGGACGAATCAAAAGATCCAAGCAAATTACCTTTTGGAGATCGAGGTGCATTCGAAGGAGCTAAGGAAGTTGGTGGAAGTATCTATATGGCCAATTTAGATTTGACGCATCCGATCGCTTTTGGATATCATCGCGAGAATCTTCCGGTTTATCGAAATACCAGCATTTTCATTAAGCCAAGTTCGGATAAGTATTTGACGCCCATTCGATATGTAGAAAACCCCTATTTGGGAGGCTACATCTCAAAGCCCAATCTGGAAAAGTTGAAGCAAAGTGCCAGTGTAATTATTTCAAAAACAGGCCAGGGCCGGGTGATTCATTTCTTTGATAGTCCAAATTTCAGAGGCACATGGTTTGGAACCAATAAGTTGTTTTTGAATGCTTTGTTTTTTGGGGATAAGATGGATTAGTGACAGTTAACTGTCAACACTTGATTAAAAATAAAACCGGTAGGTCAACCCTACCGGTTTTTTAATTTAGGCTCTTGGTGATTTGTAGTGGGTAGCATGTAACTAAATTAGTAAAATATTTAATTTTACTAAATGAACAGCAACCAATTATTCGAGATGGCTTTGAGCTTGGAGAAGCCATGGTATGTGAAAAAT
>Ga0209491_10002743_pt1 | contig 30634 bp, 35 predicted proteins | sample BON02_FD_187213 | JGI IMG/M metagenome (GOLD analysis project Ga0209491, IMG submission 187213) | Freshwater microbial communities from Lake Bonney liftoff mats and glacier meltwater in Antarctica - BON-02 (SPAdes) (version 2) | ecosystem: Environmental > Aquatic > Freshwater > Ice > Glacier...
TTGCGCCCAGCGCACGCGCCTGTGCCAGGTAAGTCACATGGCCACGGTGCAAGACATCAAAAACGCCATTGGTAAAGACGACTGGTTTGGCCAATCCGGCGATACGCCACGCAGCGCCCGTGCGCGGCGTTATTTTCTGGAGAAAAGCAGGCTCACTCACACTAGCTGCTACGGCAAAGTCTCGGCAAAACTGGCCCTGAGCAGCAGCTTCTCCTGCAACTTCGCAAGATTGGGATACGTCTGGCGCCAGGCGATATTGGCAAAACGCAAATCAAGATAGCCGAGCGCACAACCCACCGCCACATCCGACAAACTGAAATGCACGCCGCTGCAAAACGCTTTCTCGGCCAACCCGGCGCTCATGGCTTTGAGGGCGTTGTGAATTTTTCCGACCTGGTGGTCTATCCAGGCCTGGCTGCGCTGCGCATCCAGACGGCGGCTCCAAGTGGCTTCATAGCGCGCCAGAAGGGCGGCATCAAGCAGGCCGTCGGCCAATGCTTCCCAAGTTTTGACTTCAGCACGCTCGCGGCCTTGGCTGGGGATTAATTTGCCGACCGGCGACAGGGTGTCGAGGTATTCAACAATCACGCGCGAGTCAAACACGGCCTCGCCGCCTTCCATCACCAGACAGGGCACTTTGCCCAGCGGGTTGAAGTCGGTGATCGTGCTGTTAGCTGCCGACACGTCCTCAGTGACATATTGGTAGTCGAGCTTTTTCTCAAGCATCACAATGCGTACTTTTCGTACGTAAGGGCTGGTGTTGGATCCGATGAGTTTCATAAATGGTAATGGTTCTTGTACAGGAAGGTGCAAAGTAAGCGCAGAGGCTGCATTCTATCGGCCCGGCCCGAAGCTGACTACGCGAGACCAGGCAAACCGGCCCGCCTACAATTGGCGCATGAGCTCTCCCAACACGCTTTCTACCATCAACGCGCTATCGCCACTAGACGGCCGCTACGCCCCAAAACTCGCCGCGCTGCGCCCTTTAATGAGCGAGCAAGGCTATATGCAACGCCGGGTACAGGTTGAAATTGCGTGGTTTATTGCGCTGTCGGATGCGGGTTTTGCCGAATTCAAACCACTCAGTCCGGGTGCCCGTACTTACTTGATGGGTTTGGCCAAGAACTTCTCCGAGGCCGATGCGCTGGCCATCAAGGAGATTGAAAAAACCACCAACCATGACGTCAAGGCCGTGGAGTACTGGATCAAGTCCAAATTTGAAGCCCGGCCAGAGCTGCAGGCTGCAGCCGAGTTTGTGCACTTCGCCTGCACCAGCGAAGACATCAACAACACCAGCCACGCGCTGCAACTTAAAAGCAGCCGCGAACAGGTGCTGCTGCCGGCGCTGGACAAGCTCATCACGCAGATGCGCGAGATGGCGCATCGCTACGCCGACGAGCCCATGCTCAGTCGTACCCACGGCCAGACCGCCAGCCCGACCACGGTGGGCAAGGAGATTGCCAACGTGGTGGTGCGCCTTGTGAATGCGCGCGAAAAAATTGCCGACATCAAGCTGATGGCCAAAATGAACGGCGCAGTGGGCAACTACAACGCGCACCTAGCGGCCTGGCCGGATACCGACTGGGAAGCCTTCAGCCGCAAGGTGATTGAAACGCCGGAGCCGCTGGGTTTGGGCCTCACGTTTCAGCCCTACAGCATCCAGATTGAGCCGCACGATTACATGGCCGAGCTGTTTGATGCGGTGGCGCGCACCAACACCATCCTGATTGACTGGTCGCGCGACGTCTGGGGCTATGTCAGCGTGGGTTACTTCAAGCAGCGTTTAAAGGCTGGCGAAATTGGCTCCTCCACCATGCCGCACAAGGTCAATCCGATTGATTTTGAAAACGCCGAGGGCAACCTTGGCCTGGCCAATGCATTGCTCAAACACATGAGCGAGAAGCTGCCCATCAGCCGCTGGCAGCGCGATTTGACCGACAGCACGGTGCTGCGCAATATGGGCGTGGCGCTAGGTTACGCCGTGCTGGCCTATAACTCTTTAAGCGTGGGCTTGGGCAAGCTGGAGCTGAATGTTGAAGCGCTGCAAGACGACCTGAATGCCTCGTGGGAAGTACTCGCCGAGCCGATACAAACGGTGATGCGCCGCTATGGCGTGCAGGGTGCGTATGAAAAACTGAAAGAAGTCACACGCGGCAAAACCGTCAAAGCCGAAGACCTTCATGCGCTGATCCGTTCGCTGGAGATTCCTGATGCGCAGAAGACGCGCTTGCTGGCCATGACACCGGCGAGCTATGTAGGTATGGCGGCTGAGTTGGCGAAACGGGTTTAACGGGCCCCCACGCCTAAGGGCGGCCTGTCGGCGGTACGGTCGGCATCGCAACGCCGCACTGCCAGCACGCTTCAAACCCGCCCTCAACCACCTCGCCACACACACATAGCCAGCGCCGCTGCGGCAGGTTCTGCAGGCTGTGCAGCAGCGCCTCGGCACTCGTCTTTTCATGGTCGTGGGTCAGCCAGACTTCGGGCTGGCACTGGTCGGGCGGCAATTCTCCGGCCACGCTGCCCAAAAAATACCGCTGCACCGTGGCCGAAAAACCCGCCTGCTGCAGCACATCTGCCCAGAGCGCCGCAATGGCAATGTTTGGAGCGCGGGCGAGTCGGAGCATACGCCCAGTTTACGCCTCAATGTATAGCTGCTGGCACCTGCTTTATAAGGGTCGGAAGCCAAAAATACCATCCGCCCAGCGCTTCAGGACGCTTGCGGCTGTGGGGCCCTGTTTTCCAGCGCGCGGTCGGCATAGCGGCCAAAACGCCAGGCCGTCGCTTGCTGCGTGATGCGCCGCCAAGTACTGCGCTTCTCAAAGGGCGCCATTTCGGGCCACCTCTGCACTTCTTCAAACGTGCGGCCGCAGCCTTTGCACATTTCATCGCCCTGGCTGGTCGAACAAATGGCGATGCAGGGCGTATCAGCCGTGGTGTCGTACCAGGCTTGCCAGGCGCTCATGGCCTTGGGTGGGAAGCTCTTTTCGTCAGCCTCGTCCTCATGGTAAAAAATCATTAGCGCATACACCTCGGCCAGCGCCCGCAGCTCTGCGCCCAGCGTGATGCCATCGGGCGACGGTGTTTTTTCGCGCCAGTAGTTGATGGCCGCTTCAATGTCGGTGATGTGGATGCTGGCCATGTCGAGGTGATTTTTCTAGTGATCGAGTTTGTCCTGGAGCGCTTGCTCTTTAACCAGTGAGGCCAGTTGCCGCGCACGCGTGTCGATGATAGAGCCTTCGATAAAATCTGCGCTACCCGGATGGCTTCGTATCATGGTCTGCGCCGCCCTGAATCTTTCCAGCGCACCGGTGTAGTCAAGCTGCGCCACACGGCCTTCTGCATCGGCGCGAATGGCACGCACGCTCTGGTTCTGGTTGCCGTAAGCGAGCGCCAGCAACTGCCAGGCCGCGTCATCTTTGGGGTGCGCCGTGACCCAGGTGATCAGGCGCGCCGATACCGCCTGCGGCTTGCCCGCTGCCAGCAAGGCCTTTGCCTGCATCAACAGCTCTGCACGCAGCGTGGTTGCCGCCATGTCGATTTGTGCAGCGCCTGCTGGCACCAGCCCGGCCAGCAGATCAATCTCGATGCTGAGCAGACTGCTCGCACTGGCCGCTGCCGTGTTGCCCGTTACGGTTACCTGCCCCTTGAGCCTTTCAGCTAGGCGGCGCGCCAGAGCGAAGTCCCTGAGCTTGGCGGCTGCCAACGCACCGGCATACAGATTGCCGGTGTTACGAGCATCCGTACCAGGCGCTGCCTGACGCTGCGCTTGGGCCACCATGGCACGCAGTGCATCCACACCCGGGTCGGCCAGAACGCTCGCGCGTGCGGCCATCACGGCGTGCAGCAAACGGGCTTGCGCTGACTCACTGGCCGTGGCTTGGTTGGGCTGGGCTTGCTGCAAATCGAGTTGCCGCCTGGCTTGCGCTTCTGCAATCCGCTGGGTTGTCAACGGGTGGGTGCGCAGGTAGGGGAAGGAGCCGTTGTCGTTGATGCGTGATGCCTGCTGGAGTTTTTCAAACATGCTGGCTACGCCCCGGCTGTCAAAGCCTGCGTCGGTCATCACATTAAAGCCGACGCGGTCGGCCTCGCGCTCCATGTCGCGCGAAAAATTAAGCTGCGATTGAGCGGCGAGCGCCTGCCCACCCACAATCGCAACCTGCGCCGCATTCGGACTCTTGCTCGCGGCCAGCGCGCCCAATATCATGGCGGTGATCAACAAAGGCGTGGTGCGCGCCTGTTGCGTGATGAGCCGCGAAATATGCCGCTGCGTGATGTGACTCAGCTCATGCCCCAGCACCGCTGCCAGCTCGTCGCGGGTAGTCACAGCAGCAATCAGGCCCAGATGCACACCCATGTAGCCACCCGGCAATGCAAAGGCATTGATGCTCCGGTCGCGAATCAGAAAAAGCCCCCACGCAAAGCGCTCGTCAAGCTCGGTATTGAGTTCACCCCGTGCGCGCGCCGCAGCCATCAGGCTTTGCCAGATGCCTTGCATGTAGTCGACCAGCACCGGATCGTCAATATAGTCAGGGTCGCGGTAAATACTGGCGGCGATGCGGTCACCAAGACGGCGTTCAGTAGCAGCGGACATTTCAAGGTTATCGCCAAGAGACGGCAGGCCACTGCTGTTGCGGGTTACGCCAACGCCACTGGGTGCTTGGGCTAGCGATAAGTTGCTAGGCACCAAAACCGCCGCCGCCACCACTAATAAAGTTTTTGCGAAGCCCGAGCACAAATCTAACTTGATAATCATGGCACTTATGATGCAGCTTGCTTGTAAAGGTTAGGTAAAACACGATGCCAAATTCAATCGACCATACGAATACGCTCACGCATTTTGATGCCCAAGGGCAAGCCCACATGGTTGATGTCACTGCCAAAGCAGCAACCCACCGTATTGCCATTGCCCAAGGGCGTATTGTCATGAATCCGGCAACGCTGGCCATTATTTTGGCAGGTAATGCCAAAAAAGGCGATGTGCTGGGCATAGCCCGCGTGGCCGGCATCATGGCTGCCAAAAAAACCAGCGACCTGATTCCCCTGTGCCACCCGCTGGCATTGACGCGCGTGGCGATTGATTTCACACCCCACCAGGACAGTGCCACCATAGCCTGCCGTGCAAGCGTTGAAACCGTTGGCCCGACAGGCGTGGAAATGGAGGCGCTGACCGCCGTGCAAATAGCGCTTTTGACCATCTACGACATGTGCAAGGCCGTCGATCGGGGCATGATCATCACCGATGTCTGTGTGCTCGAAAAGCACGGTGGCAAGTCGGGCAGCTTCGTAGCCGGGGAGTAGACACTAACAATACAACGATGAGGGCCACCTCTGTTTGAGGCTTTGCCCCATTTCTGTCCCACTCAGCAGATATGGCATCGTTCAAAAAACACAGCTATACATTTCATAGCTGTTCGTGCTATTAATACCGGAGCTACAGGCCAATTTCTTATAAATTCAGGCTGCCGTGAACTCGACACAGCCGCGACTAGGATTTAATTGGAGTCTGCCCCTAATTACCCTAATTACCTCTTATTCTTTGCTATCTGCCAACAGAAAGAGACCGCCGCAGCGGTCTCTTTTTGGAAATTCCAGTATGCCACTATGGCTTACGGGTAGGTACCGCGGCAAGATGCAGGGAGGTACTTAGCGAGTATCGTCGTGCCATCGCCTGTCAGGCCGCAGCGCCATCCGTGAATTGTTACGCCGCCGTTGGTAGCAGCCAAAGCGTTTGACGCGTCGAACATCGGCACAATCGAGAGAGTGTTAGTTGTGTTTGTAAGGCCGAGATTGGTAAAATTGCCGACAATAAGAATTTTACCAATAGCATCTGCACTGCCAGAAGCTACCATTTTGGTAACACTGACGGTACAAGCCGCAGGCAGCGCGGTTGTCGGGATAGCGGCGGCAGAAATCTGAACTGCTTCGGATATGCCCGTCCGACAGGAGGATGCGGCAAGGATGACCTCAGACACCTTGGCGCGCACCGTGTAATCCTGATAAGCCGGCAGAGCTACGGCGGCCAAAATACCAATAATCGCGACAACGATCATCAGCTCGATCAGGGTAAAACCCTTTTGCATCTTTTGCATGGCACGTTTCATAAAATCTCCTTGGTTGAGAAAATAAGCTGGTGCAAGCATACCAGCAGATAGTGTGCCAACCTACGCCGCCTGTGCCTTGGAAGATTTTAGATTATCGGGGTCAGACCCCCAAAACCTCAAGGACTTGCACCGTAGTTCAGTGACTCAAAGCGCCCATGGTGATGACATCTTTGTCACTTGGCAAGCAATTCAGTCAACCGGCTCAAGGCATAGCGCACCGTAGCCGCCCGCACGGCAGCGCGGTCGCCGTCAAACTGCATGCGCTCCGAGCTCACTACCCCGCCGACCGACCAGCCAAACCAGACGCACCCTACAGGCCTGCGCTTGCTGCCACCGCTTGGCCCGGCCACGCCGGTGACGGCCACAGCGACCTGCGCTTTTGAACGGGCAATCGCGCCCTGCACCATGGCGCGTGCGACTGCTTCACTGACTGCGCCGTGTTTGACGATTAAGGCTGCGTCAACGCCCAGCAGCTCGGTTTTGGCAGCGTTTGAATAGCTCACCAAGCCGCGCTCAAACCAGGCGCTAGAGCCTGCCAGGTCGGTGCAGGCGGCAGCGATCAAACCGCCAGTGCAACTCTCTGCTGTAGCCAGAAAAAGGCCTTTTTTAATGAGTAAATCGGCCAGCAGCCCAATAGATACAGGCGTAACAAGTTCCTTATTTGAGAGCGTTTCAGTTTTCACAAAAATCTCCAGATGGCGATGACAAGCAAGGTGCAGAAGGCGGCAAGCAAGTCGTCAAGCATGATGCCGAAGCCGCCGCGCCAGCCAAAACCCTTGAAGGTTTTGTCTGCCCAGGCCATCGGGCCGAACTTCACCGCGTCAAAAAATCGGAACAGCACAAACGCTGCAAGCTGGCCGTAAAAGCCTGTCGGCATGACCAGCCACAGCACCAGCCAGAAGGCCACCACTTCGTCCCACACAATGCTGCCAGGGTCGGCGATACGCATATTTTTGGCGGCCACGCTGCAGGCCCACCAGCCAATGAGGCTAGACAGCACAATCAGCCCGCCGATTTGCAGGGTCGTCAGATACGGCTGCAAGAGCAGGTAAGCCAGCCAGGCCCACAGCGTGCCTACGGTGCCGGGTGCGATGGGGCTGAGGCCTGCGCCAAAACCCAGCGCTATGAAATTAGCCGGATGCGCCAGCAGAAATTTCACGTTCGGTTTGGAGTTTTTGGGCTTTGACCCCAAAAACTCTGCGGGTGGTGGTGTCTCGATGGGATCGTTCATGGGTTTATACGTGGGGGCTTCTCAAGGTACGTCACTGACCGTATCACTACTGACGCTGACCCGCCCGATCTCGGGCCAGCGGTGGTGCAGGTAAACCCAGGCCAGCAGACCGACGCACATCATCAGCAATGACGCGCTGGCCAACCCAAGGGCTGAGTGCATCACCAGCGGGGCCAGCACACCGGCCACGATGCCGTTGGCGGCTCCCCCTATAAAGGCCTGCAATGACGATGCCATGCCGCGCCGCTCGGGGTACAAGTCCAGCACCATCAGCGTGACCACCGGCACCATCAGCGCCCAGCCAAATGCAAACAGGCCAATCGGGATCAATGCCCACCACACCTGCGGCGTGAACAGCCAATTGGCAAGCAGGTTAATAAGTGACGCCGTCAGCATGATGACAAAGCCGTGGCGAATCTGCTGCTTGGGCGGTATCTTGCCGGCTAGCCGCCCACTAAGCCAAGCGCCCGACATGATGCCGCTTATGAAGATCAAAAAGAACCAAAAAAATTCGGTCGGTGCAAGGTGCAACAGCTCACCCAAAAAAGCCGGTGCTGACAGCACATACAAAAACATGCCGTTAAAAGGCACGCCACTGGCCAGCGCCAGCAACAAAAAATGCGGGTTAGAGCCGAGCTGCCGGTAGCCGCGCATCAAATGCCGGACTTCAAAAGACTGGCGTTGAGTGACGTGCAGCGTCTCGGGCAAAAAGCGGTAGTTAGCAAACCACAGCAGCACGCCAACGCCAGTCAGAAACCAGAAGATGCTGTGCCAGCCGGTAAGCACCAGCAGCCAGCCGCCAATGATGGGCGCAATGGCTGGTGCCACACCAAAATAAATGGTCACCTGGCTCATCACCTGCTGCGCCTGCGCTGGCGGAAACATGTCGCGTATGATGGCGCGCGCCACCACGATGCCGGCACCGGCAGACAGGCCCTGTAGTGCCCTGAAAAAAACCAGTTGCCCAATGCTTTCCGACAGTGCGCAGCCGGCAGAAGCCAGCGTAAACATCGCCACACCCCACAGCACCACCGGCCGGCGGCCAAAGCTGTCAGCCAACGCACCATGAAACAGGTTCATGACAGCAAAGCCAAACAGATAGCTCGACAGCGTTTGCTGCATCTCGCCCGGCGTTGCCCCCAGTGATTGAGCAATGCCGGAGAAGGCCGGAAGATAGGTGTCAATTGAAAACGGCCCCAGCATACCCAGCAGCGCCAGCAGCAGCGCCAGCGCCCAGCGCGGGCCAGGCCAGAGCTTGTCGGCGTTGGGGTTCACTACGCCTCTGCCTTCTTGAGCTTCAAGGCGCTGTCGTATAAATCATTGCGCGGCGCGCCGGTGATGTCGGCTGCCAGTTTGACAGCCATTTTAAGCGGCAGTTGCGCCAGCAGCAGTTGCAGCACGCGCAGGCCGTCGTCTTGCGGCAAGGCCTGCAATTCCTTCGCTATGGGGTGCAGCACCAGCACAAACTCGCCACGCGTGCGCTGCACATTGGCGGCCAGCCAGGGGGCAATAGCATGGGCCGCAACGCTGGCAATCTCTTCAAATTGTTTGGTCAGCTCGCGGCACACGGTGACGAGGCGCTCGCCCAGCGGTGCCAAGGCCTGCGCCAGCGCCTCGATGCGGTGTGGCGCCTCCATAATGACAACCGCGCGGGCTTCGGCCTGCAGGCGCGCAACCGAGAGCTCGCGCTCACCGGCCTTGCTGGGCAAAAAGCCGACAAAGATAAAACCCGAGTCACCCGAAATACCCGCCGCACTGAGCGCTGTGGTCACGCTGCTGGCACCGGGCAGCGGCATGATGGCCAGCCCGGCGTTGCGCACGGCGGCAACCAGCCGCGCGCCGGGGTCGCTGACGGCGGGTGTACCGGCATCGCTGATGTAGGCCACACGCTCACCGCGCCTCAAGCGCTCGATGATGCCGACAGCGGCTTCAAGCTCATTGTGTTGATGCAGCGCGAGCAGGGGTTTTTCAATGCCATACTGGCGCAGCAAGCCTTGCGAGTGGCGCGTGTCTTCGCAGGCAATCACGCTGGCCAGTTGCAGCACATGCAGCGCGCGCAGGCTGATGTCGGCCAGGTTGCCAATCGGCGTGGCCACGACGTACAGCGTGCCTTCTGGATAATGCTGCATACCGGCAGCAGCTTTTGCCGCGCCAAGTGCCAGCTCGAAGGATGCGTTCAATGTGGTCTTCCAGAAAACAGGTTGAGAAAGATGGCCTAAAGGACAGTGTGAAAGCGACTCAGCCTAACACCAACACGGCCACAAAAACGGCAACCATGACGACAACTAAAAAACGCGGCGATGCAGCGGAGGCCCTAGCATTGGCCTACCTACTCGAAGCCGGACTCAGGCTGTTGGAGCGCAATTATCGGACACCGGGGCGGGGTGGCGGGGAGATTGACCTCATCATGCGTGACAAAGACGGTACGCTGGTGTTTGTGGAGGTGCGCCAGCGTTCCAGTCAATCGCATGGTGGTGCGGGTGCCAGCATTGGCGCCGCCAAACAGCGGCGCCTTATTTTTGCCGCCCGCTACTACCTGATGCGACTGGCCAGCCCGCCACCATGTCGTTTTGACGTGCTACTGGTGCAGGGTGGGCCGGATGCCATGGCTGCTGCGAGTATCGAGTGGCTGCGCTCGGCGTTTGATGCCTAGGGTTATCATGGGTGCATGCTTGAACAACGTATTGAACAGCACTTTATTGACAGTGCCGACCTGAAATACCAGGCAGCGCAGATATTGTCCAAACCCATCGCAGCGGCCGTACATGCCATTTTGGCCAGCGTCACCAGTGGCGGCAAGGTGCTGGCCTGTGGCAACGGCGGCTCGGCAGCTGATGCACAGCACTTTGCGGCCGAATTTGTCGGCCGCTATGAACGCGAGCGGCCCGAACTGGCGGCGCTTGCGCTGACGACTGACAGCTCCATCATCACGGCAATTGCCAATGACTACGACTTTAATGTCATTTTTTCCAAGCAGGTGCGGGCGCTCGGCGCTGCCGGCGATGTGTTGCTGGCGCTCAGTACCAGCGGCAATTCATCCAACGTGCTGGCCGCCATTGAAGCGGCGCATGAGCGCGAGATGACCGTGGTGGCGCTGACTGGCAAGGGCGGCGGAAAAATCACCCACGCGCTGCGCGAAACCGATGTCCATATCTGCGTGCCGCACGAACGCACCGCGCGTATCCAGGAAGTGCATCTTCTCGTCCTCCACTGCATTTGCGATGGTGTGGACACCCAGTTACTTGGCGATCAGGAGTCTTCAACATGAAACCATTTGCAATCAAAAGACTGGCCTTGGCAGTGCTCGCTTCGGCATTGGTGTTAAGCACACTCACAGCCTGCGTACCGTTGTTGATTGGCGGGGCTGCGGTAGGCTCGCTGGTGGCCACCGACAGGCGCACCTCGGGCGCGCAACTTGAAGACGAGGGCATCGAGTTGCGCGCGATGAGTCGTCTGCGTGACAACATTGGTAGCCGCGCGCGCGTCAGTGTGACCAGCTACAACCGCCAGGTGCTGCTCACGGGCGAGGTCCTCAACGCGCAGGATAAAAAACTGGCCGAGCAGGTGGTCACGCGGGTGGAGAACGTCAGCGCCGTGTTCAATGAGCTGGCCATCATCAACAGCCCGTCGCTGGTGCAGCTGTCTGCCGACATACTGATCACCGGCCAGGTCAAGGCTTTGCTGATCGATGCAAAAGACCTGTACGCCAATGCCTTCAAGGTGGTCACCGAGCGCGGCACCGTCTATCTGATGGGGCGTGTGACGCAGCGCGAAGCCAACCAGGCCACCGAGATCGTCCGCGGCGCCCGTGGCGTGCGAAAAGTGGTGCGTATTTTTGAGGTGATTAGCGAAGATGAATTGGCACGCCTGCTGCCAACACCTGCCAAACCGCAGCCAGCAGGCACCAAGCCAGCCGCCAAAAACTAAATCAGACGTTTAATCAGGCTTGACGTGTCCCAACGCTGGCCGCCCAGGGCTTGTACGTCGGCGTAAAACTGGTCTACCAATGCCGTGACTGGCAGGCGTGCACCGTTGCGTTTGGATTCATCCAGCACCAGCCCCAGGTCCTTGCGCATCCAGTCAACTGCAAATCCAAAGTCAAATTGATCGGCAACCATGGTTTTTCCGCGGTTATCCAGTTGCCAGCTTTGCGCTGCGCCCTTGCCAATCACGTCCAGTACCTGGTTCACGTCAAGCCCGGCTTTCTGCCCAAAGGCAAGCGCCTCGCTTAAGGCCTGCACCAGCCCGGCAACGCAGATCTGGTTGACCATCTTGGTGAGCTGGCCCGCGCCGCTTTCACCCATCAATGTGAAAGCTTTTGAAAAGGCCATGCCGACCGGACGGGTGGCATCAAAGGCCGCCACATCGCCACCGCACATCACGGTGAGTGCGCCGTTTTGCGCGCCCGCCTGACCGCCCGATACCGGTGCATCGATAAACTGTAGGCTAGACTTTTTGGCTGCTGCATAAAGCTCACGCGCTACGCTTGCCGATGCCGTGGTGTGGTCGATAAAAATCGCTCCCGGTTTCATGCCTGCGAACGCTCCCTCTGGGCCCAATACCACCGAGCGCAAATCATCGTCATTGCCGACGCAGCAGAACACCAGGTCTGCGCCTGTTGCCGCAGCCTTGGGTGTTAAACCATGTGTAGCGCCCTTGAATTCAGCGCAGAACGCTATTGATTTGGCAGCGGTACGGTTGTAGACGCTGACCTGATGGCCAGCCTGCGACAGGTGAGCGGCCATCGGATAGCCCATGACGCCGAGGCCAAGAAAGGCAACTTGATGCGGTGTTGATGACTCGTAGGTTTTGGGATTGGTAGTGGGCATGGTGGAATTAAAAACAGTTAAACGATGGCAAAACTCTCGGTGCCGGCCGATAAATCAGACGACTTGGCGCGCTGCGAATTAAGCTTGATCTGTAGTCGCAGATCGTTCACCGAATCGGCATTGCGCAGCGCATCTTCGTAGGTAATCACATTGCTTTCAAAGGCATCAAACAGCGCCTGGTCAAAAGTCTGCATACCGAGGTTACGGCCTTTCTTCATGATCTCCTTGATCTCGGAGACATCCCCCTTGAAGATCAAATCAGAAATCAGAGGCGTGTTGAGCATCACCTCCACCACGGCCGAGCGGCCTTTGCCGTTCTGCTTGGGTATCAGGCGCTGCGAAATAATGGCTTTGAGGTTAAGCGACAAGTCCATCAGGAGTTGTGCACGGCGCTCTTCCGGAAAGAAGTTGATGATCCGGTCCAGCGCCTGGTTGGCGCTATTGGCGTGCAGGGTACACAGGCACAGGTGACCGGTCTCGGCAAAAGCAATCGCGTGTTCCATGGTTTCACGGTCACGTACTTCGCCCATTAGTATCACGTCGGGTGCCTGGTGCAAGCTGTTTTTAAGCGCCGCCCCCCAGCTGTCGGTGTCCAGGCCGACTTCACGCTGCGTGATGACGCAGTTTTTGTGCGCGTGCACAAACTCCACCGGGTCTTCAATCGTGATGATATGGCCGAAGGAGTTTTCGTTGCGCCAATCGACCATGGCCGCCAGCGTGGTTGATTTGCCAGAGCCGGTGGCACCGACCAGAATACACAGCCCGCGCTGGGACATCACCACTTCTTTCAGCACCTGCGGCATGCCCAGGCTGTCGATAGTCGGCAACACGATCGGAATCACCCGCATCACCATGCCGACCTTGCCTTGCTGAATAAAGGCATTGACACGAAAGCGGCCCACGCCCGGAGGCGAAATGGCGAAGTTGCATTCTTTGGTGCGCTCGAACTCCGCAGCCTGCTTGTCGTTCATGATGGCGCGTGCCAAGGCCAGGGTGTGCCCGGCATTGAGCGGTTGTGCCGACACCTTGGTGACCTTGCCGTCCACCTTCATCGCAGGTGGAAAGTCACTCGTGATGAACAGGTCACTGCCGTTGCGGCTGATCATCAGCTTTAACAAATCGTTGATGAATTTACTGGCCTGGTCGCGTTCCATGAGAGAGCCTTCTTATGGGTTAGATTCGAGTCGCCGAAGAAGATGTGACTGGTGGTTTTTGGGGTCAGAGTCCAAATTCGCCGAGCCACCGGCCCGCCCCTCGGGGAGCGGTGCATTGCGCCGCTGCGAAATTGGCGTCTGACCCCAATAACCAGCGTGAGGGCCATCGTGCTCCGCGCAGGGTCGCCCCAAGCAAACACAGCCCCCTCGGGGGTCAGAGAGCTACACGCAGTGAGCGAACGTGGAGGCCACATAGTTAGCCGGGGAAATTGTCCGGGATTTTTGCTTTCCCGCGCGCTTCACTTGCCGAGATGATGTTGCGCTTGACCAGATCTGTCAGGTTTTGATCCAGCGTCTGCATGCCCACGCTGTTGCCAGTCTGGATCGATGAATACATCTGCGCCACCTTGGCCTCACGAATCAGATTGCGGATGGCGTTGGTGCCCAGCATGATCTCGTGCGCCGCCACTCGGCCCTGGCCGTCCTTGGTTTTGCACAGCGTCTGCGAGATCACGGCCTGCAGCGACTCGGACAGCATGGCGCGAATCATCTCCTTTTCCTCGGACGGGAACACGTCGATGATCCGGTCGATGGTCTTGGCCGCGCTGGACGTATGCAGTGTGCCGAACACCAGATGGCCGGTTTCTGCCGCTGTCATGGCCAAGCGTATGGTCTCCAAATCGCGCATTTCACCGACCAGAATCGCGTCCGGGTCTTCCCGCAGGGCAGAGCGCAGGGCAGCGTTAAAGCTCAGGGTGTGCGGCCCGACTTCACGCTGGCTGATCAGGCACTTTTTGGATTCATGCACAAACTCAATCGGGTCTTCTACCGTGAGGATGTGACCGTATTCGTTTTCGTTCAAGTAGTTGACCATGGCCGCCAGCGTGGTCGATTTTCCCGAACCGGTGGGGCCGGTCACCAGCACCATGCCGCGCGGCTTCAGGGCCAGGTCGGCAAAAATTTTCGGCGCGCCCAGTTGCTCCAGCGTCAATATCTTGCTTGGAATGCTGCGGAACACAGCACCGGCACCACGTTGGTGATTGAAAGCGTTGACGCGAAAGCGGGCCAGCCCGTCAATCTCGAACGAAAAGTCGATCTCCAGGAATTCTTCGTAGGTCTTGCGCTGCGTGTCGTTCATGATGTCGTACACCATGGCATGAACCTGCTTGTGGTCCAGCGGGTCAACGTTGATGCGGCGAACGTCGCCGTGTACGCGGATCATGGGCGGCAAACCTGCTGACAAATGCAGGTCGGATGCCTTGTTCTTGACGCTAAAAGCCAGCAGCTGGGTAATGTCCATCCCGGGGAATCCTTAAAAACTAGGCGACGTGGGGTTATTGGGATCAGACGCCAATTTTAGAGTTTTTGGGGTCAGAGCCCAAATTCGCCGAGCCTACGGCTCGCCCGGAAGGCGCGGTGCGATGCACCGCAGCGAAATTGGTGTCTGACCCCAATAACTCACCCGAAGGGCGTGCCAAAGGCACGATGAATTTGGACTCTGACCCCAAAAACCACTACAGTCGAATTATGACCATGATAGTGCTTAAGCTTCAGCAAGTCCGTGACCGCATCACCACCGCCTGCGTGGCTGCGGGCCGCGATCCGGCAGGCGTGCGTTTGCTGGCAGTGTCCAAGACCTTTCCCTTTGAAGCGGTGCTGGACGCGGCAGCAGACGGGCAACGCGCGTTTGGCGAGAACTACATTGCCGAAGGTGTGGAAAAGATCGTAGCCATGCGCAACTTGCAGTCGATGCCGATAGAGTGGCCGCTCGAATGGCACTGCATCGGCCCGGTGCAGAGCAATAAAACCCGGCTGGTGGCCGAGCACTTTGACTGGGTGCAGTCGGTTGACCGCCTCAAAATTGCCCAGCGCCTGAGCCAGCAGCGCCCGCCAGAATTGCCACCGCTGCAGGTTTGTCTGCAGGTCAACATCGACGCTGGCAGCAACAAATCAGGTGTTGCGCCGCAAGACCTCCTAGCCTTGGCGCTGGAGGTTTCAAAGCTGCCACGCCTGCGCCTGCGCGGGCTCATGTCGATACCTGAACCGGCTATTGATTTTCTAGCTGCCTGCGCGCTGCATCAAAGAGCCAGAGACCTTTTTGACCAGCTCAATGCAGCAGGTGAGTTGCCTGAACCCATGGATACGCTATCCATGGGCATGACAGCGGATCTGGAAGCCGCGATTCATGCGGGCAGCACCATGGTGCGGGTGGGGACGGCGATCTTCGGCGAGAGATAATGGCCCCCACGTTCGCTCGCTGCGCGTAGCTCTCTGCCCCCCGAGGGGGCTAATTTCCCTTGGGGCGGCCCGGCGGGAAATTGCTGGCCCCCACGTTCGCTCGCTGCGCGTAGCTCTCCGCCCCCCGAGGGGGCTAATTTCCCTTGGGGCGGCCCGGCGGGAAATTGCTGGCTCCCACGTTCGCTCGCTTCACGTAGCTCTCTGCCCCCCGAGGGAGCTAATTTCCCTTGGGGCGGCCCGGCGGGAAATTGCTGGCTCCCACGTTCGCTCGCTGCGCGTAGCTCTCTGCCCCCCGAGGGGGCTAATTTTTCTAGGGGCGGCCCGTCGAAAAATTGCCCGACCCACGCTCAAGAGCCCAGTTCAAAATGCGCGTCGCCCATATAGCGGTGTACCCCGAAGGCGGCCTGCGTGGCGGCCAGTTCTGCCGCCTCCCACTGGTCTGCCAATAACTGCTCTGCTGGTGTAACAGGCCATGGGCGGGGATTATCACCATGCGTTTGCAGCAAACGCAGGTAAGCTTGGTAGGCCGGAAGAACCAGAGACGCATCGCCGAGGGAATTTTCCAGCGCATCACGAAAGCGCTTTTCAGCCTTCTGGCGCTCGATTTCACTAACATCTTCTGGCGCGAAAATTTTTAACCTGTAGCCCATTTCTAGAAGCGCGGCAAATCAGGGTGCGATATTTTTCCGCCACGCACCAGCATTTTCCCGTACTCGGCGCAGCGGTTCAGCGTTGGAATTACTTTACCGGGGTTAAGCAAACTACGGCTGTCAAACGCGCGTTTAACACCAAACATCTGCTCGTTTTCCTGTGCCGAGAACTGCACACACATGGAGTTGAGTTTTTCCACGCCCACGCCATGCTCGCCTGTCACGGTGCCGCCCATTGCAACGCTGGTTTCCAAAATATCGGCGCCAAAAAGCTCACAGCGATGCAGCTGGTCAGCATCATTTGCATCAAACAGTATCAAGGGGTGCAGATTGCCATCACCGGCGTGGAAAACATTGGCGCAACGCAGCTGGTATTTCTTTTCCATTTCGCCAATAGCCAGCAGTATGTCGGCCAGACGTTTGCGCGGGATGGTTGAGTCCATGCACATGTAGTCGGGACTGATGCGGCCCGATGCAGAAAAAGCGTTTTTGCGGCCACTCCAGAAGCGCAGGCGCTCGGCTTCGTTCTGGCTGACCGCAATCGCGGTTGCGCCGCAGCGACTCAAGACTTCACTCATGCGGCCAATTTCTTCTTCCACCTCTTCCGGCGTGCCATCGCTTTCGCAGAGCAAAATCGCGGCGGCGTTGAGGTCATATCCTGCGTGTACAAAATCTTCGACAGCAGCGATCATGAGTTTGTCCATCATCTCCAGGCCTGCGGGAATAATGCCCGCGGCAATCACCGCAGCAACCGCCTCGCCGACCTTGCGTAGGTCGTCAAAGCTGGCCATGATGCAGCGCGCCAGTTGCGGCTTGGGGATCAACTTGACGGCGACTTCGGTGGTCACGGCCAACATGCCTTCGCTGCCAATGATGACGGCGAGCAAATCGTAGCCGGGGGCATCGAGCGCATAGCTGCCAAACTCGACTTCTTCGCCCTCAATCGTGAAGCCTTTGACCTTGTGTACGTTGTGGAGCGTGAGCCCATATTTCAGGCAATGCACGCCGCCCGAGTTTTCGGCCACATTGCCGCCTATGGTGCAGGCTATCTGGCTCGACGGGTCGGGCGCGTAATACAGGCCATGCGGCGCGGCAGCGTCGGAAATCGCCAGGTTGCGCACACCGCCCTGCACCACGGCGGTGCGGCTGGCCGGGTCCATCTTCAGAATCTTATTGAATTTGGCGAGCGACAGGGTAACGCCCAATTTGTGCGGCATCGCGCCGCCGCTCAGGCCCGTGCCTGCCCCGCGTGCAACCACGGGCACATCCAGCGCATGGCAGATCTCAAGAACGGCCTGTACCTCGGCATAGGTTTCAGGCAGTGCCACCACCAGCGGACGCTCACGATAAGCCGTTAGACCATCACACTCGTAGGGCGTGGTGTCTTCGCTATTCCACAGCAGAGCATGCTTGGGCAGTACCGCCTCAAGTGCGCGGACAACCTGCGATTGCCGGTCGGCTCTTTCAAGTTTTTGATGCTCTGGCAGGCGTGTAGCTGTATTCATGGTCTGTATCCTGTTTGTGGGTTTTTGGGGTCAGAGTCCAAATTCATCGTGCCTTTGGCACGCCCGCCGGGTGCGATGCTCTGCATCGCAATGAAATTGGCGTCTGACCCCAATAACCCACTTTAGAGCAAGTGACCGCCTCTGAGTTGAAGAAATTTAAGCTGTAGCGTGAATCTTCAAGCTACTGATTTTTTTAGCCAATCTGCAAAGGCGGCGCATTCCCAGCGGTCCATGGTGCCGGTGCGCCAACACAGATAGTGCGCGTGCGGGCTGACTACATTGGCGGTAAAAACAGCATTGCTGCCTAGGCGCACCAGCGCACCGTTCTCAAGCCAGGGCGCGCCCAGCTTCAGGCGGATCAGTGCTATGCCCATACCTGCCGCAGCAGCGTCGCACAGCAGGCCAATATCGTTGAACTGTGAGCCGTCAACCGGCTCAGGCCAGTCAAGCTTGTTTGCCGCAAACCAGGTACGCCAGGGTTCCAGTGGCGAGCGCAGCAGGCTTTGGCCGTCAAGGTCTTGCGCGCACTCAAACGGGCCATGCTCGCGCACAAAAACCGGGGAGGCTAACGGCGTGACAGCATCCTCGGTGATGCAAAAGTGCTCCATGTCGGCGTAGCGACCGGTACCAAAACGCACGATCAGATCGGCGTCTTCGGCCACCACGTCGAGCAGCGGGATGGTCACCTGCAATGTCAGGTCGATCTCGGGGTAAGCCTCGGTGAACTGACGCAGCCGTGGAATAAGGACGGAGCGCGCAAATGTGGGCGTGACAGCCAGGCGCAACTTGCGCTTGCCAAGTGTGCCACTTTGCCCGGCCGCACCCGGAAACTTTTGCAGGGTGGCAAGACCCTCACGTACATGCGCCAGGTATTCGCTGCCTTCCGTGGTGAGTGAAAAATCAGCCCGGCCAAACAGCTTGGTGCCCATGATTTGCTCAAGCTGCTTGACGCGGTGGCTGACTGCACTAGGCGTAACGCAAAGCTCTTCTGCGGCCTGGGTCACACTGCGCAGGCGTGCCAGTGTTTCAAATGTCAGCAGACACTGGATGGGAGGGATGCGCGCTAACGAGGCCATCTCGTTATTTCAAGATTCAAGATGGCGGTCTTGTGACCATTGAGCAATACCCGGTGCTCACTGTAAGTCTGATTCATAGGTTGCCAATTGTCGCAGGTGGCCGCAGCCGGGGTTCTGTCCCTACAAGCATTTTTCGTTTTCGCGACACACCAAGGGTAGCGGGAGTTTTTGGGATCAGAGCCCAAATTCGCCGAGCCTACGGCTGGGTTATTGGGGTCAGAGCCCAAATTCGCCGAGCCTACGGCTCGCCCTCTGGGGGCGGTGCTTCGCACCGCTGCGAAATTGGTGTCTGACCCCAATAACCCATGCACCGCTGCGAAATTGGTGTCTGACCCCAATAACCCATGCACCGCTGCGAAATTGGTGTCTAACCCCAATAACTCAATTTAGGCTCTGCCCCCAAAACCCCAACTAGCGTTTAAAGTGCATAATTCGGCCACTAAAACCGCCTTATGAATCGTCTTTCGCAAATATTACCCCCCACCCAGGTCATGGTCAACGTTGATGCGACCAGTAAGAAACGTGCTTTTGAAGAAGTTGGCTTGCTGTTTGAAAACCAACAAGGTCTGAACCGTGCGCTGATTACCGACAGCCTGTTTGCCCGTGAGCGCCTAGGCTCTACCGGCCTGGGTCACGGTGTGGCGATTCCGCATGGGCGCATCAAGGGGCTGAAAGCGCCCATGGCGGCGGTGTTTCAATTGCAGGCGCCGATTGGTTTTGATGCCCCCGACGACCAGCCGGTGGAGTTGCTGATATTTCTGCTGGTGCCCGAAGCTGCAACCCAGAAACACTTAGAAATCCTGTCTGAAATAGCCGAGCTGCTCAGTGACAGTGCACTGCGCGAGCGGCTGCTGGCCAGCACCGATGCCGCAGCCTTGCACCAGCTGATTGCAGCATGGCAGTCGGCCCAGCAGATGGGCAGTTAGTTGGTGAAATGAGTTTCCCCGTATGAAACCAACCGCGATTAGCGCCGACGTGCTGTTTGAAGACCACCGGGCCTCCCTGAAGTGGGAGTGGGTTGCCGGGCTGGGCGCTTCCGAGCGGCGCTTTGACGAAGTCGCTGTGCGCGCCGCGCGCTCCGGTGCGGACCTGGTCGGCTACCTGAACTACATACACCCCTACCGGGTGCAAATTCTGGGTGAGCGTGAGGTCGCCTACCTGACCAGCGCCAGCCCGGAAGACTGCACGCGCCGCATCTCGCGCATCATCATGCTGGAGCCGCCCATGCTCATCGTGGCTGACGGCCAAACCGCGCCCGACACCCTGCTGTCGATGTGCGAGCGCGCCCAAATGCCGATATTTACCACGCCAGAGTCAGCGGCGTTTGTAATTGACGTTTTGCGGGCTTACCTGTCCAAGCATTTTGCCGACCGCACCTCGATGCACGGCGTGTTCATGGACATCCTGGGCCTCGGCGTGATGATTACCGGCGAGTCCGGTCTTGGTAAAAGCGAGCTCGGGCTGGAGTTGGTCTCGCGTGGCCACGGCCTGGTGGCCGATGACGCGGTGGACCTGTACCGGATCAACCAGACCACGATCGAGGGCCGTTGCCCGGATCTGCTGCAAAACCTGCTGGAAGTGCGCGGCATCGGCCTGCTCGACATCAAGGCGATTTTTGGCGAGACTGCGGTGCGCCGCAAGATGCGCCTGAAAATGATCGTGCATCTGGTGCGTCGTGAGACGCTGGAGCACGAATATGAACGCATCCCCTACGAACCCCTGACGCAGGACGTGCTTGGCATTCCGGTGCGCAAGGTGATTATTCAGGTCGAGGCGGGCCGCAACATCGCCGTGCTGGTCGAAGCCGCCGTGCGCAACGCGATTTTGCAGCTACGCGGCATCAATACTTACCAAGACTTTGTTGAGCGGCAGCGCAAGGCGATGGAACAGGAAGATTGAGTTTCCAAATTCAGGCGTGATGATGGCGCGGTGGCGTCGCGCTGCGGTTGGGGCACTTGTCCTTGCTGCAGTTGGCGTAAATTGACAACGAGTGGTCGGCAATCGTGAAGCCTTTTGCCCCAGCGACGACCTGTTGGCGCTTTTCAATCTCGGCGTCATAAAACTCTTCAACCTTACCGCAATCCAGGCACACCAGGTGGTCGTGATGCTGGCCTTCGTTGATCTCGTAGACCGCCTTGCCAGACTCAAAGTTGCTGCGATTGAGCAGTCCGGCCTGCACAAACTGCATCAGCACGCGGTAAACCGTGGCCAGGCCGATGTCAGAGCGATCTTCAAGCAACACCCGAAAAACATCCTCGGCCGTCATGTGGCGCTGCTTGCCGGTCTGAAATATTTCGAGAATCTTCAGTCGCGGCAGTGTGGCCTTGAGGCCCGTGTTTTTGAGTTCGTTGATATTGCGCATGAATTTTTCCCCGGAGAAGGTGCGACTGCGGCCCCCCAGTCCTAGTCGGCTGGCTCTGGTTCTGTGCCACCAGCAGGGTACCGGGCCGCTACAATCGGCCATCATATCGCTACACCCTATCCCTTACCACATGTCTGCAAATCATCATTACAGCATCCGATCAGCGCTTGAAGTTGCAGCGCTTACAGCCATGCTAGGCGTCTTGATGGCGGGCTGTAGCAGCATCAGCAGCCTGAGCGCCTCATCCATCAACCCGGCGCTATGGATCACGCCTTACAGGGTCGATGTGACTCAAGGCAACTTCATCTCCAAAGAGCAGGTTGACTTCCTGAAGGCCGGCATGACCCGGGCGCAGGTTAAGGACGTGCTCGGCACGCCGCTGCTCACCAGCCTTTTTCACGCCGACCGCTGGGACTATGTTTTTACCCTCAAGCGCCAGGGTGTGGAGCCACAGTCTTTCAAATACACCGTGTTTTTCAAGGGCGACACGCTAGATCACTTTGAGGGCGACAGCATGCCAAACGAGACAGAGTTTGTTGCCAAACTGGACTCCCGCCGCAAGCTGGGCAAGGCGCCTGCGCTGGAGGCCACCGAAGAGCAGTTGAGCAAGAACGCAAAATCCGGCTCTGCAAAAGGCTTGCCTGCTGACAGCGCTGCCCCGGCAACGGCAAACGCACCAGCGGCTTCGCCGGCAGCCACGGTTTACCCACCGCTTGAGAGTCCAAAACAGTGAGTGCTAGCAGCCTGTCGGACGCTCGCCCAAATCAGAGCGCTCACAAGATCGCCGTCGCCGGTGCCAGTGGGCGCATGGGCCACATGCTGATCGAAGCCATTCGAGAAAGTGACGACTGCAAACTCAGCGGTGCGCTTGACATGGCGGGCGGCCCTGCCATTGATACGGATGCCTCGGCATTTCTGGGCCACAGCAGCGGTGTGTTGATTCAATCCGATATCCGCCAGGGCCTTCAAGATGCCGCTGTGTTGATTGACTTCACCCGGCCCGAGGGCACCATGGCGCATCTGGCGGTTTGCCGTGCGCTGGGTGTCAAGTTGGTCATAGGCACAACGGGTTTTTCAAGCGCACAAAAAATCGAGATCGCACTGGCCGCCAAAGACATCGCTATCGTCATGGCCCCCAACATGAGCGTCGGCGTGAACGTCACCCTCAAGCTGCTGGAAATGGCCGCTAAAGCGCTGGCCACCGGTTACGACATTGAAATCATCGAAGCACATCACCGCCACAAGGTTGATGCACCGTCAGGTACCGCACTCAAGATGGGCGAGGTGATTGCCGATGCGCTGGGCCGTGACCTCAAAGAATGTGCAGTGTATGACCGTGAAGGCATCACCGGCGAGCGCGACCCTTCAACCATAGGCTTTGCCAGCGTGCGCGGCGGCGACATCGTGGGCGACCACACCGTGCTGTTTGCCGGCACGGGCGAACGCATCGAGATCACGCACAGGGCATCGAGTCGCGCCACTTATGCGCAAGGCAGTTTGCGGGCCGCGCGCTTTTTACAAACAAAATCGTCGGGCTTGTTTGACATGTTTGATGTACTGAGCCTCAACGTCGCCCGAGTACAAGCCTAAAGCCAGCATGAACTTCCTCAGCCTTATGACCCAGGGCGGCGTTGTCAGCGTGTTGGTAGCCGTGACGCTGCTGGCCATGTCGGTTGTCAGCTGGGTGATTATTTTGTGGAAAGCCTGGCTGCTGAATCGCGCATCTGGCGACGTGGCGCGCAGCACAGCGGCCTTCTGGCAGTCGGCATCGCTCGAAGATGCGAGCGAGAAAGTCGCCGCGTTTGACCGCGAGGCACTGGTGTCGCCACTGATTGCTGTAACCAAAATAACCAGTAGCGGCACGCTGGCTACAGCGGGCGACAAATCGCAGCAACTGACCCGCGTGCTGCGTGATGCCCTGCACGCCGTTTTGCACAAGCTACAGTTTGGCCAGGTGCTGCTGGCGACCATCGGCTCAACCGCTCCGTTTGTTGGCTTGCTCGGTACAGTTTGGGGTATTTACCACGCACTGATCGCTATTGCATCGGCTGGGCAAATCACCATCGACAAGGTTTCCGGCCCGGTCGGTGAAGCCCTCATCATGACGGCAGCGGGCCTGGCGGTTGCCATCCCCGCAGTGCTGGCGTACAACATTTTTGGCCGAACCATCAACCGCATTGAAGCCGATCTGGAAGGTTTTGCGCGCGACCTTCGCGAGCTGCTTGCACCTTCAAACTCCTCAAAATGAAAAGCACATTTTTTCGACGGGCCGCCCCTAGAAAAAATAGCCCCCTCGGGGGGCAGCGCAGTACGCGAAGCGACAAGCGTGGGGGCCATATCAAATGAGTTTTGGCCGACTAGAAGGTACCGAAGGCGCACAGCCCATGAGTGAGATCAACGTCACGCCGATGGTCGATGTGATGCTGGTTCTGCTGGTGATTTTCATCCTCACCGCGCCGCTGCTGGCCAGCTCCATCAAGCTCGACTTGCCCGAAACCGATGCCGCCAAACCAGTCGATGCAGCCCAATTTGTGACTCTGGTGGTTGACAAGACCGGCCAGGTTTTTCTGAATGACAAACCGGTGTCCCCAGAGCAGTTGAAAAGCAGCCTCGCACAGGCCGCCTGGCAAAACCCCGACACCGAGGTGCAGCTTAGAGCCGATGAAGCCGTTCTCTACGGTAAGGTGATCGAGGTCATGGGCGCGGTGCAAAAGGCCGGTTTAAACCGCATTGGTTTTGTCGCCGACACGCCAGCCGCACCGCAAGCCCCAGCTGCAACGCGATAGTGTTATTGGGGTCAGGCACCAATTTCGTAGCGGTGCGAAGCACCGCACCCGGAGGGCGAGCCACAGGCTCGGCGAATTTGGGCTCTGACCCCAAAAACACCCAGCGCCTAAAATCTACGGTATCTAGTGCTTTTCGTTTTCAGTCCGCCTTCTCCATGCAAGAAAAATACAACCCCCAATATGACCATAAAAGCGTTGAGCGCGCAGCGCAAGCCCAATGGGTGGGCGACAACGCTTACCGGGTAGAAGACCACGACAGCGCGCAAAAGCCAAAAGGTAAGTACTACGCTTGCTCGATGCTGCCCTACCCCAGCGGCAAGCTGCACATGGGCCATGTCCGCAACTACACCATCAACGACATGCTCACGCGCCAGCTGCGCATGAAGGGTTACAACGTGCTCATGCCCATGGGCTGGGACGCATTTGGTTTGCCGGCTGAAAATGCGGCTATGAAAAACAAGGTGCCGCCTGCCAAATGGACTTACGACAACATCGCCGATATGAAGCAGCAGATGCAGGCCCTAGGCCTGGCCATCGACTGGAGTCGTGAGGTCGCCACCTGCGACCCGACCTACTACAAGTGGAACCAGTGGTTGTTTTTGAAAATGTTAGACAAAGGCATTGCCTACCGCAAGACCCAGGTCGTCAACTGGGACCCGGTCGATATGACCGTGCTGGCCAATGAGCAAGTGATAGACGGCAAGGGCTGGCGCACCGGCGCGGTGGTTGAAAAACGCGAGATACCGGGCTATTACCTAAAAATCTCAAGCTACGCGCCGGAACTGCTTGAGCAGGTGCAAACAGGTCTGAACGGCTGGCCGGAGCGCGTCAAGCTGATGCAGGAAAACTGGATTGGCAAAAGCGAAGGCGTGCGCTTTGCCTTTATCCACGACATCAAAAATGCATCCGGCACGCTGATTGGCGATGGCCGCATGTACGTCTTTACCACTCGCGCCGACACCATCATGGGCGTGACGTTTTGCGCGGTTGCGCCAGAGCATCCGTTGGCGCTTCACGCAGCTCTGAGCAACCCCACGCTGGCAGCGTTTATTGAAGAATGCAAAAGCGGCGGTACAACCGAAGCCGAAATGGCCACGCAGGAAAAAAAGGGCCAGCGTACCGGCCTTCTCGTCACGCACCCTTTAAGCGGCGAAAAGGTTGAGGTATGGGTCGGCAACTACGTGTTGATGAGCTACGGCGACGGTGCGGTGATGGGCGTGCCTGCGCATGATGCGCGGGATTTTGAGTTTGCGAAAAAATACGACCTATCCATCAAGCAGGTTACCGATGTCAAAAGCCAAACCTACAGCCTTGATGCCTGGGCCGACTGGTACGGCGACAAGCAGCAAGGGGTGACGATCAACTCCGGCAAGTACGATGGCTTGAGCTTCAAAGCTTGCGTCGATGCAGTCGCCGCAGACCTTGCCGCTAAAAACCTCGGCGAGAAAAAAACCACCTGGCGCCTGCGTGACTGGGGCGTGAGCCGCCAGCGCTACTGGGGCACACCGATCCCCATCATCCACTGCGAAGAACATGGCGCGGTACCGGTGCCCGAAAAAGATTTGCCCGTGGTGTTACCGCTTGACTGCGTGCCCGATGGTTCAGGCAATCCGCTGCACAAGCATGTCGGTTTTCACGCAGGCGTGGTCTGCCCCACCTGCGGCAAGCCGGGTCGGCGCGAGACCGACACCATGGACACCTTTGTCGATTCGTCGTGGTACTACATGCGCTACTGCGACCCGAAAAATAGCCAAGCCATGGTCGCCAAAGGCGCTGAGTACTGGATGCCGATGGACCAGTACATAGGCGGCATTGAGCACGCCATTTTGCATTTGCTCTACGCCCGCTTCTGGACCAAGGTGATGCGCGACCTTGACATGGTGAAGGTTGACGAGCCGTTTACCAAACTGCTCACGCAGGGCATGGTGCTCAACCATATCTACTCGCGCAAGGGAGACAAAGGTGGCGTCGAATACTTCTCGCCGCACGAAGTTGAAGACATCCATGCTGCGGATGGCAAGGTCACGCAGGCCAAGCGCAAGAGCGATGGCCTGCTGGTGAACTATGACGGCGTGGGTACCATGAGCAAATCCAAAAACAACGGCGTTGACCCGCAGGATCTAATTGAAAAATACGGTGCCGACACCGCGCGCTTGTACACCATGTTCACCGCGCCGCCCGAGGCTACGCTGGAGTGGAATGATGCGGCGGTGGAGGGTTCGTACCGTTTTCTGCGCCGTGTGTGGAACTTTGGCAGCAAATTACACGCTATGAATTCAGGACCTGATCATACCCGTATTGATTGGTCTACAGCCGAATTAGGCAAAGAAACCAAGACCCTGCGCCTTGAAGTTCACACGGTACTCAAACAAATTGACTACGACTACCAGCGTATGCAATACAACACGGTGGTATCGGGCAACATGAAGCTGCTCAATGCACTTGAGGACTTTAAATTAGATGCGGCCCCCACGCTTGTCGCTTCGCGAGCCTACGGCGACGCGCTGCCCCTTTCACAAGGACAAGGGGCTGAGCTTGCTAGGGGCGGCCCGTCGCTGCGCTCGCCAAATAGCACAGCAAACGCAGCCTTGTACGAAGGCTTCGGCATCCTGCTGCGCTGCCTATACCCGGCCACACCGCACATTGCACACGCGCTGTGGGCCGACCTCGGCTATGCCGCTGCACACGGCAGCCTGCTCGATGCGCCCTGGCCAGAAGTCGATACCAGCGCCTTGCAGCAAGACGACATCGAGCTGATGCTGCAAATCAACGGCAAGTTGCGTGGCTCGGTTACGGTGAGCAGCACAGCCGACAGGGCCGCCATTGAAGCCGCAGCGCTGGCTACCGATGCCTTTATCAAGCAGGCTGCGGGCGCCCCGGCGAAAAAAGTCATTGTCGTGCCGGGCCGCCTAGTCAACATCGTGGTCTGACCGCCATGCTTGAGGAGAAAACAAATATGCACCGACGTTCATATCTTGGCCTAATGGCTTCTAGCGCTGCACTAGGCTTGAACATGAGTCTTACTGCTTGCGGTTTCGAGCTGCGCAAGGCATCTAACTTTAACTTTGCTTTTAAAACGCTTTTCAGTCCCTTGGCTGAAAGCTCTGTGCTCGGGGTTGAGCTCAGGCGTTCGCTGGAAGCAACCGGCGCGGTTCGCGTCATCACCGACGCACGCCAAATAGCACAGGCTGATGTAATCATGGATGTGATTTCCGACTTGCGTGAAAAACTAGTGGTCAGCCGCAATGCTTCTGGGCTGGTGCGTGAATTCCAGCTGCGCCAGCGTTTTCGATTCAAGGTTCGCACGCGGCAAGGCAAAGAGCTGATTTCCGATTCAGAAATTGTGCAAGTGCGCGACATCAGCTTTAATGAGTCCGCCGTGCTGGCCAAAGAGTCAGAAGAAGCGCTGCTGTATCGCGAAATGCAAACTGATGTAGTGCAGCAAATCATGCGCCGCTTGGCATCTATCACCGGCCTTTAAAGCCGGGAAACGTTTATGAACCTCGCTCCCGCCCAACTCAGCGAACATCTCAAGCGCGGGCTTAAAAGCCTGTACACGCTGCATGGCGACGAGCCGCTGCTGGCGCAGGAGTTTGCCGATGCCTTGCGCGTCCATGCCAGGTCGCAGGGCTATACCGAGCGCACGGTACACACAGTGGCTGGCGCGCACTTCGATTGGAGCGAAGTGCTGGCCAGTGGTGGCTCGCTGAGTTTGTTTGCAGATAAACAAATCATTGAAATCCGCATTCCGAGCGGCAAGCCGGGCAAGGACGGCTCTGCGGCACTGCAACAGATTGCCGAACGCGCGCAGGGCGACGACGCTACCCTCACGCTGGTCATGCTGCCCCGACTTGACAGCATGACAGCCAAGGGCGCGTGGTTTAGTGCGCTTGACAGTCTTGGCGTGACTGTCAAGTTTGATGCGATTGTCAGGAGTCATTTGCCGCAGTGGATCTCGCAGCGCCTGCAGTTGCAGGGCCAGCGCGTGGCCAGTGGTGAAGAAGGCCAGCGCACGCTGCAATTTTTTGCCGACCGGGTTGAAGGAAACTTGCTGGCCGCACATCAGGAGATCCAGAAGCTGGCCTTGCTGTACCCCACCGAGTCAGGCGCTGTGCTCAGTTTTGATCAGGTTGAAAATGCTGTGCTAAATGTCGCGCGCTACGATGTTTTCAAACTGGCCGAGGCCGTGCTCGGCGGCCAGCATGTGCGTGTCGCGCGTATGCTCGACGGCCTGCAATCCGAAGGCGAGTCCGAGGTGCTGGTGCATTGGGCCATCAGTGAAGACATTCGCAGCATGAAGCGCGTGAAAGACGCGATAGCCGCAGGCCGCCCTATGCCGATGGCACTGCGTGAAAACCGCGTTTGGGGTTTGAAAGAAAAGCTCTATGAACGCGTACTACCCGCCATTTCCGACAGCGCACTGGCCAAGCTCTTGAGCGCAGCGCACAAGGTAGACGGCATCGTCAAAGGCCTCAAGCAGCCCGACTGGCCGGCCAATGGCTGGCAGGCACTGCATCGGCTAGCGGGCATGGTGTGCTGGGAGTGTGCGGCGCCGTCGGCTGCGCCTCGCGCATCGCATCGCACCCCTGCGAGCGAGCCGTAGGCTCGGCGAATTTGAGCTCTGACCCCAAAAACCCCCAAGCTGATGCATTCACGTTTTGGGTTTCACATCATGGAAGTGCAGGGCCGCCGCGAGGGCGAGCAGAAGTCCTATGCAGAGGTGCAGGAGCGCATCGCTGCGCAGTTGACCCTACAATCGCGCTCCAAGGCCTTACGCCAGTACATGAGCCTCTTGGTAAGGCAGGCGCTGGTGGAGGGGGTTGATCTGGAAGGGGCAGATTCGCCTCTGGTTCAGTAGCGTGTGTAGGAACCGGGCGCCGATATAAGAAAGAAAGAGCCATGAGCATTGATCCCGTTGTCGGTTTTTTCGTGTTGGGTCTTCTGGCGGGTGCGTTTGGATCGGATCTCAAACTCTCTGGGGGGTTGACGGATGCGCTAATCATCTACCTGCTCATTGCCATCGGCTTGAAGGGTGGTTTTGAGTTGTCGCAGATTCCTGTCGCGCAACTCATCGTACCCATCGTGGCCGTGGTGGTGTTCAGCGCCGGTACGCCGCTGGTAGGCTACCAGATATTGCGTCGCATGGGGCGCTTGCCACACCCGGACGCGGCGTCCATCTCGATCCACTATGGCTCGGTGTCGGTGGTCACGTTTGCAGTGGGTACGTCGTTTCTCACCCGACAAGCCATTCCCTACGAAGGTTACCTCTCGGTGTTCCTGGTGTTCTTGGAATTCCCTGCCATCATCATCGGCGTTCTGTTGGCCAAAGGCATCAACCGGGACACCCAGTGGAAGCGCTTGGCCAAAGAGGTGCTCGCAGGCAAGGCCATCGTGCTGCTGGTGGGTGCCCTGGCCATCGGCTGGATCTGGGGCAAGGATGCTGGCGCACCCCTACTGCCATTTTTTGATGGCATGTTCAAGGGCTTCCTGTCGCTGTTTCTCTTGGGCATGGGTCTGATGACCGCTTCTCGGTTGGCCGAATTGCGCAAGGTGGGCTTGTTTTTGGTGGCCTTCGGTGTCATCGTGCCGGTGCTCTCGGCGGCCGGTGGGGTGGTCGTCGGTTGGATGTTGAACCTGTCCCTTGGTGGCACTACGTTGCTGGCCGTTTTGTACGGCAGCGCATCCTACATCGCCGCACCTGCAGCCATGCGCATCGCCATTCCCGAGGCCAATCCGGGGCTATCGATGGGCGCGGCGCTGGGCGTGACCTTTCCGTTCAACGTATTGCTGGGCGTTCCGCTCTACTTTGAGATGACCAAGTGGTTTTACAGGACGATGTCATGACTGATCTGAATATTGGCCCCATCAAGTGCGTGGTGCTTATTTGTGAGGAGGCGCTCGAATCCTTGGTGGGGGAAGACATCATCGCTGCAGGCGCCAAGGGATATACCGTTGTGCAAGTGCGTGGTCGGGGAAACCGCGGGGTGCGTGACGCGCAGTGGATGCTGTCCGGCAACATTCGCATTGAAGTCTTGTGCCAAGAAAAAGTCGCGTGGCGGTTGGTCGAACGCGTCGAGTCCAAGTACTCGGCCAACTATGGCCTGGTCATTTTCGTCCAGGACGCAATGGGCACCCGAGCCGACAAGTATTGACGTAGCGCAAGGAAGTTTTGTGAGTTATTGGGGTCAGACACCAATTTCGCTGCGGTGCATCGCACCGCGCACGCCGGGCGAGTCGTAGGCTCGGCGAATTTCGGTTCTGACCCCAAAAACTTCCAGCACCGGGGCGTGCCTGCCAGAAAGTGATGACCGTGGTCCTCGCCTCATGAATACGGGCAAAATAGAGGGTATGAACGCGCCCGATTCTCAAAACCCCCTGCTTGCCAGCAGCGGCCTCCCAGCCCTCATGGACACCCTGGGCTTCAAGGCAAAAGTGGCTTCAGCCCTTGCTGCCCGAGCGGCAACGGTGACTAAAAATAAAGCCCTGCTCGGTCTGGCGGCCTTGCTGCGCAGCCACCTTGCGCCGCTACAAGCCGCCAACGCCATCGATATTGAGCGCGCCCGAGGGGCCGACTTGGCCGCGCCACTGGTGGACCGTTTGATCCTGAGCCCGAAAATCATCGAGACCGCGGCTCTCGGCTGCGAGCAGCTCGCAGCCATGCCCGACGTGATCGGCGAGATCATCGGTATGAAGCAGCAG
>Ga0209491_10002749_pt1 | contig 30541 bp, 28 predicted proteins | sample BON02_FD_187213 | JGI IMG/M metagenome (GOLD analysis project Ga0209491, IMG submission 187213) | Freshwater microbial communities from Lake Bonney liftoff mats and glacier meltwater in Antarctica - BON-02 (SPAdes) (version 2) | ecosystem: Environmental > Aquatic > Freshwater > Ice > Glacier...
CGTCCGGTGATGCTCAGGATCTCGCTCATGTGTCCAACGTATCCGAGGCGCCACCGTCCTCCGAGAGCCGTTCGACCCGACCCGGGGAGAATGCTGGCCGCTTCCTGGTGGCGGGATGGTGGCGGGCTGGTGGCGGGCTGGTGGCGGGCTGGTCGGTTTTCTCTCAAGTTGCTCAGCCCGTGGGCCGATGACGACGACGTGGAACCGCTGGATCCACGATCGCGGGGCGAGAACTCGCGGCCGCCCCCGAAGTGGACGACTGTCCCGCCGAACTCGTCGCCAGGCCAGGAGGTCGGCCGGCAACGTGTGTCGCTGCTTCCCATGGCCCCCTGGAGGTTCGCAGCGGCACTGACGATGACCGCCATGTTCGCATTCATGGGATGGCAGGTGCGGCGCCTGGTCGGCGACCAGCCCTGGTCGGACCCGTTGATGTGGACCACGATCGTCGTCGGCGTCGCGTCAGCGATCTGTGTGCTCGGATGGACCTGGTGCGCCACCGAGAACGCTCGACGGCTCGTCGAACCCGCCGTACGCGATCGCGTTCCCGACCCCAATGCGGCCACGCTTGCCTGGATCGCCCCGTTCGCGTTCGTGGCGGTCGCCGCCTGCGTGCTTGCTGCGCTGGGTGCACGAGCGGGTGTGGGCGGTGCTCGCTCGGTGCAGGCTCTGCCGCTTGCCGTGGCGTTCGTCGCGCTGTTGTCGGCGATTTTGTCGATGTATCGACCACTGCACCACGTCGCGCGGGCGGTGCGTCAGGTTGGCGGGTACTCCGTCCGGCTGGCGCGATGGCTGTGGGTCCGGGTGGTCATGGGACTCGTGGGCATCGCTTCGATCGTGGCGTTGCGATTCGCCGGCTTCGACGACACGGACGCATCGAGCACGTTGTCGACCGGAACCACCGATCCTCGGGGTTGGGCGCCGCTGTGGATGATCGCTGTGGTGGCGATCGGCCCGTGCATCGTCACGGTGCTGCTCGCGTGGCGAGCGGCGTCATCGGTGGAGGATGCCGTCACGATCGCGGCATCTCGCCGTCGAGTAGGTGCTGCGATGGCGGTTCCTCGTGCCGAACGCGCGCCATCGCAACCTCGCGTCGCCTCGCGCGACCTCTCCGAACGGATCAAGGTGCTTCCCGGCGCAGACACGCTCCGTCTCGCCATGGTCACGTTCTTGGCAGGCGCTGCGCTGTTGAGTCTGGTTGGTGCAGGCCTCGTCGGCTTGCTGTGGTTCGACTCGAGAGACACCGGAGTATTGCCAGTCCAACGCCAGCGGGCATGGGACGCGCTCGAAGCGTTGGAAGTCGCCTCCCGCGGCGTCACCATCGCACTGATCGCTGCGGTGAGCGCCTGGACGTTCGTGATCGTGTTGAACATTCGCATGACGTCGGGCCACCGTCGCAATCGCGTGATTGCCACCTTGGCGTGGCCTGCTGCCGCTGGCGCGATCTGGTGGATCGCCGACCGCGTCGTTGCCGACGCCTCCGTGCTCGCGGTGATGGTCGGTTTTGCTGCGCAGGCTGCCGTGCTCGCTGTGCCGTTGCTGGTGCTCGAGCGCAGCGCTGCCACGATCGGGGCCCGCCGGACGCCGCTGCGCATCGTGTACACGTTGGGCGTGGTGCTGTTGGTGCACGTGCAGGGCCTCGGCGGGTTGTCGAATCTCCCCGACGCCGTCACTACCGCCACCGTCGGGCGTCTCGCCGGCTACCTGGTGGTCGGCGCGCTGATCCAGCTGTGTTCGACCCTTGCGGTCAACGAGGCATGTCGGACGATGTCGCTGGCGTGCCGACACGAGGCAGATCACCACAACATGCTCGTCGCCCAGAGCTCGACGCCTGGAACTGCCGGGCATGGTCGTGGTGGCCGCCGTCACGAATCGGTCGCCCGTCGATGAGCCCGGACGACGACACCGATCCCGCAGCTCCCTCGCTGCCCGTCGCTGCGCCCCGACTGCCGCAGGTCCCTGCTGTCCCACCACCGCCACCGCCACCGCCACCACCACCACCGTCGCCGCCGCCGCCGCCGCCGCCGCCGTCTCCATCACTGTCACCGCCCGTCCCCGTCGAGGCGTTGCCGTGGGCGACGGCTCCGCCAGCTTCAGCGTCCGATGCCTCGACCGGCGAACGTGCATCGGGTACCCGGATGCAACCCGGGGCGTTCGGCGCTCACTCGTTCTCGCCGCTGCGGTCCGAGCCGCAACCGCGATTGTTCGCCACCTGGTGGCTTCGCTACCTGCTGATTCTCTCCCAACTGGTGGGGATCGCCGTCGTGCTGTTGCGTGAATACGCCGTGCCGCCAGGTTCGGGAGCGGGAGGCATGGACACCTTGTTCGTGGTGGTCCCTCACGTGATGGCCGCCGTGATGCTCGTCGGTTGGAGTGCGCTCGCCATGCTCGACGCTGCCCGGCTCGTGCCTGCCACCCGGTACCGCCAACCCTCGCGGGCGTGGGTCGCCGTCGTGCTCTGGCTCGTTGCATTCGCCGCACCCGTGGCGGCGGTGTCGGTGATCGAACGGGTCCGTGACCGCTTCACCAACGACACCGACGACCTCGTCCCGGTCGCCATCGGTGCCGGCACCCTGCTCGTGTGCTTCGTGCTCGTCTGGCTGCCGTTTCGTTACCACGTGCGCCAGGCCAACCGGATCGGGGCGCCGGTCAGGGTGGTCGCGGCGTGGTTCTGGCTGCCGTTGCTCGCCTTGGTGGGCGTGCTGCTGGCGCTGGCCTTCGGTCTGCGCGATCTGCTCGCCGACGGTGGTTTCACCGACCTCGAACGCACCGTTCAGGTAGGAGTGCTCTACGGCGTTCCGGCGTTGGTGCTCGCACTCTCGACGTGGCGGGCCACCACGGTGTTCGACGAGGTCATCGAGCTGCGCTGGATGCGTTGGCGCACCGAGTGGGAACAGACATTGGTGGCACTCGCCGCACAGCCGCCACCCGGACCCGAAGCGTCACCGCACCTCAACCGTCGCTGAGGTCCCCGTCGGGCACGTCAGCGGTGCACCTTCAGCTGCCTGCCTTGACCTCGTCCCACAGAGAATCGAGTGTGGTCAGATCGGCGTCGCGCAGATCGAGCGATCGTTCGCGCGCCAGGCGCTCGACGCCTTCGAAGCGGGTGCGGAACTTGTCGGTCGCCGCGCGTAGCGCCAGTTCCGGGTCGATGTGGAGGTGGCGGGCGACGTTGACCACGGCGAACAGCAGGTCGCCGAGTTCGTCGGCCGTGGCGGTGTCGGCGGCGTCCGGGTCGTCCAGTGCTTCACGTAACTCGCTGGTCTCCTCGGTGATCTTCGGGAAGGCGCCCTCGACGTCGGGCCAGTCGAAGCCGACCTTCGACGCCTTGGCGCCGACCTTGGCTGCATAGGCGAGGGAGGGCATCGAACGCGGAATGCCCTCGAAGATAGAGGTGCGCTGCTTCTCTTCGCGCTTGATGTCGTCCCAGTTCGACAGCACCTCGGTGGTGTCGAGGTCGCTGCCGACGAGGTCGCCGAACACGTGTGGGTGCCGTCGCACCAGCTTGTCGTGGATACCGTTCGCGACATCGGCGATCGTGAACCGGCCCTGCTGCTCGGCGATCGTGGCGTGGAACTCGATCTGATAGAGCAGGTCGCCCAGCTCCTCGATCAGATCGGCATCTGCATCTGCATCTGCATCGGCATCGGCGCGTTCACCGGCGTCGAGTCCGTGAATGGCGTCGACGACTTCGTAGGTCTCCTCCAGCAGGTGGGGGATCAGTGACTGGTGCGTCTGCTCGATGTCCCACGGGCACTGCTCGCGCAGCGTGCGGGTGAGTTGGTGGAACTGCACGTAGGCGGCGCCGACCGGTGCCGCCAAGTGGGGTATCCAGATCGAGGTGAGATGGTCGGCGTCGATCGTGCGATCGAGTTCGGCCCAGGTGGTGTCGATGATGCGCTCGTCGGGCGTGCCGAGCGCGTGCAGGATCGTGACGGCTTCGTCGCCGGTCGCTTCGTCGACGGCCAGCTTGATGTCGGACAGGACCCAGTTGGCATGGGTGTGAGCGACGAGCAGCGGACCGCGTTCGCCGGCGGCGGCGGTGGCGAACTCGTGCCCGTCGACGAGTCGTACCCCGGCTTCGATCGGGTCGATGCCGAGACGCGCCCACGCCACGTCGAGGAACGACATCGCCGGTCGGATGTCGCAGACGACGTCGTCGCGTGCTCGCAGGTGGCGCACCGTGCGTTCGAGCACCAGCGGCGAGCCCGGCACGGCGTACAGGATCTCGCCGTGCTCGGCGGCCGCGGCGGCGAGGGTGTCGGCGATCTGGTGGTACACCTCGTCGAACGTGTCGACGGTGTCGTAGAGGTGGTCGAACGTGATCACGTCGGGCACGAGGTCGGCCGACGGGTGGATCGAGGTGCGCAGATAGCGATGGGTGGCCCGTTCGATCGCCTCGCGCGTCTCGACGGTGATGTGGTCGTGACCGCCGGGACCGAGGCCGACCACCACGATGCGCGGTCGCTCGGCCGGGTTCCGCTCGATCTCGGACATGGTCAGCCCAACGGCACGACTTGGCCGGTCGCGGCGTCGAACGTGCCGTAGCGGGGATCGACGAACACATCAACGGTGGCGAGGCGGGCCGTGGTGTCGATCGCTGTCGTCACGGTGTCGACGTCGGCGGGGGAGAGTTCGGAGAACGAGCGGAATGCGAGGATGACCCAGGCGAACTCGGCTCCGGTCGTATCGAGCAACGGTGACACGTCGAGCGGGTTGTCCGCCGACAAGGTACCGATGACCTGCACGAACTCGGCGTCGACGGCCTCGGCGACCTGGTCGCTCGTGATACAGCCGATGTCGCCACCCGCTTCGCCGAGGCTCGGGTCGAGGTTCTCAGCGGTCAGCAGTTCGTCGAAGTCGGCGCCGCCGCCGAGTTCGTCGGCGACGCGGACGGCGGTCGCCTCGTCCTCGACGACGATGCCGTCGACGCACACGGTGCCGCCCGATTCGAGGCCGGCGTCGTAGAGGGCAGCCGCGTCCTCGGCGCTGACGCCAGGCGTGTCGGCGTCGGCGAGCTGCTCACCGATCCAGGTGCTGATCTCGGCGCGTATCGCCTCGCCGGGCAGCGGCTGATCGCTGGGCGCGCCGAGTTCGGTGAGCTGTGCCTGGAAGTCGGCGTCGGTGAGCGTGGCGTCGCCGACTCGGGCGACGTTGCCGCTGTCGGAGAACGTGGTGCACCCGGTGGTGGTGAGGGCAGCGATCGCAACGCCGGACAGCACGAGCGAGAAACGTCGATTCACCCGCCGCACGCTACCGCTCCAGCCCACCTGCGCCCCAGCGTCACCCGGCACTGTCACCTGGCACTGGCACACGGTGCCGGGCCTACTGTGACACCAGCGACTCGGCGTCGGCGGGGACGAGGTCGCGCAGGAACCCGGCGAGGAACGTGCTCGCGTCGGTGTTGCGGGGGAGCGGCACCACGAGCTGGCCGAGATCCTCCTTGTACTTGGACCCCTTCGAGATCCGTCGGAGGCGCATCGTCTCGCTCAGTCTCAACTCCAACGGACCGAGCTTGGCGGTGCCGCCGGTCGACGACGAACCGGAGATCTGGATGTCGTTGATCCCCAGGCGATGGCATTCGGCACGCAGATACCCGACCTGCAGCAAGGCGTTCGCGGGTACCGGAAGGGGTCCGTAACGGTCCTCCCATTCGGTGCGGATGTCGTCGACTTCGGCCTGCGTGAGCACACCGGCGAGGCGGCGGTAGGCCTCGAGTCGCAGCTCTTCCTTCTCGACGTAGTCGGTCGGCAGGAACGCGTCGGTCGGCACGTCGAGCTTGATTTCGCTCGGCTTGTCGGGCTGCGGCTCGCCCTTCATCTCGCTGACCGCCTCGGTGACCATCTGGCAGTACAGGTCGTAGCCGACCGCCGCGATGTGGCCGCTCTGCGACTCGCCGAGCAGGTTGCCGGCGCCACGGATCTCGAGGTCGCGCATCGCGATCTTGAAGCCCGAACCGAGGTCGGTCGACTCGCCGATGGTGCGCAGCCGCTCGTAGGCCTGCTCGCTCAAGATCTTGTCGCGAGGGTAGAACAGGTACGCGTACGCCCGTGACCCCGACCGGCCCACGCGCCCGCGCAGCTGATGCATCTGGCCGAGGCCGAGCAGGTCGGAACGTTCGACCACCAGGGTGTTCACGGTGGGCATGTCGATACCCGACTCGATGATCGTGGTGCACACGAGCACGTCGTACTGGCCGTCCCAGAAATCCTGCACGACGGTTTCGAGGGTTCCCTCGTCCATCTGGCCGTGGGCGATCGCGATGCGCGCCTCGGGGACGAGTTGGCGCAGTCGGCTCGCGGCAGTGTCGATCGACTGCACCCGGTTGTGCACCCAGAACACCTGGCCCTCACGCAACAGTTCGCGACGGATCGCTTCGATCGCCACCCGTTCGTCGTACTCGCCGACGTAGGTGAGGATCGGCATGCGATCGGCCGGAGGGGTCTGCAGCAGCGACAGGTCGCGGATGCCGACGAGCGACATCTCGAGCGTGCGCGGGATGGGCGTGGCGGAGAGCGTGAGGACGTCGACGTTCGTCTTCATCTTCTTCATCGTCTCCTTGTGCTGCACCCCGAAGCGCTGCTCCTCGTCGACGATCAGGAGTCCGAGATCCTTGAACGTCACGTCCTTCGCGAGGAGGCGATGGGTGCCGATCACACAGTCGACCTCGCCGCTCTTGACGCCGTCGATCACCTTCTTCGCCTGGCCAGCGGTGAGGAAGCGCGACAACGTCTCGACGCGAATCGGGAAGCCCGCATAGCGGTCGGCGAACGTGTTGCCGTGTTGTGTTGCCAACAAGGTGGTGGGTGCGAGGACGGCGACCTGCTTGCCGTCCTGGATCGCCTTGAACGCGGCACGGATGGCCACCTCGGTCTTGCCGAAACCGACGTCGCCGCACAGCAGACGATCCATTGGATGGGCCAGCTCCATGTCGGCCTTGATGGCATCGATCGCGGTGCGTTGGTCGGGTGTCTCGACGTAGGGGAACGCGTCCTCCATCTCGGCCTGCCACGGCGTGTCCTGGGGGAACGAGTGGCCTTCGGCGTTGACCCGCTTCTGGTAGAGCACCACGAGTTCCTGCGCGATCTCGCGTACCGCCGAGCGGATCTTGCTCTTGGTCTTGGCGAAATCGGACCCGCCGAGTTTGTGCAGCTTGGGGGCCTCACCGCCGACGTACTGGCGCAGGGTGTCGATCTGGTCCGACGGCACGTACAGCTTGTCGCCACCCTTGTACGAGATCAACAGGTAGTCGCGCTCGACGCCACCGATCGCCCGCTTCACCATGCCCTCGTACTTGCCGACGCCGTGCTGATGGTGCACCACGTAGTTGCCGGTCTTGAGGTCTTCGAACGTGCTGGCACTCTCGCGCTTGGCCTTGCGGACGGTGCGGTGGGCACGGCGTCGGCCGGTGAGGTCGCTCTCGGCGACGATCGCGACTTTCGCGTTCGGCAGCGTGCAGCCGCGATGTAGCGGGGCGACCGTGACGCTGCCGCCGGGCTTGAGTGGCGTGCCTGGCGCGATCACCGGGAAATCGAGGCCGTTGTTCAACAGCAGGTCGCGCAGACGCTGCGCCGACCCGACGCCGTCGGCGGCGACCACCACACGGAACCCTCGGCCGATCAACTCGATCAGTCGGTCGGTGAGACCCGATCCGTCACCGGCGACCGGACCCCAACCGGATGCCTCCACCAGCGGCGTATCGGGCGACTCGGGTGTGGAGTCGATCGACCAGAACGATCCGGCGCCGTCGAGGAGGGTGTCGGGGTCGGCGTGCAGGCGCGGGAACGACTTGTCGGGATCGCGTGCCCAGGTCGACGCCAGGGTCCTGGCGAGATCGTCCTCCTCGGCGATGAGGTCGAGGGCGCGATCGCGCATCCGTCGGGGCTCGACGAGCACGACCTTGGCGGTGGCGGGCAGCACATCGGTGAGCAGCTGGTCGTGATCGACCAGCCACGGCAGCCAGCTCTCCATGCCGTCGAAGTGGACGCCCTCGGCGAGGCGCTCCCACTGCTCGCGGCCCCAGGGTTCGGTGGCGACGAGCCGCTCGGCCCGGGCTCGCACGTCGGCGGAGGGCATCAGCTCGCGCGCCGGGAAGATCATCACCTCGTCGAGGTCGTCGGTCGAGCGCTGGTCGTTCACACCGAAGCGGGTGAGGCGGTCGACTTCGTCACCCCACAGGTCGATGCGGATCGGCGCGTCAGCAGTCGACGGGAACACGTCGACGATGGCTCCGCGCCGCGCGAACTCGCCACGGTGCTCGACCAATTCCTCGCGTCGGTAGCCGAACTCGACCAAGCGGCGACCGAGTACCTCGGGGTCGACTTCGTTTCCGGGTCGCACGATGATCGGCTCGGTGGAAGTCGCGCCGGGGCCGAGTTTCTGCATCAGCGCTCGGACTCCGGCGACGATGATCGCCGGGCACCGCTCGGGGTCGCGGAGGCGCCAGAGGATGTCGAGGCGCTGGCCCATCGTCTCCACGCTGGGGCTCACCCGCTCGAACGGCAGGGTCTCCCAGCCGGGGAAGTGCACGACCTCGCCGGGCGGGAGGAACTGGGCCAGGTCGTCGGCGAGCTGGCCCGCCATCGTGCCGGTCGGGCAGCTGACCACCAGCGGTCGCCGCGACGACAGCGCCGACAGCGCCGCGATCGAGATCGGTCGTGCCACCTCCACCACCGCCAGCCGAGCCTCGGGGTCCCCGAGCGCCCGCGTCAGCCCCGGCTCGTCGCGCAACAACGCCGGCAATTCCCCCAGCGGAGCGATTCCGACGGCCCCCGTCACATCAGCAGTGCCCCTCACGCCAGCACCCTCCACGCCAGCCCCGATCCGAAAAATCCCGCGGGCGTTGCGCTGAGCGAGACGCTGGCGCGCCATTTCGGGTTCGGAGGGATCATCACTTGCCGTTGTACCGCTGCATGGAGGCGTCGACACCTCGGGCGATGATCGATTCGACCGCGTCTGCGGCGTTGACGATCTCGATGTCGAGCAATTCGCGCTCGCCTTTGGGCACCTTCGACAGTACGTGGCCCTTGCCGACGTCCTTGTGGTCGGGCTTTCCGACACCGATGCGCACGCGCAGGTAGTCCTGGGTCTTGAGGTGCTGGGTGATCGAGCGCAGGCCGTTGTGGCCGGCGAGACCGCCTCCGGCTTTGAGTTTCAGTTCCCCAGGGGGCAGGTCCAGTTCGTCCTGGATCACGATGATCTGCTCGGGTGTTTCGATACGGAACCGACGTACGAGCGCGCTCACGGCTTGGCCCGACTCGTTCATGAACGTGATCGGGAACGCCAGTGCGACCCGCACGTCGCCGTCCGGGCCCGGAAGGCGGATTTCCGCCACGAGGGCGTTGTCGCGCCCGCCCTTCAATGCCACTCCTCGACGCTCGGCGAGCAGCCGGACCGCTTCTTCTCCGACGTTGTGTCGCGTGCGGGCGTACTTCTCGCCCGGATTACCGAGTCCGACGACCAACCAGTCGGACGGCTCGCCCTTCCCGATACGTCCGAACAATCCCATCAGCGGTCCCCAACCCGAAAAATTTCGCGAGCGTTCCGCGCAGCGCAACGGTGGCGCGCCATTTCGGAGTTTCGAGGTCGGCAACCGGTCATCGGGCCGGTTCGGGGTTCGTCACTCGCCGTCGGAGTTGGCACCGGCGCTGTGGCCGGCCTCACCGGCGTCGCCGTCGGTGTCACCTTCGACAACGGCGGCATCTTCGTCGTCCTCGACGGTGGCACGCATGACGAGCACGGTGACGACCGGGGCTTCCGGGTCGCCCTCGGCAGTGACGCCGGCAGGAAGCGGAAGGTCGGCGATGCGGATGACGGTGTCCATGGTCATGTCGGTGATGTCGATGGTGATGCTGTCAGGGATGCTGCGCGGGGTGGTGCGTACCTCGAGCTCCTGCATGGTGAGGTCGACGAGGCCGTTGTTGGCCGACACCTCTTTGGCTTCGCCCTCCAGGTGGATCGGGACCGAGACCACGATCTCCTCGTTGAGGTTGACCTGGATGAAGTCGATGTGCTGCACCGAACGCTTCACCGGATGGCGCTGGACGTCCTTGATGAGCGTCGGGTACACGGCGCCGTCGACGCTGAGGTCGAGGATCGTGTTCATGCCAGCGGCGCCGGAGAGCGCCTGGCGCAGCTCGCGCCGATCGACCGACACGCTGAGCGGTTCCATCCCGCGGCCGTACACGATGGCAGGAATCTTGCCCTCGGCGCGCAGGCGGCGTGAATCGGAGCTTCCGGCGCGTCGGCCCACTTCGGCGGTGAGAATGGTCTCAGACATGGTGATCGGCTTCCATCGAATCTCGTGACGGCGCCCACACAACAGACGCCAGGTCGTTACAGCAGCGCCCCAATCTACCGCCCGCCGCCCCCATCCCCTCCCGCTGCCAGCGTGCCGAAAAATTGCGCCCTGGTCGCGCTGAGCGCAATGCTCACGCGCCATTTCGAACGTGGGGCAGTCGTAACGTGTAGATACGGCGGATCTGCCGGGCGGCCGAAACGAAGTCGGAGCGGATCGATTCGTCGAACCGGATGACCTGCCAACCCAGCTCGACGCAAGCGCGATCTCGTGCTTGGTCGCGACGGACGGCGAGGTTTCCGCTGTGGAACCAGCCGTCGCCAGGTTCCACCGCGAGCCTCACCTCGGGCCATGCGATGTCGAGGTGGATGACTTCGCCGTTGGCGAGCGTCAGCGGATGTTGGCATTCGGGCGACGGGAGGCCCGCCGTCTCGAGTGCCTTGATCAAGCGCCGTTCCAGATTGCTCTGCGTCGGCCGGTCGCGACCCAGTGAGCGCTCGAGCCAGGTCTCGAGGCGGATCACGCCGTCCTTGCCCCGGCACCGGTGCTGTTCGAGGTAGTCCGCTGCGCTGGTCGGATCGATGAGGCCCAGATTCCAGGCGTCCTCGGCGGCCCGTTCGAACCGGAACTGATTGAACCTGGCGGCAAGACTCCAGAGCATCCGCATCGGGGTGGCGATGAGGAGCCCGTCCGACAGGACCTGTCGGTCGGTCGTGCCGTCGTACCAGTGGGTGATGTGCAGATCAGCCCATGGGGGAAGCGTCCGGCGGAACGAGCGAGGTGCGGTGTAGTCGATCGGCGACTCGGGCATGGCGCGTAGCCCGAGGATCCGAGCGGCAGAGGTTCCTCCGACGAATCCTGCTGAGTCGGCCTGGAGCTGGAGCGTCATGCAGCGCTGACGGAACGTATCCGGGGACGATGCGACTCGGACCACGCTGGTCGCGACATCGATCAGGACGCCGCGGTTCCGTGCTCGGCTGATGGCCGAGCGACTTCGCCCCAGAGCCACGAGTTGGCCGACCGCGACCACTCCGTGTTGACGGGCGGCGAGGGAGAGGAGATCGTCGTCGAGCACGCCGGAGCAGTGGGTGGTCGGAGCTCAAATGGGGAAAAACCCCGAAATGGCGCGTCAGCGTTGCGCTCAGCGCAACGCTGACGGGATTTTTCGGGATGGTTGGTTGGGGGCGGGCGGGGCGGGGCGGCGAGATGTCGGGTGCCGCGGCGTGCTGGTCAGGCGAGGTTTTCGCCGTTGAAGATTTCGCTGACGCTGGTGTCGTCGAACACGGCGCCGAGGGCTTCGGCGATCAGGGAGGCGACCGACAGCACTTCGATCTTGTCGAGTTGCTTCTCCGATGGGAGCGGCAGCGTGTTGGTGAGGACCACGCGCTCGATCGGGGCGTTCTTCAAGCGGTCGATTGCCGGGCCCGAGAGCACGCCGTGCGTGGCCATTGCCCACACCTCGCTCGCCCCGCGCTGCACCAACAGCTCGGCAGCGGCGCAGATCGTGCCGGCGGTGTCGATCATGTCGTCGGTGATCACACACAGCCGCCCCTCGACGTCGCCCATCACCTCGGTGGCCTCGGAGACGTTGGTGGTACCTTTCGGCCGTCGCTTGTAGATGAAGGCGAGGTCGGCGCCGATGTCACCGAGATGCTGCGCCATCCGCTCGGCGACCTTGATGCGTCCCGCGTCCGGCGACACGATCACCGGCGCCTTGGCGTGCGTGCGCACGTACTGTTCGAGCACGGGCATCGCGGTGAGATGGTCGACCGGGCCTTCGAAGAATCCCTGGATCTGACCCGAGTGGAGGTCGATCGAGATCATCCGCTTGGCGCCTGCGGCCTTGAACATGTCGGCGATCAATCGCGCCGTGATCGGCTCACGACCCTCGGCCTTGCGGTCCTGGCGGGCGTAGCCGTAGAACGGGCACACGGCGGTGATCCGCTTGGCCGATGCCCGGTAGGCGGCGTCGATCATGATGAGGTGTTCCATGATCGAGTCGTTCACGGAGTGGTTGTCGACGCCGTAGTGACTCTGGAGGACGAACACGTCGGAACCGCGGATCGACTCGCCGAACCGGCAGCGGATCTCGCCGTTCGCGAACTCGACGAGGTTGTCGTGACCCAGCTCGATGTTGAGGTGCGATGCCACCTCCTGCGCCAACCCGGGATGGGTCCGTCCCGAATACAGGGCCAGTCGCTTGGTGGTGACCTTCTCCATGAGCTGTGACGTCCTCCCCGAACGTGTTGGCGGCTTCAGCCGACAGGGGCAGTGTAGAAGGCTCCGGTGACGGAGTTGGAAGCGACACTCGAACCGGCTGGAAGATGGGCGTACGGACCGACGACGGCGGCCGGTCCGACCTCGGCATCGTGGCCGACGGTGTGTTCGACCACCGCGTCGTTGCCGACCGCGCAGTCGACGAGGCGCGTGTCGGGACCGATCTCGCAGCCGTCGCCGATCACCGTGGAACCCTGGAGGATCGTGCCCGGATACAGCGTGACGTCTCGGCCGATCGTCACGGTGACGTCGATGAACGTCTGACGCGGATCGAGCATCGTCACGCCACTCAACAGGTGTGAGCGGTTGGTGCGCGCCCGCAGTTCGCGCTCGGCCATGGCCAGCTGCCAGCGGTCGTTGACGCCCTGGGTCTCGCCCGCTGGCGCCTGGACGACGCCGATGCGGTGGCCCATCGCGCCGAGCACCGAGATCACATCGGTGAGGTAGTACTCGCCTTGCGCGTTGTCGGTGGTGAGTTTGCGCAACGCTGGGCCGAGCAGGTCGCGCCGGAACGCGTAGATCGAGGTGCAGATCTCCTTCACGTCGAGTTCGTCGGGCGCAGCATCGCGGTGTTCGACGATGCGCGCTGCCTGACCGTCGGCCTTGCGGATGACGCGCCCGTAGCCGGTCGGATCGTCCATCACGCTGGTGAGCAACGTGGCTGCGTTGGCACACTCGACGTGGGTGTCGACCAGTGCGCGCAACGTCTCGGGTCGCAGCAGCGGAGTGTCGCCGGGCAACACGATGATGGTGGAGTCGTCGTCGTAGTCGTCGCCCCCGAAGGCGGTCATGCCGATCGAGGCGGCGTCGCCCGTGCCGTTCTGTTGGTGTTGTTCGACGAACGCGACGTTGGCCCATGCAGGCGCCATCAACTGCACCTTCTTGGTGACCTGCTCGGCGCCGTGGCCGACGACGACAGCGGTGCGGTCAGGGCTCACGAGTTCGAGTGCGTGGATGACGTGCAGCACCATCGCCCGCCCGCAGATCAGGTGCAGCGGCTTGGGGCGGCTGGAGCGCATGCGCGTGCCTTCGCCTGCAGCGAGGATGATGGCGGAAACGCTCATGGCTCCGGGGAGAGGATTCGAACCCCTACACGCGGCACCAAAAACCGCTGTCCTACCATTAGACGACCCCGGACTGACTGTGACTGTCGGCGAGCCACGGTATCTCGCCGGGCCGAGCGTGCCACACGGGCGATGGCAATCCCCGACGCCCGGTGGCGCGACCGATCGGAACCGGTAGCGTGGCGACCCTTATGGGTTCTCTGATCAAGAAGCGCCGCAAGCGCATGCGGAAGAAGAAGCACAAGAAAATGCTGCGCCGCACGCGTCACCAGCGTCGCAAGTAGTCACGCCTCAATCTCCATCGGCACGGTTCGTGCCACCACTATCCGAGCGCCCTCGTCGACCAGATCGTCGAGGGCGTTTGCGCGTTCGCCGTCGGTGAACCAGGTGGCTCCGCTGCCGGCGAGCACCGGTGCCACACCGATGCGGTCGCCGATCAGGTCGCGCCACCGCCGCAGTCCCGGCTCCGCCACCAGGGCTGCGGGTTCGAGATCGTTGGGGCCGTCGGTGGTCGGTCCGCCGAGCGCATCCCAGGCCCGGTACGCGGCGGGCGTGCTGACGCCGAGTGGCGGAATCACCAAGGTGACGATGCGGTCGACGTGGGGGAGCGGGTCGATGATCTCGCCGATTCCTCGAACACGGGCCCGGCCGCCGACGAGACAGAACGGGATGTCGGCACCGAGCTGTGATGCGCGTGTGAGCTCGGACGGTGTCGTGCCGACGCCGCACCAACGCAACACCGCGGCAGCATCGGTCGAGCCGCCGCCCAGTCCGCCGCCATGGGGGATCTGTTTGGCGATGTGCACCCCGGTGGACGATTCGACGCCGGCCAACCCCAAGGCACGCGCCACGAGGTTGGTATCGTCGAGGGGCATCCCGTCGCAGAACGGCCCGGATGCAGTGAGTCCCGATCCGCCGGGCGTCAGCGTGATCAGGTCGTGCAGGTCGAGGCTGACCATCTCGGCGTCGATCAGGTGGTAGCCGTCGTCGCGGACCCCGGTGATCCTCAAACCGAGCGTGAGTTTCGCGTGGGCGCGCACGGTGATCACGGTGAACCGCCGTCCGCCGGGGCTTCGAGGGGGGTTTCGAGGAGGGTTTCGAGGTGGGCGTCGGCGAGCCGGCACCACGCTTCGACGTCGAGTTCCTCGGGCCGGGAGGTGGGGCTGATGCCGGCGACGTCGTAGGTGTCGGGCGCAACGATGGCGGAGAGCGATCGGCGCAACATCTTGCGGCGTTGCCCGAAACCCGCTCGTACCAGCATGAACAGCGTGTCGGGGTCGGTGGCGGGCGGGTCGTGCCGGGTGATCGCCACGAGCGCCGATTCCACATTGGGTCGCGGTACGAACACCGATGCAGGCACGTGCCCGACGACCTTGGCGGTGCCCCAGTAGGCGGTCTTCACGCTGACGGCACCGTACGCGGACGTGCGCGGCGCCGCCGCGAATCGTTCGGCGGCTTCGCGTTGCACCATCACCAACATCCTCGAGATCGCGGGCACCTCGTCGAGGAGGTCGCAGATCAGCGGGGTCGCGACGTTGTACGGCAGGTTGGCGACCAGCACCCAGTGGTCGTGCCCAGCCAGGAGTTGCTCCCAGTCGAGGCGCATCGCGTCGGCTTCCAGCACGTGCACGTTGGGTCGGTCGATCACCACATCGCGCAGGATGGGCACCACGCCGCGGTCGACTTCGATCGCGGTGATGTCGGCGCCGGTGTCGGCGAGCGCGAGGGTCAACGACCCGAGCCCGGCCCCGATCTCCACGACGCGATCTCCGGCACCGACGTGCGCGAGTTCGGCGATGCGACGCACGGTGTTGGGATCGGCGACGAAGTTCTGACCGAGATCTCGACGAGGGGCGAGCGAAGCGGAGGCGAGGAGTTCGCGGATCGTGGGGCGCGAATGCGTCACCGACGGATCTCGACCGAGATCGGGGCGTCGGTGAGGTCGGCAATGGTGGCGAACGCCGAGGTGTTCATCACCAGTTCGCCGGGCACGGTGCCGGGCGCGAGCACCACAGTGCAGGTCACCGACCGGTTGTTGTCGAGATTGACCACGGTGATCTCGCTGCCGCTGGTTGGCCCGGACACGACGCAGCTGCCGTGTTGGACGCTGCCACGGAACGTTGCCTGAGCGGCGAGGCGATCGATCAGAGGCTTGGCCGGGACAGCGATGGCGGATTGGCCCGCCCCGGCCGCGCTGGCCGGGCCGTCCAGGAACACCGGCGGTTCATTACCGGAGGCGCCGCCGGAGTCGACGATGAAGTCGACGCCGGAGTCGACGATGGACGCAGTGGGCTCGACACCGACGTCGACGCCGGCATCGATGCCCGCCACCGCGAGGTTCGGCGCCGAGGAGTTCTCCGACTTGTTCGCCCACCACAGCGCGGGCAGTGCCAAGAGGGTCAGTGCGGTCGCTGCGATGAAGCGGTGCCGGTCGGTGTTGGTGAGGGCCATGTGTCTCGTCGTACCTCTCCGAGCATGGAGGTTGCCGTCCGCTCGGTAGGACGTAGAAGCGTATCGGCCGGTTTCGACAGCAACGAGTCGTTCGGTGACCGTCGACCACGCAGAGCGGTCAGGAGGTTTCGAATCCGACGCTCAGATCGCGATGGCAAACACGCGTCGAGCGTTCTTCGTGGTGCCGATGGCGACGTCGGCCACCGCCATGTCGCGCAGGTCCGCGATGTGCTGGCCGACGTGGGGCACCCAGGCCGGACGATTCGGCTTGCCGCGATGTGGCACCGGCGCGAGATACGGGCTGTCGGTTTCGACCAGCATCCGATCCAATGGGCACAGCGTTGCGGCGGCCTGCACTTCGGGTGCCCCCTTGAATGTCACGATGCCGGAGAACGACAACAGCGCTCCGATCTCGAGAGCCCGCCGGGCCTCGTCGGGGCCGCCGGTGAAGCAGTGGAAGATCGTGCGAGTGGGTGCCCCGGTTTCGGCGAGCACTGCGAAGGTGTCGTCCCACGCGTCGCGGGTGTGGATCACGAGTGGTAGATCCCGGTCGTTCGCGATGGCGATCTGCTCGGCGAACACCCGCTGTTGGATCTCGCGCGGTGAGTGGTCGTAGTAGTAGTCGAGACCGCACTCGCCGACCGCGACGATGCCGTCGACGTCGAACAGGTCGGCAATCGTGTCGACCCCGTTCACGGCGTCGTGAGGGTGCAAGCCAACGGTCGCGTACACGCCGGGGTGCTCGGCCGCTGCCGCGATCGCCGCGAGCGACGTCGCCCGGTCGCATCCCACCGACACGAGCGTGGTGACCCCGGCATCCGCCGCCTCAGCCACCGCAGCCGCAGTTCCTTCAGGAATCCGCTCGTCGTGCACATGACAATGCGAATCCACCCATTCCAAGTTGCTCGGCCTCACCACATGTCTCCGCGTGACACTTGCGGTCGGCCTCGCTCCGACTCGGTCGCTGGCGCTTCCCCTCTGGGTCGGCTAGGCCTCACGGCAGTTCTCCTCGTGACGATTGCGGTCGGCCTCGCTCCGGCTCGTCGCTGGCGCTTCCCTCGCCGGCTGTGTTCGCTCGCGGTTAGCGATCACGGCAGGCGGGGGAAGAGGGCGTCGCCCTTGGTGACGGGGGCGCCGGGGATGTACCCGCCCCAGCTCGCGGCGTCGGGGAGGCGTTGGTCGGACACCTGGCCTGGCAGGCCGATGCGCTCCCAGATGGCCTGGGCCGTGTCGGGGATCGCCGGATGCGAGAGGACGGCCACGATGCGCAGCGCTTCGAGCGCGTCGCCCATCACCGCATCGACACCGGGGCCCGGCTCGGCCTTCCACGGTTCGTTCACTTCGAGGTGGGCGTTGGTGGCGCGCACCAACTGCCATGTGGCCTCGAGCGCCTTGCTCGGCTGCACGACGTCCCACTGCGCTGCCGCATCGGCGTAGCTGGTCGCGGCGACCGCGGCGAGCGCGCTGTCGGGGTTCGGGGCCGTGCCGATGCCGTTGCACTTTTTCGCCACCACCGTCGCCACCCGGGACAGCAGGTTGCCCAGGTTGTTCGCCAGATCCGAGTTGTACCGCGACGTGAAGCCTTCGATCGAGAAGTCGCCGTCGTTGCCGTACGCGGTGTCGGCGAGCACGTAGTAGCGGAACCCGTCGAGGCCGACCTCGTCGACCAGGTCGAGCGGGTCGACCACGTTGCCCGAGGTCTTGCTCATCTTCTCGCCGCCCGACAGCAGCCAGCCCCCGATCGCCCAGCCCTTCGGGAGGTCGACGCCCGCCGACATCAGCATCGCCGGCCAGTAGACGCAGTGCTGGCGCACGATGTCCTTGCCGATGAGGTGATAGTCGACGGGCCACCAGTTGCGGTAGCTGTCGGTGCCGTCGCCGAAGCCGACCGCCGCGAGGTAGTTGGTGAGCGCGTCGAACCAGACGTACGTCACGTGCTTCGAATCCCACGGCAGCGGGATGCCCCATTCGAGCGAGGTGCGGCTGATCGAGAAGTCGCGCAGCCCGCTCTTGATCAACCCGATCGCCTCGTTGCCGCGATGTTCCGGCTTCAGGGCGTCCGGATGGGCGGCGTACCAGTCGAGCAGGCGATCCTCGAATCGCGACAGGCGGAAGAAGTAGTTCTCCTCCTCGAAGTACTCGACGGGTCGGAGGTGGATCGGGCAACAATCGGCTCGGGGGCCGTCCGGGCCGTCGATCGTGATGAGTTCGTCGTCGGTGTAGTACTCCTCGCACGCCACGCAATACTTACCGGCGAACGTGTCGAGTTCGATGTCGCCGGCGTCGTAGCAGCGCTGCAACAGTTCGACCACCGCTGCTTTGTGACGGGGTTCGGTGGTGCGGATGAAGTCGTCGTTGCTGATGTTGAGTCGGTCCCAGGCGGCCGCGAACTTCGGGGCGATGTCGTCGGTGAACTCCTGCGGTGACAAGCCGGCAGCTTCGGCGGCCTGTTGGATCTTGAGGCCGTGCTCGTCGGTGCCGGTGAGGTACTTGACGTCGTCGCCGAGCAGGCGATGCCACCGGGCTAGAGCGTCGCCGACGATGGTGGTGTACGCATGGCCGAGGTGCGGCTCGGCGTTCACGTAGTAGATCGGTGTCGTCAGGTAGAACCGGCTCACGCCGTGCACGCTAGGCCCTGGGCTGCGTCGGCCCACCCCGGATTCCGAGCGACAGATACCGGGCGACAGATACCGTGCGAGCGATGGCCGGAGTCTTCGTCGATGCAACGTCCGTGAATCGCCTCGTCACCGAAACCGCCGTCGACACGATCGAGGCAGGAGCCGAGGTGACCCGGTTCGCCGCCGAGGTCAAGCCCGGCTGGGACATCGGCGGCAACGCGAACGGTGGCTACCTGATGGCGATCGCCGGCCGGGCGATGGCCGAAGCGGTCGGTCGTCCGCCGGTCACGCTCACGGCGCACTACCTGCGGCCTGCACCGGCAGGGCCGTGCGACATCGAGGTCACCACGGTGCGCTCGGGGCGCCGGTTCGCCACCGCGACGGCCACGCTCACGATGGCATCGGGCCAGGTGCTGCAGTTGCTCGGAACGTTCGGCGACCAGACCCCGGGCGGCCCGTCGCTCACCAGGGAAGCCCCGGTCGACCTGCCCGCCTACGACGACTGCGAGGTGCCGCCACCGCCGACCGACGGTCCCGTCCCCGAGATGTTCCGACGCCTCGCCGTGCGCATCCGTCCTGGCGACGAGGGATTCCGCACCGGCAACCCGTCCGGCCGGGCAGAGATACGCGGATGGTTCGCGTTCGCCGACGGTGAGCCGATCGACGCGATCGGCCTGCTGCTCGTCGCCGACGCGTTCCCACCGCCGATCTTCAACACCGACCTCCCCGCTGCGTGGGTGCCGACGGTGGAGTTGACCGTGCACGTGCGTGGCATTCCCGAGCCGGGTCCGCTGCGTTGCTGGTTTCGCTCACGGTTCGTGCACGATGGCTTGCTCGACGAGGAAGGCGAGATCTGGGACTCGACCGGCAGGCTCGTCGCCCAGAGCCGACAACTCGCGCTGTATCCCCGCCCACCCGGCTGAGCTACCGCCACCGACTCGAGCCGCGCTTGCCGGCCACGGCGATGCCGGCGGCGAAGCTTGCGCTGGCGATGCCGATCGTGCCCACCGACGCTGCGGTACGCCGCACGACGGATTTGGTCTGCTGGCTGAAGATCACGATGGGCCAGCCGTTGCGGCGGGCGTGGCGTTCGAGTTTCGTGTCGGGGTTCACGGCCACGGGATGCCCGACGGCTTCGAGCATCGGCAGGTCGCTCGCCGAGTCGCTGTACGCGTAACACTGGCCGAGTTCGTAGCCGTTCCAGTTCGCGAGTTCGACCATGGCCTCGACCTTGCCGGCGCCGTAACAGAACGGCCCGTCGAGTTCGCCGGTATAGCGCCCGTCGACCACACGGCTCCGGGTGCCGATGCCCGACGTCATCCCGAACGAATGGGCGAGCGGCTCGACGATCTCCTGCGGCGCCGCCGACACGATGAACGTGTCACGTCCTGCGTGGCGGTGCCGATCGAGCAATCGGCGCGCCTCGGGACGCAGCTTCGCGAGCAGCCGGGGGAGCACCTCGACGTTCAACGCCTGCAGGTCGCTCTGGCGCATCCCGGCGACCGCCTTGAGGATGCGGGCCCTGACCTCATCGGTCGTGTCGTCGTCGGCGCCGAACAGCTGGAACGCGATCGCCCCTGCCGCGTCACGGGCGAATTCGACGATGGGGATCAGGCCGGCCTTGCGTGCCTGGAGTGCGAGTGTGAACGCCGACGAACCGGAGATCAAGGTGCGATCGAGGTCGAAGAACGCCGCGCTCGGGCCCGAACTCGCGACGTTGACGTACTCACTCATCGTCGTCGGTCTCGCCGTCATCACTGTCGCGGCTGAGCCCGAGCGCGAGCGCATACACCTCGCGCTTGGGACGCCCGACGTCCTTCGCGACGATGGCTGCGGCATCGCGGGTCGATGATCCAGCGGCGAGTTCACCGCGTAACGCGTCACGCACGTCGTCGTCGCTGATCGGACGATCGTCGACGGGTGCGCCGTCGAGCACCAAGACGTACTCGCCGCGCGGGCCACCGATGTCGATCGTGCCGAGGGGCCCGCGCACGACCTCCTCGTAGAGCTTGGTGAGTTCGCGCGCGACCACCACGACGCGGTCGTCTCCGCACACCTCGCGGAGATCATCGAGCGTGCGCAGCACCCGGTGTGGGGCTTCGTAGATCACCGTGGTGCGGCGTTCGGCGGCGATCTCGGCGAGGCGCGCGGTGCGGTCACTGCCTTTGCGAGGGATGAAGCCTTCGAAGACGAACCGATCGGTGGCGAGCCCACTGATCGTGAGCGCCATCACCGCCGCGCTCGGGCCGGGAACGGCACTGACGTCGTAGCCGGCGTCGATTGCTGCTCGCACGATGCGTTCGCCCGGATCGGAGATGCCGGGAGTGCCGGCGTCGCTGACGATCGCGACGTCGCGGCCGCTGCCGAGCACTGCGAGCGCGTCGTCGATCCGGGCGACCTCGGTGTGTTCGTTGCACACAGCGAGCCGGCCGGCGCGTATGCCGGCGTGTTGGAGGAGCAGACCGGTGCGGCGGGTGTCCTCGCAACAGACCAGCCCGACGTGGGCGAGCACGTCGACCGCGCGCGGCGACAGGTCGCCCAGGTTGCCGATCGGCGTGGCCACCAACCACAGCGTGCTCACGGCGCAGCGCCGTCGAGGTGGCCGTCGGAGTCGGCGGGGCGTAGTTCCACCTCATCGCCGACGCGCAGCCCCCACCGTCCGAACGCGCCGCCTTCGGCTTCGATGACCCAACTCGCGCGCCACACCGGCACGCCGAGACGGAAGCGGTTCATGTGCATGGTCTTCACCACGATGCCGTCGTCGTCGAGGTAGGCGACATCGATCGGGAACCGTATGCCGATCGTGTGGATCCATCGGCACTTCTCGATGACGAGAGCGCCGTCGAGATCATCACGACCGAGCAACCCGCGACGACGGGCTCGGCGGGTGTCGGCCACCTCCGCCGAGGCCAGCACGCGGGCGTCGCTCACCAACCAAGACATGCTCGCAGTGTGCCAGACGAGCGGCGTTCTCGCAGAGCGTGTCGGGTGGATCTGGCTGGGCTACGTTCGCCGGGTGAGCATGACGCAGACGATCGACGATGTCGTCGGCTGACGCGTTCGACCTGATCGGTGTCGATGCCGGCCCGGTCGCCGGTGATCCCATCTTGCGTTCGATCGATCTGGTGGTGCCCGCGGACGGAGTCACCGTGCTCGCCGGACCGTCGGGGGCAGGCAAGTCGACGCTGTTGCGGCTCCTGAATCGGCTCGACGACCCGGTCGCCGGCGAGGTGCGATGGCGGGGCCGGGCACTGACCGAGTGGGCTCCCACCGATCTGCGCCGGCAGGTGGCGATGGTGTTCCAACGCCCGCCGCTCTTTCCGGGCACCGTGCTCGACAACCTGCGAGTTGCGCTCGCCGACCTGGACGACTTGCGGGCGGCGCACGTGCTCGAACACGTCGGGTTGAGCGCCGAGCTCCTCGATCAGGGGGCCACCACGCTGTCGGGCGGCGAAGCGCAGCGGATGTGCGTGGCCCGCGCCCTGCTCACCGACCCCGCCGTGCTGTTGGCCGACGAACCAACTGCCGCGCTCGATCGTGCCGCCCGGACCACGGTGGAGGATCTCGGGCGCATGCTCGCCGACTCGGGCGTCGCGGTGATCTGGGTCAGTCACGACACCGACCAGTTGCGACGATTGGCCGACCATGTCATCGTGCTCGTCGGCGGCGCAGTGCGCGCTGTCGGTCATCTCGACGAACTCGACGCCAGCTCCGACCCCATCGTGCGTCAATCGGTCGGTGCGCCGTGACAACACCTACCGCGATGTTCGCCGTCGAGCAGGGTGACATCGGCGTCGTCGGGTTGGCCGCGTCGGGGATCCTGGTCGCTGTCGCAGTGGCGATCTCGCTGTGGCGCCAGCTCGGCCTCGAACGCAGTCTGCTGTGGGCGTCGCTGCGAGCGCTCGTGCAGCTGTTGGCCGTCGGCTGGGTGCTGCAGTTCGTGGTCGACCCCGATGACCCGCTGATCTTCTCGGTGCTCTGGATCGTGGCCATGGTGAGCTTCGCCGCGTACACCACGTCACGCCGCGCAGCCGACGTCCCCAAGGTGCTGCCGTTGTCGCTGATGGCCTATGCCGCGTCGGCGATCTTGGTGTTGGGCGTGCTGTTCGGCTTCGGGATCTACGACCTCGAGGGTCGCACGCTCGTGCCGCTCGCCGGCATGGTCATCGGCAACTCGCTCGCGGCAACAGTGCTGGTGTCACGCCAACTGCTGATCGCGGCAACCGAACAGCGCGAGGTGATCGAGGGGCGCCTGGCCCTCGGGCTGTCGGCCACCGAGGCGTTCCGACCGCACCTGCGTCAAGCGCTGCGCACGGCGCTCGTGCCGCAGATCGAGTCGACGAAGGCGGTTGGCATCGTGTTCCTGCCCGGCGCGATGGTGGGGTTGATCCTCGCCGGTGTCGATCCTGCCGACGCCGTCAGGGTGCAGGTGTCGGTGATGTATCTCGTGCTCGGCAGCGTGGCGACCACCACGGCGGTGATGAGCCTCGGGATTTCGCGCGAGCTGTTCACCCCGGCTCAACAGCTGCGGCGGCCCGCTCAGCGAACCGACGACTGATCCGGCTACACGTCGAAGCGGAACGTCGGAGCGCGCTCGATTCATGCCCTCTGAGCTGCGGCGCTGCAGACCTTGACTGCGGTGGGCCGATCCGCCGAATTGAGCTGATCGATAGTCGGATCATATGATCGAATACCGGATCACCGTGGAGTGCGCTTGCGACGTGAATCTCGTTACACCAGTTCTCGATGTGGCTCCGGCCGTTCGGGGCGCGCTGCTGCAGGCGCTTGCCCGGCTGGAACAGCCCGTCACGCGGCGACAGCTCGCTGGCGCTGCGGGTGTTTCGCCGGGCAACGCGAGCGCGGTGATCGAAGCCCTCATCCGGGCGGGCCTGGTCAACGAGACGGTGGCCGGCCGGTCGTCGATGGTGGTGCTCAACAGGAACCACCTGGCCGCTGGTCCGTTGCTCGCTCTGGCCGGCCTGCGTGGCGAACTGATCCGCCGTCTGCGCCAGCGGCTCTCGCAGTGGCCAGGCCTGGAGGTTGCGTGGCTGTTCGGCTCCGTGGCACGGGGAGATGCGGACGGCGAGTCGGACATCGATCTCCTCATCGTCGCCCACGACCTGCAGGCGCCCGATCCGCACGCCGACTTGGCGCAGCTCCAGGCCGACGTGCGCTCGTGGACCGGGAACGACCTGCAGATCGTCGAGCACACGCCCGAGTCCTGGCGCAAGCTCGTTCATTCGAAGAACCCACTGGTCGAGCAGCTTCGGCTCGACGGCATCGCGCTGGCTGGCGACGCGGCCTTGCGGCTGGAGCGACGCCGGTGAGTCGGGCGAAGGGCACCCGCAAGCCGTGCGATGTGCAACAGGCGCGACAGCGTCTCGTCGACGCTCGCCAGTTCCTCGAAGCAGCGAAGCTGCTCGACGCCCCCGACGCCCCCGACGTCGTGGCAACGTGCGCGATCCACGCCGCGACCGTGGCCTCGGACGCGATCACGTGTCACGCGCTCGGCGAGCGGTCGAACGACGGCAACCACGTAGCAGCCGTTGATCTCCTGCGCCAGGTCGACGCCAAGCTGGCGACCGCCCTCAAACGGGCGCTCGATCGCAAGACTCAGGCGGGCTACGAGAGTGTCGACATCGGCTCTGGCGATGCTGCGAGCTGCGTCAAGTGGGCCGACCAGTTGCTGGTGGCAGCGGAGGCGCGCCTCGAGGTGTGACGGCTCATCAACCTGCGTGGATCAGCGCACTGTCGAACGCGATCGGGCAGCCGCGAAACCCCTGCTGGACGCTGCTAGACGTTGAAGCGGAACTCCATCACGTCGCCGTCTCGGGCGACGTAGTCCTTGCCTTCGACGCGCATCTTGCCGGCTTCCTTCGCAGCGTTCCACGAGCCGAGCTCGAGTAGTTCGTCCCACTGGATGACCTCGGCCTTGATGAACCCGCGCTGGAAGTCGGTGTGGATGCGTCCGGCGCACATCGGTGCGGTCGAGCCCTCGTAGAACGTCCACGCCCGCGATTCCTTCTCACCGGTGGTGAGGTACGTGCGCAGTCCGAGCAGGTGATACGCCGAGCGCACCATCCGGAACAACGCACCTTCGCCGAGGCCGAACCCTTCCAGGATCTCGGCGCGCTCGACGGGGTCTTCGATCGCCGCCGCCTCGGCTTCCATCTGCACGCACATGCCGATCACCTCGACGTTGTCGCCGGCGTCGTTGAACTCGGCGGCAATCATCGCCTCCTTCTCGGGGATCGACTCGATGTCGTCCTCGCCGACGTTGACCACCACCAGCACCCGACGGTTGGTCAACAAGAAGTAGGGGGCGAGCGCGTCACGCACGTCGTCCTTCAGCCCGGCGCGGTACAGAGGGAGTCCCTCGGACAGAGCGTCGTAGGCGATCTGCAGGTTGGCGGCCTCTTCGGCCATGGCCTTGTCGAGCTTGGCTTGACGCTGCGTCTGGTGCAGGCGCTTCTCGACGGTTTCGAGGTCGGCGAGGGCGAGTTCGATCTCGACGACTCGCAGGTGCTCCAGCGGGTCGGACGGCCCCGTGATGTCGTCGTTCACGAACGCCCGCAGCACGAACACGATCGCGTCGACCTCGCGGATGTTGGCGAGGAACTTGTTGCCGAGCCCCTCGCCCTTGCTGGCACCCTCGACGAGCCCGCCGATGTCGACCACCTCGACCGCCGCGTGCACCGTCGACTTCGACTTCGACATCGCCGACAGCCGATCGAGTCGCTCGTCGGGCACCTTCGCCACCCCGATGTTCGGGTCTTTCGTGGCGAACGGGTACGGCGCGGCGAGCGCACCACCGCCGGTCAACGCGTTGTACAGCGAACTCTTGCCCGCGTTGGGGAGACCGACCAATCCGAAACGTTCCATGAGTCGCCCGAGGCTACCGACTGCTCCAAGTCGATGGTCACGCAGCGTCGGGGGCAGGAGCCTCGGACCACTGCGCAACCGCCCCGAGGATCCGGTCGGCCGTGGCCTTCGGTCGGGTGATGACCGCCCGGTAGGTGAATCGCAGCACGATCCATCCCCCGCCGATCAGTCGGGCGTCGCGCTCACGGTCGCGTTCGAAGTGTTCGCGCTCGCGTCCGTGGTATGCCCACCCGTCGCACTCGATCACCACCGGGGTGTCCGTGACCCGGAAGTCGACCTCGAAGCCCTCGATCACTGGGTGGAACTCCACCTCGGGCAGGGCGTGTTGCTGGGCCAGGCGGGCGAACGCCGTCTCCAGCACCGAATCGGCCGGCTTGTGATCGATCGACCAGTCGGCGATGGCGTCGCGAACCGCAACGACGCCGCCACGGCCGGGTCGTGCGTGTTCGGCCGCAGCGACCTCCAGCGTGTCGAGCGACACGAGGTTCGTGGCGATCGCGTGGCCGACGGCGTCGTGGAGCGCATCGGGGTCGACGGCGCCGAGGTCGAGCAGCGTGCGGATGATGTTGGTGCAGCGGATGCCGAATCGGCGTTGAGGAACGAGGCGCGCGAGGTCACGCGGTCGGTGGACGACCACGCCGTCGAGCGCCAGGTCGCGTCGTTGCGATGCCACCAGCACGTCGACCGGGTCGTCGTCGGGGCGGGGGATTCCCCACAGGCGTGCCGCCGACCGGTGCGATGCCAGTGCGCCGGCACCGACTGCGCTGACGGCAGCGATGATCCGCTGCTCGGCGGTGTCGGGCGTACCGTGGAGCCGGGCCACGTGGGGATGGAGCTGCTCGATCGTTCGCGCCTTGATGGAGCGGTACCAGGCGTCGCGCGACAGCCCAGACGTCTCGAGGGTGATGATGCCGTGGTGGGCCCTGGCCCAGTCGTCGAAGTCGGACAGTCTCATGAGGTGGCAGTGGGCGCCGAGCCCGCCGAAACGGAATCTCCCCGGCTCTGTGCGGGCGGCGCTGGTCAGGGGGCGATGGCGACGAGACCGCCGGCGGTGGCGGTGACGACGGTGCCGCCGGCGAGCACGGTGGAGCCGGTGAGACAGGGGCCGAGCGAGTCGCCGTAGCGGGGCGGATCGACCGACCAGCGACGCAGTCGACCGTCGAGGTATCCGCACACGGCGATGGTGCCGTCGGGTAACTCGACGAGCGCCGACGGGGCCCGAGGATCTGCACCGGAGACGCCGAGGTCGTCGCGCTCGACGCTCGGCGCGCGGAGATCGACGGCGCCGATCCGTTCGGTGTCGTCGCCGACCGCGTTGTCGGCCACCCACAGCTGGTCGCCGACGACCGCGAAGGCGAATGGGTTGGTGTAGCCGTCGCTGAGAACGATCGGGGTCTGATCGGGTGGACCGGTCGGATCGAGCAGCAGCATCGCTCCGCTGCCGTGCCCTTTCGCCCAGTCGGTGAGCTGGCCGATGCCCAGCACCAACTTGCCGTCGGCCGTCGCCGCGAGGTGCCCACCGACGGCGCCGCCAGCGGTGCCGCCGGCGTCCCACACGATCCGATCGACCGTGGCCGGCGCGCCGCCGTTGCCGCGGTTGCCGCCGTTGCCGCCGTTGCCGATGTCGCCGAGTGCGCCGACGACCAGATGGTCGGTGTCGGGTTCGGTCCATGCCGCGTAGCGAACACCGTCGATCACGGTGTGTCCGAGGAGTCCTCGCTGTTCGCCGTCGGTGGCGACCTCGATCGACGCGAGGGTGACGACATCGTCGAGCGACAACTCGTCGTCGGCCACGTCGACGCTCCGGATGGTGCCGGCGCGTCGATCGATCCATTCCACGACACTCGATTCCCCATCGGCGGGGCGCAGGGCGATCACGTCACCCGGCTGTGCGTCGGTCAACTCGATGACGCTCCGCACCGCGCTGTCGCTCGTGGCGCTGGCATCGTTCGGACTCGAAGCGCCGCCGTCGGCGCTCGAAGCGCACCCCGCCGTGACGAGCGCGGCGGCGAGCCCCCCGGCGAGTGCCCACCGTCGACGTGTCATCGCCACGACGGTACCTGCACCTCGGACGGGTACGATCGCCCAGATGACGCCCGAGCAGGCGCTGCTGCGTGTGATCCACTGCCTCGACCGGGGGCGCGAGTCTGGCTTTAAGGCCAAGGCGTTCACCCGTGCGCTCGAAGTGGTCCGCTCGACCCCGGCCGACCAACTCGCCGAGCGCGCCAGCGGAGGCACGCTCACCGACCTCGACGGCATCGGGTCGTCGACGGCCGCGGTGATCGCCGACGCACTCGCCGGATGCGAGCCCGCGTATCTCGCCAAGATCGAGGCCGAGTCCCAGGTGCCGATCACGCCGGAGGGTCAGGTGTACCGCGACGCACTCAAGGGCGACTGCCACCTCCATTCCACCTGGAGTGACGGCGGAGCGCCGATCGAGGCGATGGCAGCAACGGCGATCGCCATCGGCCACGAATACATGGTGCAAACCGACCATTCGGCCCGCCTCACGATCGCCCACGGTCTGAACGAGGAGCGCCTCGCCGAACAACTCGACCAGATCGCTGCCGTCAATGCTGACATCGCGGCGGCCGGGCACGACTTCCGGATCCTGTCGGGCATGGAGGTCGACATCCTCGAAGACGGCTCGCTCGACCTGTCCGACGACATGTTGGAGCGCCTCGACGTCGTGGTTGCCAGCGTGCATTCGAAGCTGCGCATGGAGCGCCAGCAGATGACCGAGCGGATGCTGCTGGCGGTCGCGTCGCCGCACGTCGACATCCTCGGGCACTGCACCGGCCGGATGATCGGCAAGCGTCCCCCGTCGGAGTTCGACGCCGACTACGTGTTCGCCGCCTGCGCGCAGTTCAACACGGCGGTCGAGATCAACTGTCGGCCCGAGCGGCTCGATCCGCCGCGTGAGTTGCTGGATGTGGCGATCGAGTATGGCTGCTGGTTCTCGATCGACTCCGATGCGCACGCGACGGGCCAGCTCGAATGGCAGGCGCTGGGCTGTGACCGCGCCGCCGAGCGAGGCGTGCCGATCGAGCGCATCATCAACACGTTGTCGGCCGACGATCTCCTCGCCTGGTCCGCCACGACCCTCTGACAACCCGAAATGGCGCGCCTCCGTCCCGCTCAGCGCAACGCTCGCGTGATTTTTCGGGTTCGGTTCGGGTTTGGGTCAGGACATCAGGGCGCCGTAGGCGGCCATCAGGAGGCTGGCGCCGCGGAGGTCGCCGGCGGTGCCTTCGCCCATCTTGTTCATCACGTAGCTGAAGCTCATGCCGGCGTCGACGTCGATGATCGCCAGCGATCCGCCCCAGCCACCCCAGAAGCAGGTGCGCGGGTTCGGCACGGGCAGCATCGGGCTCGGCAGTCCGAAGCCCATGCCCATCTTCAACTCGACGGGCAAGATGAGGTCGGCCCCCTCGTACTGGGCGTCGAAGATCCGGGCGACCCCTTCGTCGGACAGCAACGTGACGCCACGCGCCGTGCCGCCGCATGCGGTGGGGGTGTGGCACAGCGCCACCGAACGGGCATTGCCGTGGCCGCCGGCGGCGGGGATCTCGGCGCGTCGCCAGTCCTTGCGCCACGAGAACTCGGCGCCGAGGGCCGGGTTGGCGAGCGTGCGCATCGCGATCGAATCCGGGGCGATGTCGTCGCCGCCGATCCCGCTCGACGGCGGGATCACCCGGGCGATTCGAGGGTCGCACGACTCGGGGGTGCCGATGTGGAAATCGGCGCCGAGCGGGTCGGCGACCTCGTCGGCGAAGAACGTGCCGAGACTGCGGCCGGTGACCCGCTCGACGATCTCGCCGAGCAGGTACCCCTGGCTGATGGCGTGGTAGCCGGACTGCGAACCGGGTTCCCACCACGGCGCCTGGTGGGCGTGGATGCCAACGAGCTTGTCGTGGTCGAGCAGGTCCATCTGGTCGAGCGGCTCATCCCACCCGGACAGTCCAGCGGTGTGGCTGAGCACGTGGCGGGTGGCCACCGCTTCCTTGCCTCCGGCGGCGAATTCGGGCCAGTAGGTGGCGATGGGTTCGTAGAGGTCGAGCTCGCCCCGGTCGGCGAGGATAAGACAGCACAGCGCTGCCATGGTCTTGGTGGTCGACCACACGTTGATGATGGTGTCCTCCTGCCAGTCACTCTCGACGCCTGGCACTCCAGCGTCGTCGTCGTCGGGCCCGTCGAACGTGGCCGTACCACCCCACAGGTCGGCCACGAACTCGCCGCCGACGGTGATCGCCACCGACGCCCCGACGTCCCCCTGGGTCTCGAAGTTGTTCTCGAACGCAGCGCGCACTGCTTCGAATCCGGGTGCGACGATGCCGTGGATGTCTGCCATCGCCGCAAGGTACGCGGTCACTGCCGCCACGCCCGACCCGGGCGCACCGCCCGCGTTCGGGTCGCGTCGGTTGGGGGCGACCTCGTGGCGCCGTAGCATCGTGTCTTATGTCGAAGAAGACCAAGAGGAAGAAAGCCAAGATGCGCCGTTCGAAGGCGAATCACGGCAAGCGACCCAACATGGGTCGCTGACCTAGCCCAGACGCTCGGGATTCCCGAGCCGATCAACTCGCTGAGGCGCCCGATGGGACGCTCCGTTCGGAGCGCTCGATCGGGCGCTTTGTCGCGTTCGGGGAAGCGCCCGATCGTGAGGGTCGGGGTGAGGCCGTGCGTTCGGCGAGACCGCGCCAGGCGGGCCAGACTGCATCGATGAGCAACGCCGGTGCCGTGGATCCGAAGGTCGAATGGTTGAGCGTGGTCGGTGAGGCCGACACCTGGCGTTCGCTCGGGCTCACCGTGACCGACCAGGGTCTGATTCCGCTGGTCGGCACCTCGATCCGTGTCGTGGCCCCTGTGTCCGTGGGATCGGCGGACGTGGGATCGGCGGACGTGGGATCGGCGGACGTGGGATCGGCGGACGTGGGATCGGCGGATTCGGCGAACGG
>Ga0209491_10002752_pt1 | contig 30529 bp, 30 predicted proteins | sample BON02_FD_187213 | JGI IMG/M metagenome (GOLD analysis project Ga0209491, IMG submission 187213) | Freshwater microbial communities from Lake Bonney liftoff mats and glacier meltwater in Antarctica - BON-02 (SPAdes) (version 2) | ecosystem: Environmental > Aquatic > Freshwater > Ice > Glacier...
TGCCGTGTTGCTGCGACTCAAGTCCAGAGATAACCGCTTCATCGATTTCGGCACATGGAACCCCGATACATACGTATTCCCAGGGTGCGTGACATCGCATAGAGAGATCGAGAGCGAGCTGCGTGCCAGATACCAGCAGTGGAAACCGCACACGAGCAACATTTCATTCGAAAACATCCGTTGCACCCTCCGCGGCGAGTTTTCCGTATCTAGGGACGTGATACAGGGCTTCCTGCACCGGCACACGCGCCGCGGTATCGAGAGATTGAAACAAGAAACAGAAGCGGGGGACACGCCTTTAATCACATTTGTGTTGGAGAGATTGTGGGGTACTCTATTTTCCAGCGACTCGATTGACTTTACCCTGAACAAATAAACCCCACTTTGTCAGTTTCGCCTACAATCACATTTGTGTTGGAGAGGTTGAGAAGTTTTCTGTTTGCAAGCAACTCAATAGGGTTTAAGCCTGAACAAATCACACACACCCCCTCCAGATGCTCCTTTGTAAAAATGCACAAACTCCCGTCTACATCCCTTCTCAACACATGTATCCGCTGGCGTGGACTGCCGAAAACGAAAGTGTCTTCCACGAAGGCCGCGGGCACGCTCGGTCTGTGCCGAGCCACGGCTTCTCTCGCAGCGCGACTGCACAGGAGCCGTGGGCGTGCCAAATCCCATTCCCTCTGATTCTACAGTCGCTGTCCCAGGGGTTGTGAAGTTGGATCCATGCTGTGGCGTTGTTGCCAATAACACCAGCAAATGCACGTGTAGCTTGACGCTCAGCGTTTGGGAATGTTTTCCAATCGGCAAACGCGTCAAGTGGTAATGCGCTTGAACGCAGCACCATAAAATCAGTGTGAACGACGAGAGAAGCAGGATTCGGGAGACAATTCGCAAGTACCGCGGACACACGCACATCCAACGGAAACATGAGCACACGCAAGTAACTGTCGTTGTAAATTAAGACATCAGGGTTAAGACGAATAACCCAATCGTAGCCCTTCCACCACCCATTGGCGAGCATTTCATGCATGCCCCGCATCGCACCCTGTTGGTACCCTGGGTTCAGTTCGTCATAACGCAGTGTAGCATTTACAGGCAGCTTTTGTAATACTGCCTGCCATTGCTGCAAAAAGGCGGGTGTGACGATGCCTCCTAAATACACCAGCACATCAGCGGTGGACAGGAGGGTCGACTGTTGTATCAGCTGCGGCCAGCATTCCTGCATGAACTGCAAGTGCTGCGGGGATGGATACGTGGTGAAGTACAGGAGAACACGCTCACTGGGTGTGTCTGTGAGAGCAGGCACGTACATTGTGCGAGGACGCAAATCGTAATGGTTCTCTGTTGTATTTTTGTATTTTCGGGAAGCATACGGAGTGCGAGGATGCAAGTTGTGATGATTCATTGTTGTATTTTCGTCTGCACGCGCGAAGATGCCCCAGAGCATCAGTCCGGTGGTCACGAGAAGAAGTGTAAATGCAATTCTGAGTTTTCTCTTCATAAAAGACATGTGGCATCACTGGCAAATCGCGTATTGATTTCTTCATATACTACAGTTTTACTCTCAATAACAATTACACCCTCCGCGGGAATCAGTATGCACGCTATTTCAGATATCAAATTCCTAGCAAGTCGTGCATGAGAGATCATCATACATGGTGGTGAAGAAAAATACGCGAGGCTATGCAAAGTTGATGCCTCGTAGAGGTGATGTTGGGTGCACAATTCTGACAAATCAGGATTGGATTTCCTGAATTCTAAATTTTGGTTAATACTGTGGACTTTTGGAGGCGGTGTCGTGTGCACAATTTGGACAAATCAGGGTTTGATTTCCTGAATGTTGGCACGTACGTAAAAGATGAGCACGTGATTCCTACAAAGATGCAAAGATTTGTATATGACATGGTGGTTTGCACCTTGGGACGAGCTCGATTGTGTATGCAATGACCCACACGTCCATGTACATAAAGTCGGTAATATTTGCATTGGGATGTCTTACAATCACAACCTGTATGATGTTTGTCAATATACACGCCAATGTGCGTCGACCGCAAAAAACACAAGTTGCTGTGGAAAGGCATGACGTCAAACAGGTTAAATCGATGGCGCGTGATCTGTTCTCAGGCAATATTATTGGACAGTGCAAAGAACATGGAAAAAGTGCACTGGTATCGATCTGTGGAAACTGTAGGGGACCACGGAATGAATTGATGTGGGAAGAAGACTATGCCGCCGAATTGTTTGGCAAATTCCGGTGTGATGCAACTTGCACGAATCGCTCAGACGTATATTGGTATAAAGAAGGAGAATTTCAGAAAAACGTGCCGGACATTTTATTCCACACCTCGGATGAGTATTGTAATGACCCTGCAATATTTGCTGTCTATGCAACTTTCAAGCATGTGTTCCGACAGTATGCATGCCACAAACAATATTTCCAGCTGTACAAAAAAGCCCACAATGTGCGGGTTATTCCACTCGGTTACATGTTTGGAATGATACACACGATTTCTGTCGCACACTCACAAAAGATTTTGGTGCACGCCAACGACACGCGAGAAAACATCTGGTCCTTCGCCGGGAACATAAAGTCGGACCGTGCCAGCGCGATTGAGATATTTCACGATATGAAGCCAAATTTCCATGGTCTCTTGGACAAAAGCATCATTGCGAGTATGTATAGGAATTCGGATTTTGTTGTGAGTCCCCGGGGAAATGCAAATCTTGATTGTTTTCGGCACTATGAAGCCAGTATGAATGGTGCCATACCCGTGATTGTGGGAAATACGGCAGAAATACTCGATACGTTTGCACATTTTATCTCGATGCCTCCATGGCTCTTCGCGGACTCGTGGGCTCAAGCAAAACTAAGTGTACGTGCATTGATAGCTGACAGGGACAACCTGGTCAAACAGCGGAAACTTGTTCTTGAATGGTGGCAGGCCGAAATGCGTAATTTCACGTTATTGTGTAATACATGATATATATATATATATATACATATACATATATATGGATTCCCTTGAAATTTCATCATGACATATCAGGCGAACCAAGCAAGTTTATATGAGGTGTAAATCAACAATGTGTAATTTGGCTTTATTATGTAATATATGGTGTAGATGTCACGGGAAAAGCGGCTTTGGGTCTGCGTGCGCGCATTTATTCCTTGAAAAAATAAAACTTGTTTGCCGAATCCGACGTGTCATGTTTTTGACGAGCTTTGTTTCCGCAAGACAAGTATATAAAAAACACGACAAGCATACTGTCGGGGGTATTTGTTTGTGTGTAAGAGGATATAGTGTAGAAAATGATCAAGTATACGGTTTTAATAGTGTTGTCGTGCCTGCTTCTCATAGTGTTGGGTCGTTTGGCTGGCTTCGAGAGCGTGTTTCTGCGTGCACCTGATGTCAATTTGTCCTTGGCCTTGAATTTCACACTACAACATGGTACGAAGATTAAAGCCCTATTTCGTCCCACCAACTACTCCAAACCCCTCTCAAATATAGGGACTCGCGTATCGAATGTATCTGTGCATGTGGTGGTCGACGAAGACACATGGCTGCCAATTATGTTCCACGCCGGCACGAATAATTGTGAGCGCAGTCGGTGCATTCTTTCCAAACAATCGCATCCGACACCTGGAAGCTACGACATATTTTTATCAACACTGCCACCTGGACGCACATTTCCTGTGAGGTCGAGCAGCACCGTGAAAAACGTAGTAATGACGATGGAAAGTAGCGTGAATTATCCTGGAATCGTGGACCCTCAAACGTATACACGCCTTGGAATCGATTTGGTGATAAGTTTCCGACCGCCAGTTACCACAAAGCCCTTTCTTGCACTTTCCTATGTCAATTCTACCATCGATGACTTGCTCCATCGTAATGGCAGTGGAAATGTGCTGGTGCCACATGCCATGCGCCTCCCTTCGATGCTCGTCATGGTGAGCAATTGCGACGAGAGATTTGTTAAACGCATGACGATCATCAACGGCATGTCAGAATTTTTCGATACACTGAAATATGGCGGCTGTTTCCCGCACGTGAAGACCGTGACGCCAGCCAAAATTGTCGAGTGTCTCTCTTTACCGAATGGAGTGCATGGAAAAGTGTGTGCTCTACGCCACGTGATGTTTGTATTCGCCCTGGAAAATAGTTATGAGAACGCATATGTGACTGAAAAATTGTGGGTAGCATTAGAAACGGGGACCATTCCGGTGTATTCTGTAGGACAATTTCCCGAAAACCGTCAGCTGTTACCACATCCTGACGCCGCGCTTGTTCTTGAAGACTTTGCAAGCCTGCATCACTTGACAAACTACATGCACAAGATTGCAAAAGACCCTGCTCTTTGGTACAAACATGCCATCGCGTGGCGAAGCTTGCCAATTGGTAGTATTTCAAAAAAATTCCTATCGGCTGTTGACAATTCGTTCCTCACACTGCCATGCCGCCTATGCGAATGGTGGGTATCGCAGCACAGTTCTATGAGAAGAACAAAGTAAGCTGGCTTCGATGAAATTTTCGGTAAACACACCGACGGCTTACAATGCGTCAAAGAGTAGTTTCTGGAAACGATCGTACAGATGGAACTGGCAGGAAGGAACCGTTGCCTGCTCTCACTTCTACGATACGGACTTTCAATAAGCATGCCGTCATAAACCGATATTCGTTCTCATGAGTAGGAGCGTGTTGCGTTACGATTACAATCGGTTCCAATTCACCATGACTATTCAGCGCCTCCGCCTTGAAATTACTTCCATCATCGTCATTTTGGAGCACCTGCACTGCGCAGACGGCGTGGTTTTCTGTTTTGGTGGCAACTACAGTAGGTATTGCCAAGCCATTCTGAAGCTGCGCCACCATGCCATCGAAGCCAATGTTTGTGGAAGACACGTTAAACCGGAGACGCCTGTCGTTCCATATGTTTGAAAACCACACGTTCGCGTCCTTACAAATATTGCTCCGCACCGACCGTACAAGATCACGTAGTGACGCGCCTTGCCAAGATCCACACATCGCCTGCATGACGTGCAAAAGCTGATCGCGCCCAACCGCATATGCCTGTCCATACAGTCGATGCAGGTTTGCTGCGATGCCAAACGCCACAGCATGTGTGGCGCAGTTTGGATGTAAGCCCTGAGAAGACGGGATCGCCAAAGGCATGTCATAGACTGTATTTATGCGTGCTCTCTGTACCCCAGAATCATTCACCATCTCAATATATTTGTTAATGATGCCAGGAATCAAATATTCGTATTTCTCAAACCAAACTTGTCCGAAAATTGGAACCAGTTCCGATTCACAAGTTTCTCGACATACACAACCACTCTTTTCTATCGCAAACTGCGTGATTCCCTGCAGACACAACGTAAAGTGGTTTATTTTGTCGTTGTGCTCTTTCATGTAGCAATCCATAACACCCTTTATGCGATAAAAATTAGCCTCAGCCCATTCGAGACCGAACCGGCCAGCTAGCTGGTCGCGAAACTGTGACTTGGTCAATCGAATCTTCTTGGAATCCAGTGCCTCCTGTACGATTATTCGAATATTGCGCTCAAAATCGAGCACTTTTTTTTGTTCTTCGTCGTCTACAGTGTCCATAGAATCCATTGTGTCCATTTGGAGTTTGGAAATGTTCATCTCAGTATCGCATCTTTTATACACACACCATTGTTTCTTCGCGATGTCCCAAATGAATAGCGCCCATGGTGCTGCAAAACATCCTGAACACACCGCATCGTAACACGGTCGGCTTATTGTGATTGGAGTCACGAGCGTCGTCTTTGACTTCCTTTATTTCAGTTTGCGTTGTATGTAAGACATAACTGGACGCGGGGCAATTATTGACATATATATGTACACACACACACACACAACCAACTCAGATCATTTATATATATATATATATATCTACATTGCGACTAGTCATAAATCGAAAATGCGCCTGATGGATGTGCTGCAAGAGGGAGCAGGACAAGACGTGACCGACAGCCTTATGCGACACTTGCACGACAGAGAATACGAAAATATGTTGCACTTGGTGTGCATGCGTATGCACCACCTGGCACACCGCTCAAACGTAAATGTGACCCTCAATATGGCCGAAATGACAGATCTAAGCACCCAGAAAGCGTACTTGGCAAAAATCGACAAGGACATACGATTACTAAAAAACGTACAAAGCTACCATGTGTCCATGCGAGCAATTACATCCGCATCAGCAGCCGTCCGTTGTCTGGATGAATTTTTGCGTCAGAAAACTGAGCGACCCAGGATTCTCTCTGGGCTTCATATACAATTGGTGGTGCCATTACCATCCGACGTCGAGCACGTACTGAACGATTTTCGGGTGCTCGGATCCCAACAAGCAAATCCTGCTCTATGGACAGGACTTGAACTCTCATTTAGTAACACTGACTTCATAGACTGTTTTGCCCCAGATTTTGTGACATTTTTCACTGCGTTAGAATGTCTTTCCATACGAGACAGACACGTTGTCCACTTCTCACCCGGGTACCAAGACCTCAGAAATCTCAAAAAGTTATCGATCGGACGGGGATCACATGACGAAGACTTTGATTTGGCGCCACGTGAACTGCCTGCGTTTCTGAATGTCCTGCCTTCACTTGAATATCTCGATATTTCCGGGTTTTTTGAGGAAAATAGCGACGACACAAAAAATGTTGATCTACAGCATCTCATTGGCTTAACACATCTTGACATGTCTTCCAATTATCTCATGAGGGTAAACGTCCACCCTTCTCACATCTGTGTGTTTGATGATTTTCAACAATCTATCTGACTTGTTTACCACTCCGTATGCACGCACAAGACCCTTTGTCCCACCCTGTTTCCACCTGATAACTCACCAATCTCTATGTTAAACTGTCGACACAGGTCCCAGGGTGTTTGTCGCAGCTGACAAACCTAAAGTTTCTGGACCTGTCGCGCAATTCTTTCGACATTCAAGATATCGACTGGAGGGGTATGTCAGAATTGCGTTGTGTGTACATAGAAGATGTGCGCAATCGTGAAGCGATGCTGTTAGACGACAGTATCTGTTATTTGAACAAGCTGACCCAGCTGAGTTTTGAGGGCACAAATTTGTGCAACTTGCCAGACGAAATCGGCCATCTCGTCAGCCTCAAAATCCTACTATTAGACGGCTGCTGCCAGCTTGACGAGTTACCAGAGTCCTTCACGCGCCTGACAAATCTGGTTGAACTGAGTGCAAGAGCTTGCTCCTTCACGAGTCTACCAGCAAATTTTGGCAACTTACATGCCCTTCAAGTGTTAGAGTTGGAAAATAGTATCGATGAAATCGTCATACCACCGAGCTTCTTGTATCTGACCTGTCTTCAACAGCTGAGTACGCATTATGACCTGGTCACGCCGCCCGGATACGACGTCTTCATAACTACACTGCAGGAAAACGGTTGCAAGTTCACACAAAATGCGTAAATTGGAAAAACGAAATCGTTTCAATGTTTATGATTCAAAAATCGTAGATCAAGGCAACAATCGACAATTTATTATTGTTTTAAGGAGTGGTATTTTATTAAATGCTTCATGCGCCTGTGCACACTATAACGTGAAAACAAAGAAATCATGTCCGTGATCTTATGCGAAGGCAACCACACCTTGCAGCAGACGCACAATATGCTCGAGAAGTGGACAGAAAGTCCGTAAGCCGTGTGTATGTGTGTGTAAAGTCGCAAAAAGTGTATTGTGTGTGGGTTTTCGCACAGCCAATAACAAAATGCGTAAGAAAGACCACTTCAGTTTAAGACACACACGTAAGAGCCGCGATTCTGCCTGCGCGTCCGTAATCCAAAGCGTCACAGCAAGTGTGCTCACGTTGACGGCGAGAGAGACGCACAGACAGGCACAAAATTCAATCTTGCCTCGGTTCATGTAATGGATGGGTCTTCGTATGTTCGAAAAGAGTTCCAAGTCGCCAAACTTTACACACTTGACGTTATTGCGGTGTGTGTAGATTTCGTATCCAGTAAATCCCACTATGAGACACCCAGTCGCAGTGACGGCGAGACCTACTGGGCGATATTGAATGTATGGATTATGCACACAATGCAGAGCGTGAAACGTCCCCGTGACAAGATGGATGTGCAAAACTTGGAAACAGCTCGCACTTACAACGTAAATGTATGCGTCATGCTGGTTTTTGGCGCTGGTGTTGTCGAAACGACCCCGGGCGATGCAAATGGAAGTTGGGTAGAACAGCTGAGTCGGTTGTGGAACGATACCAGTGACGCTATTTGGCGACATGTCCTGCTGAATTCGTATAGTAGAGACATAACCGGAGTCACGATCGATTCGTCGAAGGCTGCTGTTATTGCTGTCGACGACGATAATTTCGCTTTCTTGATTGCAGAGGCACAGACCCCAAGGACAATGAAAACGAGCATGTGTGCCAATTCCATCACGAAACCCAGCAATGCCTGGGATGTCGAGTCTGTTGAGTGTAGAGGGTGTTGCGCCAAATATTGTTCGCACTTGTCCATTTGTAGTTACTTGGCGTACGCAATTGTTCAGGCAGTCGGTAAAAAACACAACGAGATTGCGATCGACGGCGACACCGTGCACCGTTGAAAGCCGAGCATCACCCCGATGCCCATCGCGAAATCCATCTTCGTGCTGACAACCTGCCACGAGCCGGGCAGCCGTTTCGGGAGGATGGCACATTTGGAGAGACGAACCAATGCACACAAAGACCATATCGTGAACGCAATCGGCGTGAACCATGGTAATGGCATGTTTGGCATGAAACTCTCTTGTTTGGTCTGCCGCATTTGCTTCCGTATTATTGCCCATATGCACCGTGGTGCTCACATCAAAGAGATGCGCAATGACACCACCACCCGCATCACCACACAGATTCCTGATGCCATTCTTGCTTTCTCTCGTGCACATTTGGTCTCTCCTCGTACACGTGTGCAGCGAACGATTGATGTGTAACATCCAGGATATAAAGATCTCGCTTCGACGACGCTATTTAAAGGTTGTGTGTGTAATCACCTGGCTGACCATCGCCGGAATACGTTTCCGAATATTTGCATTGCCGAGACGTCAGCAGCCCGCAAAGACGAGTTGCCAGGGATCGTCGTCGTTTTCTGCGTGTAATGGCGGCAGATCTTTCAATCTTGCGGCAATATCTGCGGAGACATCGTTTGCGACCATTTGTGTTTTTGATGACGGCACCGGGAGTGTATTTCCAATAAACCCAATTTTGCAGCTTTTGTGGAAAGGATCGCGCACTATGCTGAGTTCAACAATGGTTTTTTTGTGCACTACAATGAGACCGTCCACGTATTTTACGTCGGCATTGTAACCGAGTGATATTCCACTGAAGAGTCCGTTTTTGATCCACTCCAGGATAACTTTGGAACGAAGCGTCGTGCTATCGAAACGCAAAATTACCATCAATCCCTTTTTCTTGTCCAACCACGTGTACACGACATCACCAATGATCTCTCGCGATGCGTCACCGTGTTCCAGCCACACCTGAATGCCCTGCATGCACGCACTCAGCACGACTTCTTGCAACTCGGGCATTGTGAAAAAGTAGCCATCTTTGCTGCCCGTTCCGGGATCGGCAGTACCGATGGCATAAAAATACGGCACTTTTTGCGTCGCCACACCTGTGCTTGCGCCATTCGTTTTGGCGAGGTTGACACGACGATCTGCCGACGGCGGCTTGGTGGAGGATTGTATTTCTTGAGAATCACACATTGCGTGGTGAGTTCTGATGCACTGCCACTGCCTGTACTTCAGACAACGTCACTTTTTTGTGTATTGGTTGGGCAGCGGCGACGGCAACAGCAAACACAACTATTGAAAGACTGGACAAGTGAGTGCAAGAACATTATATACCGAAGACGACAGGCAGTGTGAAAATGTTTACAGTCTCTAATATACGCACAGCCTGCACTTTTCTAGAGATTGGTGTACACACTTGTATATATGTGCCGTAAACAAGCAGTTCCGCGAGCGAAGCAAAGTGCAAAAACTAAAACACACATCCACACTGGCATATACTCGACGTTGACAATAGAGCAACACCACATAGCCTACAATGCTAGACATGTGTGTACGACTACTTCTGGAAAGTGTGCGTGGTAGCCATAAGAACGCCAACAAACGACGGTCCGAACCCGATCGAGCACATTTGTACAAATCGGTCAATAATAATATAATTTCCTTGCTCAACACGCAACTCAACACGCAAGCACTGCCGGCTTCCCTTGGTTCCTCGAGCACCTCTATCAATAGCTCGCCTTGCGATGGACGAGTCGTGTTGATGGCGAGTGTATCTGATAATATTACGGAAATAATGTACGATTACGTCTGGCTAACCCGGTGTTGTAATAACGCGACAGCAATCGCCGACACTTTCAATGGAATGCACCTGGCAGGTATCATTGCGTGTAAATCATTTGCGGTGTTGTGCGACACCAATGCGACGCCATCATCACCTAGCATCGCGTCATCCAGGATAGTGTCGGCCTTCTTCCCGACGTATCCGACAATCCATGTGTGCCCGAAAGCAATTCCCGACCTTTGCTACTCGGAATTGGTGTTTGTGTTGACAAATTTACAGTTGAAGTGGGACGTGCTGATTACGCTTGATATTGTAGCGTCTGGGCGCGTACTGACGTGCTGTATGGCACGATTTGGTTTTCTCGCTGCCATGCAATGGTCAGGGGCCGTGCTCGACGACACGCAAGAACGTGACAATGCACTCATCAGTGCACTTGAAGATACCGGAAACACTGCCAGCACAAGCACAGGGGCTTCGAACCACCTGTGGGTCTTGTCGAAAAGAGCTATCCGCCATTTCACCAGCACATTCGTCTGTATGATCCGAGAGATGGCCATTCGTCACGCGAGTACCTGCATTAGCGTGCAAAACATGGACTATTCAGAGTATAGTAAATTTACCATGGAGGAGGTCATGGCATATGGCTTCAAATTGTCACCGGACACATGTGATGGCATTCGAGCGTGTTTTAACAAAATTAAGTGCATTCGAGAGACCGAACGTCTTGGCAATGTCGCTGTCGTTGGCGTTCAGGGAGACATGCAGAGCAGTGCTACTGGCAATGCATTGGTGCTAGTGACCGTCCCAGCTCCAACTTGTGAAATGCCGTCGGCTGAAAAAACGTGGGATTTTCTGTTGAAGAAACTAGGCGCTCACAAGTTAGGTCCACGACCACGAAAAATGAACGCAGAATTCACAACCTTGTTGAGTGATGTGATTATATCGCTCTCGGACAAATATAACCATCCCGGCAACAGCACGGTGACACGATCGTGTCTCAATATCATTCAGACGGCACTCAAATATTACTATGTCGTGCCATCCGCCGAGCGTTTTCGAGATATTGTGTTAATGCAAAATCTGTGCCCTGGACAACGTTTGAATTACGCATTTGACTACATGCACTTCGATACGGGTCAACTTTCACAGGTGATTTATTTGCACAATCTACAGTTCAAGCAGAGCGTTCCCCCGACTACCGTTTTTGATTGGAAGGATGATTCGCCAGCTGGACCCATTGCTGCGTTTCTCCAGCTCATTACCGATCTAGAATTGTGGTTACAAGATTCTGATGACCCTCTCGGCATTCTTGGCGACACTCTTCAGATCCGTCGTCCTCTCGATCGCAATAAAGAAGTCGCTGATCTGGCAGGTTCCGGCGCGACAGATGCCGACAATTCCGCCCCTGACACGACACAAAAGGTGTGTAGATGAGAGACACTGCAAGTGGGATAGAACGCCGACAAGTCCGACAAGAAGAATACCATATGTGTTTTTCGAAGAAAGATGACTTAGAGAACGCGAGAGAGAGAGAGCATGTTCTGTGACAAGTATACTGACGCCAAAACTTGTTCTGACACAGTACAATGAATCGTGTTGCTTGGTTATCAACAAAACGGATGCATATTTGGTCGACCGACACAGTGTCACAATTTTACACGCGCAGAAGAAGCGAGTGTTTGCGGAATTTCATCCAGCGCTAGCGCTACTCGTGATGTATGCACGGAAAAACAAACTCATGGATAGTATGGCATCTGTTGCCATCAATGCACTGAAGCTTGCGTCCAATTCTGCCACAACACAGCACTCGTAATCAGGGGCGTGCGATCATGTCAGCCGAGACTTTCACTCGGTTTTGATAGACGAATGCCAGACGATCACGACAGTACAAACATATATAAGCACAATCAGTGGTGTGTACAAACGAATTGGATACACGTGACATCTAAGCTTCAAATCAACGCAAATACGATGGTGGATCCAGTGCGAATTGTCATACGAAGTACCGTTGCTCTTCAAGACAAATTACCACAATTCGAGCGTTGGCTGAGTGCATCTGAGCAAGAAACAATTCTTTTGCGAAGTCTCTTGACATTTTACTGTGCGGAACGCAATTTAGATCCAACCCAATATAGCCTCTGCCTGCACCACGATATTCTTTTTTCTGCCGCTACAGTAGATACCCTCGCACTGGAATACAATATGCCACGTACTGGAGAACTTAGTATCACGTTGATTGCCGTTCCGCTTCCGCCTCCATGTCCACGAAGTGAAATGCACTTTGGCGTTCGGCGTATGTCTTGCAACAGTGTTTACGACCACATGATAGCCTTTGACGCTCTCTCCCGAAACAATCTCGGTAGTATTGACAAATTTGCACTTGCGGCAGTCGTGGCACAGACAGAATCGCTGCTCGAACGTGAGAAGTATCGCCACATGTGTGAGGATGAACGACACGACAAAATCATTGATAGCATCCGGGCTTCGCCACATTTCAACTCACTGATGAAGGACGTCCCTTCGCTTTCATCTGTGCCTGAAAATCCACTGGAACGCACAACGCACTCGAGCAGCACCATCCCATCTGAGTTTACACCTGACGACTTGGAATGTACCTCACGTGATTGTGAAATTGACAATGACTTGAGAAAATACAACAAATACCACGAAGACGACGACTACAACGACAACCATGACGGTGTCATGGATCCGATTTTGGCGGAGCATATGAGAGTCTTTATGGACCAGAATGCTGCCAATATTGCTTACAATGTTTAAAATTTGAGCATTTTTGGAAAAAAAACAAGAACATGGAAGGTAGATTCATATGTTCTATTTCGAGTAATTTCGAACAAATTTTCTATAAAAGAAATGATTTTGTAGAGATCCATTCACTTTCTCTTTCAATATGAACGGAGGCAGTATGTCTATCAGAGCTGGAGATTACGACCCCGAACACCCAAGTATGAACTATACACCAGCATCTGCTAGCGTGCTCTTGGAAGCGGCACGATGTGTTCTGTCCATCAGTGACGAATTATATGACCCCGAACTATATGCAATGAACATATCGCCCGAGAATCAATTCAAGTATGAAGTCAACATGGTATTTTGGCATATGGCCTTACAAGAAACAAAGAACACACGAGCACTCCATGCCTCTGCAGTGCGTTTTCAAAATGTAGTATCCGACCCGGTGACGGACGACCAACGTGGACAATAAGTGTTCTATTATATCACGTGTTGAGAGAGTGTTTGAAACGTTTTATTCATTAAAAAGACAGTGCAATAAACCCGTGTCTGCTTTCATTTCGAGCACCGCATATGCTGCAATTGGGCAAGTCTCGAGAAACAATTGGAGATATTTTGTAGTTTGTCGGCAGACAGGTGTGAAATCCCATCCAGAGTCCACCAACGATCCAGTTCAACGTCATCTTCGCCAGGTTCGGCGCCATCCAAGAGCGCTAGCAACGGCTTGCGCAGGAGCTTGGAGAGGGTCTTTGTAACAGCGTCAAACTCTGGATCCTCCTTGACGACATGAAGTGTGGGCTGTTTCTTGTTGCCGTTCTGTGACATTGTGTTGTTGATCGTGAAACGAACGGAGCTTGTAATATTTATATTGGCTAGCAGACATTTGCTATTTGTGGAATATGATCACATTGTACTGCCTACATCGGCAATAGGATTGATCGTGAACTAGGCCACATTATTCCATGTCTCTGTTTCGTTTTCTGGTGTAGCGAATCGTAGGCAATTTGATGATTCTGTGCGCCATGGCAAGAATGTAAAGAACAATCACGATACTTTGTATGATATTAAAAATACCACTGATGCTCCAAGCGTAGGCGAGATTTGCAAGAAGAAGAATGGTGTTGACTATCATCAAAAAAAAAGTCGAATAAATGCTATCCGGTGCTGGCTGTCCGCGCGGCGGCGCATGGTAAGAATGATGTGCAAAGTGATTTACACAAAAGTAAATAACAATATCGACACCGCGGAAAACAAAGTGCATTGCGATTGTGCAGTACACGACGGCAAGCGAACCCGAGAATGAAATCAAGAGGGGACACGACATGGAATAAAACTGAATCTTAGATACGATCGCCAGATGTGTCAAACACGTGAACATCACGACGAAAGTGGGCATGTGCGTGTGGAAAACATGGGAGTTGCCCGCGTTCAGTTTGTACAGACTGAGCAGCGGAAGGAGCACAGAAAATGTGAGCAGAAGCATGGCAATGCCAATGGCGTTATTGGCAGAGTGTAATCCGTACGTGAATCTGCAAATAACACTCTGACGTTTCGTGATACATTCGTAGAGACCGATGGCGAAAACTACAAACACAGACAGAAAAACAGTGATGTGGCACAAAAGAAAGGTGATGAGAGCATCTACGTGGAAATCGTTGTAAACTACTTTAGCATTGCTGCTCTTCAAGGTGGACGTATCATTGCTGTTGTCACCACGACCATCATCGTCTTGGTTAATGTCATCTTGCAGATCACTGGCAGACAACAAAAGCGAGATGTCATTGTGCCCGTTATTGGTCTCCAGCATGATGTCATTCTGGGACCGAAATGTGTCCGCATCAAAAGTCACAAGGAGGAAAATGCAAAGCACATACAGAAAAACGGTCGAATACAGTGAAAACACCACCAATGACAGACTCAACATGTAGAGTGACGAAAAAAAAAGCATCTTGTAAAAATATAGAATGACATATTGGATGCTCACGCAGAACAGAGAGTAGGTCACGTTGGTCACGAGAGAAAAAACAAAGCGCATAGTGCTCCTGTATTTCTCCTCCCCCCGTTGCATATATACAGGAGGACTGCTAAAAACTCGTGTATGAGCACGATAATACAGTAATTTGTAAGGGTGTCTGTCACACGCATGAAACCCACTTTCACTCTTAGATAATAACTGTGTGTAGATAGTCTTGCGCACGTACAACTTGATTTCATACAATCACCTACACCTCCCACCCCTCTCCCATTTTCCATATCGCCCCCTCCCTTTCCTTCGAAGAAAACGGACGTGTGAGAATGGGAAGATAGTGACCATCGGCATTACGGCGGTGTGTGTGTATTTAGTATATAAACATTTGCCCTTGTGATAATAGCATCCTTTGTTGTGGACAGAGATTGTGAAACCATCCGATTCGCATGCTGCGTGTTGACCAGAGTCTTTCATTTTTGAATGATATGTTACACCATCCAAGTATGTTTCGGCTTGACCCTCTCAAACAGATGTACGTGTCCAAGTCGACCCTGAATTCGGGCGTAAAGTTGGATAATAGCACACTTTTTCTGCCATATCACTTGTTACACTATAAGCGACTCCAGTCTAGTTTACACTCCAATCGCGAGTTCCTCATATTTCTCGTCTTCAAATTACTTGAAAGAGGTGTATACATTTCGGCTCGCAATGTGGCCATATTAGAAACTCCAACGGCGCGAGCTTTGCACCAAACGCCCGAACCAAGCAACGCTACTACCGAATTTTCGGGTGTTACAGGTCCTATGCAAAGTGATGAGCGCCATCTACCCGAACATGGTGAGAATGATCACGAAGTTGACGATTCAAACGCCAACAGAAAAATTGTACACTGTGACATTATTGCTTTTAATGCAAAGAAAAAACATGTGTACGCTATTGTGTTGTGCGACGACATTTTGAAATTTCAACAATGCAGGGCACATGCTTTGCGGATAGTCCATAGTATTCGGCATATTATCCCCCCTTATTCAACGGTCATGGCTTGTGTGTTGACTGTATATAATTTTGAGTATGAAGGTAATATGCGGTTATGTGTGGTGACAAACAGAAGACAGTCTCTACCGCTGTTAGCACGATCTCAGCCTAAGCGCAATAGATGCTCTGCCCGCATTCGCGACAGAGCTCAACATGCATGATAGACGTGCGAAATCGCGGACGTTGCGGCTCTCCGCCCGGACCGCGGAAATGCTGGTGAAAAGCTTGGGAAATGACTGGCAGCGGCAAAGTAAGTGCTACGCTTTCATGTGTAATGCCGCCCGCCTGCAGAACAGCAAAAATGCTGGCGATCTGGCTGTCGTTTCTGTGTAGAATTGCAAACTAGTTTAAATACAGACTCGTGGAGAAGAGAGTTCTCATTTTCATGCGTTTCACCACACCAACTAGGCGTTTGAGCACAGAAAGCTGCTCGACATGTTTATCGTGGGCGGAGTGATCAGTGCCAAACATACGGAAGCCGAGCGCCATCTGCTGGTCAATAAATTTGAAGTGAATGGCGAGATTGATTTCATTGGCGGTGTCAAAACTCATGTCCACAAGCAAACTAACAGTGCTGATGACAGTTTCCATACGAGAATGAAAATTCAACATGGCGAATTCGGCGCCAAGTTTGTCCTGTTTGTCTTGTGATGTTTGTACCCTGTGCATCAAGGCATAAGCTCGAGTGGTCTTATCAATTCCAGAAGGCAACTCAAAGACTTGTTTGCGCACGATGATGTCCTCGGCTTCCATCAAGATGCCGTCCAACACCTCCAAGTTCTTTTGCATGCATGCAGTGTAATTATCCACCTCCCACAAATCCCGCTGCATTTCGGAGCATTCAGTGGCATTGAACAGTTCCAGCAGAGCGAAGAATTCCACAACGCGTTTTCTCGCCGCGGTCCACTCGTGATTGAGCATGCACAAGATTGCCAATTGTGAGGTTGCGAACACGGCTGCCCACCGTTCAGACGTGTCAGTCATGCCATTCTTGCCCTTCCGGGCTTTCTTGGAAGCAATGGCAATGATTGCAATTTCTTTGTTACGCTGCTCGTGATCCAACGCCCGAAAAATTGACAAGTATTGACTGTCTGCACCTTTATTTTTCAGCAAGAGGGCACGCAAGCTCTGCATGTTGGCTTCTCCGGTGGTCGGCTGCACCGTGCGAATTTGCACTTCTGCATACATTTTGGCGTTTTTCTTAGTGCAAACATTCTTGTGCGAACAATGCCAGTCCGTTTTCTGACACTGCTTGCCGCAGTATGAAACTAGATTGCACTGTTTGCAGAAAAAAAGCGGGCAATCGGTCGTGCCGCAGCTCGCGCACTGGGGAACGTGTGTCATTTCGGCAACCTCTGTAGCTTACCCCCTTGGGACTAAAAAAAACGTGGTTCGTCTGAGGTAGGAAAATTAAAAAAAATGAAAATGCGAACGTGCGTCAAATATTCCGATTCTTTTCGGCCGGAAAAAAAATGGCGAACTAAAATGCGCAAAAAATCTAATTATGCCGCATTTTTCTCATCATGGTGATCGTCGTGGTGATCTTCGTCATACCGACGTTGATCTTGCGGCTGTTGGGTTTGCTCCTGTCCTTGTGGTGCATACCAATGATCTCCACCAACGTACCTAGGAGGGGGAAATTGCGAGGCTTGCGGCGCGTACGCGTATGGCCCATTTGCATTGTTCCTGTTCTCCGCAGGGTGTCTGTGGCGACACGGAGAAAGTACACAGCACAAGATAATACAAATGATAATAAACAGGAGAATTCCACCCAAAATCGCCCAGGTTGTCCACGGCACTTGCCACGTACCCCCGTTCGAAAGATTGGAGTATATTTCTGCAAACGAAAACAGACGGAGTAAATCCTGCAGAAAGCCAGTCTTGCCGTACTTGCCCTCGATGGACAAAATAACTGAATTCTGACCCGCCAACCTCGTCTGCAGTGTATTAGCTTTCATATCGCTTCTCCGGCGGTCGTAGATTGTGAAGACTCCATTAGCAATTTGTGCCTGGTTCGCGCTCACAAAAGTGATGTTGCTCGTCTCAAACACTGCTTCAATCGCAAATTCAGACGGTCCGAGTGGTATGGTGGGGAAAAATGTTCGAATTTCAAGGAGAATCAGAACAACTCCGTCCACTTCAATAAATGTGCGGAAAGGTTGTGGAGTCGACACAAGACTGCGTCGATTCGGCAATTGTGCCGATGATGGTGGTGTTTGTGGTGATAACGGTGCTGATGTAGATGTTGATGTCGCCGGCACTTGCGATGATGATATTAACCCCGTACCCACGACCTGTGAGAAAAATGTTACTGACACTGGGATGTCGCGACAGTCTGTAACACTGTTGCTCGCATAAGCAGAAGAAAATTTTCCCGCCGGACAGCTCACACACTTTTGCTCAATATCAGGAGCTTGTGCAAATATTCTGGCTGGCCACACTGACCATGTAGGTTCAAAGACTTCCGTGGACGAAGACGAAGTCGGGTCGGCACTGTTACAGCATTGTGCGTCGAGAATGTAAACAAGAAACATTTTGCCAGAGTGTGCTCGGGTAACCGTAAATGTGATGGCCGAGGATCCAGTTGTGTCTCGTGTAAAGGGGACAGGAGCCCCCTCGCATTCCACACGCAAGATACTGGCGTTTGCCGCGGGACTCACGTTCCGATGACTCAGGGCCGTGTCTGGAAGACCAATTTTGAGTGTCAACACGGTACCAATGTCCACAACGGACTGCTGGTTGTACTCATACCGGTAGGCCTCTGTAGGTGTGACATCTGGGGCTATAAAGTAAGTCCGAGTGTGTCTGCGTTTCTGTGTAATTTCGTCCCGAGGACTTGTCCACACACTAGAAACAAACATAGTCTTGATGTTGTTGACGAGTTTTGCCGGGGTGACAATTTCTTTGTAATATGTGTTCATACCGCAAAAAAAACAATCATATTTGAAAACGCCATGGCTATCGTGAAAGGTGTTGGTGAGGCCCGTTTTTTGCGCATTTTTCGGGCAATGCCGGTTGCCCGCAATATAAGCTTTGGTTTGTGCAGTTGCGTCGAAATAGTCGAAACTGAAAACCACAACATTGAGTTCGAATGAATCTACGCTTGTCGCGGTTTTTGAGACCCCTTTGACAAGAACCATTTCGTCGGATAACTCGTAAATGTACTTGAGTGCAGTAATGAGAGTGCTGGCATATGAATTAGCTTCCTCCAAGGTACACGTCACATTTTGTTCGTTGATACATGTACACATGAATGCAACCTCAGTTCCAGTGGAATTCACACCTAAAATGATGCGTTTTGTGGTCTGATTGTTGAAGATCTGGCGAAAGCCCGTGCTTTGCATTCTAACCGATGCCGATCCCATCATGGACATGAGCACGCGAGTCCAGTGGTTTCCATTGTCAGGGGTGCTTGGCATGTATTTTGTGACAAATTTAGAATTTATGCAAGCCCCAGTGTCTATACGCAAAATGCAAAAGGCATCACTTTCTTGGCATTCCACCACACTCACATTGCACTGCACTCCTACTGGCAAAGTGTTTAATATGAAGCCAAAGTCTGTAGTGTTGGGCATGGACAGATTGGTTCGAGTAGCCTCGTCTGTTAGCAGACACGACACGACAGCAAGATGTTGATGATTTGAAAGCGATGCAACGTGACTGTTCCACCTCTCGAAATGCATCTGAACGATTGCCGGAGCATTCACGTTGAAAAATCGTCCGTATGTGGATGTCAGCGTGGCGGTGCTAATTGCATCCAAGGACACGTGAGCAACTCTGCACTTTGTAGTGTGGGTTGTCGGTAGTTCGTGCATTTGTGACAATTCCACGATATTTTGCATGAAATTTGTGCTTGATCGACTCCCAGCGAACACATCAGCTACATCTGTACAACCTGACGTGTCTACGAGCACAGGACGAGCTACTGTATTCGGACTGCAGTGTGATGGCGCAATTAAAATACAAAGTATAGCCACCCACAAAATCTGCCAGGGCAACATGTGCCGTCGGAGGTCGCGGGGAGTATGGATTTGCAGCATGAATGAAATCAAAGTGTTGCGCGCACAACGGAGCGATTGGGACTTATATATATACGATGGGTGTCGAGAACCGGCGACACTGGTGGGTAAAAATCAATTGTCTTCGGTTTTAATAATTTGTATTGAACTCATCTCAAATGCAGTTGATCGCAAATTTCACACGAGAGACTAGTATCGCCAACGCGGCTGTCGCTGTCGGATTCTCAGCACGTAGCGTGTTGCTGTGTCACTCGAGAATTCGTACAAATGACTGTGCGTTTCCGCCCACCTGTTGAGCAAAAGCTTCGATGCTGTGTATATGCAAACAAATATTCAGTGTGCGTCTCAGGATGCACTACAGACATAATGCAGCACAGTGGGCCGAGACTGGCATGACAATTCATCCATATGGCGGTCAAAGCGAGCACAAAATTACCAATCGCCTTCTTCCAGATCAAGAGAATCCACAGTTGCATCGTCGGCAATGCGGTTGCCGTCAAACAGGAACCGCAACGACGCTTCGTCCAGACTTTTGGCCTCGCAGTATGCCCGAATGATTTTTTGCATGCTGGTGGCTGGCTTCACCTTCATCATCAAAGTTGATTCCGAGTCAAATTTGACGCCTATGTTGATGGGCGCGGTGCTTGTCATGTCTTCAAATGCAAAAAGTCTTTTTTGGTCTCACTTTTATTTGTTCAAATATAATGTACGTGCGTTTGTGGTGCGACCGCGACTTGGTACAATCGATTCATCTAGAAGCCTGATTTTGTGTTTTTTTTGGACCCGATTTCATCCAGAAGCCTGATTTTGTGTTTTTTTTGACCCGATAGGAACGCACCAAGCACAGCAAACAAAACGTATCCCAGCACGACCATGCTAGGTGGTATGCGTGTGACACTGCGGAACCTGCGCAATTTCACGGAACTCAATGGTCGCAGTGGGTATGTGACTTGTGTGCAAAGCGACAAAAGGGTGTGCGTGCGACTTGAAGATGACCAAAACAAAAATGTCGTGGTCAAGGTAGGAAACATTCAGCAGTATGAGCAGCCGGACGACGGTATTGGCGATGACATTCTCACTTGTGAATTTGTGGTCGGTACTCCGGAGCATGAAGTCCTTGCTACCGTGAAACATCTGTACAACACATTGGGTATGAAACAAGAATTGCAGATTTTGCTTCGCCCCCAGGGTGCAATCGCCGCGAAAAGTATGTCCAAGGAGAGCTCCGATCTACTGTTGCAATCCGCTCGTCTTGAGTACATGGGAGCATTGTCTGAGACAGCCCAACTTTTAGACTGGATCATGTGCGGACCTGACATACACGGACGCTTTGTGTACATGAATCACACACTGCAACGGGCTGTGCAGTGCACTGCTGACATCTACAACATACAAACCGAAATGCGACAGCATGACAAAGCTGAGAGGTGAACTCGTGCTCGGTGCACCACAGACACATGAACATGTTACTCACTCCCGATGACACATTTTCACTCGTTCTGCAGTAAAAATGCAAACTATTCTCAAAATATGGTAATAAATGAGTTTACAATCAATCATTTTTTCTATGCCAGTTTATTTGTGTGGAACTGGCATATGCTTCACAATACTATATAAACAGCATGATGAGCGATACAGGCCCACATGCACACCAGGGTGCCTTGGGGAGCTTATTTGGACGTAAAACTCGACGATGGAAGTCACGACACGCGCTGCACTCAGACTAGCCCAAGAACGAGAGAAGTAGCACGATGACAACATGATACAACAACAATTTTTCATATATTACGGGCTCTGAGGTGAGAAATTTCCCATGCGAGGCCCGCGCCTGTCGCGACAAGCAGCTCACTTTCTGGAACTGAGCGTAGTGCCAGCCAGGACAGGCAGCGTCAATGGCAGCAAAGACATTTCACAAAAAACCCAATGTTGCGTGGCGGCACTTGGGTGTTTTGGGTCCGATTCCATGTTCCATTTTGCGAAGTCCATTGTGTTTGTTTTGTGTGTCTTTTCGAATTTCGATTCACGTGTATATAAGTATGACATAATGCTTGTGCCACATTCATTATGCCTCAGCCTTTGGTGTTTGCACGAGACAAAAACAGTTTGGCGAACCGCACTGAGGTAACGTTTTTGATCGACAATGGCAATCGTCATACCGAGATCACGTCGCCACTCACACGTACACTGAACACGACGATTCTGCAGCTGTTCCTGCGTGTACAAAAACGTGCCATTTACACGTGGATGGCGCATGTGGAGTGCACCGAGACACTCGACTGGCAGCTGGAGGTCGACAAGAAATACGTGTTTTCCAGCAAAGACTTCCTGCCTGGGCAGGAGCATGCAGGCAAGAAAATGAAACACTATCCCGAGTATTTTACACAGCAAAGCGTGTTCCAGTTCAAGCCAATGCTGTTGGTGCAATTGGAGTTAGTCACGCATGGCTTCCAAAACATCAACTACGATAGCTATATGTGTGATATAATGCTCAACCAGCCTGCACTGTTGCAGCAGTGGAAGCACAAGATCCAGCGGTTGAAGCAGAAGCGCGAAGAGCTGCATGCCCCCATGCGTGACAAGGTGCACAAAGAGAACAAAGAGATAACCTGGCGTATGATCGAACCTGGCTTTGAGCACTACCTCACTGCCATTGAGACCATGTCTGGCTTCGACAAGGATGGGGACATCGTGTGTGTGTCCTCGCGCCGGAAACAGTATGCCTGGAACTCAATTGCCCAATTGTTTGTGACATGCAGTAACTTGGCACAAAAAAATGGCCTTGACAAATTCACCAAGCACGCCGACTGGCAGATTAGAATCAACGGGTTACATTCGTTTGATGAAGTCGATTACCGCGACTGCGAACCTGGGTGCTTGCCTGCGGCCATGGTCGACTATCCTACTGTTTTTACACCACGGTTTACAATTGAGATGCGCCCGGTGTTTTTGGTGCACCACTCTGACGAGATGCAAGAACTCGGGTGCACGAATCTGCTGCATTTCGTAGACGAAAAATGGATTGCACTTGAAAAACAAAAGATGCAGCAGTTTGTCTTTGCACAGTTTAGCATATTTCCAAAGGACATGGCCAATGCATCACTGCATCCGGACATTAATAAGCTGATTTTCGATGAGGTGGTGAGGCCGAACAACCGGCCCGCAGCAGCTTCATACTATGGCCTGCGCTAGCCAAAAAATAAAAGTGTTCGCAGTGACGCCAAATTCACACACACACACATTGCTGTTGTGTGTCTTAAGAAGTAGCACAATGACAACATGATACAACAGCAATTTTTCGTATAATACACTGAATTAAATATACACATCTTTTTCGTAACGAAGTGATATCTTGTACTTGTTGATAGGTTTATTTTGTCGCTGTTCGAGTGCACGGATGGGAGGAGAGATGAAATGTTCGAGTCAGGGAGAATGTATTGCCAATAATTAGGGATTTTGTATGCAGTGTGTGTCCAGAAGAAGATTTGGTGGCAGATGGAATGGATTTGCACGAAGAAGAGAGGCAATCTCGATTTTTTGTATGTCCTGCCGTATCGCTGTGTTATTTCGCAAGATCAAACTTTCCACGAGGTCCAGAATACTTGTAAATTTAGATGGATTGGCGACGGCGAGTGCTTTCGCCAGTGACAATGCAGTATGCTGGTGGGCAGACGCCTGTTCAATGTCTACACCGCCTTCAAAAAGAATTTCGATTTTTTGGTGCAAGAGATCCGAGTGGGGGAAGTGTTTCAAAATATGAGTGATAGGTGTATGTGCCCACAAATCTGTTTGTCGCGTGTTTATGCCGTGGCGAATCAGAAAATTGAGTGTAGGAAGCGGTGTTGTGAGCACAGGAACTGCCCCATTTCCTGGGATCCTTGTTGTTACCATTCCTGCGAAGAGGGCATTTTGTCCTTGGTCGTTGAGACTATCAATGTTTACGCCACCACGCATCAGCAGGTAGAGTAGCCACGTGTTTCCTTTACGGGAAGGAATCTGGAGGGGATTGACAACAGTCGTCGTGGACCACATTTTTTGAACGGCCAATGGGTTTTGAAATTGAATTGGAATGTGTTTTTTCAGAAGAAGCAACATAGTCATCATTCTATGCTTATCGTCAATGTTTTGTGTTTTATTGTAGAGATGTCCCTTGTAAATCGAGTCTGCACGCACGGCGTCGACCGTATCACAATAAACCGTCATGGATGTGGCTCCGCATGCGTCCGGCAACAGAGGATTCGCGCCGTGTCTTAGAAGCATACACACCTTTTTCAAATAGTCGACGGCCTGAGGCGAGGGACAGGTGCACATTTGACGTAATGCAAGCGATAGATACGTTGTATTTTGACAGTACCCGTCTTGAACGCCAAACCTTTTCAAGAAACGGAGCAACATCTCAACGGTGTCTGGGGAACCGTATCGGATTGCAGTGTAGAGGTACGGCTCATCTTCTTCAAAGACGTTTGACATCAGGTGTTTGGTCATATGTTTGTGTGTATTCAAGACGAGAGTACCCTGTAATTTCAAACAGAAGAGGTTAGGAATTTCCGCTTCCATCAGAAACGATAGCACTGTCAAATTGTTGGTAACAATTGCGTGTTGTGTAGCATAGTGTCCTAAATCCCGTTTCCCGCACGTGAGAAAACCCTTGCGGAAAACACGGGATTTTCGCAAGGTGGTACGCATCCAATGCAGGGAATCAGCAGGGGGCAGGTCCAATTTGTCCCGAATGAGTGTTTTCCAAACATTCAGTTCTGTTTCATCGGCGATGGATAATTCCTCTCTCAGAGCCGGTTTGTGCAGCAGCATTCCCGACACGCCCGCTGCAGGGTGCAACATGCGTTCAGTCTGCCACTCGACCCGCCGTGCGCTTTGTAATGACATCTTATATAGTTCATCATGCACCCTAGACGCTTGTGTATAAGTCCACGTACACTCGGATTTTCACAGATGCTTCGATCATTCGAATCAAACCTGAGCGAGAATTCGACACTCTGTATGCAAATGCATAGCGTTTTGCCGTGTCAATCCATAGGGCGAGCTTCAGACAAGCGGTTCTGAATGTACGTCTGCATCAATTTGCATTGCTTCGCGCATGGCATCTGTCGGAAATCCCCTCAACGAGCCACTCATGTGGATGATATTGCCACCGCCGTGAGTGACAGTAGCACCATACGTTTGAAGAATACCAAGCATATATAATTCTTGCTGTTCGTATGCGACTGCTGCAATTTCGTTCATGAAAGTGACACTTGGTCGTATTGGCGCCTTGCGCAAGATCCAAAACACCGCATCCCAAGCCCCACCTGCACCGGCTTGCGTTAAAATTGGGAGCATGTCTTCTTTGGAGAGCGGGGGACCAGCCTGTACCCATATGGTGGCTATTTTCCACTGCTGCATGGACACCAATGTGTGCACATTCCGTGCCAAGTCTGAGGGTGCCATACTTCCAATGCTCTCTGTAATTCGACAAGATAAGTACTCGGCAAGAGGCCACTCGTTACTCGCAAGGACCGTCGAAAACAGCGATGTCGATCCACTCGTCGTGTTTGGATCAGCATTGAGTTTTGTGAGGAGATTCCACACAATGGGCCACTGTCGGCATTGGGCTGCAAACATGAGTACAGAATGTCCGTGAATGTCCTTCTGCAGTACAATCTTGCGGCGCGCTGCCATGATTTCAACGACATTCTCTTGGCTCTGGGACATCTGCATGACATCATCGATCTCGTCAAATGTGAAACGAATCATAGCGTTCAGTGCGTCCCATGCGTTACTCTCCGCCGCGATCAAGAATGGACTTTGGTCGTCGGTACACAAAAATGTCGGATGCACAATATCAAGTAGGGGATTTACAACCATTGACCATGCACCTTCCTTACACGCAGCAATAAACATCTCCCGATTGAGTGCGAGATCCGTCTCCATACTTTGCTTCATGCTCATCATTATATTTGGACATTCTACACACTTGTTTTCTACACACTTGTTGTAACGAACCCACGTATCCATACTTTGCTTCATGCTCATCATAATATTTGGAAATGACAGCATGTCAGATACTATGTCGAATTTCTTATCTTGAGCTGCAGTGCGTAAAAGCGTGTTATTTCCTACACACTTGTTGAAATCAACCCACCGATTCAATTCCAATACATCTCGCACAATATCCCATTCTGCATGTCGTATTGCATAGTGCAAAATTGTGTTTTGGAAGGCATCGCACAACAGCAAACGTTCACCTGCGGTTCGAATTAAATTGCTCTGTGCGGCAACCGTCAAATTGCCTGGTGGCGACCATACTATGTTCATTTGATTCTCATATCGTATGTCATGCCAGAGTTGAAGCATGGTACGTACAATATCCCACGCACTCGTGTAGTTTTCGGGTAAAGTCTCCCATGTACCACACAGAGCAGCATACGCAATGATACTCTGTCCATGCGAGGATTCGACCACTGGCACATCTCGTATCATACGTGACATCATCAAGGACAGAGTGTAGAACGGGCCGATCTTAGAATGCAAGAGAATGTGCCTCAGAATACTCCACTGTCTCGATTTGGCTACAAAGCATAGGACGTCATTATTAAGTCCATGCCACGACGAAACTTTAAAATCATCACACGCCCCCGCTGCCAGGAGAAGGCTGGTGATCTGCCAATAACCCCGTTCTATCGCACATCGAAGCGGAGTGCAATTTTCGTTGAGAATTTCAGAAGTGCCGTCTACGTCGACTTCGGGATGCTCCATTTTCAGAAGATACCTCACCACAGTGTCGTGCTTCGCTTCCACCGCAATATACAACGGGGTACAATTGCGATTTACGCCGCAGGGTGTTCGTGCGTTCACGTCGTCCTTATTGTACAGCATAAGTTGATTATTGTAGTCTAGAATTAATCCTCGATTGCACCCGGGACACAATCCAGCTTGTTGTCCACTGGACATAAACGGTAGCCACTCGTCATACGTGTCTTTGTGTAACCAGCAGCGCTTTACACTCGGTCCAGGAACAATTCGATGCAGCGCGACGACCTCGCGATCATACGTTTTAGCAAGAAACCGCGCATGCAGCAGCGAATACATGCATATTTTGTCGAAATCGACTTCACCCCCAAACAGTTTTTTCTCGATATCCGTGACAGCGGGTACAAGTAGGGCGGCATCCATGTCATCGGTACAAATGTTACACGCACTAGACTCTACCGTCAAATCGCCGTCATCTGCCATACGATTCGTATTTTGATGGATGTAATGTTTTACAACATGCCAGTCCTTTATATAGCTCAAGTAGATCGGGTGACATGCATCCGTTTTTGTAAAATACTATACGTCCCAGCAGAATACCATCAAACAAATCAATGCCGTGCAACACAAACAGTGCTCTATTTCAGCCAAACGAGTAATGGTGGCTTTACAGGAGAAGCCCATCGCTTTGAGTGTTATGAAGTCACATGAATGCGAGTCACAAGTATGAAAATGGTACATTGTTCATTCAATAAAATGTTTTACGTTGTCCCGTTGTTCGGCTTACACGTGTATTTCTAAGAACACAGACTTCTGTCGACTATGGCATCATACGAGAACCTGCCTCCATATCGCTGTCCTCGTTCTCCTCGTAGTCCGTCTCAGGTGCCTTTTCAATATCGCGTGCAATTACCCGAAAGAGCAATTCCTTGCATTTGGAGTAGAGCGGCTCGTTACTGACGAGGTTTGCAATAGAGAAATGCTCTTCGGTAATCATTTGTCTGGATGCGGCCGCACTACTGCAACCACCTTCTGTGTCGAGATCGAGCACAAAAGGTTCTCGAAATGCACGCGCGAGCATGAGCATGGCGTGAAAACGGCGACTAAACTGCGCACGCGATTCCAACACAAGCGCGGTGCTTTCAGACCCCCGTTCATAAGATTCAATGAATCGCACTGGAAAAATCATTACATCTCCCACGGTGATTCCGTCCAGATCGTGGGGGGCAATCAGTGAATTCATAATGACGCCACCGCCACGCGGCACGAGGTAAGGCAATGGTTGTGTCCACAAACACAGTGTTGGAAGCAAATAATTGCGCTGCTGCGCCCAATCAAAGAGCTGCATGTCAAATCCATACTGCTGCATCGTGATTCGCAGGAGCCTCGCAATAAAGCCATCATATGCAACGGTTCCGTATTCGGGACGCAGACTGGCGAAAGCGGCCAAACTGATCCCATCGTCGTCGTTAGAACCGTCGTCATTTGCTTCGTCGTCGTCCGTATCCTGGTGCTGCACGTTCAGGATGGCACGATTCTCATCCACGTGCACGCGGAAACCTTCCCTTGTTTCGTAGTAGATCTTGTCGATTTTCATCAACCAAAACAACATGCAGTTGGATTGAATTTCGATGAATCTTTCGATACCCACGGCCGCTCTCACATTGGCATCCGAGAACATTTCCACGCTTGCGTCTGTAATTTCCAAGACATGTGCTGCGAAATACAACAGATCATATCGTGCACTTATTGCTGCCGGCGTCATTTCGGGTCGCACAAAAGGGAAAGTGAAGAGATCACCCCATCGAACTTCGCAAGCTTTGTCACTGGCCAGGAATAATTCAGCTCGCATGTCTATCTCAAATTCGGGCACGCCAGTGTTCCACAGATCTACCACTCTCGCCATCAATGTGGAGGACCTGTCGTTTCTGACTCTCAAAAACGCGTTGATTGTCGTATCGGGAATGTTAAACTGACACAAACAAAGCATTGCTGCTTTCTTCAAATCTTGCAGCGCCTGCAGACCATGCACTTCAAATGTCTCCGAAGACATGTCTGCAATACGTTCTTTTTGCACGTTCATTAACGACGTAAAGACTGCATCGTCGGCATCTTCGGGTAGCACATGTCCATACTCGATGTTACCCAGAAAGCAAACTTGTGTTTCACGCAACGAGCTTGCATGGTGTCCGCCAGCGGCGCTGCTTCCACGCAACATGGTGCCGACTTTGTTGGTGAAAACGTGGAATCTTTTTCCTATGTATTTAAATAGGTGAACATGCGCCTACGTCTCTGTAAAATAGATTTGGAGAGAAATTGCTATTTTGAGCTGAGAATTGTCCACAGACGGCGTGTTTGTGGCACCCGACGCACCCACAGCGCAGTCTGACATTTGTCGCAATAGCGAAAGTGGCACTTGCACAATTTTTTGACAGCGGTTGTGCAATGGCAAGTCCTTGAGCATTGTTGTGTCTTCGTACGACGACACCACGGCGGGCACGCGAAGCAGCATGCCGCAAACTGGACCTACTTCCACCGAGAGCAACATGGTGCCGAAGCTGAGTTCAAGCTCCGGGAAAAAACGACGCAGCACGAAAAAAATCGAGGCATTCTCCGCGACTTCCACAGTATGTTGATGATCATGTGGGTCGCTACTGTCGCGTGGCATCTCTTTGGTCAGATGCAGACACATGTTGTATGATTTTTTCTCTGTAGTGATGGTAAAGAAAAAGTAACTGTTTTTGTCGAATGTGACCGAGAGTAGCACGGTTGCCGTCAGGGTCCCGTTATTGGTGTTGTTTGTGCTGTTTCGTGCTTTGATTTGCATCGTGCCTGGTGCACCCTCCAGGATGTGAAATTTCTGACAATGTTCCCACAGTGCGCTGATGTTCATGCCTTGTGAGCATCGCGACAGCACAACGTCATTGTTCAACAGTGGGCACGTAATGTGGTTTTCGGCACACTCGCGAGCGTGCTGTCGGGCTGTACTACACGACATGGCGGTAGAATTCGCACAACTTCCGCATGCCAACATCGATTTCGACAGGAAATATATCTTCTCCCGATTCAATACCTCGTGCTTCCACACCTCGGTGCGACACTGGGGACATTTTGCATCGCCACCACCACGCTGTTGTTCTTTCAGTGTCGTGCAGCACGCTCTACACACCGTGTGGATGTTCTGACATACGATCAGCGGCGTCATATTTGAACCGTTCTCTTCGGAGTAGATTTGCATGCAGATTGGACACCGGTACGCGTGTGATTCCCAAGTTTCATCTTCCATGCCGGAGAATGCCCCTCAAGTTTCGGAGCTACTATAACGTGGATCTCTGCACCTCGACTCTGTCCACAAGTCCTTTTTATTTGCACACAGACCGATTATGTGTCGATCGCCGGGGCCAGCGAAAAATTCCTTACAAGGATGCTGCATCATGAGGATATTCTCTAATCGTGCGCGGGTACCGTTGCCAAACAAAATTGTATTATAAATACCCACACTTGCCAAACAAAATTGTATTATAAATACCCACATTGGAAAACAAGACGGTCGACATTTTTAAGATCGACTGCGAGGGCTGTGAGTTTGATGTGTACTCCGAATTCACCAAAGGATTCATCCGTCAAGTTTTGGTTGAGATTCATATGCAGACAAAGATTA
>Ga0209491_10002753_pt1 | contig 30524 bp, 28 predicted proteins | sample BON02_FD_187213 | JGI IMG/M metagenome (GOLD analysis project Ga0209491, IMG submission 187213) | Freshwater microbial communities from Lake Bonney liftoff mats and glacier meltwater in Antarctica - BON-02 (SPAdes) (version 2) | ecosystem: Environmental > Aquatic > Freshwater > Ice > Glacier...
TCGGAGCCGCCGAAGCCGGAGAACGCAGCGCCATCCTCTACACCATCATCGAGAACTGCCGCCGCAGTGGCATCAACCCCGATGAATACCTGCGCGACGTCCTCACCCGGCTGCCCCGGATGACCAATCACCAGACCCACACCGTGACCCCGCAAGCCTGGGCCGCCGGGAAAGCCAAGACCCGGACCGGGCCAGGCCTTCTCAAACACGCGTCATAGATGTCGTAGTCAGAAATCTCTGACCTCTACGACCCCGCTGATCCAACGTTCCGGCAGATCCTGTCAACTGGCACTTGGCACACCGCTTACTGCCTTTCGCCGGACGGGAATCTACGTTGGGACATCCCCCTCTCAGGCGAGCGCAACTGGACTCTGCCAAGATCCAAAGCCGCGGCGCTCAACGCTTGGGAAACAAGAGTCGGTTCGAGAGACGTGGACCCCGTCCGCTGGCCTGTGGTGGCTCCGGATGGAACTGTCTATTTTCAACGATTCGAAATGCGAAGCAGAGGCGTCCGAGTTTACGCCGTCAAAATGGATTCCGAAGAATAGCGGCCAACCTGCGCACGGCGGCTCAATCGACTAATTGAGCCCGTGACTGGTCACTCGCTGGGTGACGTGGCGCGTGTGAAATGAAAAAGACAATGCCGGTGAGAACGCAAGCCGCGGAAGCAATGTGCGCGAGCAATGAGTAGTAGCCGCCCGAGCCGATGGTGCGAAGCCGTGCCTCAACGTCCAACGGCTCGCCGTTGGTGTAGGTCGGCTTTTCGACGAGCGCGTGATTGGCGACCAGCTCGCGGCAAACGCTGATCGCGTGTGTCCGATGCGCTGCGGTTGCGGAGGCTGCGAGAAACTGAAGAACAACTGCCGCGAGCAGGTTCATGATGAGGACGGTCCAGCGCATGACTTGTAGTGCCAACTACCGGCGGCGCACCCTTGATTGCGAGGTTGGGACGATCATTTCGACTCACGGTGGGTCGGCGGGCGCTCAGCGCCTTCTTGTTCGGCATGTTGGGTGAGTTGAGTGATGAAGGAGAAAGCAGAGTCAGCAACCTCAGCACCTTTGATGGCCAGATGTTCCCGGAAGAACTTCATATGATCCGCGTGCTCGTGAAAATGGTGCGGCGTGAGAACACATGAGAAGACAGGAATCTCGGTGTCGAGCTGGACGCGCATCAATCCGTTGATGACTGCCGATGCGACAAAATCATGCCGGTAGATGCCTCCATCAACAATCAATCCGAAGGCAATTATCCCGTCGTATTTCGCAGTCTTGGCGAGCTTCAATGCCAGTAGCGGGATCTCCAGACTGCCTGGAACATTGAAGTCCTCGATGCCGCTCTCGGGGCAAACACCGTGTTCCTTGAGCCGCGTCGTGCAGGATGATTGGGCGACGTGGAGGAGGTCGCGGTGCCATGATGCGGATACGGTGGCGATCTTCATTTTCTTGGTCAAAAGCATTGATTGTCCGGGACTCTTTGATCACCGATAAAGTGAGAATCCCGAAGCCCTGGTCAAAGCTCCAACGGAGCGCCATCTCTGAGATTCCGCCCCACGCGTTCAATCAATGTCGGCGTCTCACTTCTTCGGGCAGTAGTATTTCTCGACATACTCGCGGACCATCCGGTGGGTGTTGAACTGCGGAACAATCGTCGACATGGCGGAGCGCATCTTCTTGATCCACTGACGCGGAATGTTGTTGGCGTCGCGGTTGTAAAAAGCCGGAATGACTTCAGTGGTGAGGACCTTGTACAAGTTCTCGCTGTCGAGGCGGTCCTGCTCTTCGACTGATTCCGGCTGTGAATCGGGGCCGATGGCAAAGCCGTTCTCGCCGTTGTAGGATTCCCGCCACCAGCCATCAAGAATGCTCATGTTGAGGCCGCCGTGCATGGCGGTTTTCATGCCGCTGGTGCCGGACGCTTCGAGCGGGCGTCGCGGATTATTGAGCCACACGTCCACGCCGCTGGTCATCTGACGGCCGATATGGATGTCGTAGTTCTCAATGAACACGAGACTGCCCTTGAGCTCACTGTGTTTGCTCAGATGAATGACGTGCTGGATGAACCGCTTGCCCTCGTCGTCGCGGGGATGCGCCTTGCCGGCAAAGATGAATTGAACCGGTTTCTTTTTGTCATGCGCCAGCCCGACGATCTTTTCGAACTGCTGGAAGATCAGCGGCGCACGTTTATAGGTGGCGAACCGGCGGGCGAATCCGATGGTCAACGCGTCAGGATTCAACAGCCGGTCATACTCGATGAAGTTGGTGCGCGTGAGGTTTTCACCCTGCAAGAGCAGTCGGCGACGGGCGAACTCAATGAGTTCGCGGCGGAGCTTGTAGCGCATCGCCCACAGCTCCTCGTCGCTGATGAATTCAGGGTCCTTCATGCGTTCCCAGAACTCGTTCGAATTGACCTGTTTTTCCCATTCGGCGGCGGTGTTAATGTGCCAAAATTTCGTGGCATCAGCCTCCGTCTTGGGGGTTGAATTTCCGTTTAATTTTTTCCGCCAGAAACTACGCGTGGTGCCCTTCATCCAGCCCATCGTGTGGACTCCGTTGGTGACGAAACCGATCGGCACTTCATCAACGGACCGGTCGGGGAACATGTAGTGCCACATCTCGCGGCTGACCGCTCCGTGCAGTTCGCTCACTCCGTTCGCCGCGCGCGAATGTTTCAACGCGAGTACCGTCATGCAGAACATTTCCTTGTCGTCGTCCGGATTCACCCGGCCCTGCGCCATGAGTTCCTTGAAAGAGATGTTGAGCTGATCGGCGAATTTCATCCCTGCAAACTTCATCAGGTCCGGGCTGAACCGGTCGTGTCCGGCGGGCACCGGTGTGTGCGTGGTGAAGATGGCCTCCTGGCGGCTCTTCTCCGCCGCCGTCTTGAAGTCGTCGCCCGTAGCCATTTTCTCGCGGATCAATTCAAGTGTCAGGAACGCGGCGTGCCCTTCGTTCATGTGGAACACGGACGGCTGGACGCCGAGCTTGCGGAGCAGTCGCGTGCCGCCGACACCGAGCAGAATCTCCTGCATGATCCGCGTGGTGCTGTCGCCGCCGTAGACGCGCAGTGTGAGATCGCGATAGTGCTCCTCGTTCTCCGGCAGGTTGGTGTCGAGCAGGTAAACCGGCGCGCGCCCGACGTGGACGACCCACGCGCGGAAGGCCACCTGGCTGGTCGCGATCTTGATGTGGCAGATGATGGGTTCGCCCTTGGCGTCCACCACCGGTTCCATCGGCAGATTCGGCGGGTTGAGCCGGACGTAGAACTCGGTCTGCCAGTTCTCGTGGTTGACCGATTGTTGGAAATAACCTTCGCGGTAGAAAAGACTGATACCGACAAAACCGATGCCCAGATCGCTCGCCGATTTGGAATGATCGCCTGCGAGGACGCCGAGACCGCCCGCCGCGATGGGCAGTGCCTCGTGCCAGCCGAACTCAGCGGAGAAATAGGCGACCGGGTTTTTCTTGAGCTGGGGTGCGTGCTTGTCCCCCCAGGTGTCCGTCTGTTTCATGTAGGAGTCGAACGAACCGAGAATCTCGCGGACCTTCGCGGCGAAGTCAGGTTCCGCCAGACGTGCGTTGAGTTCCTCGGCCGAGACCTCGTTTAGGACAGCCACCGCATTGTGATAAAGATTCTGCCAGCAACGAGGGGAGAGCGTCGCAAAAATCTCCTGAGATTCCTGATGCCAGGTCCACCAGATGTTTTTGGAGAGTCGGTGAAGGCCGGCGGACAGTTCTGCAATTTCGGCGATGGTAGGCTGCGGATGGCTCATTTCGAATTCGGTTTCGGTTCAAGTAACGCAAGGAGAGGTGGCGATCCACCGGAGGCGTCACGCTACCCAAGTAGAGGAAGGGGCGGCAAACCAAAAACTCTTCCGGTTCGGGGCGTATTTTTCATGATATGACCGGCAATCAGAAAAACCGCTCGTGTTTCAGGTGTCGGCGGGCTAAATTTCGCGATGTCAGAACGTTGAGATTCGGCTGCTTATGCGATTGAAAGCGGGTCAGGAAAAAATGGGAACGGGGTTTACGCTCCTTGAACTGGTCGTGTCCGCTTCGCTCGTTCTGGTTCTCGCAAGTTTGACTTTGCCCGCCATTAATTCCGCCAGAGCCAAGGCTCAACGCGTCCAGTGCCTGGAAAACCAGCGCCAGATCATTCTCGGCTGGTCCCTCTTCGCCGGTGACCACTCCGGACGGCTTCCTGCCAACGGCTACACACCTGGTGGAGGCGACCCGGCGAATCCTCTCTGGGTGCAGGGTTATATGAATCCGAAAGTGGCGCCCGACGATGCGTTTGACGAAAAACTTCTCGTTGATTCCGGCTATGCACAGCTTGGGCAGTATGTCTCGAACCCGGCCGTCTACCGGTGTCCATCTGACCGCGACTCGATTGAAGTTGACGGCCGCACGCGGGAACGTGCGCGCAGTTATTCCATGAACGCATACGTCGGGTGGCAGGACTCGGTTCAGCGCCCGTTGACGCCGGGGTACCGTGTTTTTAATTCGTGGTCGGACATGGACAAATTCGGTCCGGCAAAACTGATGGTGCTGCTCGACGTGAATCCGGAAAGCATTTGCTGGCCGTTTTTCGGGGTCAACATGGGGGGAGGCGAGCAGGCGCAATTCTTCGCCTATCCCGGCGCGTCACACGACAACGGCGCGATGGTGGCGTTTGCGGACGGCCACGTGGAATACCATTCGTGGACGGATGAACGCACCTCCAATCCCGGAAACGTCCTCTTCCACGGGCACGACACATCGTCGCCTTCGAATCCCGACCTGGCCTGGCTGCGCGCCCGGACGAGCAGTAACCAATAGGCCGCTATCAGGCCGATTCTGAGATTCTCGAAAAAACCCTGTAAGATTGGCCTCTGTTTCGTCAATAGCTATCAGACAGTGAAAGCGAACATGAAACTATCCGTTCAAGATCCGTACGAAGAGGCGTTCCGGCACGTGCTGGCAAATCGGACAGTGCTGCTCATGTGCGTGAAGGCGATCATCCGTGATCCGCATCTGGTCGAAGACACACTGTCGGACGTGACCATGGAGATCGTCCGCAACTGGGGAAAATTCGACCAATCACGGCCGTTCGCACCCTGGGCCCGGGGAGTCGCCCGCCGTGTCGCGCTGACCAATCTCAGAAAAACGGGCCGCATGATCGCGACCCTCGACGACGAGGTCATCGAGCTGTTGGGCGCTCAGATGGATTCACGCGGTGGGGAATCCCATTTTGAGCAGTACAAGGAGCGCCTGAGCGACTGCCTTTCAAAACTTTCAGAGAACGCGCGACGGCTGGTCATCGCCCGGTATTTTGAGGACCAGAGTTACGATCAAATGGCCGAAATGGAGAACCGGACGAACGGCGCACTTTACGTCGCGTTCGCGCGGATTCACCAGTCGCTCGCCAAGTGCATCAAACGTCAGCAGCCGACCGTATGAACCTGATTCCCCCGAGTTACGACGAACAGGCGTGGAACCAGATGCTCCGGTATCTGGACGGCACGCTCCCGGACGCGGACGTCGCCGAGTTGAACGCTAGATTGAAGGACGATCCGCAGTTCCGCGATCTGTTCGGGGAGCTTCTCCTGCAACAGGTCAAACTGCGGCAGATCGCCGAGGAAGAACAAGTAGTCCGCGAGGCTACGGAGGAATCGGCACTGATCGAGTCGGCGGAGAACATCATTCCGCTGCCACGACGGGAGCTTCTCACTGACCGTGTCATGAGACAGGCCGACCGCGTGACGGCCGGTCGTCGGCGTGCGGAGAGAATCCGGGGTCACTTCCGCCGTTTCCGGCTTTCCGCCGGACTGGCGATGGCGGCCTGCCTCGCTCTGATCGGTTTGGCTCTGTGGATTTTCCTCATGCCCGCCAAGCTTGCCACCCTGGCGATGGCGGATCCGGGGGTGGTGATCGAGCGCGGCAAGTTCGAGCTGATGGCCGAGGCCGGCATGACGATTCGCGCCGGTGACCGTGTTGTCACTCCGGACACCGGCCGGGCCATGTTTGCCTACAACAACGAGCCCACCGAAGTCACGGTTCATTCCGGCACGCGGCTTGGCGTCGACATAGTCCGTGAAAGCAAGCAGCTCACGCTGGATCGCGGCGCATTCGTGGCGGACGTCGCCAAACAGGATCCGAATCATCCGTTGGGATTGGTCACACCTCAGGCGGAAGCGATCGTGGTTGGAACGCGCTTCATGCTCTCGACCGCTGGCACGTCAACCAAACTCGAAGTCTTTGAAGGTGCCGTTCGCATCATGCAAAGTCAGGAAGGCCCCTCGATGCAGGTGCCCGCAGGCCACTTTGTCAACGTCGAGCCCGGCCGACCAGTGTCGCTGCTGCCGCTTCCGAAAAGCACGGGGGGCGTTCAGCTGGAACACTGGCGCGGCAGCGGGCAGGGCGGCACCAACGAGCTCACATTGAACGAGCTGATGTTTTCCGGGGTAGGGGTTGCTCCTGGGGGCTCCCGCGTGCGTGGATATCTGCATCCGCCGCTGTCGGGAGCCTACCTTTTCCAATTAAATGCGAACTCGAAAGTGGAAATGCGGCTCAGCGATTCCGCCAACCCCGCCGCCACAAAATCCATCGTCGCCACGGAATACGGTTCGGCGGAAACCATGAGCAGCAAAGTGATTTTGATGCAGGCCGGGCAACGGTATTACTTCGAACTGGACTGCGAATCCGAAACGCTTCCAGCGAACTTCACCGTCTCCTGGAAAATGCCCGGCGGAATGCACCGCGTCGTCTATGGTGAATACCTGTCGCCATTTGACGGGGGCAATCCCTCGCGTTGAACGGCGCGTTCGAAGATTGATCCAGGACAAATTGGCAGCGGCGCTGTTTTCGGTTGGCCATTGCTTGATCAGCGAAGTGAATCAAGCAACGCGCGCGCAGCCGGATATCCCGGTTCCATCGCCAGCGCACGCTCGGCGGCGGCCCGGGCTTCGGCGGTGCGGCCGGTTTGTGCGAGGATTGTGGCGCGGGCGTACGGAATTCTTGGATCTTTTGGATCAGCGGTTTCTGCACGGAGCAACGCGTCAATCGCGGCGGTCGTCTGGCCGAGACTGTTGCGGGCGAGACCAAGATTGTACCACGCACGGGCGTGACCCGGATCGAGGCGGACCGCGTTCTCCAGCGCTTGAACCACCTCCTGCAAATTGCGCAGTTCATTCCAGCCGAGCGCGAGCTTGTAATGAAACTCGGCCTGGTTTGGTTCGAGCCGGATCGCTTCCTGTAGCTCCCGCACCGCGTCGCCCGGTCGGTTCAACATGCTGTAAAGCACGGCTAGTTCGTGATGCAACGGCGCGGAATAAGGGTCCCATTGAACCGCTTTTTCAAAGTGACCCAGCGCCGCGACGGGATCGTGCTTTGCGAGCATCCACGTACCAAGCTGGATCTGTCCGCCGGGTTGATCGGAATTGATTCGCAGGAAATGATCGAGCTCGCGCGCAGCCAGGCTGGACGGATCAATCTCGTTGCGAATCGCCCACGCGGCGTTCACACGCACGGCCCGGACCGGGTCGTTGAGACTGTTCTTCAATGCCGCTTCAGCAGACGGCACGTGGGCCTGCGCAAGAGGTTCCATCGCCCGGGCCGCGTGGGAACGAACCAGCGAGTTGGTGCTGCTCAAAGCGTTCATCAGCGCGCGTTGAATCTCGGTATCGCCCAACCACGGATCAACGAGGTTCGCGGCAACCGCCTGCCAGTAAGGGGTGTCGCCGCCGTTCAGCAAACCGAGAATCTCCGGCTTCGCCGATTCATCGCCGCTCCGTGCTTTCGCGATCCACCGAGCGCGATGGCGGGTGTGACGGTCCATCTTGTCGCCGTAATTGTTTTCCACGGATGCCAGCGCCCAATCGGCGTCCTTGTCCGTGTGACAACGGTTGCACGCGTTCGGGATTCCCAGTTCCTTCGTCAGCAACGGATCGGGAATGGTGAACCCGTGGTCGCGTCGCGGGTGGCGCTGCATATAGGTCGTGTGCGGCATGTGGCAGTTCACGCACTGGTTGCCGGTGCTGTCCGCCTTGTGAAAGCTGTGCGCCGTCGGATCGATCTTCGGGCTGTTGGGGAATCCACCGTTGTGGCAGCGCATGCACAGGTTGTTGCCTGGCAAAATCAGCTTCGTCGTGTGTGGATCATGGCAATCCAGACAGGTGACTCCCGCTGCGTGCATCCGGCTGCCGGTGAACGAACCAAACACGTAGTTCTCACCCATCACCTGGCCGTCAGCGTAGTAGGTGTCACTCATGTCCGGCACGGTCAGATGATAATGATCGTAGTAATCGTCGCCGGGCGGGAAGTCGCCGGTGAGTTCGCCGCGCCGCGAATGACAGCCCGCGCACGTTTGCATGATCTGAACCTTGTCCAGGCGGTTGGTCTGAGTTGTGGTCGTTCCGGACTTGTAGTCGAGAACATGCTTTTTCATCGGGCCGTGACACGCTTCGCAACTCACGGTCATCTCGGCCATCGACGTGTGATATGAGTGGGTGGGTTCATCATAGTTTTTCCGAAGCCGCGTGTTGTGACACGAGGCACACATGGCGTTCCAGTTCATGCCGCGACCGGTCCAGTGACCCCATTCGCCGGGTTGCCGATCCTCATCGCCATAGACGTTGAACCACTCGTTCTTGTGCGGATCGTAAGACGCTTCCATCGTTTGCAAGCGACCGTTCCCGCCATCGACCAGGAATTGTCGGAGCGGATCATTCCCGATCACGCGAACGACTTCATAGTCCTCCACCGCTCCGTCGAAACCCTTGGTGTTGACGATGAATTTTCCCCCGGATCTGCCGGCTTTGTTCGTGAGCGTTCCGTAGGAGAATTCCCGGGCGGGATCGAATGCGGCGAGATCGAGTTCCGCCGAAGGAAGCCGTTCGGCCAGTGCGTGGTTGGAGGTCTCCCAAGCGAGATATTTTGCGGAATGACAATCCTTGCAGGACGCCGAGCCGCTGTAGTTTGCGTGAACTACTTTGTCAGGCTCGATGACGGCCCGAAGCGGGGACGGCGCGGGATGTTGCGTGCCCGACGGGAGGGCGCGGTCGGAGTTGTCTCTTCGGGCGAACAGGACGAGGAGGATCGCCACCCAGACCGCTCCCGTGATGTACCACCACTTTCGATTGACCGGGCGGGGCGGGGCGGGGCGGCTGGAAGTTTTGCGAGGCATGGAAAATCTGTCAGATGATTGGGGATGAACGTGGCAGAGCTGATGCAATTGGTCGGTCAGAAATTCCAGCCGACCAACAGCGTTCCCTGGATGACGCGAGTCCTTTCACGAACAGGTCGTCGTTCACGTTCCAGCGGAACCCGACCCCGACATTGGATGAGAAGCTGAAGGTGCTGTAGGTGGGATAATCATAACCGCACCACCAGTAAGGGTATCCGGGATAACAGATGTATTCGGGGTCCGATCCCGGAATGTTCGTCTCGATTCCGTTCCAACCGACGCCCGCCGTGATGATCGGTGTGAAGGCGCCCTTGAGCACGTTGTAGTCGATGTTCGCGTTGCCGTTGAACAGATAGGCGTCCTGTTTGATCCTGTCGTCCGCCAGCGGGCCGTCCAGCGTCAGGGTGGTGCCGCCGAAGGCCATGTTCAAGTTGGCGGCGAAATGTTCATGAAAATGGTAGCCGAATCCGACCGCAATCAACCCGGTGTTCCGTACGTCCAGCTCGACGGATGAATTCTCGAACGTGGTGGAAACGCCGCTCTGATACTGCCCGCCAACAGAGGACTCGAACTGGCCGACGCGGGACGGGCTCTGGGCCGAGACTCGCGGCGCGGACAAAATCATTGCGACGACGGCAGCGAGCCGGATGCCCTGACAGCAGCATTGAAAAGCGGCGTTCACGGGGCGACGCTGACACAGTCGGTCCGCCCGGTAAAGCCGCCTGATGGACCAATCACGCTCGTAAACTCGTCGTCATCCCGCTGCAAACCGAATCGGAGTGGGATTAAGATTGAGAGCGGGAGGCCAAGCGTTGACGATCACTGATGACGTTGCCGGCTCGCTTGCAAACACGCCGGTTGACCAGCGGGGCCAGATTTCTATACTGCGCCCGCGTCGGTTGACATATTCCGGCCTTCCTCATCCAAAAGACATTTCATGAAACGATTCAATTTGCGGAACCTTTTGCTTGTCGCTGCGTTGTCGGCGTCCCTGTTGTTTGTCGGCGGCTGCGCGACTCCGAGTGAGTTTGGTGATCGGACGGTTGTGCTGATTCACAATCAGGAACCAGAGACGATCATCGAAACGACCACCCAAGTGTTTATCGGAAACGGGTTCACCAAGGTAGGCTCGACCGATACCGAAGGCGTCTACGAGCGCAGGGGCACGACCATGCAGAACATGGCCTATGGGTCCTGGATGGAGGGCGCCATTTGGGAAAAGGCGACAGTGACCGTCGAGCCATACGGCAAGGGGGCGAGTCTGCTGGAGGCCAAGGTCGACCGGATCTCGAACAAGAACGACGAATTCTTTGCCGAGAAGAAGGCCATGCCGAAGCGCGCACGGAAGCCGTTTCAGGAAATGCTTGATCAGATCGCCACTCAGTTGAACGGGATTCCGGTGACCAGCGATGCAAAGTAGGTCCAACTGTCGGCTTCCCCTGACACCCATCGGGCTTGGCACCTGGGCGATGGGTGGCGGCGACTGGAAGTTCGGCTGGGGGCCGCAGGACGACGCGCAGTCCGTTGAGGCGATCCATGCCGCGATCGACGCGGGCGTCAACTGGATCGACACCGCTGCGATTTACGGCCACGGCCACTCCGAAAAAGTCGTCGCCCGGGCCATCAAAGATCGTCGCCCGGAACTAATCATCGCGACCAAGTGCGGCCGGATTTGGGAGGGGGACAGCCGCGAGATCGGCAAATGTCTTCGTCGCGACAGCGTCCTCCGCGAAGTCGACGCCAGCCTGCTGCGGCTGGAAATTGATCAGATCGATCTGTATCAGATTCACTGGCCAGAACCCGACCAGGAAGTGGAGGAGGGCTGGTCGGCCGTCGGTGAGTTGATCAAAGCCGGCAAGGTTCGCTTCGGCGGCGTCTGCAATTTTAATCTTGCGCAGCTCAAGCGGGCTCAAGTGATCCATCCCATCACCACCCTGCAGCCGCCTTACAGCATGCTCAAGCGCGACATCGAACCCGAGATCGCGCCGTGGTGCTTGGAGAATGGTGTGGGCATCATCGCCTATAGCCCGATGCAGGCGGGTTTGTTGACCGGCAAATTCACAGCGAAACGCGCTGCTTCACTTCCGGAAAATGACTGGCGAAAACGCAGTCCGTTTTTCCAGGAACCGGAGTTGCCCGAGAATCTCAAGGTTGTCGAACGGCTTCGCCCGATCGCCGTTGAACTCGGGATTTCTGTCGCGCAGCTTTCGCTCGCGTGGGTTCTCCGGCTTCCCGGGATGACGGCTGCCATTGCCGGCGCTCGCGGCCCGGAACAGATCAAGGAAACGGTTCAGGCCGGGGAGATTAAACTTTCGGCGGAAGTGATCGAAAGGATTGAGGGGATTCTCTGTGATCGCGAATCTGCTTCGAGCGGTTTCCGATGATTTCATGTCACCTCGCACCCTTGCACTTTGGCAGTTGTCGGGTGCGGTGCTGCTCTCCTCGCTGACGGCGCTGTTCGCCAAACTCATCCCGCTCCCGGTCGTTCAAATCATCTTCTGGCGGTCGGTCGTGGCGGCGCTGGCGATCTGGTTGTTTTTGAGGACGACGCGTGGCGTCATCCAGCTGGCCAGCTGGAGAGAGTATTTGTTTTTTCTCGGATCAGGATCGCTGCTTGCCGTCCACTGGCTGACCTATTTTCATTCCATTCAGCTGTCCACTGTGGCGATCGGAATCATTGCTCTTTACACCCATCCGGTCATCACAATTGTGCTCGAACCGTTCTTCGACAAGGCCAGGCACCGGGGGTCGGACATCTGCGTCGGAATGGTCGTGTTCGGCGGAGTGTTTCTGATGGCGCCCGCGTTCGAACTGTCCAACTCAACGACACGCGGGATCTGCTGGGGTGTTTTGTCGGCCCTCGTTTATTCGATCCGAAACATCATCATCCGGAAACACGTCAGAAAGTATCCGGCCCCGACCGTGATGCTGTACCAGGTGATTGCCTCGGTCATTGTGCTGCTTCCGTTCATGATCAGCCGGTTTGAAGTCTATCCCGGCAAGATCGTGGGGCAGCTCATTCTGCTGGGGGTCGTGTTCACCGCCATTCACCACACGTTGTTCGTCGCCGTGCTGAAACATTTTTCAGTGAAAACCGCGAGCGTGATTGCGTCCGTTCAACCGGCCCTTGCCGCCGTGTTCGCGTGGCTGATTCTGGACGAGATCCCCGGACTGCGGGTGGTGATCGGCGGACTGATCGTGATCTCAGCGGCTGCATTTGAAACCAGTCGCAACATGTCGAGGTCGGGTTAGCCCGGTCAGCTTGTTACCGGCTGGTGCCAGCCGTGAGCGAGCACACTCCTCGGCCTCGGCGGAGTGCTCGACGAACTGCCCGATTCAGCGATAATTTGGAACTCCTCGACCATGAAAAATCTGAATGACTCCCGACTGATGTGGGTGAAAGCGTGGATGTTCCTCCTGATCGGGATCGCCATGTTCACGTTGTTGATCCTGGAACATCCCGGGGTGCGGACGGGGCTACTGCTGCTTCTGATGATCTGGGCGTTCTGTCGGGCCTACTATTTCGCATTCTACGTGATCGAACACTATGTGGACGGGGAATTTCGATATGCCGGGCTGATCGATTTTGTGAAACGCAGACTGATGCGCCGACGACGGTGACGTCGGAAGTTTATCGGCGTTGGTTGTGGGCAGGCGTTGCGTAGCGGGTAGTGGCCAGTTCCTGAATTTGTGTTTTCAGCTTCGTCAGGTCAGCCACAGCGGGAGTGCCGCCGAGTTGATCCGTTCCCGATTCACTCATCGCCTCGATAAACGTCGCGAGGTCGACGCCCGTCGGCACCGGTTGGATGGAGCCCTGAATCAGCAATCCGTGCTTGTTACGGCGCTGGGCGGCTCCGGCCATTTTTCGACCGTGCGAGAGCACGTCGTGTTTTTCGTAGCCGAAAAAACACTGCCCCGGCATTTCTTTACGACAGCAGTCCGCCAGTTCGCTTTCGATCTGAACCTGTTTCAGCGCCGCCTGAATCCAAAGGTGCATCCGCCGGTAGCTTTCCTCTGCACGCAAACTGTACCACTCTTGACGCGGCGGAACGACGAAGCTGTAGGTCCAGTCGGCAAGATGCGGGACCAGTCCGCCGCCGGTCGGACGACGGATCAACGGGCGCAGTAGCGTGGCCTGTTCTATCTCTGCGTATTTCTGAAAATAGCCGAAGGTCGCTGCGGGTTCGGTCCAGCCGTAAAACCGGAGCAGGGGAGCACCGGCGTCCGCAGCGTGGATCAACAACGCCTCGTCCGTCGCCATGTTGACGGCCGGCTCGCATTGTCCGGAGTTCACGACAAACCAGTTCATTCGGCGGACGGACAGAGTTTGCGAATCTCGCAGCTTGCGCAGTCCGGTTTCCGGGCGGAACAACGCCGGCGACCGTGCCAGATCAGCCAGTGACTGAGCATCGCCCACTCGTTTTGGGGCACCAGCTTCATGAGCGCTTGTTCGATTTTTTCCGGCGTCGTTTCCTTCGTCAACCCGAGGCGTTGCGAGAGCCGTCCGACGTGCGTGTCGACAACCACCCCGATGTTCACGTTGAATGCATTTCCCAGCACGACATTCGCCGTCTTGCGGCCGACGCCGTTCAACGCGACCAGTTCATCCATCGTCTGCGGAACTTCACCGCGATATTGATCGATCAAAATTTGGCAGCACGCTCGGATGTTCTTCGCCTTGCTGCGGAAGAGGCCGATGCGACGGATGTCATTCTCAATTTCCTCGAGCGGGGCTTTGGCAAAATCGGCGGCGGACCGGTATTTCTGGAAGAGCGATTCGGTGACGATGTTCACCTGTTTGTCGGTACACTGCGCGGACAGGATGGTGGCGATCAGCAACTCGAACGGGTTGGAGTGATCCAGTTCACAATGCGCGTCCGGGTAGGTGCGTTTAAGGCCGTCGAGGATGGCAATCGTCCGCGCTTTTTTTGCTGCCAGTGATTCTCGCGGCATATTCAGGCAGCAGTGTTAAAACGCGAATTGTCGCCAGCAAGAACCGATGACTACGCGAGTTCCGGCTCTTCGATCTGTTTCGGCGCTTCCACCAACGGTGTGCCGTCGGGCGTTTCCGGATACTCAAAGACTTTGCCTTCGAAGTTTCGGATCACCACCCGGTCGTCGTTCATGCTGAGCACATACTCGGGATTGATCGGCACCTTGCCGCCGCCGCCCGGTGCGTCGATGACGAACTGTGGTACGGCGTATCCGGTCGTGTGTCCGCGAAGGCCTTTCATCAGCTCGATGCCCTTCCGCACGCTCGCCCGCAGATGGGCCGAACCCGAAATCAGGTCGCACTGATAAATGTAGTACGGACGGACCCGGCACATGAGCAGTTTCTGCACGTGGGCTTTCGTGATTTCCACCGTGTCATTCACGTGGCGAAGCATGACGGACTGGTTGCCGAGCGGAATCCCGGCATCCGCGAGTCGACCGAGCGCATCCCGCACTTCGGTCGTGAGTTCGCGCGGATGGTTCGAATGCACGCTGACAAACAACGGATGAAACTGCTTCAACATGTCGCAGAGTTCAGCGGTGATCCGCTGGGGGAGAAACAGCGGAATCCGGGTGCCGATTCGCAGAAATTCTATGTGCGGAATCTTCCGCAAACGGGTCAGGAGATACTCGATTTTTTCATCGCTGAACAACAACGGATCGCCACCACTCAGCAGCACGTCGCGGATCTCGGGATGCTGTTCGATATACTCGATCTGCTGATCGAACTTCGGATGAAAATCGTAACCCGTCGCGTTGCTGACGAGCCGCGAGCGCGTGCAGTAGCGGCAGTACGCCGCGCACCGGTCGGTCACCAAAAACAGAACGCGGTCGGGATAGCGGTGGACCAATCCGGGCACCGGTGAATGCGAATCTTCACCACACGGATCACTCATCTCCCACGGCGCAGTTGTCGTTTCTTCGATGCGCGGAATGACCTGACGGCGGATCGGACAGTTTTCGTCCGTCGGATCGATCAGGTTGAAAAAATACGGCGTGATCGCCATCGCCAGCTTGGTGTTGGCGAGCTGGGTGCCGGCATGCTCCTCGGGCGAAAGCGACGGCATCAGTTTCTCCAATTTTTCAAGCGTGGTGATCCGGTTGCGCAGCTGCCATTTCCAATCGTTCCAATCGGCATCGCTGACATCGCTCCAGAATCCACGTCCTGCGGATTTGAACGTTTTCATTTCGGCGGGGCTGACGGGGAACGGGCTTTCCTGAGGTTCCTGTAGAGTTGGTGTGACCATCGTTGTCGGCACTATAAAATTGATCGCACCAGTGTCAAGGGAGGGGGGCGCCGGGGTCGGTTGCCGCGACCTGCCCGGGCGTCGGGCGGGGGTCGAATCCTAGCCCGTTTCGCAGACGTTCGCGTTGTCCGTCCAGTTCTTCCAGCTTGGCGAGTGTCCGCCGGGTCACCACCACCGGGCTGATGTTGGTCGAAAATTTCATTTTCTTGGGCGCATAGGTTTCTTCGGTGTCCACGAGATATTTTTCCAGCACGAACCGGTAATCGCGGGCCAGTCCGTCCAGTTCGGCGGGGGCGTGAAGTTGAAGACCGAACAGTCGGGCGATCAACTGTTCGATGACCGGCTTCTGCACCGAGAATTTCATGGACGTAATGAGGTCGGGCACGCTGATTTCTTCCCGGTAAACTTCATCGTCATCCTCCTCCCGCCGTTCGACGGACACGCGGAGGATCTCGCTGAGCTGGAGATAACTCTCCCCGAACGACCATTCCTCGTTGGCACCGCTGTTCCCGAGGTGGGCCGCGACCACCCGCTGCCAGCGATCCAGATCGAGTTCCGTTCTGAACACCTGTTCCACCGCCTGCGGGGGCTTCGCTCTTTGTTCGACCCCGCTCAAACTCACGGTCGCCACCGCCCACCATTTTTCCAGATCGAGCAGGGTCTCGAATTTGTTCTGGAAGGCGCGGAGAAAAGCGAACTGCCAGTTCTGGTAATCAGGCAGCAGACGGATCGTCTCGCCGAGCTGGCTCCCGCCGCCGGGCAGCTGCAGGAGCTCGGTGACCAGTGCGTGGGAGGTCAGACGGAACAATCGTTCCGTGGCCGGGCCGCCCTTGATTGTGGCCGGCCAGCTCAACTTCTCCAGGCTGAAAAGCGATTCCCCCTCGATCTCCCGTTTCAGCTGCGCAACCTCCTCGTTCAACCGGCTGACATCGGACACTTTTTTGTCCTGGCTGAAGAAGGCAGAGCTCATGACCGTGGCCCGAAGGTGTTCAACCATCCCCTCGCGAAGCCAGAGCGGAAGCTCCACCAGTTCGGGCCGTCGGTGGCGGTTCGCGACTTCCAGCAGAATGACGTGGGTGAGGGCACGTAGAAGATGGTCCGAACGCACCTGCTCTGGAATCTCCAGTTTGTAGTCCCACGCCCCGCCTCGCTTGCTCCGGATGTGCGTGACCAAGATGTCCCGGGGCGGGACGGAGGGGGTCAGCAGCGAGATGTATACGGTGCCGCGGTGTGGATCCTTCAGTCCCAGCTGATCGTAGATGGCCTGCCGGATCCGCTCGGCTGAGGCGGCCAGATAGGTCGGATCCAGGGTAACCATCTGGATGCCGTTCGATCCGGCATCGACCGGTTCCTCAGGAGCTCCCCGCCCGCCCGATTGGCGGCCTGCGGGGACGAGGGTGTTCCAGGTGGTGTCGAAGCGGTACGTCATCGCGCTGACCGGAGCCAAGCGGGTGCCTGCGATCACGAACTGGCCGGACTGACTGTAGATGGTCTCCCTCGCCAGTGACCGCCCGGCCGTGCGCCCCGAAAGAATCATGGCGTTCAGACAGAGCAGGATGGCGAGCAGGCGGGGCATCAGGTTTTCTTGTCGGCTGAGCCGGAGGCCTTCTTCGTCTTCTCGGTCGTCTTCGAGGCGCCGTCCGTCTTGGACTTTTCCGTTGGAGCGGGTGCGGCGGCTTCCGAATCCTTCTTGGCGGCGGACTTGTAGCCCTCACTGCGGTAGTCGGTCTCGTAGAACCCGCTTCCTTTGAAAATGATTCCGGCACCGGTGCCCATCTGGCGTTTCACGGTGCCCTTACCCCATCGTTTCTTGGGGCACAGATCCTTGGTGCAGACCGTGATCGCGTCGTCCTTCATCGACTGGAATAACTCGAACGCGGCTCCGCATTTGTCACAAACGTAATCGTAGGTCGGCATATTACTTCAAAATACTTCAGAATGACTGCGCTGCTTCCGGCGCATTGGGCCGACAAAATGCGGAAAGTGTGCGGATTTGGCAACAGTTGGATTCAACTTGAATTCATCGCCGTCGCCCGCTGCCACAGACCTCGTTACGAAAATACAACGCTAGACCGTCAGTTCGCGCAGGGAGGTCTTCAGGATCTTGCCGGTCGCCGTCCGCGGCAAGGCGGGCAGCTGAATGATTTTTCGGGGAACTTTGTAGTCCGCGAGCTTCGACTTTAAAAAGGCGGACAGCTCCTTCCCGTCGATGACGGCGCCCTCGTTGGCCGAGACAAACGCAATGGCCTGTTCGCCGCGTCTGGGATCGGTCTTCCCGATGACTGCGGCCTCGCGGACGCCGGGGAACTGGTAGATCACCTCCTCGATTTCGCGCGGATACACGTTGATGCCGTTCACGAGCAGCATGTCCTTCTTGCGGTCCGTGATGAAAAAATAGCCGTCCTCGTCCCGGTAACCGATGTCGCCGGTCAACAGCCAGCCGTCCCGCAACGCCTGGGCGCTGGCCTCGGGGTTCTTCCAATAGCCCATCATCACGTTGCCGCCGCGGATCACGATCTCGCCGGTTTCCCGGACGCCCAGTGCGACGCCCTCGTCGTTCCAGACCGCCAGCTCCACATTGGAAATTGGCACCCCGATCGATCCGGGTTTGCGCCTGCCGTTGATTGGATTCAACGAGGCGACGGGACTTGATTCGCTCAGGCCGTAACCTTCGATCAGCGGAATGGGCATGCTGTCCTCGAACTCCCGCAGGATCTCTCCGGGGAGCGGGGCGCCCCCGCTGATGCAGAGCCGCAATGGCAGTTGATCCTTCACTCCGGCGCCCGCGAGTGCGCGAAAAAACTGGGGGACCGCCGGGAGAATGGTCGCCCCGCGCCGGATGATTTCGATGATCGCGTTCTTCGGTGGGTTGAGGGATTTGATCAGAACGATCGACCCTCCGACCATCAACGGCAGGATCATCCCGACCGTCATCATGAAACTGTGGAACAACGGGAGCATCACCGCGAACCGGTCCGCGTCCACCGCTGCCAGCACCACCTCGCAGCTTGCCACGTTGTGCAGCAGGTTGCCGTGCGAGAGCATCGCCCCCTTCGGCCGGCCGGTCGTTCCTGACGTGTAGATGATCACCGCCAGATCATCGCGGGTACGGGGAACCGGGTTGAATCCCGCATCGGCGGCTCCGTTCAGAAGATCCTCGATGGCGAGCAGTTTCGGCTGGGCGTTGCTGGAAGTCAGGTCACCCGCCTGCGCTATCAATGCGTTCTCCGAGACGACGACGTTTGCTTCAGCGTCTTCGAGAATGAACCGGATTTCCGCCGGTTTAAGAAAATTGTTCACGGGGACGACCACCGCGCCGCAGCTGAGAATCGCAAAATACGCGATGATGAATTCTGGGCAGTTTTTCATCCACAATCCGACGTGATCGCCTGATTTGACTCCCGCGAGCTGGAGTTTAACTGCAATGTTCCTGATCGAGTAGGACAGGGCCAGATAGCTGACTTCCGTGTCGCCCCAGTAAATGGCGGTCTTGCTGGAATGCCGGGCGGATTGATGAAGAAGCGCGCCGTGAAGGCAGGTGTTTGTCGGGGACATGGGGCGATTCAATTCGTGAAGCGATTCCGGGTCAAGGCATTTGCCGCCCCGGCGATTGTCCGTGCTTCGGCCGGCAAATAAAAAAAACCGCCTGCCACAGCTGCGGCAGACGGGTTGTGAAAGGGATGACGGCGGATTATTCGGAGCCCTTGGCCTGGTTTTTCAGAGCTTCGGCGTTGGCCTTGGCCTCGGCTGCGGAGCTTTTGTCTCCCTGTTCGAACACGATGACGTTCGCCATGACGAATGCCTCAGTTGCAGCATCGATCTGTGCCTGATTCAGATCGTTGCTGTGAGTGATCAGCAGATCGAGTGCGGTGATGGCCTCGTTGATTTTGCCGGCGTTGATCGCCGCGATGGCCTTGTCTGCATCGGCCTTGATCTCACCGCTGGTGCTGCCGAATTCCGCATTAAGCTTGGCGGAGTCCAGAGTCTGTTCCGATTTGCCGCAACCCACCAGAAACAAAGTGACGACGCATGAGGCGACTAGAGTAATAAGCGATTTTTTCATATTGGTTAAAATTTCTTGTTGATTGGACGCTGGGGTGAAAACTAGGAAAAAATGTCCGCGCCGTCAAACACGCGTTTCATCAAAACTCCGGAAGACTTTCCAACGGAGCCCGTTTGGCGCGGCGAAGCGATTCCAGCTGTTGGGAGAGCGCGAGCAGTTCCTCGTCGGCCAGCTCCGGCGCCGCGCTGGCCGCCTTCAACCGATTCATTTCCGCGTCGAGAAAGCGGTTGCGCAGCCGGGTCACCACGTCCTGCGCCTGCCGTTGCGGCTCCGGAATTTCCCTGGCATCCGCGATAATTTCGCTGGCCAGACCTCGCGCGACATCGTCGGACAAATCCGAAATGAAGGCGGCCGCGGACACGTCGTGCCGACTCAGCCGCGAGTAGAACAGTTCCCGCGCCGTGGAATTCTGAACCCACTCGGGATTCAGGTGGTGGATGAACCATTCAATGAGGGCGTCGTCCTTCAGCAGCAGATGCAGCATCCAGAGCTCGTGCGCGTCCGGTCGTTCCACGATGTTTTCGACCGCCTCTTCGATCTCGGGTTCGGGCCGGGAGGACTCGCGCTGACTGCGATTCTGTTTCCGAAATTCTTGCCGGATGGCGTCGGCGGATACCCCGACCAGGAGTGCCGTTTTCCGGGTGTAGGTGTCGTGCAGGACCTGGTTGCCGGCTTTGGCAAGCGCGACCGCCATTCCTTTAACCACCGCCATCCGCCCGCGATCCGATGCGGTGTCGTTCTCCCCGCACAGCCGGTCGAGCAGGAAGTCGTAGTAACCCGGAGCCTTGTCGATCAACTCGCGAAACGCGTCGCCGCCGCGTTCGCGAATAAAGCTGTCGGGATCATGCGGCGCAGGAACCGAAGCCACCCGGACGGCGAGACCGGTCTCAGCCAGGTTTTCAAACGAACGTTCGGACGCATTTCTCCCGGCGACATCCGCGTCGAAACACAGCACGACCTCCTCGCTGTAACGTTTGAGAATGCGCGCCTGATCGCCGGTCAACGCCGTGCCCTGCGGAGCCACCACGTTCTTCACCCCATTGACAAAGCACCGGATGAGGTCGAGCTGCCCTTCGCAGACAATCGCCTGCTGCGCGTCCAGAATCGCCCGCTTGGATTTGTCCAGTCCGAAGAAGACCCGGCCTTTGGTGAAGAGCGGCGTCTCGGGCGAATTCACGTACTTGGCGGCCTTTGCCTCGGGATCAAGTACGCGACCGGAGAAACCGATGACCCGGCCCTGATCATCGCAGATCGGAAAGACGAGGCGTCCCCGAAAACGATCGTAATAACCGTCACGACCGTCGCGTTTCAAAATCAGCCCGGCTGTTTCAACCGTCGGCAGATCAAATTTTTTCGCTTTCGCCCAGTTCACCGTGTCATCCCACGCGTCCGGCGCGTAGCCCAGCCGGAACGTTTCCACGGCGTCCCCTTCGACGGCTCGGGATTTCAGGTAGCTCCGAGCGATCTCGGCCTGCGCGTCGTTCAGCAGGCAGCTGTGCCAGCGTTGGGCGATCTGTTCGTGGATGGTGAGCAGAACTTCCTTGAGCTGACGGGTCTGTTGAAACTTGGGATCCTTGTCGAGCTCAAGCGGGATGCTTGCCCTTTCGGCCAACCGCTTGACGGCCTCAAAAAAATTCAGGTTCTCATATTCCCGGACAAAACTGATCACGTCGCCGCCCTTGTGACAGCCGAAACAGTGAAAAATCTGCCGTTGGGCGTTGACGTTGAAACTGGGGCTTTTCTCCCGGTGAAACGGACAAAGCGCGACGAAATTGGTGCCGGCTTTCTTGAGGGGTATGTAGCCGCCGATGATATCGACGATATCACTGGCGGTTCGAATCTGATCGAGAAGTTCGGGTGAAATCAGGCCGGCCACCGGCGCAGATTAACCAGCTCAGGTCCAATAATCCAACGCGTTCTTTTTCTTGTTCGGCTGTTTCGTGGCCCGGATCTCCCTCGGGGGGGTGCCCTTGATCAGCATGACGTCCATGTTGTCCTTTACCATCTTGCCGACCAAAGACTCGCGAAAAATGGATGCCTGCAGGCTTCCGATGGTCGGGAACGAAATATTTCCAAAATTGGACTGCTGAAACTTCGCCATGCCCTCCAATTCCGCATTCGAGTAGAGCCTGGCGTTCAACAGTGCCAGCGCGAAAAAAATGACCAGCACGAAGCGGATCATTCCAGCCACGATGCCCAGCGGGTATTCCGCACTGCCGAAATTATCGGCCAGATTGACCTTGTCGCCCTTGGACCGGACAATCCAAGTGACGATCATTTTCACGAGGAACGCCCACATTAGATAGATCATCACAAACCAGAAGAGCTTGCCCATGCCCGTCAGATCGGACACGAGTTCACCAGCGGGTTTGTAGAGGAATGCGCCGCCGATGAGGATGAAAATCCATTGGATGATCAGTGGAAATTCCTCGGACATGCCGCGTTTGCGTCCGCGGTAAAACCCCACCACGATCAGCACCACCACGAGCAGATCAAACCAGCCAAGTTGATAATCACCAAGATTCATTACAGTCTACCTAACGCACATCACCTGCCAGCAGCAAGCAGATGCGGTTCCGTGATGAATTCGGCGAAGGAAGATCAAGGATGCTCGTTCAGCCACGCGCGAATGGCCGGGGCCTGGGAATGTGCCGAATCCAGTTCTAAGACCTTCTGATACTCACTCCGGGCGTGGTCGAAATTGTCCAAATCCTGCGCGTACAAATTCCCCAGCAGCAGATGTGCGCGCAGATTATCCGGACTATTCGAGAGTAATATGTTCAGCTCGTTCACTGCGTCCAGCGCGTATTTCGTCTTCTGCAGCGAAAGTGCGAAATTGTATCTGGCCTCGGCTGAGTTGGGATCCAGGGCAAGCGCCGTCTCAAATGCGGACAGCGATTTCATGGTCTGACCGGTCTGATAACTGAGCAGGCCGAGATTGTATTGAGCTGGAAAATAGCTCGGGTCCGCCATCGCCGCTGATGCGAAAAAGGAAGCCGCCCGGCCCGGATCGAGACGGGTCTGTGCGTCCAGCCCGCGTTGAAACAGCCGCTCCGCAGCGGCCCGGTCGCCGGGCTGCGGGGCGCCGGACTGACTGTAGGAATAGCGTCGCGGCCCCTGGCTCGATCTCATGGGAGTCACCCCCGAATATTCCCCGGCGCTCGCCACAGTGCGGGGTGTGGAGGCCTGTGGCGGAGTTTTCCGGTCGGGCGGAGGCGAACTGACGGGTGGAAGTGGTGTCACGATTTCATCGGAGCGGACTTGTTTTTCGTCCTCTTCACCGCGGAAGAGGTTCACCGGATTGATCTTCTGAAAGAAGCCACGCTTTTTCGCCGGCTCTTCTACCGGATCCGTCGGAGGGACGGTCGTCGGCGGAGAATTCGCGACCGGCAGGTCCGGCTCGGATGCCGGTACGTCGGGCCGCGCGCTCGGCGTTTGTTGCGGCACCGGAATGTCCTGCGTCGCCGCAATGTCATCCACGTCCAGCTGCACGACTTCGAGCGGCTCCTCATCGACCGGTTTTTCCGCGACCGGAGTCGCGGCCTTTGCGGGGGGGGGCTGTTTGGGGGCGACCTCTTCCGTGACGGAGGCGACCTGCTTCGGGGGGGCAGCCGCCGGTTTTTTGACGACGACTTCCAGCTCCTTTTCAACGACTGGCGACGGTACCTTTTTCACTGGCGGCTTCGTCTGTTCCGGTTTCTTTTCGGCGACCGGAACGGCAATGGGTATGGTTTCAGTTTTTGCAGGAGGCTCCGTCGTTTTTGGCGGCGGCGTGGCCACAGCGACCTCCGGTTTTTTCTCTACCGGTTTGGGCGCTGCTTCCTTTTCCGGCTCCGTTTTTTTGACGACCGTGGCGGCCAGTTCAACTTTAGCGGATTCCACGGGTGGTTCAGGTTTTGTGGTTTCCTCAGCCTCGGTGACGGCGGGTTCGACAGGTGGTGGCACGCGCGTCAAGTTCGTTTCCGCCATTGGGATAACCGCAGGGATTTTCTCCACCATCGGCGGGTTGAGTTCGAGATTCAGTCGGCGCACCAGGCCGCTGATCAAATCCCGATTCGCCGCGTTCGGCGCCTTGGCCAGATATTCACGGTACTTGGCGAGCGCCAGCGGTTTGGCGTCCAGTCTGGTGTGCAGCACCACCGCCAGATTCAGGATCGCCGGCGTGTAGTCGGGATCGAACTTCAGCGCTTCGACGAACATCTGATAGGCCTTCCGCGGATCATTGCGGTTCATGTAAATGAGACCGATGCCGTTGTAGGCCGACGGGGCGTCACGCTGGAGTTTGAGCGCGGTTGAATAGTTGTCCAGAGCTTGATCGTAACGCAGCAGTTCCAGGTTTGCGTCGCCCATTAACAGCCAGCCTTCGACGGATTTCTGATCCAGCATGACGAACGTGGAGAGCTGTTCCAGTGCAGAAATCGGCACGCCCTGATCCAGATACATCTTGCCCAGGTTGAAACGCGCCACGGAAAGATCGCGGTCCAGCTGGAGGGCGCGTTCGTAGGCGAGACGTGCATCCGCGAATTGGCCGGCCCGGTGGTGCGCGACGCCGAGGAAGTTCCACGCCCGCGCTTCGTTGGGCAGGAGGTCGACTGCCGTTTCCAACTTGTCGATCGCTGCCTCGTATTTTCCCTTGCGGATAAGGTCCTCACCCTGCAACAAGGCCTTGGGACCGGACGGCGTACAGCCGGCGTTCAGCAATAACATCGCCACCAGCGCCAGTGAAAATGGCGCGAATGACCGGCGGTTCAGATTCGTCTGCATCGAACCTCGTGGTAACATCGGCGTCCGAACGTGTCAAGAAACCCACCGGACCACTTGAATGATGAAACAACAGTTGAAGACATGCCTTGCGGGCCTCTGCCTGCTCGCCATCGTGGCTTTGGGGCTGGCGCAGGAGGACTATTTCAAACCCTACACCGCCGGCGACCGGGCGCGCGTCGTCATCATTGAGAACGATCACGCCACCGACGCGTTCGTCTCCAATTCCGATGTCGTTTACGAAATGGTCAACCACGGCATCACGGCCTACACCGGCCGGACGAATGCCTCGGAGGCCTGGCTGGCGCTCGTCCGCACCAACGACATGATTGGCATCAAGGTTTTCTCGTCTCCCGGCCGGGTCAGCGGCACCCGGCCGGTCGTGGTTGCCGGAATCATCAAGGGCCTTGTCACGGCGGGAGTTCCGTCACAGAATATCTTTATCTGGGACAAACAGGTCCATGAGCTGGCCAACTCCGGCTATTTCGAGCTCGCGACCCAGCTCGGGGCCAGGGTCGAAGGCTCGGTCACCGCCGGCTGGGATGCGGACGAATACTACGACAACCCGTTGAAAGGCACGCTCGTCTGGGGCGATCACGAATTCGGTCGCAAGGACTTTGATGCCGGTCGACGGTCCTACCTGACCTCGCTGGTCACGAAGAAAATCACCCGCATCATCAACGTGAGTCCGTTGCTGAACCACAATCAGGCGCGGGTCGCCGGCAACCTGTATTCACTCGCCAGCGGAAGCGTGGACAACTTCCGGCGATTCGATACGGAGGCGATGCGGCTCGAAACGGCGGTCCCGGAGATCAACGCGCTGGAAGCTCTGGGCGACAAGGTCGCGATTAATATCGTCGACGCATTGCTCGGTCAATACGAGGGGGGGCAACGTAGTCTGCTCCACTATTCCAGCCGGTTGAACCAGCTCCGTTTCAGTCGTGACCCCGTCGCGCTGGACGTTCTCTCGGTTCACGATCTGAACCGGCTGCGTCATGAACCGCTGCCCGACAACGTCCGGACCAACTTCACATTGTTTGAAAACGCCGCCCTCCTCCAGCTCGGCATCGCCGACACCAACCGGATTGACGTTGAGCTGATCAAGGAATGAGGCGGGAACGGACTACGCGGCGGAGCAGGGGAGTCTGAGGGTAGCGCGTGCCGCTCCGCACGCGCCTTCGGAAACCGGACGGGGTTTTAAATGATCCAAATCGTTGAAGAGAGAGGAACCCGCGAAGCCCATCGCCGGACCTCGTAGAGCAGTTACGACCCCTGCTTTTACGAGCCGATGTCAGTCGCAACTGGCGCGGTTTCGTAACCGCTCGCCAAGTTGTCTTCCGACAACCAGAAGCTCTTCCTGACCGCGCTCAATGGCACCGGCAAAATGAATGAACCCGTGAATGACCCCTTCGCAGCGTTTGCTTTCCACCTGAACGCCCGACTCCCGCAGCCGCACAACCAGTTGTTCGCCCTCATCACGCAGCACGTCGTACTCGGCGGTTACGATGATCGTTGGCGGCAGGTTCGACAGGTCCTCCGCGAAGGACGGCGCAGCCAGCGGATGAGCACCTTCGCTGTTGCCCAAATACGACTTCCAAAAGAAATTCATCTTGGCCCGCGTCAGACCAAAATTTTCCGCAAACTCGGCGTAACTCGCCGAGTCACAGCGACTGTCCAGAACGGGGTAAAGAAGGCACTGGCACGCGATGTCCGGCCCGCCCTCGTCCCGCGCTTTGAGAGCAACGGCCAGCGCAAGATTCCCGCCCGCGCTGTCACCCGCCACACCGATCTGCGCCACGTTCAGTTCAACGGCATGGTCCGCCACAAATCGTGTCGCTTCAAACGCGTCGTCAAACGCCGCCGGAAACCTGTGTTCAGGAGCAAGCCGGTAATCGACCGAAACGACAACCGCCTCCGACGCGTTTGCCAGATGACGGCACAACGTGTCATGCGTTTCGATGTTCCCCATCACCCAGCCGCCGCCGTGAAAATAGACGATGGCTGGCAGCGTTCCGCCGGTTTCAATGCGGCTTGCAATCGGGTGGTAGACTCGAAGCGGAACACCGGAGTCGGTCTTCATGTCCCGCACGTGGGCGACCTCTGCAGGCGGATGAAAGATGGGCGTGAGGCTGCCAAACTGACGACGGAGTTCCGCAACGGGAATCTGGTCGACGGGCGGTTGTGCGGTGCTGTTCACCACCGCGAGAAAATTGCGGACCTGAGGATCCATCGTGGGGTCGCGCGACTACGGTTTGACGTCCGGACGCGTGCTTTCCGGCCAGCTCAGCTGGAGCTTGTTGCCATACTCGAACGTCTCATAGAAATTCACCATCGCGCGCACGTCGTGATAGGCGGCCTTCCAGTTGTTCGCGAGAGTCGGATTGACCACCTGTCCGTCGGCGGACACGGAGTACACCCAGATCCCATTCTGAGGAAAGACCATGTAGGCCCAGATGAACTGGTTCAGTTTTTCGAGGGCGATGCCGTACTCCGCCTTCACGTGATTGCGAAGACCAACCGACAGCGCTGCCATCATCTCGGCCTGCGCCCACCAGATCTTGTCCGTTCGCGTGGCGGGATTGTCCAGGTAGCCCCGGTCGTACAAGCCACCGCGTTGATGGTCGAAACCGTTTTTCAGTGCGTGGTCCATGATCGCGTAGAAATGATCCCACGACGGCTCGCGGCCGATCGCGCGTTGGGCGTCCACCATCAACCAGGCGAACTCCACGTTGTGCCCGTACGAAACTCCCATGCTGTCGGCATCGGACACCTGGCGCCAGTCGAAGTGACGATGAAAGGCTGACTTCGCAGGATACTTTGGATAGAAATATTTCTGGTTTACCTCGATGCACTCGGCGAGCGCCTGTTTCAACTGGGCGGTCGGATTCTCCCGGTATAACGCCGTCATCGCCTCCATCCAGTGCAGGTGCGCGTTCGCGCTTTTGTAGCCCGGAATTTCAATCACGTAGTCCCCGGCAACGCGTTCCTTGATGATCGTCCAGTCCTCTTCAAAATGCTCGAACCAGCCGTTGTGGTTTCCGTCATGCGCTTTTTTCTGGAGCAGCTTGAACAGTTCGATCGCGTCGTTGCGCGCACGAATATCCGCGCTCGCCCGGTGATATTCGAGGAATGCGAAGATCACAAAGGACTGCCCGTACAACGTCTTGCGGCGATCCAGCGGGTCCCCCTCAATTCCGGTCGACGTGAAGTATCCGCCGTTGGCCGTGTCGTAGAAATGGTTGCGGATGAATTCATATCCTTGCCGCGCGGCCTTCAGATAGTCGCGCTGCGGATCGCCGAGTCCTTTGAGCTGCGCGTGGGAGAACCCCCAGAGCATCCGCGCCTGCGAGACGATCATCTTGTCCTTCGGTTTGCCCTGACCTTCGATGGTGGCGTCGAGCAGGTAGCCGCCATTCTCCCAGTCAACCGTCTTGTCGTACCAGTAGGGGAAAACCTTGTTCTGCAGGTCGCTCTTCATGCGGGCCGACCATTGGACAAAACGTTCCTTGGTGCCGGGCGGCGGAGTGGCGGCGGGCAAAACTGTTGCGCAAACCAAGAGCGCGACTAAACCGAAAAAGAGGCCTGACTGAATCTTGTTTCTCATAGTAGATGTCATATTGATCATCTGTGTTGCCGCAAATTCTTAGCAAATCCGCAGGTATTGTCCATTCATTCGCTCAATGGACACCGAGATGACCGGGGTGTTCGAGAAGAAATTCAGCAGACCGGCGGCCGGAACTGCTCACCATGGCTTGTGCGCGTTCAACACTTTCACGATCTCGCGCTTGAGTTCGATGGGATCGACGGCGCCGTTCTGCCGATAGATCACCTCTCCCTTTGGATCGATCAACACGGTGTAGGGCATCCCGCCATCCCAGTCCGGATCAAACGCCTCCATGAGGTCGTATTTCTGGTTGGTCCCGTAGAGCAGATTGCGCGTGGCCGCCTTCTCCTTTTTTAAAAATTTGAGAACCTGATCCTTCTCGTCGGGATAATTTGCGGCAACGGTAACCAGCTCAAAATCGCGACCGCGATACATCCGGTTGATCTCCATCAAATCCGGGAACTCAGTCACACACGGCCCACACCAGGTCGCCCAAAAATTCACCAACCGAAACTTCGCGTCTTTGCCTTCGGCGGGCTTGTTCGCCCGCAGCGCCTTCAGCCCGGCCGGGTCGACCATCCCCACTTCCACGGGTTCAGCGTTGTAGCGCTCCCAATACTGGGCGCCCCCAGGACGTTTGTCCGACCATTTGGTGGAACAGCCGACCACCTTGGTTGAAATTGTCGGAGGATTCTCGCCCTTCAACAACGCATCCAGTGCGAGCCGCGTGTCCTTCTTGGTGACGTATTGCTCCCGTTCGGCGTCGTCAATGCGACCGACATAACGAAGTTTCCGCGCTTCATCAAAAATGAAAACATGCGGCGTCACCACCGGACCGTACGCCAGCGACACCGGTTCGTATTCATCACCGCCGCCGTAGAGATAGGGGAAATTGTATTCCTTGTACGCCGCGCGAATTTTCATTTCCTCCAGCGTGTCGCCCAGATCGGTATAACCCAGCTCGTCGGGCCGCACCGACTCCGCGTCGTTCGGCGAGATCGCGATGAACGCAACGCCCTTGCCTGAATAGTCGGCAACGAGCTGCTTGATCCGTTCCTCGTAGTACTGCGCGGTGGGACAATGGTTGCAGGTGAAAATGATCGTGAGAAATTTAGAATCCGCGTAGTCCTTCAGCGAATGCATTTTGCCGTCCACGCCCGGCAACGTGAAGTCGGGCGCGCGCGCCCCGAGTTCGAGGGTGGAATGCTCGGCGGCACCAAGCGACATACCGGTCAGGGCAAACGCAAGAATCAGCGAGGGGGCGTTTCGGTTTTTCATTTTGAATCAGACGGGCCGTGGCGGATCCGCGTTACATGGTCATTCCGGCCAGACCGCGAAGAATGAGTGGATGGTGGTGATCGTATGGGTCCGGTGCTTTTGCTTTTCGGTGTTCAATTCCGCGAGGGACTTTTTCTTCAATTCCTCCAGCAACACCTGCGTGTGCTTCCGTTTCGCGTTCACCGCTTCAAACGATTCCCGGATCATCGCCAGCTCGCCCGCGTCCAGCCAGAACCCGCCGCAACCGGGGCATTCATCGATGATCACCGAACCGCTGTTCTTATGCGAATGACGCAGCATCACGATGCCATCGCACCGCGGGCAGTTCCGCCGCCGCTCGAGATCGACAGTGACGGCGGGGTCCCGGGCAACGCTCAACAACTGCTCGCCGGCCTTCTCCTCCGGCTGATCCATCTTCTGCATTTCGAACGCATCGAACCAGATCCCGCCGCAGCCGCCATGACAGGCGTCAACCTCCACGGATCCGGAGCGGACATGGCTCAACTCAAGGTCACAGGCAGGGCATTGCATGGGACACCTGATAGCTGAAAACCCGGCGACGCGCGAACCATTTTTGTGGCCGGACCGCGCCAACAAGCGGCCGACAAATCGCGACGCCGCCAACAGATTATCCTTTTATTTTTTGACAAGTCGCAAGAATTTTATAACGATGCATCCCTCATCTCGGAAGACAGCTTAAGGAGTTCTGGCATTTTCAGGAACCCGCCGGGAAACAACAACAGCAACTCGGTTCATCTATGAAAAAATCAGCTATCATGCTTGTTGCTATCGTATCGTTCGTCGCCACCAGTTCTCAGGGCTCCGGGCAGGTTGCAAAGATTATCGGAATCGCCAAAACACTTCACTCTACTTATTCGGGGCTTATGGGCAGCGTGACAGTGACCCCTGCTTACGCTCTCGGCTACTACGACAAAGATTTCACGCAATACTACGGTCAATCATATTATTCGACCGGCAAACACGTCAGCCGCGATCTGATCACTGGAGATTTTGACTATCTCACATGGGGGCGCGATGCCTACGGAAACTATTGGCAAAATGAGGATTCGTTCACAGTTCCGCCACTCGAGAGATCCAATTACTACTGTAATATGTCGTCAGGTCCCAACCTGTTTATCATTATGGATACTATCGATTTTCGTGTCGATAGTTGGGTTGAAAGCATCTCAAAGACTGGTTACTGGCCAATCGACGGCCCGTACAAAACTGTCTTAAAATCACAAGCAACTCGAATCCAGCAGAACTGTCAATCTACAGTATCTGGCGGACAGCTAGTGCATCGGCCCATAAAATAGTGTGCATTGGAATGTGTTGTGTTAGCGTTGGGCATGGCACGAGCAACAACCCCGATCAGCTTGAACAAGGAGGAGAGACAAGAACTCATCGCGCTGACGAGCA
>Ga0209491_10002754_pt1 | contig 30517 bp, 25 predicted proteins | sample BON02_FD_187213 | JGI IMG/M metagenome (GOLD analysis project Ga0209491, IMG submission 187213) | Freshwater microbial communities from Lake Bonney liftoff mats and glacier meltwater in Antarctica - BON-02 (SPAdes) (version 2) | ecosystem: Environmental > Aquatic > Freshwater > Ice > Glacier...
CGAGCCGGGCTTCGCGGGTGATGTTTTGTTCGTCGCGCCCGAAGGTGAAGGTGGTTTCGGTGAAGTGAAGCTTGAAATGTTTGAGCATTTTGTAGCGGGAGCCTTCGCGTTCGACGCGGCGGGCGATTTTGTCTTTGTTACGGTAGGGGGTTTTTTCCCTTTGGGTGGCAGTCTGTATTTTCGCGAGGATGGCTTCGGTGGCTTCTAACAGTTCTTGGCGGGTGTGGTGTCTTTTGCGGGCGAGGGTGGGATTTCGGCAGGCGACGAGGCGCTCGCCGGGGAAGTCCTCGCTGGTGATTTCGGCGAGGTCGCGTTGGTCGAAGAGTTCGGGCTGGAGGTCGTCGGTTTCAACGAGTTTGTTGATCTGTTCGGAGCGCAGGGCGCTGATCCAGCCGTAGTCTGCGAGCTGGGGATCGGCGGCGGCGAGGTCGAGTTGTTTGCCAGTTAACATGCCGCGGTCGCCGACGATGATGGCTTTTTTGATGCCGAATTTCTGGCGGACGCGTTGGAGTTGGTCGGCGACGGTGTTGGGGTCGGCGGTGTTGCCGGGGTAGACTTGGACGGAGATGGGGCGGCCGTCGCGATCGGCAAGGAGGCCGTAGTTGATCTGGCGTTTCCCTTTCTTTTTGTCCCGGTTGTGTCCGTAGGCTGCGAGGGGGAAAGTACGGCTTTCATAGTAGCTTGAGGAGAGGTCGTAGAGGACGAGGGTTTCTTCGCCCAGATGGCGGGTGGCGAGGCTTTTCTGGATGCGTTCCTGGCGGGTGCCGAGCCAACGCATGGCGCGGTAGAGGTCGTCTTCTGTTAGAGACTCGTCGAGGTCGAGCTCGCCAGCGAGGGTGGTGGATTTTCCGTTGAGGTGGCGGCTGAGGGCGAGCTTGGAGCCGGGGGCGATGATGCGTGCGGCGATAAGGGCGAGGGCGGCGCGGCGTTCGGGGGAGTCGGTGCGAGCGATGAGGTCGGGGACGGCGAGTTCTTCCATGATGCCGAGGACGGCGGCGACGTGGCCGTGGGGGATGGTTTCGAGGAGGTCGAAGGCGTCTTGGAAGGTGGGCTGGTCTTCGGAGACCCGACCGCCTTTGAGAACGACGCGGAGGCTGGCGAGCTGCTCCGGGGACATGAAGGTGACGTTGGCGAGGGTGCGTTTTTTGACCTTGCCGTCCTCGCGGAAGGACTCGCGCACGAGGAAGGTGGGCCGGGAGGTGCGGTTGGGGACTCTTTCCACATACATGGACGTAAAAATCGCAATAAAGTCTATTAAGTCAATAATTAAATCACTATTTACATGGCTACAAACAGGGGTGTAATTTGGGATCTTGGTCCGTAAAGCGTTGCCAATCAGCGAGTTATCGCTGGATTAAGGGGCGAAGTTCCGGTTAGTGTCCGTGACCTGTTTGTCTGCGAATGAAAAGCGAAGACAAACAATCAATCTAGGCGATGCGCTGGATCTCACACCAGGATTTGATGCGCAGAAAGTAGAGACGTAGGGACTATTCAAAGTTCGTCCGCTTGCGCGTCGGACTTTGTCGGAGCCGGAACGCTGGCTTTCACAAAGTTTCTGATCGGAAGGGTGTGCAGCTCAAAGCCCGCCAGCACTGAAAACTGGCCAACAAAAGCCCTCAGATACGGATAGGCGACCGCTGCTGCGTTCACCTTGGGGAAATGAGAACTCTTGAATTCCTCTGTGATTTCCCCTGCGGTTTCAAATACCGCTAGGTAGGTGATGCTCAGTTGGCTGTTCGCTTCGAGAGGGAGCTTCAGATCGAAGACAACGGCGAACTCCGTAGGGCGATCCTGGTGGTAAGCCGGGGAGTAGCGCAAATCGTCCTCGGCGATTTCATCGTCTTCCAACTCGTCGCAACGGAGGCTACGGACAAGAGTTTTAATCAGCCGGAACTGCATGGTGCTACGCGGCGAGTGCCAATTCGTTGGAATCCGCTGCCTCGAAGGTGCTAGATTCCGAGTTGTTCGCAGAGATTAGCTCGACTTCATCCAAGCTCGGATCCAGCCATGGCTCGTCGAAAACGCAGCCCACCTGCTCCAGTTCGTCACGCAACTGATCGTCAGCCATGGCGGCGAGCTTGGCTTCGAGGTCTAGTTTGAATTCGTCCAGGTTCATATCGGATTGCTTGGGATGAGAGCCGTGTAGGTGACAGAGATGGAGTCCTTGTCAATTGCGGAGTGAGGTTTACGGACACAAATCACGCGAACATTCGGAAAACGTGAACGGAGTCCCATTTTCCGCTCTCGCGTCATCTGAATATAGAAGTCTTGGACGAGAACGTCAAAGCCGTATTTTTCGGCCAGCCATTGGATGATCGCGTTGTCCACGTAGCCTTTCTGGGGTTTCATCCGTCTGGTGAGAGCTTCGCGCGCGAGGTTGACCTTTGCCTTTCCGGTGTCGTTGGTCATGTCCAACGGATTGGCAGGACTGATCTCAGCTTTGAGAACTGAGAATTTCAGGTAGCTCCGTGATCCAGTTCGGCTGTCCCAGGATTGGGCTATAGCCCACCGTTGAGCGTCCTCGGAAGGATTGGAAATCCCGGCGGAGAAGAAATACACGCCTTCGCCCAGCCAATGGTGCTCTCCGGTGCTGCATTTGAAATTATCGGCTTTGATCGAAGGCACGCTGTCAGCATCACAGCCGTGGAATCCGGTCATGGTGAGGTTTGGGGAATCCACTGGCATATCGCTCTTTCGGGTAGATTGAGTGGTTTGTCAGAAATGGCAAGAACTTCGGGAATGCCGGGGCGGCTGCCACGCATACTAGAATGCTCGACTTGTTTGAAATCAAAGGTTAGAAGGTCGTACCTCTAACTCATGGGGATCTCTTATTCCAGCAACGTATCGACCTACGCCAACATGCCCACAGACACCACCGAGAAAGGCCTTGAAACGCTGATCGTCCGCCACATGACAGGCGGCGACGGTTTTCACGCCGGGAGTGGGTCGGGACTTCAGGACACCCCGGATGAAATTGCGGCTGGCAAGGCAGAGGGGAGTGGATGGGTCTCCAGCCGCCCCAACGACTATGACCGGGCGCACTGCATCGACGTTACCCAGCTTTTTGCATTTCTTCAAGACACGCAGGCCGAGGAACTGAAAAAGACGGGGATCGGCAACTACCGTGACGCGAAGGACATTGCCCGGCAGAAGTTCCTAGCACGCATCAGTTCCGAGATTGGCAAGCGGGGCGTGATCGACGTGTTACGCCGGGGGATCGCACATGGGCCGCTCCACTTCGATCTGTTTTTCGGCACACCCTCGCCCGGGAATGAAACGGCTGCGGCGAAGTTTGCGAAGAACCGGTTCAGCATCACCCGGCAGCTTCGCTACAGTCAGGATGAAACACGCCGTTCGCTTGACCTCGCCGCTTTCATCAACGGCCTGCCGATCTCAACCTTCGAGCTGAAAAACAGTCTCACGAAACAAACGGTGGAGGATGCCGTGGAGCAATACCGCCGCGACCGCGACCCACGGGAGAAGCTATTCGGTTTCGGCCGCTGCATGGTCCACTTCGCCGTGGATGACTCGGAAGTCCGGATGTGCACGGAACTCAAGGGCAAGGCCTGTTGGTTCCTCCCCTTCAACAAGGGCTGGAACGACGGCGCGGGCAATCCTCCGAATCCCTCCGGGCTGAAAACCGACTACCTTTGGAAGGAAGTGCTCACGCCCGCCAGCCTGACGAACATCCTGGAAAACTACGCCCAGATCATCGAGGTCAAGAACCCCAAGACCGGGAGGAAGACGCTGACCCAAATTTTTCCGCGCTTCCATCAGCTCGGTGTGGTGAGGGAGCTTCTGGCCGATGTCGGCGATCGTGGCGTAGGCAAGCGCTACCTCGTCCAGCAATCGGCCGGCAGCGGCAAGTCGAACTCCATCGCATGGCTCGCCCATCAGTTGGTGCGGGTGCGGCACAAGGGCGAGGAAGTTTTCGATTCGGTGATCGTCGTGACCGACCGCCGCATCCTCGACGACCAACTCCAGAAGACCGTCAAACAATTCATGCAGGTGAGTGCCACCGTCGGCCACGCAAAGAAGTCCGGCGACCTGCGCCGCTTCATCGCCGAGGGCCGAAAGATCATCATCACCACGGTGCAGAAGTTCCCGTTCATCCTCGATGAAATGGAGGGCGAGGGAGCCGGGAAGAACTTCGCGATCGTAATCGACGAAGCGCATAGCAGCCAGGGAGGTAAGACCGCTTCCGCGATGAGCAAAGCTCTGGGGGAAACGGATGCCGAGGACGAGATCAACGATGCCATTGAGAAGCGCATCAAATCCCGCAAGCTGCTTTCCACCGCCAGCTACTTCGCATTCACCGCGACACCCAAGAACAAGACACTGGAATTGTTCGGCATCCCGCTGCCTCCGGACGGGGAGGGCAAGGTCAAGCATCGCCCCTTCAACAGCTACGCGATGAAGCAGGCGATCCAGGAGGGCTTCATCCTCGACGTGCTGCGCTCCTACACGCCGGTGGATAGCTACTACAAGCTGGTCAAGAAGATTGAGGATGACCCGGAGTTCGACAAAAAGAAGGCGCGCAAGAAACTCCGGCGCTACGTCGAGAGCCACGATCACGCCACCCGTCTCAAGGCGGAGATCATGGTGGATCATTTCCACGACCACGTCATGGCGGTCGGAAAGATCGGCGGCAAGGCCAGGGCCATGGTCGTATGCAGCGGGATCGAACGTACCATTCAGTATTTTCACGCGTTCAATGCCTACCTGCTGGAACGCAAGAGCCCCTATCAGGCCATCGTCGCGTTCTCCGGCGAATACGAGTTCAAAGACGAGAAAGTCACCGAAGCCTCGCTCAATGGATTCGGGAGCAACGACATCGCGGACAAGGTCAAGGAAGACCCTTACCGCTTTCTGATTTGTGCGGACAAGTTCCAGACCGGATATGACGAACCGCTCCTGCACACCATGTATGTGGACAAGGTGCTCTCCGGCATCAAGGCGGTACAGACCCTATCCCGCCTCAACCGTGCCCACCCAGAGAAGCGGGATGTCTTCGTGTTGGATTTCCAGAACAACAACGAGACCATCACCCAGGCATTCTCGGACTACTATCGCACCACGATCCTCAGCGATGAGACGGATCCGAACAAACTCCACGACCTGAAGCTCGCCCTCGATGCCGCCCAAGTGTATTCGAAAGACCAGATCGACCAGATCGTGGATCTCTTCCTCGCCGGGGCCAGCCGGGAGAAACTCGATCCGATTCTCGACGTCTGTGTCGCGGCTTACCTCGCACAGCTCGATGAGGACGGGCAGGTCGATTTCAAGGGGAAGGCCAAGGTTTTCACCCGCGCCTATGATTTCCTCGGTTCCATCCTGCCCTACGGCAATCGTGAGTGGGAGAAGCTCTCGATTCTCCTGAACCTGCTGATTCCGAAGCTCCCTGCACCGAAGGAAGAAGACCTTTCCAAAGGCATTCTCGAATCCGTCGACATGGACAGCTACCGGGTCGAAAAGAAGAAGGCGATCCAGATCGCCTCGTCCGATGAGGATGCCGAGATCGACCCCATCCCCGTAGAGGGAGGTGGCCGCAAACCCGAACCCGAACTCGACCGCCTCAGTAATATCCTGAAAGCATTCAATGAGCAGTTCGGCACCCTCTTCAACGATGCGGATCGAATTTTCCAACGGATCAGGGAGGACATCGCCCCGCAGGTAGCAGCGGATCAGTCTTATCGGAATGCCCGCGAAAATACGCCCGCGTCAGCCCGGATCGAACACGACAAGGCTCTCGCGAAAGTCATGCTCACCTTGTTGAAAGACGACACCCAGGTTTACAAGCAGTTCGTCGAAAACGAATCGTTCCGACGGGCGGTCAGTGATATGGTGTACGCGATGACGGCAGCCTGAGGAAACGGGAGATATCACTCACTCTCCGGCGGCGGTGCGTCGTATGGCAGCTTGTAGTGGAGGAACACGTCCCGGGTGCGGTTGTAGATGTCCATCTCGCTCATCCCGGCGCGTTTCACCAACCTGTCACACCGGATTCATCCGCCAGAGAGTGAAGTTGAGGAATGCGGCGAAGGTCACCCAGGCCAGATAGGGTGTCGCGGTGTATGCGTGTGGGTAAAAGCTGAGATGCTAAAAAAGTGGCTAGTGCCGAGTGATCAGTGATCAGTTGGAAGAGGTTGAGGGATAGGATGGGACAGGGATGGGGTTAGGGAGCGAGTGAGAGTTTGGAGATAAGGTTTTCCTGGACCCAGTCGTTTGTCTCAGATCTCGGACCATTTTCGTGCCGCCACGAAAATGGTGACGGTCAATTTCGTGACGCCCGGAGGAGACGATGGTTCATGTGCTGAACCTCTCATTTCCGGGGATTGATTCGGAAGCACTGATCGTAGCGCTTAAAGATCTGGTGGCGATCTCCAACGGCTCGGCTTGCACGAGCAGCAGCTACACGCCCAGCCATGTGATCAAGGCGATGGGCTATGACGATGACGAGGCCAACGAGGCGATCCGCCTGAGCTGGTGCCACCTGACGCCGGATGTGAAATGGGATGCGGTGGCGGACCGGATCCAGAGCCTGAGGTGACCGGGGATCAGGCTTCTGTTGCCTTGGGATTCCTTGGCCGGAAATACCCGATCACGCTACGTTTGGGATCGCATAGGCCGTGGAGCGTGTTAATCCGTCAGTCTGCCTGTTTGGACGAGCCAGTTATTCAATGCTTCTGCGACGATATCCTGCTGACTCCATTCCTTCTCGCGCTTCTTACGTCGCTCGGCGGAGACGTCGATGAGAGCGTGAGCGATTCTCTCCGGGAGTCGGAGCGTCACCGCTATCCGCTTTTCGGCGGGTTTGGCCTTCGGTTCGGCCTTGGGCACGTCGTCGTTTCGGGAGCGGGGCTTCCCTGCATCCAGGAAGGCGAGGACATCCTCTCGTCCCATTAGGGATTCGGTCATCTTCCCGTGCCATTCAGGATCTCATCAAAAGCGCCCCGAAATGCTGGAGTCGAAGTTGGAAAGGTCGAGCGAAGGAAGGCATTGATGCCTTCCATAAGCTCGTGGCTGAGGACGGTGGGTAGCACGGGGAGCAGGTTGAATGATGAATTACGAAGGATGAAGATCCAAAATCTCCAGGCGCCGGGTGACAAGATCTTGATAGGCCTCCTGGCGGGGAGGGGTGAGAAAACAAGAATCGAGCATCCGTCGCCAGGTCGGGACGGCGGAGGTGATCTCCGAGAGAGTTTTCTTCACGAGTGTCTCGGGCAGGCCAAGACGCTCGCGGCAAAAGTAGTCGATCCACAGTTTCCGGGTGAGTTTCCTTTTCTTGCGCATCAGGGACAGGGCGGATTCTTCCAGCGCGTCCTCCAAAACGAGAGTGGTGTTGAGGAAGTCGTAAGCGGGGGATAGGGAGACCGTTCCCTCGTCCACTTGGAGGGAGAAATTCTTGAGATGCATGTCCTCGTTTCCGGTGAGAAAGCAGAACAAAAGCCGCTTGGCGAGTTTCGGTTTCTCGATGGCTGGGAAGGTGCAGTGCGTTTCGATCAAGGTTGCGACACGTTCCAGCGAGCTTTCGTATTTGGTGTCGCGGGTCGCGCCGGAGAGCTGGGCAAAGTCCTCAAGGTGTAGTTTTTGCGAGCGGCCAATACGGTCAAAGCGACGCACAAAGTAGACCCGGCTTTGGTCGATGGCCGGCACCAGTCCGTGGGTCGGGACATGGATGCCTGCTGCGGCAGCCATTGACATTGTGACCGCTTCATTGGCAGGGACTTCCTCGTAGGGAAGGGGATTGGGCTTGAGCAACCACCGCCCGTCTTGATCTACAATTTCGAAACGGCCTTCCTTGATTTTCAGAACAGCGGAGAGCTTCGGCTGCACTCCTTGCACCGACATCTTATCGGCGCGCAGTCGGGCCTGACGAAGTTGATCCTCATGCGAGAGATCGAGCGGTGCTAAATCCTCCAGCCTCGGATGCAAGAGGCGCAGTCCCGCACGCGAAAAGTGATGAGGGAAGCGAGTTGGGTTGAATGCATGATATTTCAAGCGTCGCGGGGGATAATAGCGAAAAAACAGGAATTTCCAAGCCGAATTGGTGAAATTGCCTGATAGGTCAGGCTTTTATCTGTGTTTTATCCGAAAAAGGACTTGGTTTGGAGACTTCAGGTCGAAGTGCTTGATAAAACAGTCGTTTTCGGCGCTGTATTTCATCCAGCTTGGCCCAGAGCTGTTAGCAGTCGGTTTCGCGGTTGAGCCGTCGATGTCATAGCCTTCTCCGGGTTTTGAAATGAGTTTGCCGTGTTGGGCGATGACCTCGACGGCTTCGTTTCCGGCGATGTCGGTGGTTGCAAAGAAGAGTGCAACATTGGGGTCGAGGGCAGTAGTGTTCGGCACGAAAACTGCCGGGATCCCGAGGAGTGGAGAGAGGGCTGAAATCATGACGTTTTCCCGGGCTGTCGCTAACGGGCGGAGCACGCAGTCGCCATCCTTTGGGGGAAATCGTCAGCGCCTTTCAACGAGTGAGTGATCAGGGCACGGTTTTGCACGCTCGCCTTCGGGCGAACGTTCTCCTCCCACGTCTTACTTCTTCGTTTTTTCCAGCCCCAACATGGCCATGAGGTCATCCAGCCCGATGTAGCCCAGCAGATGGAATTGGATCATTTCCATCTGTCGTTTCGTGGGACGCTTGCCGGTGAACATCTGCAGCATCAGTGCGGCGATGAGTGCGGTGTAGATTTGAATGGCCACCCCGCGTTCGGACTCGGCGAGGAGATGGCGGCACTTCAGGATGCACTTCAACCATTTGAAGAAAAGTTCCACCTGCCAACGGTAGCGGTAGATCAGCGCGATGAGTTCCGCCTCCAAGTCCAGATCGGTGGCGATGAGGAGCACCTTGCCATCGGCCTTGACCTTCACCAGACGGACCGGATCGCCCTCCCAATTGTCGCCTAGCCTGACCATGCCCTGCCACGTGACCCCGGCGCCACGATCAGCCTCGGTGAGAGGAAGTTCTTCGAGCACTTCCACCCGTGCGTCGTTGCGAATACGCATCACGAAGGAGACGGAAATCTCACGAAGTTCGTTGAAAAAGGCATATTCTAATCCGTAATAGCGGTCGCCGACGATGGTCTCGCCAGGTTCCAGAAAGCTGCGCAAGGTCTCACGCTCACAAGTATTGCCCGGGGTAATGAGGAGATCGCAAGCGGATTGCTTGAGGACCTTGAACTTGAGGTGGAGCTTGGCGGCGCGGTTTTTTTCATCCAGCCACAGGGCCCAATGCATCCGCGGCAGGGCGGGGAGGAGGGAGGGCTAAGCGATGTGAAGTTTGCAGTTACCGAGGTTGTCGATTCTGAATTGGACACGGCCTTGAGTTTTCGTGGAGATAAACTTCTTGGTGGTATTCGCCAATAACGAGAGCAAACCCGTGGATGGTTCAGTGTTGCGAAAGAGATTCCTCGCGAACGTTTTTTCCGAATTTTCCAATTCACCGGTTCCAAGGTCATACTCCAATCCTAGCGGACGCGTGCGAAAGCTCCCGCAGGTCAGCGCTTTTGCCTTTTTGTCGCTAATTAGCGTCAAGTGAGGTTTTACATGATCGAACATCGTCGGCGAATATCCTGAATCGCGGCCATGATGGGGGGCGACCAGGATTCTGGTATCGCTACCAGCGATCAGTTGAAACCACTTCTCGCCGTGTTGCTCTCAGAGCTTCAGCCAGCCAGACTCCTCGATGTCGCCTGGCATCACAAAAAGCCAACCAGCATAACGATAAAAAGCGACCACAGAGCTATTGTTGGCATTCCCGCTGGCTGCCGACCAGTCCAGCATCCCTGTCGCCACATCGATTCCTCCATTGAAGCTCGGGTTCTGAGGGTGGGCTTCCCAAGGAATCGCTGCGGTGTAATGGGTGTCTAAGTATTTGAAGGTTTGTTGAAGGGGGAAAAGCCCGCTTTCGAATTTTTCCTCGTCGGGCAGCGTCGGGTTGCGCAGAAGGACACGCGGATTTCCCAGATATCCTACCACGTTGGAAAGATCATTGATGTGATCGTTGTCCGGATGGCTGACGACGAGGTAATCGAGTTTCTGCTCCCCGTACTAGTGGGCGGCGTGCGCGGACGGCGAGAATTCTCCCTCCTTGCCGGCATCGATCCAGTGATTATGACCGGAAGGAGTTTTGATCCAGATTGCGAGGCCGTGTCCGACATCCCAGAGGGTGAATTGAAAGTTAGAAGTGGAGTGCATGGTGCTTAGCTGGGTTGACTTGAATCTCTGTGATCAGAGGGAACCGCGCTGCGATGGTTGGTGGTTCAGCTCCTGATGTCTCAAATACAAATATCACGTGTGGTGAAATACGCAAGGACAAAGAGCCGGCAAGTTTGCCGGCGTAAAACTATGCAGAAAATATGAAATAGCCGGCAAACTTGCCGGCGTTCTTGACAAGGATTAATCCCTCCTCATAGGCTGTTGCAGATGACGAGTCTGTCGAACAGCTACCCAGTCAATTTTGGCTTTAGGGCCGGTGACAAGGGCACCCACACGAGTCGAACCATGATGCTAGAGGAGCTTGGCGTCATGCTCGCGGCGGTTCCGCCCGACGGCGATCGTGCGGCCTACCTTTATGCGGCAACTGAAGAGAATGTCCTTGGCAAGCCGACTGCCGCTACACGCAAGCTCTCGATTCAGCGGCTTTCCGAGCTTTATGCCTTCGATCCGCTCTGTCTGCTCTTCCGGATCCTTCGCCGGCTCTGGGAGAATGGGGACTCAGATCGACCGCTCCTAGCGCTCCTTTGTGCTATGGCTCGTGATCCCATTCTTCGAGCCACCTCCGAACCTGTCCTCGCCATGGCAGTGGGGGAGGAGCTTTCCCGGCAGCGTATGACTGATGCGGTCCGGGGGGCTGTCGGCGACCGGCTGAACGACTCGACCGTCGATAAGGTGGTCCGCAACGCCTCCTCTTCGTGGGCGCAAAGTGGGCTCCTCCAGGGCCGCACGAGGAAATTCAGGCAGCCAATCCGGGCCGGGGCGGCGGCGGCGACTTATGCCCTTGTGCTTGCCTACCTTCAGGGACTTCGGGGCAGCTCGCTTTTCAACACGCCGTGGACCCGGGTCCTATGCTGCTCGCCCAGCCAGATGCGGGATCTGGCGGCTGACGGGAAGCGCCACGGATACCTCGACATGAAGATCGCCGGCGACATCATCGATGTCAGCTTTTCAGTCCTCCTCACTAACAACGAAATCTTAGAATCCCGTGTCACGCATTAACCAAATCGCCGATCAATACGAGCGGCACATAACTGCTCCCTGGCAGCGCAACCTGCCAGGGGCCCAGCGTATTGTTTTCGTCGTCTATCCGAAGGAAGACGAGCGTAAGCTCGCCGTAAAGCTCAAGGATTTCGAGAACCGCACTGTTGCTGCCAAGCATCCTTGGCTTGAAGTTGACTACACGAACGCCTTTCCCGTTTGGATGAAGGATGAGTCCTACCCTGAGGAGTATTTCGAATCGCCCGAGCTGCTCGATGATAAGCTCAAGGCTGACAGTCCCTATGGCTTCACGGCGTTCTGCGTTGAGCGTCTGCGTTCGGCCCTGATCTCTGAGTCGGCCACCGACGAAAGCGTGGTCGCCGTCCATGGAGTTGGCGCGTTGTTTGGCTTTGGCACCCTCCACGCGATTCTTGAAAAAGTGCAGCCCGACATCCGGGGGCGGATCGTCGTGTTCTTCCCCGGCAGCTACGAACAGAACATCTATCGGCTCCTCGATGCGCGGGACGGATGGAACTATCTCGCCACCCCCATCGCATCCTAGCAAGGGCCCAATCATGAAGAATCGAGAATTGTTTGTCCGGGACCCGGCTACCGCGAAACTCATCAACAACGGTCAGGCGCGCATCGGCAACGGAGTGACGGCCCAAGAGCGCGAAGTGCTGCAACGCGAACTCCGTGAGGAACTCTCTAACTTTGTTTGCGAGGGTCAATACGAAGAAGGCTTCCTTCGCATCATGGAGTCTTTCCTCGGTAATATAGGAGGGACAAATCAACCGGCGGCGTGGGTGAGCGGCTTCTACGGCAGCGGTAAATCGCACATGCTGAAGATGCTCGGTCACTTGTGGATGAATACTGTTTTCGAAGATGGTGCCACTGCCCGGAGTCTCGTGCCCTCGTTACCTCCTGAGGTGGAGGCGTCGCTTCGGGAGCTCGACATCCAGGCGAAGCGCGCCGGCGGGCTCCATGCGGCACTTGGTGTCCTGCCTTCCGGCAGTAGCGAAAGCGTTCGACTCACCATCCTTGGCATCCTGCTTCGGAGCTGCGGATTGCCGGAGCAATACCGTCTGGCTAAGTTCGTCCTCTACTTGAAGAACAACGGTTTCTACGACGCAGTAGTTCAGAAGATCGAGGCCGCCGGCAAGGAGTTTGACCGCGAGTTGGTTGACCTGTCCGTCAGTCCTGTCGTGCGCAAGGCATTGCTGGAGTCGGATCCGGGTCTCGGCAGCGAAGCCGACGTGAAGGAGTTGATCCGCCGGGAGTTCTCTCAGCCGAGTGACATCGACACTGGTGAGTTCCTTCGCATGGCTCGCGAGGTCCTGATGAAGGGTGGCGAGTTGCCCCTGATCATTCTTGTTCTCGACGAGGTGCAGATCTTCGTCCGCAACAATCTCGACCGGACCCGGCAGGTTGTTGAAGTGGCCGAGGCGCTTGCCAAACAAATGGACAGCCGTGTCTTGGTCGTCGGAGCTGGTCAGAGCGCCCTCAGCACCGAAGTTCCCGAGTTTGGCTGGATGCGCGCCCGCTTCACCATCCCGGTCGAGTTGTCTGATGCTGACGTCGAGAACGTCACCCGTCGCATCCTTCTCGCCAAGCGTCCTGAGAAGGTCGATAAACTGCGCCAAGAATTGGCCAAGCATGTTGGTGAGATTGAGCGCCAACTCTCAGGTACGACCATTGCGTTTCGCAGCAGCGATCGTGATATCCTCGCAGATGACTACCCGGTTCTCCCGGTCCGCCGCCGGTTTTGGGAAATTGTCAGTCGTGCCGTGGACCCAGCCGGCACCAGCAGCATGCTGCGTACCCAGCTCCGCGTCATTCACGACGCTCTCCACACATACGCCGAAAGTGGCGTGGGCGAGGTCGTTCCGGCCGACTACATGTTCGAGCAACTCCAAGCGGCGATGGTCCAGCAAGGCGTCTTGCTCCGGGAGATTGACGAACGCATCCGTAACCTCGACGATGGCACGGAGAAGGGGCAACTTGCCTCCCGCTTGTGCAGTCTGATCTTCCTTGTCCGCAAGCTTCCCCGCGAGGCCGGCTCCGATAGTGGAGTCCGCGCGACACCCGAGATGCTCGCAGATCTCTTGGTCAGCGATTTGGCCAATGACGGACCGAAGCTACGGAAGGAAATTCCGATCCTGCTCCAGCAGCTCGCCGACGACGGAGTGTTGCTGAAGGACGACGAAGAATACAATCTCCAGACCCGCGAGTCCTTGGAATGGGAGAGGGAGTATCGCGGTAGGGTTACCAAGCTCTCGAACGATGAGCTGACGATTCACCAGAAGCGCGAGGCCTATCTTCAGACTGCCGCTCAGAAAGAGGTCACGGGAGTTCGTGTTCAGCAAGGTATTGGGAAGGTCACCCGCAAGCTCGCCCTTCACTTCGGATCTGAGCAGCCCCCGGCTAGTAGTTCTGAAATCCCTATCTGGATCCAGGACGGCTGGAATTGCTCTGAGAAGAACGTTGTCGACGCCGCGAAGGCCGCCGGCACCGATAGCCCGGTCATCTTCGTTTACATTCCGAAGGCCTCGGCGGACGAACTCCGCCAACAGATCGTGCGTGAGGAATCTGCCAGCTGGACGCTGGAAAACAAAGGTGTGCCAGCCACTCGGGAAGGCGACGAGGCTCGCGCCTCGATGGCTACGCGCCGTTCCGACGCCGAGCGTTTGCGGAAGGCCTTGGTGAACCAGATCATCGACGGAGCTAAGGTCTTCAAGGGCGGTGGCACCGAGTTGATCCAGATCAGTCTGAACGACAAGGTGCGAGAGGGAGCAAACGATGCTCTCGACCGCCTCTTCCCGCGTTTCAGCGATGCCGACCACAAGAACTGGTCGGTGGTCATCAGCCGCTCTCGTAGTGGAGACGATACTCCGCTCTCCGTGGTCGATTGGAGCGGCACGACAGAGAGCCACGTCGTCACCCGCGAGGTGCTGGTTAAGGTTGGTGCCGGCATGACCGGCTCGGACGTGCGGAAGGCCTTCAGCGCGCCTCCCTACGGCTGGCCTCAGGACGCTATCGACGGCGCACTCATCGCTCTCCACGCCGGCGGTCACCTCATGGCCCGCTACAATCACGCGCCGTTGGGTGTCGGACACCTCGACCAGAACAAGATCTCCAAGACCGAGTTCCGGCAGGAGACGATCACGCTCACCGCACAGGACAAGATCAAGCTTCGGGGACTCTTCCAGGATGCTGGAATTGCGGCCAAGGCCAGTGACGACTTGGAGGTGAAATCCGCCGAGTATCTCGATGCCATGACAGCTCTCGCGGCCAAGGCCGGAGGTCCTGTGCCCTTACCAGAGGCACCGAAGACCCAGTCCATCTCCGATCTCCTTGCCATGGCTGGCAATGAGCGCCTCGCCGCTCTCCTTACCGAGGCCGAGACCCTCAAGAATGAGGCGGCCGAATGGAAGAAGGCAGGTAGTCTCGCTGAGAAACGGCTTCCGGCTTGGGAAAAGCTGCGCAAGTTCCTTGCGGTCGGTGCCGGCATGTCCGAGCTGACTGAGATCGAGACGGGTGCTCAAGGGGTCATTGACGGGCGCTTGTTGCTTGATGCCTCCGATCACGTTCCGCCCCTCGCCAAGAAGTGTGCCAAGGTTCTGCGTGACGCGGTGACCACGGCTCACCAGGCATTCGCGGACGCTTACGCCGCCGGACTTTCCATTCTGGAGAGTTCCGATGAATGGAAGAAGCTCACCGCCGATCAGCGCACGACCATTTTGGGAGGAGAAGCTATCGCGAACGTTTCGGCTCTGGAGGTCGGCTCTGACGACCAGCTCGTACAGACCTTGCAGAGGACGCCCATCGATTGGTGGAATGACAAGACCGCCGCGCTGGCCGCCCGGTTTCAGAACGCGGCGGCTAAGGCCGCAAAGCTGTTGGAACCCAAGGCCCAGTGGGTCGCGCTTCCGTCCCGGACGCTCCACTCGAAGGGGGATCTTGACGCTTGGATCACCGAGGTTAGTTCTAGCATTGAATCCAAACTCGCGGAAGGCCCCGTGATTGTCTGAGCGGCTTAATTACTAACTACAACATTTCCATGACCCGATACACTGATGAAGAACTGGTAACAATGCTCGATGACACCGAGTCTGATCTGGCGGAGCGCAAGCAGTCTTTTATGGGCTCCGTGCCAACCAAAGCTCGCCAGGCGGTCTGCGCGTTTGCCAACGATCTGCCGAATCACAATCGCGCCGGCGTGCTCTTCATCGGGGCCTGCGATGATGGAAGTCCATCGCAAGAGCCTATCACCGACCAGTTGCTGCTCTCCCTTGCTGACATTCGTTCGGATGGCAATATTCAGCCGATGCCGGCGATGACGGTTGAGAAACGCACCCTTAAAGGTGCCGAGATCGCCGTTGTCACCGTGGAGCCCTCGGACATGCCTCCCGTGAAATACAGCGGCCGCGTCTGGATCCGGACCGGACCGCGTCGCTCGACGGCCAATGAGCAGGAAGAACGTATTCTGATCGAAAAACGGCGCTACAAGAATCTTCCGTTCGACCTCTACCCGATTCCCGGCGCGTCGCTAGACGACCTGTCCAAGACCCTCTTTCTCAACGAGTATCTGCCGTCCGCGTTCGCTTCTGATGTGCTCGAAGAGAACCACCGGACCTACGAAGAGCGCCTCGCTTCCTGTCGCATGATCGTTTCGCCGGAAGATCCCACCCCGACCGTCGCCGGGCTGCTGGCGATTGGGAAAAGTCCCCAGGATTTCATCGAGGGCGCTTTCATCCAGTTTCTGCGAATCGACGGGACCGAGCTTGCTGATTCGGTGACCGACGAGGAGCCGTTCAGTGGTTCTATCGCGGACATGCTCCGCCGCGCCGGGGAAAAGCTCCGGTCTCACAATCGCACGGCTCTCGATGCGGTTTCCGCAGCCACCCACTCAAGGGACTCTCCCTATCCCCAGCCGGCTGTCCAGCAGCTCCTCTACAACGCCGTGCTTCACCGCACCTACGAGGGTACGAATGCCCCGATCCGGATCTATTGGTTTAACGATCGCATCGAGATCCACAGCCCAGGTGGCCCCTACGGCAATGTCACGCCCCAGAACTTCGGAACACCCGGCATCACTGACTACCGCAACCCAAACATTGCGGATGTCTTGAAAACCTTCGGCTACATCCAGGCCTTCGGACGTGGCATCGCCATCGCCCGCAAGGAACTCGAAAAAAACGGTAATCCGGCGCTGGAGTTTGATGTCACTCCCAGCGCGGTGGTCGCCATTCTCAAAACAAAGCCATGAGCGCACCAGTCCTCACCTTCTTCAACAACGAGGGCGGCGTCGGTAAGACCTCGCTGATTTATCATCTTGCCTGGACGCTGGCCGACATGGGCAAAAGTGTCCTCATTGCCGATCTCGATCCCCAGGCCAATCTCACTGCCGCCTTCCTCGACGAAGAGGAGATTGAGCAGCTTTGGGAGGATCCCCTGCCCGGCTCGACCATGTTCCAAGCGATCAAACCCCTGACAGGTGTCGGCGACATTGCCGAACCCCGTTTAAAGCGGATTACTCCCAAACTTCATCTCATCCCCGGGGACGTGGAACTCTCCAGCTTCGAGGACACGCTCTCGACCGAGTGGCCTAGCAGCATGGGCGACAGCAATCTCTACCGGCCGATGCGAATCCTCAGCGCCTTCTGGCAGGTTCTGCAAAAGGGCTCGGCGCAGGTCAAAGCCGATATCATTCTGGTGGACATCGGGCCCAATCTCGGTGCGATCAACCGCTCAGTCCTTATTGCCACCGACTACGTTGCGATACCTCTCGGGGCCGACCTCTTCTCTCTCCAGGGTCTCAAGAACCTCGGCCCGACTCTGCGCAGCTGGAAGAATCTCTGGGGGAAGCGACTGGAGAACTGGAAGAGCAGCAACGAGGCTGTAGAAAATGCTGAGCTACACCTGCCCCAAGCGGCGATGCAGCCCATCGGCTACCTCTGCCAACAGCACAGCGTGCGTCTGGATCGGCCTGTGAAGGCCTACGACAAGTGGGTGAAACGTATCCCCGGCGTCTACCGGGAGGCCGTCCTTCAGGAAGCCACCGGCCCGGAGTATCCAGTCGCGAATGACCCGAACTGCCTCGGCACCATTAAGCACTACCGTAGCCTTATCCCGATGGCTCAGGAGCACCGGAAACCGATCTTTAGGCTCACTTCCGCTGACGGCGCGATCGGCGCTCATGCCGCCGCCGTGCAGGGCGCTCGCAAGGACTTCGAGGAACTCGCTCACAAAATCCTCGCCAAAATCGAGACAGCGGAATCCTAAAAGTTCACCAACCTTCCTGACCCATGCCCACACTCCCAAAAGACCTTCGCTCCAAACTTGAGAAGGCTGTCATTGCTGCCCGTGATGAGGCGACGGAAGGAGCCCGTGTCGCGTTGACCGCCCTCGGGGTGGGCGATGCGAAGAAGCCCTCCCATCTGGATGCGGATGGGGAGGCGCTGCGCCGGCGGCTGCGGGCGCGGGGAAGGCAGGCTGGTGACCTCTTGAAACCGGATGACTCGCAGGAGACCGAGCACCTGGTGCAGGAGTGCGCTTACGAGCATTGGCACCGGATGCTGTTTGCCCGCTTCCTGGCGGAGAACGAGCTGCTGCGGCACCCGGAGATGGGTGTGGCGGTATCGCTGGAGGAATGCGAAGAGTTGGCCCGCGGTGAAGGGCTCGATCTCTGGGAGCTTGCGGCGAGCTTCGCTCAGCACATGCTGCCTGAGGTGTTCCGGCAGGACAATCCGGTCTTGCACCTTCGGCTGCCCACCGAGGCCCGCAACAAACTGACGGCCATCCTTGGCGGGCTGCAGACCGCTGTCTTCACTGCCGACGACTCACTCGGCTGGACCTACCAGTTCTGGCAGACGAAGCGGAAGAAGGAAGTAAACGACTCCGACGTAAAAATCGGAGCCGATGAAATCTCGCCCGTCACCCAACTCTTCACCGAGGATTACATGGTCGAATTCCTCCTCCACAATACTCTCGGCGCATGGTGGGCTGGGAAACTCGGCCCAATTGAGGCTGCAAGTGAGGAGGAAGCCCGGGCCAAAGCCGCTCTGGCGGAGCGCGACGGCATCGACGTCACCTGGACCTACCTACGCTTCATTCAGGACGAGGAAACGAAGACGTGGAAACCAGCAGCCGGCAGCTTTGAGGGCTGGCCGGAGGACACCAAGAACATCACCTTCCTTGACCCCTGTATGGGTTCCGGTCACTTCCCGGTCTTCGCCCTGCCCATCCTCGCCCGGTTGCGGATCGAGGAGGAAAACCTCAGCTCCGCCGAGGCTGTGTACGCTGTGCTGCGCGACAACATCCACGGGCTGGAGCTCGACCCACGCTGTTGCCAGATCGGCGCCTTCAATCTCGCCCTCACCGCCTGGAAACTCGCCGACCACCAGCCGCTGCCGCCGCTCCACATCGCCTGCTGCGGCATCGCCCCTCAGGCCAAGCTCGCCGACTGGGTCTCCCTCGCCGGGGACAATGATAAGCTCCGTCGAGGCATGGAGCGCCTCTACAAGCTCTTCGAGCAGGCCCCCGTCCTCGGAAGTCTGATCAATCCTCGCTTCGGCGGCGGCGACCTGCTCGAAGCCTCCTTCCACGAACTCCAGCCGCTTCTGGATCAGGCGATGGCACGGGAGGCGGAGGATGACGTCGCACATGAGATGGCGGTGACGGCCAGAGGGTTGGTGAAAGCCGCGGAAATGTTGGCGGGGCAGTTTACGCTGACCATTACAAATGTCCCTTACCTTGGACGGACAGACCAGTGCTCGGTGCTCCAAGAGTGGTCGACACTATGCTCTACCCATGGAAGCAGTGAATTGGCGACGACTTTCATCGAGCGACTCCTTCAGTTCGGCACCAAGACCAACAATACGATCGCAGTAGTAAGTCCACATGAATGGTGGTTTTTGAGGACATGGAAAAAGTTTCGACTTCAGTTGCTCACAGAAACTACATGGCGATTGGGAGCTACGCTAGGTGAGGAAGCCTGGGAATCCTTCGGTATCCGCGGGCCAAAGGCGACATTGCTCATCATCGAGACCCAGCCGGCAGCTCCCACAAATGAACTAGGCATTCTAGATGCTCTTCCGGTACCAACTATTCCAGAAAAGATAGATGTTCTTAGGGGTGGAGACGTTTCGTGGTCTACACAGGAGGGACAGAAAAAGAACCCTGATTATCGAATCACCACCGACGGTGTGAAAGAAGGAAAGCTTCTCTCCGAATACGCGGAAAGCCTTCAAGGCGTATCTACTGCAGACGCACCAAGATTTGTCGTTGGGTTTTGGGAGGCGGGACGGTCCTTCGATAATTTACAACCTTTTCAAGGATCTATCAGCCTAGCCTGCGAATATGGAGGGCGAGAATCGGCCCTCGATTTCGAGAGTCTACGACGTGAAGTAATGGAGTTAGGTGGGGCAGTTCGCGGTCGTAGGGGATGGGGTCGGACCGGAGTAGCAATTCGGCAACTGCGGTCCTTATACTCCACCGTTTATTCCGGCGATGTCTTCGATACGAATGTGGCCGTGATAGTGCCGAGGAAATCATCACACTTCTTGTCGATTTACGCATTTTGTTCATCTCCCCTGTTTACCGAGGAAGTTCGTCGAATTGACAAGAAGAAGAATGTGACTAACGGGACGATGGTAAAAGTCCCCTTCGACCTCGCCCACTGGCAGAAAGTCGCCACCGAGAAATACCCCAACGGCCTGCCCAAACCGCACAGTGACGATCCGACTCAATGGCTCTTCAACGGCCATCCCAAGGGTTCCGAGCAGCCCTTGCAAGTCGCAGTCGCCCGTCTACTCGGCTACCGCTGGCCGCGGCAGACCGGCAGCAGCTTCCCCGACTGCCCGGCGCTGGATTCGGACGGGCTCGAAGTCTTCGCCGACGAGGACGGCATCGTCTGTCTGACTCCGGTCCGGGGCGAGGACAATGCCGCCGACCGTCTGCGTGAACTGCTCCGGGCGGCGCTGGGCAGCTTCGACGAGCGCCAGCTCATCGCCGCCGCCGGCAAGAAGGACTCGAAGTCGAAGAGTCTCGAACTCTGGTTGCGCGACGAGTTCTTTGATCAGCACTGCGATATTTTCGACAAGCGTCCCTTCATCTGGCACCTCTGGGACGGTCGGAAGGATGGCTTCCACGCCTTGGTGAACTACCATCAGCTCACCTCTCCCAACGGGGCTGGCCGTCGTACCTTGGAAACTCTGACCTACGGATACCTCGGCGACTGGATCACACGGCAAACCGCCGCCGTGAGTCAGGGCGAATCTGGAGCCGACGACCGTCTCGCCGCCGCCCTCGAACTCAAGGGCCTACTTGAGAAGATTCTCGCCGGCGACCCGCCCTACGACCTGTTTGTACGTTGGAAGCCTCTGCACGAACAGGCCATCGGCTGGGCTCCCGACCTCAACGACGGAGTGCGCCTCAACGCCCGCCCCTTCCTCGCCACCGACCTGAGCCGCGGTAAGAAGAATACCGGCCTATTCCGCTCCAAGGTCAACCTCAAGTGGACCAAGGATCGAGGTAAGGAACCCGAGCGTGTCAAAGCGGACTTCCCTTGGTTTTGGAGCTGGGACGAGACGGCTCAGGACTTCGCCGGCGGTAGTACGTTCGACGGCAACCGTTGGAACGACCTCCACTACACGACCGCTTTTAAGCAGGCGGCGCGTGATCGCAAGAAGAGCTGATCAAAATGGCAACCTACTCAATCAAGAAATCCCTGCCACCGGCTACGCTCTGCGACGCACTGGAGAAGGCCCTCGCGTCCGCTGGTCGTTACAATGCCGGCGTCGAGGAGAAGCCGGCGGCTATCCTGTGGACCGATACGGACGGGCAATGGATGCCGGTGGTGGCCAAGCTGCGCCACCGACTGCCTCACTTGCTGACGCTCGGGGACTACAATCCTGCAGAGAAGCAGGGGCCGACGATCTGGATCCGCTGCGTCCTCGCCGGAACGATTGATGTCGGTATACCGGAGGGAATGATCCCAATCGTTTACCTGCCACAGGTGAGCCGGCAAGTGCTTCGGGCGGCCGCCGATTGTCCGCCCCTACTCCAGCCGATGGTGGAACTCCAGTTTCGCGGCACGGTCTGGACCCAGCGCAATGGCAAGGACTGGACGGTCGAGGCTTTCCTAATGTCGGACGACGCCCTCGGCCTCAGCGTGGCCAAAGATGAAGGCACGAGGCGTTCGATCCATGCCTCGCTTCCGGTTCTCGTCGATGCCCCGTTGGTCGGCCTCCGCAACAAGCACCTGGAAGCCGAGGATTTCGACAAGCTCGTGGTGGGCGATCATCCCCGCGATCTGCTCGACTGGATCAACGACCCGGAAGCCACCCGGTCGCAGTGGACGGAAGGCAAGTGGCATGCGTTCCGCTCTCGCTGCCAGAAGGACTACGACTTCGATCCCAATGCCGATGGTGCTCTAGGTGCCGCCGAGCGACTCGGACTTCGCCGATCCGACCGCTGGCAGGGTCTGTGGAACCGCTTCTGCGAAGCGCCGGCGAGCTACAAATTCGTTCCCAAATTACTCAGTAGCGCGAAACCCAAGGGCGAACTGATTCTCGATGCGGAAAGCTGGCCGGATGAGAATGATCGGGCGGAGAATCGACTTCGTGATGCCCTGCTCGTTCTTGCGGGTGAGGAAGCCTCGAAGGCTCGGAAGCTTGTGAAGAGTCTTGAGGCGGAGCACGGCCCACGGCGGTTGTGGGTCTGGTGCCGGCTCGGAAGTTCGCCCCTCGCGGTCGCCTTGGAATCCTTGGCTCGACTCGCTGAGCAAACCGGGAAGGCACTCACAGGCGCGACGGCCGAGGAGATGGCGTTGCACTACGAGGAGGGCGGCTATGAAGCCGATGCCGCGCTGTTCCGGGCCTTGGCGACCCCGAAGACGGCTGCCGACAAGGCTGCGGTCCAAGTGGCGGCGAGAGCTTTGTATCTGCCTTGGGTTCGTTCCTCCGCCGAGACTCTCCAAAAGCTGGTAGCGAAGACCCCGCTCCCCGGAGCTGACCAGCAACCGCCAATCGAAGCTCAAGAGGGTGAGTGCCTGCTCTTTTCAGACGGCCTCAGGTTTGACCTCGGCCAACAGCTTCGTGCGCTTTGTGAGGAGCGGGGTCTGCGTGTGTCGAGCCGGCGACGCTGGGCGGCGCTTCCTTCGGTGACCGCCACGGCAAAGCCCGCTGTCGCGCCCATCGCCGGCCAAGTTTCAGGTGGCATGACCATTCCCGAGAGTTTCTCACCCTCGCTGGGTGAACAGGAACTCACCACGGCGCGGTTTCGCAAAGCCCTCAAGGAATCTGGCTATGAATACATTCCCGCCGGCGAACCGGGGAATCCCGCTGGCCGCGGCTGGACCGAGTGCGGCAGCATCGATACCCGGGGCCATGATCTGCAGATCGGGCTGGCTGGTCTGCTCGACGATGAGTTGGAGCGCATGGCGGAGCGTATCTTGGAACTATTCAGTGTCGGCTGGAAGAGTGTCCGGGTGATCACCGACCACGGGTGGCTCTTGATGCCCGGCGGCCTGCCCAAGACCGAACTACCCGGCTTCCTCGTGGCATCGCGCTGGTCGCGATGCGCCGCGATCAAGGGGAACTCGAAGGTGACGGTGCCGAAGGCCTCGTGGCACTGGAACGCCTCGGCGGAGGTTGCCATCGCGCCCGATGTATCGGCCTTCGTGGCGGGTCAGGACTACGCCCACGGTGGAGTGAGCCTCCAGGAATGCGTGATCCCAGACCTGACGATCCAGCCGGCCGCGCAGGATCAGGCCGCTGTCCGTATCAAGACGGTGGAATGGAAACGTCAACGCTGTCGCGTGCAGGTCGAGCCGCCGACCGCCGGCATCACCATCGATGTGCGGACCAAAGCGAATCTTGCGGACAGCACCCTGGCCTCCTCTCCGAAGGCCACGGATGAAAACGGGCACGCCGCCCTGATGATCCCCGACGAGGACTGTGCCGGCATGGCTGCGGTCGTCGTGGCGGTGGATTCGGCCGGCACGCTCCTTGCGAAAGAAACCACCACCATCGGAGGAGACTGATGGATACCAACCTTCCCATGCAACTCGACCTACTCGACCAAAAGGCCGCCACCGTGTTTGACGGCTACCTCGTGCGTAAGGACCTCGTCCGCAAATATGCACGACAGTATCCGGTGCCGACCTACGTGGTCGAGTTCCTCCTCGGCCGCTACTGCGCGACCGTGGATGAGGACGAGATCCAGGAAGGGCTCAAGATCGTCGAGCAGCAGCTCTCAAACCGGACTGTCCGGACCGGACAGGAGGAGCTGTTTAAGGCCAAGGCCCGAGAAGACGGATCGGTGAAGCTCATCGACATCGTCCGGGCGCGACTGGATGCGAAGAACGACTGCTACCTCGCCGAGTTGCCAAGCCTCACCCTGAAGGATGTGCGTATCCCGGACAAGCTGGTCAGGGAGCATGAGCGGATGCTGACGGACGGCTTCTACGCGGAAGTGACCCTCGGTTACGATTCGATCATCGCCCAAGAGAATGGCGGACGACCGTTTTCCATCGAGATGCTTCGTCCGATCCAACTCTCGAAATCGGACGTGCTCGACACCCTTGCCAAGGGACGCCGGGAGTTCACCGTTTCTGAGTGGCGTGACTTCCTGATTCGCTCGATCGGGCTGGAGCCCAACGAGCTGACCGACCGCGCCAAGAACGTGGTCATGCTGCGCATGATCACCTTCGCCGAACGGAACTACAACATGGTGGAGCTTGGACCACGAGGCACCGGCAAGAGCCATATCTTCCAGCAGATTTCGCCCTACTCGCACTTGATTTCCGGTGGCAAGGCGACCGTGGCTAAGATGTTCGTGAACAATGCGAACGGCCAGCGAGGACTCGTCTGCCACTATGATGTAGTTTGCTTCGACGAGGTGACCGGTATCTCTTTCGACCAGAAGGACGGCGTGAACATCCTCAAGGGTTACATGGCCTCCGGTGAGTTCAGCCGGGGTAAGGAGAGCATCCGTGCCGAGGGTAGCATCGTGATGGTCGGCAACTTCGATGTCGACGTGCAGCAGCAACAGAAGATCGGGCACCTCCTCAGTCCTCTCCCGCCTGAAATGCGGGACGACACCGCATTCCACGACCGGATCCATGCCTACGCCGCCGGCTGGGATTTCCCAAAGCTCAACCCGAATATCCACCTCACCGACCACTTCGGTTTTGTGAGCGATTTCCTCAGCGAGTGCTGGAGCAAGATGCGACACACCAGCCGCGTCTCGACGATGCAGTCGCGGGTCTACCTCGGGGGAGCCCTGAGCGGCCGCGACATCGAGGCGGTGAACAAGACGGTCAGCGGCTTGCTAAAACTTCTCTTTCCCGATCCGGAGATGGAGGTGCCGGACGAGGATCTGGAGAGCATCGTTCGGATCGCCCTGGAATCCCGCCGGCGAGTGAAGGAGCAGCAGAAGCGATGCCTCAAGAGCGAGTTTCGCAACACGCACTTTAGCTACTTGATGGGAGCCGATGGCGTGGAGCAGTTCGTCTCGACGCCGGAACTTCACAGCGACGAGGCCATCGAGAGCGACCCACTCCCGCCCGGCCAGGTCTGGGCGATCAGCCCGGGCAGTGGCGAAGCGGGTGCCGGCCTCTACCGCATCGAAGTCGCATCCGGCCCCGGCGGCGGCGTCCGTATCTTGAACACGCCTGCGCCTCCCGGGTTCAAGGAGAGCGTCAAGGTCGGCGAGCAAAACCTGTATTCGCTGGCGAAGAAGCTCGTCGGTGACCGAGATCCGCGCACCCATGAGTTTTCGATTCAGATGCGGGCCATGGACAACGACAAGACTGGTGTCGGCCTCGGCCTGCCTGTGCTGATCGCCCTCGCAGGTTCTCTGTTAGAGCGAAGCACCCGAGGTGGACTCATCATCGTGGGTTCGCTGAATCTCGGCGGCTCGTTAGAGATGCTACCCAACGCGTGTGCCTTGGTGGAGATCGCCGTCGAGAAGCAGGCAAGCGTCCTTCTCATGCCCGTCGCCGCCCGCCGGCAACTCAACGACCTTCCCGACGAGATCTGGACGAAGATCAACATCGAATTCTACAGCGAAGCTTCAGACGGATTCTTTAAGGCGCTGGTCGAATAGGAAACCAGAAATTTGCTTTTTGGGTGGACTGCTTGAGGGCCCGTAGACTGGGGCGGCGAGGGGAGAAAGAGGGTTGAATAGAGGTGTTATACAAATTTACCATTAACGAACTGTGATTCATTTGCGAAATTTTGTATGTGGATCTGTGGATCTCCCGCGGAACTTTTTCTATTTATATGATGAGTGTTTAATGGAGGCTTAAAGCTGTTAATTAGTTGAGCCTCAATACTCTTCAATAGTTTTTCAGCCTTTAGTAATGGGCTAATCCACTCGAGAGGCAAGTAGCATTTATTTTTAGTTAGAAGAATTGCGCACGCAGGATAAAGCCTTTTTTCGAGGCCTTCAAATTCAGGGGCATGAAGTTTGGTGATTGCAGAGTGCCCCCCTCCAAACCTATTATTTTTTGACGATGTTTTTCCAATATATACTACCATCTCAGACCCAGACTCCGCCTTGGTGGAAATCAAATAAATCGGATAGGCGACAGAGGGCGGATCACCTAACTCTTCCTGAATTAACGACACCTCGTAGTTATCGAGCCATTCAAGATCCTCGAGATCAATCACCTCCTTGCAATCCTCTAAGTATTGATGAGCCGATTCCCACGATGATGCTAAAGATTCAGTTTTACGATTCACGGTCTCATGTAATGGAATGGCCTTATCCAGCACTAAAAATCCGCCAAGCTCCGTGTCAGGAAGTGCCGTTTCAGGCGCAAATAAAGATTTCAAATGGTCACCACGTTCTAACCAGTCTAAAATTGGTGCAAATTTTTTCATAGTAACGCTAGGATTTTTTGAGGTTGAACAGGTAAGTGTTGGAGGGATCAGCGAGGGGAGAAAGGGAGGTGCGGGGGGAAGAGGGGCAGGAATTGAGCCGAGATCTTTAAGCACGGGAACGGTGAGGTCGAGAATCTGGCGAAAAACTTAGCGGCCTGCATCCACAGGGCGTTAAGTCATGTTTTTTGACCTTAGTAATCCCTCCCGCCATGCCAAGGATAAGTTTGGCAGCGATGATGTTTGGCCCTCTTCTGGCGGGTCAGGAAACTTCGAGGCCGCGACCATTGCTGAGGGAGATTTCTTTGGGCTGCTTGGCGGAGCTTTGATCGGAGGGGGCGGGCTCCGACTCGGATGGTTGAATCAATTCAGATCCGGTTCGTTATCGAGAATCGATTCTTTGATAGCCTGCCAAGGCGGCTCAATGGAGACCATGGTGTCGATGTCGAGAGGCGGTGACTATAGGCCTAGTTGACGCATGGTTTCGCCGAGGACCTCGAGTCCGCATCCCCGATCTTGCTCTTTTATGCTCATCTTCGCTCAGATCCGAGAAGTGATTTGAGCGGCAACATCGTTTATTGGATTAAAGAAACCCATTCGCCGACTACCACCATTTCCGGTCCCTCATGGGGGGCGACGATGATGGGGTCGTAGTCCGGATTCAGCGGGAGAAGTTCGATCTGTTCGTGCCTCCATCCTTCCTCCGTCACGCTCTTGGCTGAGTGGTATTTTTTGACGGTGAAGCGCCCGCCGTTTTCTAAATCGCAGCGTGAGTTAAACTGGACTAGGACGATGCGGCCTTCACGTGATCCATGCGGACAGGGACGGAAGAGGTTCCAGGAGCCATCCTTGATCTTTGGCTCCATCGATTGACCTCGGACGCGGGCGATGAGCATTCCAGGTTTGATGGATACGCCAGCGGGCTCGGCCCAGCCGATCTCCTCCGGAGCGTTCTCCGGCCCCCAGAGGCCTGCGGCAGCTTCGAGGCTGTAAACAGGCACCAAGCGGGTAAATCTTTCCTCTTCTGCGGGCTCGTCCACGAAGCCCGGGAGATCCCGGTTCTCGCGTTCTGCGATGTCGGCACTTGCAGTTACGACTCTTAACGGGGCGGCCACGGCGACCGGTTCGACGGCCCATCCGGCTTCGGATTTGCTGAACGCTACCTGATAATTGGTGCCAGGAGCACCGGCGTTCTCGCCGAACCACCCGCGAAGAAGCTGGAGGATCTGGTTTTCATCGCTGCCAATCGGTGAGGCAACGTTGCACGCGATCTTGACGAATTTGAAGACCCATTGGCTCCCATCGGGAAGGGTGACGGTCGTGGGTCCAACGGGACGCCCGGGAAGCTCCTCGACGGTGGGGAGACGTAATGACTTTCAGACGCAGCTTGTTTTCCGCAGCGCGGAGTCCTCGGCCGAGCTGTTGGAGGAAGATGACTTTCGATTCGGTGGGGCGCAGCATGACGACCCGGTCAACATCCGGCACGTCGAGTCCTTCGTTGAAAAGATCAACCACGCACAGGGCCTCGAGTTTGCCGTCGATGAAATCGGATAGGCTGTCGCTTCGCGAGTCACCGCCTGATCCGGAGAACACGGCTGCGGCACGGACATTGCGGCGGCGAAGCTAATCTCGGGTGTAAAGCGCATGGCGGCGGGAGCAGCAAAAGACGAGCGTGCGAGCGGCAGGGTCCGCTTGCCATGCCGTCCACAGGCGTTCCATCCGTGCGCTGTTTTCGAGTTTTTCCTCAAGCGCCTTGTGATCGAAGCGTCCGTTGCGCCACGGAATCTGGTCGAAATCCACATCGTCCTTGAGCCCCAGATAGTGAAAGGGAACCAGCGAGCCTTCCTCGATCCCATCGCCGACCGTGGCCTGCCACGCCAGCACGTCATCAAAGAGCGATGCCACATCCACGCCGTCGGTGCGCTCCGGAGTGGCGGTGAGGCCGAGGGTGAAGGTGGCATTCAACCGGGCCATGACCCGCCGGTAGTTGGGTGCCTGGGCGTGGTGAACTTCGTCAATGACCACGTAGTCGAAGTGTTGGCTATCCAACGCGAGGAGACCTTCGGGGCGCGTGAGTTTCTGAATCGATGCGACGACGAGGTCGCCGCTCATATCTTGGTTCGCGCCGAGATACCAACTGACACGGGTTTCATCCCATTCCGATTGCATGGCGGCGCGGACGGTGGCTTCAGCCTGGACCAGGATTTCGGCGCGGTGGGCGATGATCAGCACGCGGGGTTGCCGACTGAGTGATTTCCCGACTGCCAGAACATCGAACGCAGCAAGCCAGGTTTTCCCGAGGCCGGTGGCGACGGCAACGAGTGCCCGCCGGTAGGCATCCGCCCGGATTTGATCGAGTGACTCCAAGGCTCCCCTCTGCCAAGGACGCGGCAGGTAGAGGATAGACGGCAACTCGACTGACTCCGGCGGGATGAAAGTTAGGTGCGCTTTCTTGGCATGTAGGGCATAACTGGAGACGAGCGCGTCATCGAGCGGAGTCGCTTGTTGCCAGAGATCGGTGAAAGCGTGGGCCAGCTCCAAATCGATAGGCTCAGAGCCGGTGGTTTGGTTAATCAGGTTCCACTCGACTCCGGTTTGAAGGGCTGCCTTGGAAAGATTGCTGCTTCCGACGACGAGAAGCCCGCCGGACGAATCGACGATGCGCCATGCTTTGGGGTGGAATGAATCAGGCTTGGATGGGAGTTTCGAAATTTCCGCCAGCCGGACTTCAAGGGAGCTGTTTTCCAGAATTTCATCGGCAAGCGACATCCAACCCACCAGCCGCCGAAGTGCTTCCGCTGAAGTGATGTAGAGGTAATCGCCGACGAGGATGCGGATTTTCGCTCCAGCTCGCAGTGTGGAAAAAATTGATAGTTGGATGAGATCGAGGCCGGATGGCTGGATGAAGGATGCGAGAAGATCCACTTCGACGGCGGATGAGACACGCTGCCCGATACTCTTCCAAAGTGGCGAGTTTGGTTTGCCTGTTGCGAGCGTTAGCGAATGATTCCCAGCGGATTTCGTCGGTTTGCCAGCCAAGTAGTTTCCTTTGTCCGGGATTACATGACGGACCCCTCCGCGTGGGTCCGGCATATCTCCCAAGTATCGGGGGATCACATGGATGTGGACATGCGGCACAGTTTGGCCGGCAGCGCCGCCTGAGTTGAAACCGACGTTATAACCGTCGGGTTTCGGGGCGAGCTGGATGTCGAGCAGGCGCTTGGACTCCTTCACCAAAGCCATGAGCGCCGCTTGCTCCTCGTCAGTCGCGTCGAACCACGTTTCGACGATTCGGCGGGTTAGTGGCATGAAATGCCAAGTGATTAAGACATGGCCGGGAGATACTGGGAAACCGTCGAAGATCGAAAAAGCCAAGCCATTCGAGCAGAGCCATTCACTCGCTGGAACAGCGAGAAAGGGTGACTCATACTGGCTCATAGGCAGATGAGATTAAATTGTCGTTAGGCAGGCAATGAAATAGAGAACATCAATGACACGTCCGACGATTCCTAAAATTTTCCTGGCGTGGGAGGAATGATTGGCCGCAGGCGGCCTGGGGCGGCACCATAGAGCCAGCGGAAGTGGAGCCTTTGGCCGCTAGAACTGAAATCATCAGATTGGTAATGCCAGCACCCAGTCCAACTCATGTGCTCCGGAGGAAATTGGAGTCCAAGCGGCATTCAGCGCCGGGTGGATGAAGTAGAATATCAACGTCCTTTGCGATCCTGCCCGCCGCCAAACCAAACATGCGGCCAAGGCCATCATCAGGTAGAGCGGTGATTAGACTGGGCCGTGGAGCGTGTTAATCCGTCAGTCTGCCTGTTTGGACGAGCCAGTTATTCAATGCTTCTGCGACGATATCCTGCTGACTCCATTCCTTCTCGCGCTTCTTACGTCGCTCGGCGGAGACGTCGATGAGAGCGTGAGCGATTCTCTCCGGGAGTCGGAGCGTCACGGCAATGCGGCGCTCGGGTGGTTTGCTTGATTTGGCTGGTTCGTTTGAAGTTCTCGTTTGGTCGGCATTGAGAAAGGCTTTCACGTCCGCCCGTTCTTTGAGTGCTTCTGCCATCGAATGTCTTTTCTGCTTTGCTGCCATGTCAGCCCTCTTCAGTTCGAAAACAGATGCTCAAAGAGTCCGAGGATCTCGGTGGTGGCAGAAGTGGTTGGATCCACGGGGAGATGCCTGCGCACCTTCGGGCATGCGCGTCACCTTGAGGACATTTCAGAAATGACCTTCGTCACTTCGAAGTCAACACGGGTTCCCAGGAGTCTGCCGGATTGGATCAGTCCGATAGGCTGCTAGACTGACCCTATTCGAAAAGCCATCGACTTGCCGGAAAAATCGCAAACAGCGCAGGAAAAAAGTTTGGAAAAAGTGGATCCAAAGACTTGAAGAAAGTGTCACAACATGCTAGTGCTCAATCGCTTAACTT
>Ga0209491_10002755_pt1 | contig 30490 bp, 18 predicted proteins | sample BON02_FD_187213 | JGI IMG/M metagenome (GOLD analysis project Ga0209491, IMG submission 187213) | Freshwater microbial communities from Lake Bonney liftoff mats and glacier meltwater in Antarctica - BON-02 (SPAdes) (version 2) | ecosystem: Environmental > Aquatic > Freshwater > Ice > Glacier...
TGGGTGGGTAGGGAGCGATGGTGAATTGGCGGGTCACGGCTGGAGAGGCAAGCAACGGCGGCGACGGCGACGGGGCGCCCTTTTTGGTCATTTTTTTTGGCGGGGGGGAGGGGGGGCGGAAAAACGAAATGATTTTTTGTCATCGGGGGGCGCAGAACGAAATCGATCGCGGGCGTGTGTGTGTGTAAACGTTCTTGGGTCGGGGCTGTGGACAGAGCTGTGTGTGTGTCGAGGGGGACTGGGCTGCTGTCGGGGTAGCCGCCGCTGTTTGTTGTGTGTTTGAACAAGCGAGCGAGAGAGGGCCCCAATGGCGGGAGGGAAAGGGGGGCGCCGTCGCTGTCGTTTTGTGTGCGTGCGTGCGTGCGTGCGTGCGTGCGTGCGTGCGTGCGTGCGTGCGTGGGGTCACTTTGCTGCTGCTGGTCATGTGTGAGATGGGGCGAGGGGGGGACAACGAGGGAGCGAGCGCTGTTTGGATGTGGGCCGCTGCCGATTGAAAGGAAAGGAAAAAGCCAGGACAAGGGGAGCGAGAGTCGGAGGGGGGGCGCTTCATTTATTTTTTCTCTCTTTGGCGGGGGGGAGCAATCGCTTGAAACGCCGACGAGGGAGAACCAGGCAGGCAGGCAGGGGAGGGAGGACAAGGCCTCAGCCCGCGCGCCCGCCGCTCCCAGCCGTGACCAGCTGCTGCGTGGCCGGCACGCGCGCGTGCCCCCGCGTGGCAGGCTGCTGCGGCGGCTGCGCCGGGGCCGCCTCGGCGCCGCCGCCGCCGGCCGCCGCCTCTGCCGCCGCCGCCCCCCCTGTCGAGCCGACACCCGCCGCCGCCTCGTCCGCCGCACCAGCAGGGCCGGCTGCTGCTGCCGCTGCTGCTGCCGCTGCTGCTGCTGCTGCTGATGCTGCTGCTGCTGCATGCTGCTGCTCGGGCGCCGCCTTGGCCGCCTTGGCCAGCAGCGGCGCGGGGGGCGCGGGAGGCGCGGCGGGCGCCTCGCCGCTGCCCGCCACCGCCGGCTTGCTGGCCGCCGCCGCTGCTGCCGCTGTTGCCGCCCCCAATTGCTGCTGGTGCTGCTGCTGCGGCTGCCCGCCCTGGCCGCCGCCCCCGACCGCGCCCGCCGCCCCGCCCGTCGGCAGCAGCAGCTTGAAGAACGGGTGCTGCAGCGCCGCCGCCGCCGTCACGCGCGCCTCCGGGTCGTACCGCAGGCACGACGCCGCCAGGTCGGCCAGCAGCGCCACCGCGCCCACGTGCGCGTCGTGCTCGCGCCGCGCGGCCGCCGCCGCCAGCTCAGCCTCGGCCGGCGCCATCGACGCGAGCAGCGCGGCCGGCGGCGACGCCGGCGGCGGCGGGTCGCACCGCTCCTCCAGCAGCCCCCTCAGGTCGCGCAGCGCCTCGACCGCCGCCATCGACTTGCGCGCCGCCGCCGTGTCCTGCTGCGCGGGCGGCCACGCCAGCAAACCCCCCGGGCCAAACAGACGCTGCGCCTGCCGGTCCGCGCGCGCGCCCATCGCCGCCGGCAGCGCGCCCAGCGCTTTGCCCATCATCGCCAGGTGCTCCAAGTTTTCGTGCGTCTGGAACAGCGCGTCGCCCGTCGCGAGCTCCACGAGGATGCACCCGACGGACCACAGGTCGCACGGGTAGGACCACCCCAACCCTAAAATCACCTCGGGCGCGCGGTAGTGCCGGGTCGAGACCACCGAAGAGTGGTACCCGTCCTCAAAGGTGGCGCTGCCAAAGTCGATGACGCGCACGGCGGTGGAGCGGGGGTGGCGGCGCAGGGCCGGGGGGGGGGGAGGCGGGGGCGGGGGGCCGGAGGCGGCGGCGGCGGCGTTGCTTCCGCCGACGCGGCCGGCGGCGGCGCTCCCGCCGGCAGCCGTGGACGCGCCCCCTGTTGCCGGCCCCGTTCCCGCCGCCGCCGCCGCCGCCGCTGTTGCCGTCGGCGCGGGCACCTTGTCGTACTCGCCCGACACGAGCAGGACGTTCTCCGGCTTGAGGTCCGTGTGCACGAGCCGAAGCTCGTGCATGTAGGCCACCGCGCCAAGCACCTGCCGCGCCACCGACTGCACGGCGCCGAGCGAGAAGGGCGCGTAGTCGTTGCGCCGGAGGAAGTCGTACAGCGAGGGGCCGAGGCGCTCTTTCGTTTTGTTGTTGTTTTGATTATGTTTTTGTTTCGATTTCGATTTGTTGTTTTGGGGAAGGGTTTTCGGTTCAAGGGAGGGGTTGGTGTGTGCGTGAGGGGGGTGCTTGTCGGTCCGGGGGGGGAGTACAGGCGCGGGAAACGAAGGAGGAGGAGGGGCAAGAGAGAGAGGAGGCCGCGCCGAGACGCCGAAAACCAACACGCGCCAGAACAAAAACAAAAACAAAAACAAAACAAAACAAAACAAAACAAAACAAAACAAAACAAAACAAAACAAAACAAAACAAAACAAAACAAAACAAAACAAAACAAAACAAAACAAAACAAAACAAAACAAAACAAAACAAAAACAAAGCGAAGAAGACCAAAAACGTCGCCGCCGCCGCCCTCTTTCTCCCCCTCTCTCACCAAACACCATGCACACGTGCCCGCGGTAGTCGAACCACTCCTTGAGGCGCACGCAATGCCGCCTGCCCGTCGGGTCGTTCTGCTCGAGCGTCGCAAGGACCTCGAGCTCGATCATGGCCGCGTGGCGGTACTTGTCGACCGCGCGGACGACCTTTTTTTTTTTTTTTTTTTTTTGCGTTTGTTGATGATTTTTGAAAATAGGGGGCGTGGGCGCGTCGTTTCCCCCTCTTGTCTCGGAGCTCTCTCGCGCGCGCGGCCAAACCTCCGCCGCGGCGTCGCGTCGGACCGACCAGTCGAGGCCCGGGGCACACCAAGGGGGCGGGCCCCTCGACACACGGCCGCGCGGCCGCCTCCCCCGTCCCCCGCCCTGCCCGCCCTCCCTCCCTCCTTCCCCCTGCTCTCGCTCTCTCTCACCTTGACGGCCACGTAGTCGCGCTCGAGGCGGTCCCAGCACTCGAGCACGCGCCCGAACGTGCCCTCGCCAAACTTGGAGAGGATCTTGTCTGTGCTTGTGTTTCGTGTGACAGGTTTGGGGGGCGAAAGAAAAAGGTTTTGAGTCGGTTTTTCGCTCGGAAGGGGGACGCGACCACGAAAAACGACCCATGGAAGCGAAAAGGAGGAAGAAAAAAACTCACATCGGCTGCTGATATTCTCCCCAAGCTCGTACACGTAGTGACCCTCCTGTTGTTGTTTTGGGGAAGGGGGTGGATGTGCGCGTGAAGCGCGCCGAGGCGGGAACAGGCGCAAGACAGAGAAGAGGGGCGGCGTGAGCAAGAATAGCAAGCGAGACCAAGGGGGGGCGAGGGGGCGGCGCGTTTCGCCCTCAACCGACGGCGGGGCGCCCCCCCCGCCGCCCCTAGACAACGCCGCCTCGGCTTTTTTCGCACCTTGTCGTCGCTGCGCAGCGGCGGCGACACCTTTCCCTCGAATCGGAAGTTGGCCAGGGAGATGGGCTCGGGCCGCCCCGGCCGCTTGATGGCGGCGCTGTGCCGGAAGAGGCGCTGTGGTGTTGTTTGGTTTGGGGCGGAGGGAGGACGTTTGCACTTGGTTTTGTCTCCGCCGGCGTCGTTGTTGAGCGCCGCCCGCCTCGCACGGCAAAGGGCCCCCCACCCTCTTGCCCCCTTTCCCTCCCCTCGGGAAATCAGCCCGGTCGCCCTCAGCGGCGCCATCCATGGTCCGGAGGCGCGCACGCCGGGTCCTTCGGGCCCGCAGGTCACGCGCCACGATTGGCGCGCGCCTCGCCGGGCCTCGGAACGCCCGTCCGCGGACCCGTTTGTCCCTCCTTTGCTTTTTCTCCCCCTCTCTCCCATGCTCTTTTTCCCGGCACCGCGACATCGAGGGATGCTCACCTGCTCCGCCGACTCGCTGCTGAGCCGCGCGCGCTTGCTGTGCGGCTCATTGGACGACGTCTCCGCCACAAACTCGCGCGCGCGCGCCGTCTTCATGGCGTCCGTCCGTGTACGGGGGGAGGGAGGAAAAAGGGGCAGGAGGAGGTTCAACGTCTCCGCGGCCCCATGATCCTTTGCTGTTTGGGTAAGTCGAGGGTCGCGCGTCAGGGTGGGGGTCAAAAGTCACAAAGCCTTGATAATGTGCGCGCGTTGGTTCGTCGGGTTGAAGTGCTTTCGGCGGCGCCGCTGTTGTGAAGCGGTCGTCGGTGGCCGGCGCCGCCGTCGGCGCCGCGCTGTCTCGTCGCTCAGTTTGCCACGCGCGCGACTCTCAACACGGCGCCGCCAATGCATACTTTCGCTCGATTCGAATCAGCCACACAGAGGCGCCCACTCCTAGTGCCTATCCCTCACGATCACGGCCCACCACTTCCCGCCCCGTCAAGGAGCCGACGACGGCGGCGGCGGCGGCGGCGGCGGCGCCCCCTCCCGCGCCCGCGCCCGCGCCCGCGCCCGCGCCCGCGCCTGCGCCCGCGCCCGCGCCCGCGCCCGCGCCCGCGCCCGCGCCCGCGCCTGCCTTCCCGAGAAAGTAGGCCATCTCGTCGGGCGGCGCCTGCCGGTAGACGTCCGACCGCACGATCTGCGCCGAGGACGCCCCCACCCGCACCGTCGCGACGTTTACGCCCGAAAACTCGCAGCCGGCGCCCGTCGGCGGCCGGTCGCCGATGGCGCCGAGGTTTGTGCCGCGCGCCCGCCACCGCACGAACACGCGCCACAGGGGGGCGCCGCCGCCGTCCGCGACGGGTGCGGCCGCGGCGTCGAGAACCTCGAAGCGCACGTCCGGGTAGGCCCCGGCGGTACGCGGAGGATGCCGCGGCGCTTCACTCGGTCGCGGCCCGCGGTCCCCTCGGCGCGGCGGGCGTCGGCGCCGGCGTCGGCAGCGGGGGCGTCGGGCGGAGGCGTTGTCGCCCCTTGCGGCTGCCATACGGCGTCGTTCTGGACGTGGTCCGGGGCCATGATGCGGTCGAGGATCCGGACGTCGCCGCGCGACCACGCTTGCTGATAGAGGGCCTCGACCGCCGAGCGGGCGGCGTCTGCCGCGGCGGCGTCGTATTCGGCGGCGGCGGCACTTGCTGCAACACTCGCGCGCCGCCGCCTACGGCCCGGGCACGCGCGGCGAGAGGTGCCGGGGCGGACGATCGCAGACGACCGTTGTCGATCGGCGCAGGCTGCTGCTAATGCGGGTGCCGTTCCGGGAAAAGCAATCGTCCTCCCGTGAAAACCGATTGGACGTGCGCGCAGCGCCGCCCGCCGCGCCGCCGCCGCGATCGCCGCCATGCCCTCCAAGCGACGAAACGAAGTTGTTATTGGGATCGAGAGAGAGAGATCTGTCGTGCGATTTGATCAGTTCTCTGTGAGGGGGCACCCGACCTCTTTTCTTAAGAGCTCCCCTCCTCTCCCCTCCTTTCCATCGTCCGCTCCAAAGCACACCACAACCACCAACCTGCCGCCGACCACCATTCTGAAGAGCATCACACCACTCTCACGAAAGGAGAGGCAACAAACACCGGGACGCGCGGAAACAACCCCAAAACTTTTCACGGGACGCCGTCGCATCCAGGCACGCACTTCCGCGAGACCCCCCCTCTCCCCAGCACTCAAGGAGAAAGGAGGCGATCATGCTGCGCCACGGGGCCGCGCCGCTCGCGCAGCGGCCAGGCGCCGCGCGACCGCCGCCTCGCGCCGCTCCCGCCGCGGCCCCACCGTCCGCCGCCGCGCTCTTCCGCCGCCGCGAGCAGCGCGCGCCGCTGGCCTCTTTGCGCGCGGCCGCCTCTGGCCAAAAGACCACCTCTGCCCCCGCGCTCTCCCCCCCCGCCCCCGCCGCCCCCGCCGCCCCCCCGGCCCCGTCGTCCGCCCTCGCCTCCTCCCCCGCCGCCGTCGACGCCATGTCCGCCCTCTACCACCTCCCGCGCGACGACTGGGCCCGCGCCGCGCTCTCCGTCGTCGTCGTCGGCGCCTCGGGCGACCTCGCGAAGAAGAAGATCTTCCCGGCCCTGTTCGCCCTGTACTACGAGGGGCTGCTGCCCCCGCGCTTCCAGGTGTTCGGCTACGCCCGCTCGGGCATGACCGACGCCGAGTTCCGCGAGCGCGTCGGGCGCACCCTGGCGTGCCGAGTCAGCGCGGGCGCCAAGTGCGCCGAGGCGCAGGAGCGCTTCCTCGCCCGATGCTTCTACGTGAGCGGGCCCTACGACACGCCCGAGGGGTTCGGGGCACTGGACGCGCGCATGGCGGAGCAGGAGCGGTCGCACTTTGAGGGGGAGGAGGGCGAGGGGGAGGGGCGGGCAGGCGGCGGCGGCAACGGGAGCAGCAACGGGAGCGCCGGCGCCGGCGCAAGCCGCAGCGCAAACGGCGGCGGCGCGCAAGCAGCCGCCCCGCCGCAGGCCCACCGCATGTTCTTCCTCTCCATCCCGCCCTCGGTCTTCACCGCCGCCGCGGCCAACGCCGCCCAGCACTGCGCCTCCCCCACGGGCTGGACCCGCGTCATCGTCGAGAAGCCCTTTGGCCGGGACGCCGAGTCGAGCGCCGCGCTCGGCAGAGATCTCGCGCAACACCTGACCGAAGAGCAGATCTACCGGATCGACCACTACCTCGGAAAAGAGCTGATCGAGAACCTGACCGTCTTGCGGTTCAGCAACCTGGTGTTCGAGCCTCTGTGGTCGCGGCAGTACATCCGCAACGTGCAGGTGATCTTCTCGGAGGACTTTGGCACGGAGGGGCGGTGAGTCGTCGAGGCGCGGTCCTTTTTCTTCTTTTCTCTCTCCTTTGTCTTGGCAGAGCGCGCTCTCGCCGTCGCGGTTCTCGTCGCGCTGCTCCTCCGCACTCTCTGGCGACCGACTCTCCACCTCCCCTCTTTCCTCCCTCTCCTCTCAACAAAAAACCCGCTCCCCCCCCCAAAACCAACACCAAAACCCAAAAACCCCTTTTCCCAAAACCAACACCAAAACCCCTCCCCCCCAAAAACCCCTCCCCCCAAAAAACACACAAATAACAAAACCACAGCGGCGGCTACTTCGACTCGTACGGCATCATCCGCGACGTCATCCAGAACCACCTGCTCCAGATCGTCGCCCTCTTCGCCATGGAGCCGCCCGTCAGCCTCGACGCCGAGGACATCCGCAACGAGAAGGTCAAGGTGCTCCGCGCCATGCGGCCCGTGCGGCCCGAGGACGTCGTCGTCGGCCAGTACCGCGGCCGCGCGGCGCTGACGCCGGGCGGGAAACGGCTCCCCGGTTACCAGGACGACGACACGGTCCCGCCCGGCTCCATCTGCCCGACGTTCGCGGCCGTGGCCATGCGCATCGACAATGCGCGGTGGGACGGCGTGCCGTTTTTGCTGAAGGCGGGCAAGGCGCTGCAGAAGCGCAGCGCGGAGATCCGCGTGCAGTTCCGGCACGTCCCCGGCAACCTGTACCGCGGCAAGCTCGGCTCGGACCTGGACGCGGCGTCCAACGAGCTCGTGATCAACATCCAGCCGAAGGAGGCGATCTACCTAAAGGTGAACAACAAGGTCCCCGGGCTGGGCCTGAAACTTGGCACCACCCGCCTAGACCTGACGTACGCCGCCGCCTATGGCGACGTGGCCGCGGGCGGCCTGCCCGACGCCTACGAGCGCCTCCTGCTCGACGTGGTCAACGGGGACAAGCGCCTGTTCATCCGCGCGGACGAGCTCGAGGCCGCGTGGGCGCTCTTCACGCCCGCGCTGCACCACCTCGAGGCGGCGAGGGTGGCGCCCGAGCCTTATCCCTACGGCTCCAGGGGGCCCGTGGGGGCGCACTACCTGGCCGCGCAGCACGGGGTGCGGTGGGGCGACATCGGGGGCGGGGGGCCCGGGGACGAGGAGTAGAGAAGAGAGGAGGCGCGTTTTTTGTTTGCTTGTGTCTTGTCGTCGTCGCCGTCGCTCTTTTGTTCGAACGACGACGCTCCTCTGTGCCGTTTCCCCTTGCTTTCCCTTCCGCCCTTTCTTTCCATTCTTTTGTGTGCGGATGTAGCACGCAGCTCGTGCCTCCGTCGTCCATCCGCGACTGCGCATTGCGACCGGCAACAGTCTTTGGAATCTGCCCCCGCTAATTCTTCTTGGTGTTCACGCCGAGTGCGGCGCCGCGCCCGCTTGTCGTCCCGCCGCCCGCCGCCGCCGCCGCCGCCCGCCAAAGGCCGAGAGCAAAAAGGGCGCGCACGACGGCACCGCGGTGGGGGCCTCGGTGGCCGCCGTCGCCGTCATGGCGGCGCCGGCCGCGTCCTCGCCGCTGCCTGCGCGGGGGGCCCAGCTGCCCGCGAACCGGGCGGGCGCCGTGGGCTGGAGCTGCCGGCGCGGGGGAGGCCCGGGAGGAGCGGGCGCAGCGGGCGCGGGCTGCGGCTGCGGCCGCCGCCCCTCCTGCTGCTGCTCCCGCTGCTGCTCCCGCTCCCGCTCGAGCCGCAGGCAGCGGTCCTGCAGCGCGCACTGCCCCGCGGCCACGCCCGTGAGCGCGGCGTCCAGGCGCGCGCCCAGGTCGGACGCCACCGCCCGCGACACGCGCCGCTCGATCGCCGCGACCAGGGGGGCCGGCGTTGCTGCCGCCGCTGCCGCCGCCGCCGCTTCTTCGCCCTCCGCCGCCTCTTGGCCCTCTGCTCGTGCGCCGCCACCGCCGCCGCCCGCGCCGCCCGCGCCGTCCGCGCCCCCTCCCCCCCCACCAAGCACCACCGCCCGCAGCGCCCCCGCCTCCACCTCGTGCCTGCGCAGCCGCTCGGCCAGCTCGGCCCGCTCGGCCGCGCGCTCCGCCCGCAAAAAGGAGAGCTCCTCCCGCAGCGCGGCGCACTCGTCGCGCAGGTAGGCCCGCTCGGCGCGCGCGGCCGCGCCCTCCGCGTCCTGCCGCCGGAGCGCGGCCTCGTGCTGGCGCAGCAGCGCGGCGCTCGACTCGACCAGGGGCATGACGGCGCGCAGGTCGCGGCGCCAGGGGGCCGAGGCCAGGGCGGCGGCCTCGGCCGCGGGGGCCCGGGGGGGGCGCGCCTCGCGGCGCCACTGGCGCGCGCCCTCGTCCACGGCGTCGGCGGCGGCGCGCGCGAGCGCGGCTGCCTCTGCCGCGGCCGCCTCGCACCGCGCCAGGCGCTGACGCAGCTGGTGGTGATCGTCTTGTTCCTCGTCGCTGCCGCTGTCGTCTGCCTCGTCCTCCACGATGCCGTCGTCGCCCTCCTGCCCCGGCCCTGCCTGCGAGCTCCGCCGCCGCCGCCGCCGCCGCTGCCGCCCGTCCCGCGCCAACGACGATCCCTGCAGCGCCCCGACCTGCCTCGTCAGCTCCCCGACCGACGCACGCAGCGCCTGCTGCTCGGCCGCCAGGCGCGCCAGCGCCTGCAGCATGCCGCGCTGGGCGGCCTGCGCCATGGCGCTGCTGTTGGCGGCGGCCGCGGCCGCGACCGCAGGGTCGCTCGGGGTCGGGAGCGGCGCAGGCGGGGCGCTGGCGGCCGCGGCCCCGAGGAGCAGCAGGTCGGCGAGGCTCGGGGAGGAGGTCCTCGTCGTGTTGGTGGCGGGCTCTGGCTCCTCCCCATCGCGCGCTTGAAAGGAGAAGGACGGGCGGCGCAAGCCCTGCTCGACGTCGGGGGTGGACGCCGCCGCCCCGGATAGGGCCGCGGGGTCGGGCGGCGGCGAGCAGCGCGGGGAGGACGACGGGGACGAGGCGGCTCGCTCTTCCCCGACTTCATCGGCGTGCGCTTGTTCCTCCTCGCCGCCGTCGTCGCGCACGGGGGCGTCGTCCTCTGCCGCCTGTTGCTGCCGGCCAAAGGAGGAGGACGGGTAGGGAGGCGCGGGCGCGGGCTCAGCGACCTCGTCGGCCTCGTCGGCGGCGTCCCTCGGCAGCGACAGGTGAGCGTTTGGCGGCGGCGGCGGCGGCGACAAATGCTGCCGGGCCTTGGTCGCCAGCGGGCGCGGGTGCGGCTGCTGTTGCTCGTGCTGCTGCTGCTGCTGCTGCTGCTGCTGCGCGTCCGCCCCTGCGGACCGCCTCCGGCCTCGATGGAGGGGGCCCCCTAACATTCGTTTCGTTTTTTTGAAAAGTCTCTTTTCTCTTTTTCTCGCGCGCGCGCCCCCGCGGCGCGTCGGTTCAATGTCTATCAAAGATGATTGAAGGATCGCGGAGTCGGGTGGATTGGCATCGCTTCTGTGCCCTGACATGCGACCGCACTACTGCCTTATTGTCGTCGGGCTGGATGCCGGCGGCGCGCGCCGCCGACAATACAAGAACGGGCGCCGTTGCTGCTGTAGTTGAAGCCCCGTTCCCGCCGTTGACTAAAATAAATCACACAAACACTTCTCTGGAAGAGAGCCCCTTCCTATCTCACCCCCCTTGACCCAGCTCATCTGACTGGAGCGCGCACGGACGAGCAGTACCGGAAACGAAGCGGGAGAGGAGACGGCGCACACACACACACACGATCCCGAAACCGCGATGCCGCCCAAGAAGCAGCACGCTCTCGCGTCGCGCGTCAAGCGCATCATGCAAGCCGACGAGGACGTGGGCAAAGTCGCGCAGGCGACGCCCGTGCTGATCGGTGAGTAATTTGTTGCAGGTGTCGGCGCGCCCGAAGAAAAACGAGCCTGTCTTTTCCTCGACCTCCCGCGCGCGCGCCGCAAACCCCTCCTCCTGTCGCGACCCAGGCGCCGATCCATCGACACACCGACCCGTCCATCCCCACAATTACGCACAATCAAACCAAAAAACACAGCCCGCGCCATGGAGCTGTTCCTCAAGCAGCTGTGCGACAACGCGGCACGCGTCGCCCGAGAGCGCGGCGCAAAGACGGTGGCGGCGGGGCACCTGTGAGTCTCCTCTCTCTCTTTGTTTCCCTCCCGTCGACCGTGGTCGTGACTGGTGACCGCGGCGACGGAATCGCCTCTGTCTCGGAAGTCGTCTGTTGCTCACGCAACACCGTCTCTTCTTCACCCCCCGCAAAAAAACCACGACGCCGCCGCTGATGAAAAAACGCAAACGCCGATGGAAAAACCGCGAACGCCGATTGAAAAACGCAAACGCCGCCGATGGAAAACCGCAAACGCTGCCCCCCCCTGACTTCCCGCCGCACAAAACACCAACACACAAACCCAGCAAATCGTACGTCAACTCGGAGAGCACGATGGACTTTCTGCAGGAGCTCTGCGCCAAGGCGCCCGACCTCCCCGCGCCCGCCGGTAAAGACGGCGAGGACGGCGACGGCGCGCCGCCAAAGCCCAAGCGGCAGCGCGGAGGCGCTTCCTCTGCGGGCGGCGGCGGCGGCGGCGAGGGCGGCGGCGGCGAGGGCGGCGGCGGTGGCGGGCGCGGCGGGCGCGGCGGGCGCGCGGGCCGCGGGCGCGGGCGGGGCGCCGGTGCCGCTGCCGCCGCGGCCGCCGTCGCGGCAGGCGGCGGCGGCAGCAGCGACGGGGGAGCGTCCGAGGAGGGCGGCGACGGCGCGCCGACCCTAGCGGCCGTGGCAGGCGGCGGCGGCGCGGGCGGCGGCGGCGCGGGCGCCAACCCTCTGCTGCCGGGTGCGCGCCGCGCGTTTGGCGCGCCCAAGCCGGCGGCGGCGGCAGCGCCAGCAACAGCAGCAGTCGAGGCGTCCCCGGCTGCAGCAGAAGCAGCAGCGGACAAAGCGGAGGAGGAGGAGGAGGAGGGCCCGGAAGAGGCGCCAGCGGCAACGGCAGCAGCGGCAGCAGCAGCGCCGGCGGCGGCGGACGCAAGCAACGGCGACGCGCCCGCCGCGCCCGCCGCCGCGCCGGACGCGGCCGCCCTGGCGGCCTACGCGGCGGCAGGCGAGGAGGACGACTACGACTGATGCCCCGACGAGCAAACCATTCTGTTTTTACCCTCGGAATTAAAATCGCAGCGCAATGCATGAAAAAAAAATCTACCGAATGCCCAAACGCGGCTTTTTTTGTCTCTTTCCCGCTACCCGCCGGCCGCCTTTTTCTTCTTGTCCAGCACCGACGCCAGGTACGCCGCGATCCCCAGCAGCACCGCCACCAGCACAAAGTCCACGCAGAAGCTGCGCGACGACCGCACCGACTCCAACACCCCCTTTAAGCGTCGGTTGTTCCCCCGCAGCGCCGCCGTCGCCCGCCCAAGCTGCGCGTCCACGTCGTCGAGGACGGGGTTCTGCCGGCCGAGCTCTTCTTGGGCGCCGCGGGCGACGGCGGCGAGCTCGGCGACGCCGCGCTCGATGCGGTCGAGCGCGAGGTCCTGGCGGGCGCGCGCCTTGGCCCAGTCGGCGTCGAACCTGTCGGTCTGCTCGGTGGCCTTGAAGTGCAGGGGGTTGGCCTGCAGGCCCGAGGGGGAGGGAAGGGAGAGCAGGGCGCCGCTGGGCGTTGGCGCGCGAGAGCCGGCGCCGCTGCCGCCGCCGCCCGCGCCCGCGCCCGCGCCCGCCGCCGCCAGCCGCCCCGCGCCGCCCAGCCCGTCCGGGATCGCGTGCACCCGCTCGATCAGCAGCCCGACGCGCCGCTGCCGCTCCTCCACGATCTCCGCCGTCACGCCCTTGCCCCGCTTGAGCCGGCGGTTGAGCGCGCCGACGCCCTCGGCCGACAGCAGCCGCTGCTTGGCGCGCCGGACCTCGGCGTTGCGCGCCGCCGCCGCCGCGCGGTTCTTCTCGGCGGCGGCTCCTTTTGACGCGGCGAGGGCGTCGTCGATGGCCTGCTCAAAGTCGGCGAGCTCGACCTCGAAGGGGTCGTCGCCCGACTTGCTGTCGCGCCGCCGGTCCGTGGGCTTGTCGTACTTTTCGTACCTGTCGTTTTGGTTTTGTGAGGAGGGAGCGGGGGGGATGGGTGGGTCGCGGCAGATGTGTGAGCGAGGCGCTCGGCGCGGGGCGTGTTTTGTTTTTTGGAAATGCTAAAATGAACGCAAGCTAGCTAAAGCACCTACTTTTTCAGGATCAAGTCCGTGCGCTGCTGCAGGTCGTACAGAGACATGGCGGGCGATGGCGCACAAGGGAGGGCAGCAGGGGCGTGTCCGCGACAGACAGAGGCGGAGACGGGGGCCCGCTCGCTCGCTCGCTCGCTCGCTCGCTCGCCCCCTCGCCGCCGCCGCCCCTGTGCTTGCTGTGCCGCTTCCGATTCGATTCCTCTCGCCCGCGCGAGCTAATCAGCGAGTGATCGTGCGGTTACAGACCCCCTCCTCTCCGCCGGACTAACACGCAGCGCGACGAGCAGACGGAGGTTTCGACAAGAGGTTCACGTGTGCACGCTCGGCTCTCTTTCTTTTCGTCGCCCGCGTCTTTTTATAGCATGTGCGGCCGGCGGTATGCGTCTGCACGCTTGTGCTGGCCGAGTTTTTAGAGGTTGGAGCGCGTTTTGTGTTGCGATCGGCACACACGCTGATCTCACGGGCTGCTAGGTTGGGGGTTGCTGGGGCGAACGTGTGCGTTTATCTGTCGAAAACACGGCGTTCGAAGCCGTCTCGCCGTCGGGGCGCCGACGAGGGCCGCTTTCTCGGCTGCGCGTCGCTTTCTTTCAGTCGCGAACTGCGATTTGAGCGCGTGCCCAACATCATCAGCATCAAAAGCGATCAACAAGACAATTAACCGAACACGTCGCGCGTGCGCTCTCGCGACGGCAAGCAACAGCCCGAGCAAGCCTTCGTTTCCTCTTGCTCGCCTCCCCCGTTCGCCCGCTCTCTATTCTCTGTCTTGTGTGAAGCGGCGCCGCCCCTGTTCGGCCCCCCGCTTTCTTCTCTCTGTGATCGCCTGCGCCCCCGCGCAAACATGGCCACGATCTCCGCCCAAGGCGTCACGGTCGAGGACGTGCGCGAGCAGCTGCAGCTCCTCGGCCACGACCTGCCGGCCCTGGAGGTCGCGCGCCTGATGCGCGCGCTCCGGCTCGAGCGGCGGCGGCACGACAAGGAGGAGGGGGGAGCAGGGACGACGCCGGGCGCAGAGGCGGCGGCGGAGGCGGCGGCGGCGGCGGCGGCGGCGGCACAGGCGCTCTTTCCAGCCGCTGCCACAGCCGCCAGCGCCACCCTCAAACCCTCCGAATACTCGGCCATGCCGCGCCTGCCCGGGCGCCGCGGCGTCCGGCCGCAGCAGCAGGCGGGCCCGACCGCCGCGCCGCCGCCGGCGTCCGCATCCGCGTCTACAGCGGCGGCGGCGTCGGCGGGCGCTGCGGTGCACGGCGCGGCGGGCGAGCTGAGCCGGCGGTGCCGCGAGCTGCTCGGGCGGCTCGACCGCACCGCGGCGGCCGTGGCGCGCATGGGCGCCGACCTGGACGGCGGAGAGGGGGACGGCGGCCGTGGCTCGGCGGACGACGCCGAGCACGACCAGGACGACGACGACGATGACGAGCCGCCGCCACCGCCGCCGCCGCCGCAAAAGGGCGCCCGCCAGCAGCAGCAGCAGCAGCAGCAGCAGCAGCAGCAGCAGCAGCAGCAGCAGCAGCAGCAGCAGCAGCAGCAGCAGCAGCAGCAGCAGCCGCGCCACCACCAGCACCGCCCCGCGCGCACCCCCCCTGGCTCCCGCTACAACGACGCCACGGAGGACTTGTGGTCCGAGGACCCGAGCGGGTACGGCGACGGCGACGAGGAGGACGAGCACGCCGCCGCCGACGGGAGCGGCGGCGGCGGCGGGCGCTGCCGCGACGGCGGGCGGCACGACGGCGGCAATGGCGGCCGAGGGGGCGGCGGCAGCGGCGGCCTGGCCGGCCTCTGGTACGAGGAAGACGATCGCGATGCTTGCTCCAGCCAGGACGAGGACGAGGACCGCGATGGCCACGTGCTGCTGCGCGCGCGCAGGCACCCCCTGGGCGCGCGGCAGCAGCAGCAGCAGCAGCAGCAGCAGCGGCGGCGTCAGTGGCAGGTGCAGCGCGGGCCGGCGGCGGGCGGGCGCGGCGGCGCCGAGGCGACGGCCGGCGCCGCGCGGCGCGCCATGAGCGCCGCCTCGAGCAGCAGCGGCGGCAGCGGCTGGAGCAGCGGCAGCAGCGGCGTCGTCGTGATGGCGCGCGACCGGCCCGCGGCCGCGCCGGGCCGGGCGTCGGTGCTCGTGCGCTCGGCGCGCTCGGCGCGGTCGGGCGGCGGCGGCGGCGGCGGCAGCGGCTTTGCGACGGCGGCCCCGAGGACGACGCCCCTGCCGCCGCCGCCGCCGCCGCGCGGCCTGCCGCGCGCCCTGCGCGTCGACCGCGTGCGGCGCTACCACCAGTACGCGGCCGCGTGGCGCGAGGACCCGTTCCTCAGCCGCAACGGGGCGACCGCGGCGGGCGGCGGCGGCGGCGGCGGCGCGTTCAGCGCGACCGTGTTTTGAGGCGGTCTTGATCTCGTCAAACGTCATGCGCGCGTCCGCCCTGGCCAGGATCGGCCCGGTGACGTCGTCGGCTCCTGGCATGGCCGCCGCCGTTATCGCCCAAGGGGCGGCGCTGCTGCGAAAAGGCAGGCGAGAAGGGCGGCGAGAAGGGCGGCGAGTGACGGGCGGGCGCGAGTGGGCGCGGCGGCGAGCGGGCGGGTGACAGGCGCAGGGTTTTTTCCGCAAGGGGTCGGGCGTCGCTGCCTCTCGCCCGGGGGCGTCGGGGCGTCGGATCAGAGCGGCGGTTTGCCGCGGGCCCTGCTTCCCTACTTGTCGCGACCTCCCTCTGCCGTTCGCCACGCTGCCACCACGCACCAGCACCCTTTGCTCGCACCCCCATTGCTCCTTACAAAACCCAAGCAACCGAAACAGACGCTCTGATCGGGCGTTCTTTCCTCCGTCCCCTTTTTCCCTCCTCCGTTCCGCAAACATGGTGAGCGCGACCCTCTTTCGTGCGCGCCTTCCACCCTGCCGGATCCACACTCGGGATCCGCCTCGTGGCAGTTGATCCTGGGCGCGGCGCGGCGCGGCGACGCACTTTTGGCGTCTCGAACGCGAGTCACCCCGAAAAACTCACTCCTCTCTCCTCCTCTCTCCTCCTCTCTCCTCTCCGCGAAAAACACACGACAGGCGTTCACGCTCCCGCCCCTTCCCTACGAATACGCGGCGCTCGAGCCGCACATCGACGCCACGACGATGAACATCCACCACACCAAGCACCACCAGACGTGAGTCAAACGAAAAAAAGGAAAGCGACCACCCGTTCCGCCTCGGTCGTCGCCGCCGTCGCGCCCCGCCTCCTCCTCCTCCTCCTCGTCCCGGTTCTTCGCTCTCAAATCCACCGCCGGCCAAACACCCCTCAAAACGCAACACCACAACCAAACGCAACACAGCTACATCAACAACCTCAACGCCGCCGTCGACAAGTTCCCCGAGCTCAAGTCCCTCGGCCTCGCCGATCTGAGCGCCGCCGCCGGCACCGCCGCGCTGCCGGCCGAGGTCGCGACGGTCGTGCGCAACAACGGCGGCGGCGCCTGGAACCACGGCTTCTTCTGGAAGGCCATGTGCGGCCCGACCGACACCAACGGCCCGTCCGCGGGCCTGAAAGCCGCCATCGACGCGTCGTTCGGGTCGGTGGACGCCATGAAGGAGAAGTTCAACGCCGCCGCCGCCGGCCGCTTCGGCAGCGGGTGGGCGTGGCTGGTGCGCGAGCCCGGGGCGGAGGGCAAGCTGAGCGTGACGTCGACGGCCAACCAGGACAACCCGCTGATGGCGTCGCTGGGCGAGGCGGCCGGGGTGGTGGGGACGCCCATCCTGGGCCTGGACGTGTGGGAGCACGGTGAGGTCGTTTTTTTTTCGTCGCTTTTCTGTGCGGGGGGGCGCGCAGTGTTCGAGCGCATGGCCCCCCCTCGCTCTGCCCGCGTCTCCCGCTTCCCCCCGCTCATACCACGACCCAAACCAAACGAACAAGACCTTAACCAAACGATCCCACAGCCTACTACCTCAAGTACCAGAACCGCCGCCCCGAGTACATCGCCGCGTGGTGGGGCGTCGTTTCGTGGGAGCAGGCGTCGGCCAACTTTGAGGGCGCCGCCAAGGGCGAGCTGCCGAAGGTTTAGGTTGGGGGATGGGTGGATGGTCAGGCGGCAGCGAATTGTTGTGGTACAGGGGGGCGATCGCGGGGGAGGCCGGGCGCGTAGCGCAGGCGCCGCAAGGCGAGGGAGCGGGGAGGGCCGCGCGCGCCGTGATAAGAGACGGCGCTAGAGACGCCGTCGTCTTTTTTGTCTCGTTCCGCCGTTGTTTTTTGTTTGGCGTCGCCCGTTTTGGTGTCGTCGTCCCCTCTGTTTTTCTACCCCTTGTCAAAGAATCTAACTACGCGGTAGCTCGTAACAACAGCTCACTCTAGTCGACTAGAGGTGCCAAGAAGGTCCCCGCTGCAAACAGACGACATAGTACACGCGCACAAAAGCCGCGCGGCCGTCGTCGTCCGCGCCGCTGTCGCCGCCCGTTCCCGCCCTGCTCGTCTCTCTCTCTTCACCGCCGCTCATCTCTCTCTCTCCCCCCCCGGTCGTCTCTCTCTCTCCCCCCCCGCTCGTCTCTCTCTCTTCACCGCCGCTCATCTCTCTCTCTTCACCGCCGCCCGAGCGCCATGGGCGACCCGTGGTGCAGCGTCATCCGCCACGCCCCGCCCGGCGGCCCGCCCGGCATCTCCACCCGCTCGAACACGTTGGTCGCCACCGTCCGCCCGCGCCCGTCGTCCGCCTCGACCACCTCGACGCAAGAGACGACGCCGACGCCGCCGCCGGCGATCACCACGCGGACGTCCTCTGCGCTGATCCGAAAGGCGCCCGGCCGCACGCCCGACAGGATGGCGCGCCACGACGCGTCGACCGCTTTACGGCCCGCGATGGGCGGGGCGCCCGGGTGGACCACCTGCACGTGGTCGCCGTCGGCCCAGACGCGCGCCATGCGCGGCGCGTCGCCCGAGGCGAACGCGGCGTAGAAGGCGGCGTTGGCGTCGGCGAGCGCCAGGCGGGCGTCCGACCCCGCCTTCGAGAGCGCGTCGCGCAGCAGCGCGGCGGCGGCGTAGTCCTCGTCGCGCACGGCGAGGGACAGCCGGGCGCGCAGGTCGGAGAGGCGGGTCGGGTCGCTGTCGTCGCCGTCGGCGTCGTTGCTCGCTGGAGGGCGCTGCTGGGCCGCGGGGCCTGAGGGCGCCTCTTCGGCGGCGGAGCGCGCGCGGACCGAGCGGCGGCGGCGCGGTGAGGCGGCGGCGGCGCCGTCGGCGGCAGCGAGCGGCGGCGGCGCCGGCGCGCGCTGGCGAGGGGTGATGATGGACGGCGGGCGCGCGGGGAAGGCCGCGGCGGCGCTGCTCCTGCCGCCGGAGCAGCTGCATGGACGCAGCCGCTGCATCATCTCTCTCGTCGCTACTTGTAGTGCGTGCAGCCCGCGGCGGCGGGGGGGGGGGGCGCGAAGAGAAACCTCTATCTCTGTGTGGCTCTTTCTTCCGCGCTGTCGTGCGTGGGCGCTCGCGCGATGGGATATGGATGGATCGATGGCGGCTGGGTGTACAGGAAACCGAGGTGTGTTCACAGCGTTGCGTATGGCCTATCAGCGAGCAGCAGAGAGACATTCGTTTTAAGAGAAATATTCGGCGGGCGCGGCGATTTGCTCCCACGTCGGCGGCTCCTCGCCAACAAAAAACTAGCGCGCGAGTCAAGCCGAATCAGCGGCTCTTCGCCCGGCCCGACTGCACGCACACGCACCCCGTCGCGAACGCCACCCACCCCAGGTAGATCCCCGCCACCAGGAAGCAGTTGCTCGACGCCGCGTCCCGCTGCTCCCCTGTGGGCGCGCCGTGCCCCGGCTCGGCCTCGTACCACTCGCCGATGAACTGGTAGTTGTGGCGGATGAGGACGCCGAGCCCGGTCATGAAGACGACGCCGAAGGCGGAGAGGCCCGCGCAGAAGGTGCACACTGTTGTTTTGTTTTCGGGGGAGGGGGAAAGGCGTTGGCGGGGCGGGAGGGAGGATCGAGCGAGCGAGCGTGTCGCGGCGCGAGCGGGCGTCTGCGGCGTGGTCGGCGGCGTCGGCGAGAGCACACACAGCTTCGAGCGGTGTGGCATGCCGTGAGCTACTACCACCGGGCCTGCGTACGTGCGCGCACATGTCCGTGTGTGCTGTGATGCGCCGAGGCTGGTGCGTGTGGCGCGGGAGAAAGAGAGGTGCCAAAACAACCCTCAAAAAGAGAAAAGTTTCGCACTCACTCGCGGGGCTACACATGGCGCCCCCAGCTGCTGCTGCTGCTGGTGGAGGTGCGGCTCGCTAGGCGCTGCGTGCGTGGGTTTGCGTGTGTGACCGGCACGCGCGTCGCCCTCCTGCGAGGCGCCGTTCCTCGGAGCGATCGGGAGAGGAGGGCGCACGCGACTGAGCGCGAGTGCGATGCGAGGGGGGCAAGAGAGTGATGAAGAGAGAGTCAGAGAACGACTGTCTGGGTACAACAGGGTGTGTGTGTCTGTGCGAGTGGAAGAGGCCGGTGGATGCGCACGAACTTGAACTGTTTTTCCCAGCGACGCACGGCGCCGAGGAGCGGCGAACGGCGCGTCGATGGCCGGCGCGTTCAAAGGCATCGGGCGCGCAGCCCAGTGCTTTGCCATCACGCACACACGCACGCGAAGACCGACCCACAACACCTTTCGATTGCCCCTCTCGATCACGCCAAGCACACGCCCGTCCCGCCATTGTCTCGCGGCGCATCCCGAAGAAATCCGTCCATCAGTTCGACCAGACATTTGCACGCGGCCCTTCTCTCTGGTCTTGACGGCAGCGCACCCCCGCCGACACAGCGAGGCAGGGCGCGAGAGGGCACACGCATACGTACGGTTCGGGGCGCCTCTGCTGTGCCTGTGTCTGCTGCGTCGCTTGCTGGCAGCAGAATGGAAGAAGCGGCACTCGCGGAAGTCTTTTCGCGATGCGTCGGCCACGACGCCTCCGCGATCAAGGCCGCCACGGCGCAGCTGGAGGAGCTGGCTAAGCAGCCGGGCTATGGCATTACGGTCCTGAAGGTGGGTGGCGCTCGTTTGGCCCGAAACGGACCGATCGAGAGCGACGCCGACACAAAAAAACTGAAAAAACGTCTCTCTCACGCGCCTCACCTTCTCGCCCAACCAAACCCACCAACCAAAACAGGTCGTCGCGGCGGGGGACGCGCTCGGCCTGGACGTGCGGCTGGCCGCCGCTGTCAACTTCAAGAACCTCGTCAAGTTCTGCTGGGTGGGTGGTCTTTGACGGCGGGCGGCGTTCGCGGCGTCTCGTCGTCGGCGTTTCGGCGTCCGTCGCTCGTTCAAAAACCGACGCCTGCGTTGCTGACACTCGACCAATCACGACCACCACCACCACCGTCATGGCCACCCAACCATCACGACGACGACCCTCAAAACCACACACAAACATCAAACAAAACAGAAACCCTCCGAGCGCGCGCAGTACGAGGGCAAGCGCGCCGTCGCCGACGGCGAAAAGGCGGCCGCGCGGACGCTGCTTCCCGGGCTTATGCTCAGCGCGCCGCCGCTGGTGCGCGCGCAGCTGTCCGAGGCGCTCACGATCGTGTCGTCGCACGACTTCCCGGCGCAATGGCCGCAGCTGCTGCCGGAGCTGGTCGAGCGCCTGAAAGGGGCGCTGGCCGCGAGCGGAGAGGTGCCTCCGGCGGCGGCGGCGGCGGCCGGTGGCGCGCCGGGCGGCGGCGGCGGCGGCGCCGCCTCTGCGGCCTCCGCCGCCGCCGCCCCTTCGCTGCCCATCCCGCCGGACAGCGCCGCCGTCATCAACGGCGTCCTCGCCACGGCCAACTCGATCTTCAAGCGCTACCGCGACAAGTGGCGCTCCGACGAGCTCGTGCGCGAGCTCGAGGCCAGCCAAAACGCCTTCGCCGCGCCCGCCCTGCGCACCCTCGACCGGCTTGCCGCCGGCGCGCGCGCGGCGGCCGCCGCCGGCGACGCCGCGGGCCTGCGCTCGGCGCTCTCGTCCGCGCGCCTGGTGTGCCGCATCTTCTACTCGCTCAACGCGCCGGGGCTGACCCCGCTGATCGAGTCGCAGCTGGACGATTGGTTCGGCGCCTTTCACTTTTGGATGACGTACGAGGAGGAGCCGACCGCCGCCGCCACATCAGCAGCAGCAGCAGCAGCAGCAACCGCCGCCGCGGCCAACAGCAACGGCCACGGCCCCTCGGCGGCGCCGGCGGCCGCCCCCTCCCGCCCCCTGCTCTACGACCCCGACCCCGACCGCGAGTCCCCCCTGGACGCCCTCAAGGCGGCCGTCTGCGCCAACGTCGACCTGTTCACCGAGGCCAACGACGAGGAGGTCGCGAAATACCTGCCGACCTTGCTGACGGACGTTTGGACACTGCTGACGAGCGGCGCCGTGACCGCCCGGCCCGGGCAGGACGGCCTGGCGATGGCCGGCGTGCGCCTGCTCACCACGGTCGCGCGCTCGGCGCACGTCGGCTTGTTCGGCAAGCCGGGCGTGCTGCGGAGCGTGTGCGAGGCGGTGGTGATCCCGAACCTGCGCGTGCGGCCGGAAGACGAGGAGCTGTTCGAGATCAACCCGGTAGAGTACATCCGGCGCGACGCCGAGGGCAGCGACTCTGACACGCGGCGGCGGGCGGCGGCCGACCTGGTGCGCGCGCTGACGGGGCGGTTCGAGGCGCAGGTGACGGAGCTGTGCGCGGGGTACGTCAACGCGCTGCTGGGGGAGTACGCGGCGGCGGCAGGCGCGGGCGCGGGGGCGGGGGCAGGGGCAGGGGCGGGGGGCGCGGGCGTGGGGGGCGCGAGCGGCAATGGCAACGGGCACGGCGCGTCCCCCCCGGCCGCCGACGGCGGCGACGCCGCCGCCGACGGCGCCTGGCGCGCAAAGGACTGCGCGCTCGCCCTCGTCACGGCCCTCACCGTGCGCTCCGGACGCCCGGGAGAGCGCGGCGCCACCCGCGCCAACCCGCTCGTGCCCGTGGACGAGTTCTTCGTCGCGCAGGTGCTGCCAGAGCTCACCGACCCGGACGCCGAGGCGAGGCCGCTGCTAAAGGCCGACGCGCTTAAATTCGCGACGACGTTCCGCGCGCGCCTGGGCGCCGCGCGGGCGCTGGCCCTGCTGCCGCACCTGACGCGGCTGCTGCGGTCGTCGCACGTGGTGGTGCACTCGTACGCGGCGACGGCGGTGGAGCGGATCCTGACGATGCGCGAGCCGGCGCCAGAGGCGGCGGCGGCGGCGGCGGCGGCGGTGGCGGCGGCGGCCTCGGCAGCAGCAGCGGCGGCGGCGGCAGGAGCGGGGGCCGCGGCGCCCGCCGCCGCCGCCGCCGCCGCCGCCTCGGCCGCCGCCGCTGCCTCCGCCGCCCTCCACCACCACCCGACCCGCCCCTGCTTCGGCGCCCAGGACGTCGCCCCGCACGCCCAGCCCCTGCTCGAGGCCCTCTTTGCCGCCTTCAAGGCTCACCCGGACAGCGCGGAAAACGAGTATGTGATGCGATGCGTGGCCACCGTGCTGTCGCTGCTTGGCGCGTCGGCCGCGCCCGTGGCGCCGGCGGCGCTCGGGGCGCTTGTGGCGATGCTCATGGACGTGTGCCGCAACCCGCGTTCCCCCGGGTTCAACCACCACCTGTTCGAGGCGGTGGCCGCGCTCGTGCGCGCGGCGGCGGCGAGCGCGGGCAGCCCCCTGGCGCTCGCGGCGGGGAGGGGGTGGGGCACGGCGGGCGGCGCCGCCGCGCTCGCGCTCGCCGCGCCCGCGCCCGACCCAGCCGCGCTGGCCGCCGCGCTCGCGCGGCTCGAGGACGTGCTCTTCCCGCCCTTCGACGTGGTCCTCCAGCAGGACGTCCAAGAGTTTCATCCCTACGTGTTCCAGGTCCTCGCGCAGCTCGTCGAGCTCAGCCCGCGCGACAGGCCCCTGCGGCCAGAGTACCTCGCCATCTTCCCGCCGCTGCTCTCTCCCGTGTTTTGGGAGCGCTCGGGCAACGTCCCTGCCCTCTCGCGGCTGCTGTGCGCCTACCTGCGGCGCGCGGGCGAGGGCGTGGTCGCGGGCGGGCACCTCCCCGCGGTCCTGGGCGTGTTCCAGAAGCTGGTGGCGTCCAAGGCGCACGACCACGAGGGCTTGGCGCTGCTGGCGGCGGCGGCGTCTTCGCCGGGCACGGCCGCCGCGCTCGCGCCGTTCGCGCCGACGGCCTGGCAGCTGCTCTTTTTGCGCATGCAAAACTCGCGCACGCCGCGCTTCGTGCGCGGGTTTGTGGGCCTGCTGGCCCGATGGCTGGCGGCCCCATCCCAAGGGCCCGCCTCGGCGCGCGCGGCGATGGACGCCGTGCAGCCGGGGGCGTACGCGATGACGCTCAGGCAGGTGCTGGTGCCGGGCGTGGTGGCGGCGGCGGGCACGGGCGGCGGGAGCGGCGGCGGCGGCGGGAGCGGCGGCGGCGGCGGCGGCGCGGCCGAGGCGGCGGCGGCGGCGCCGGACGACCTGCGCGTGCTGTTCGTGGGCGCCGCGCGCGCCCTGGCGGCCGCGGGCCCGCCCGCCAGCATCTTCGCGGACGACCGGGCCGCGTGGGACGCGCTGCTGGACGCGCTCGGGCGCGCGCTCGCGGCGGTCGGGCCCGAGGGGGCGACGGCCGAGGCGGCGGCGGCGGCGGCGGCGGCCGCCGCCGCGCTCGAGGGGCTGGGCAGCGAGGGCGGCGCAGGCGGCGCGGGCGGCGGCGGCGGCGAGCCCGGCGGCGGCGGCGACGAGGGCCTGGCCGCCGGCTACTCGGCCGCGTACGCGCGCCTGGTGCAGGCGGCGGTGCCTGAGCCGCCGTCCCTCCCGGAGATCGGCGACGCGCGCGCGTACGCGGGGATGGAGGTGGCCGCGTTCTGCCAGGCGCACGGCGTGCCGGTGCCGCCCGCGTTTGCGTCGGCGGCGGCGGCGGGGTGAGAACGAGAAAAAAAACAGACGACGTGAGCGGGGGGGGGGGGACACGCGAGCGGCCCTTTTTTTTCGTGCCTTTCTCGCGCGCGGCGCAACCTCCCACCTATCGAATTGGAATGACGATAGCACACACAATGAAACCCAATTCAGAGCCAGTCCTGACGCAACGACATCATTCACGCGCCCCGCACCACCGCCACGCACTCGACCACGTCGCCCGGGCGCGGCGCGCCGGCCGAGGCGGAGGCGCCGCCGCCGCCGCCGGCTCCCCCGCCGCCGCCGCCGCCGCCCCCCCACGCCCCGCCGCCGAGCGCGACGCCGCACTGGGCGCCCCGGCCGACCGACTCGACGTCGAGCTTCTGGCGGCGCAGGTCGGTGCAAGGCATGCGCTCGGCGACGACCTCGCCGCCGCGGAGCAGGCGGTACTCGAGGCGCACGACCTGGGCGCCCGGCGGGAGGCCGCCGCCGCCGCCGCCGCCTGCTTTGGCGCCCGCGCCGCTGCCGCTGCCGCCGCCGGCGGCCGCCGAGGCCAGCGCGGCGGCGGCCGCCGCCGCCGCCGCGGCAGAGCCCGTGGCGTCGCTGCGCACGAGCGACCCGGAGCCCACGGTCAGCCCGGCAACCGTGCCGACGTTCATGCCCTTGCGCAGCAGCGGGAATGTCTGCAGCACCGTGCCCGAGCCGACGACCACCTCGCGCTCCCCGGCCTGCCGAGCCGACGACGACGCCGCCGCCGCCGCCGACGACGACGAGGCGCCGCCGCCGCCGCCGCCGGCCGCCGCCGCCGCGCCCTCCCGCTCGAGCAGGCCCCGCACGTCGTCCAGCAGGTGGTAGATCACGCTGTGCTCCGACACGCGCACGCCCCCGGCCTTGAGCGCCGCGTCGACGTCCCCGCCCGCGGGGCGCACGTTGAAAGCGAGCAGGCGCGCGCCGGTGGCCGCCGCCAGGTGCGCGTCCGACAGCGAGCAGGGGCCGACGCCGCACAGCAGCACCGACACGGCGGCGGTGCCGCGCGCGGGCAGCGCGAGCACGGCGTCGCGGACGGCCTCGGCCGAGCCCTGGACGTCGGCCTTGATGATGTAGGGGATGACGGGGGCGTCCGGGAGCGGGCCGTCGGGCTCGGCGGAGGAGGGCGCGTTGGCGTCGCCGGCGTCGCCCGCGGCGTCGCTGGCGTCGTCGGCGTCTTGGGCCGCCGCCGTCGCCGCGGCCGCGCTCGCGCCCTCGCCCCCTCCTCCCCCTCCTCCTCCCGCCCGCAGCGCCGCAAACTCCGCCAGCGCCTTGCTCAGGTCCCCTGCCTGGTGCCGCTTCGCCCCCCGCAGCTCGTGGAGCCGCGCCGACAGCGCCTTCTTGCGCGCCGACTCGGCGGCCGCCGCCGACCGCCGCCGCTCCGACGCGTGGTGCCGGGCGCGCGCGAGCGACGCGCGCGCATAGTCCTGGGCGCGCGCGCCCCTGGCGCGCGCGATGCGGGCGGCGCGGTCCTCGTCCGCGACGACGGCGAGCTCGTCGCCGGCCTGGGGCAGGGAGCGCAGGCCGCTCACGAGGGCGTGCTCGCCCGGGCCGACGACGGCGACGGCGCCGACGCCCCCGCCGCCGTTCCCGCCGCCGCCGCCGCCGCCGCCCCCGCCGCCGCCGCGCAGAGACCGCACGCGGCCAAAGGCACTTCCGCACACGACCACGTCGCCGACGCGCAGCTCGCCGCGCTGCACGACGACCGTGGCGACGGAGCCCATGCCGCGCTCGACGTGCGCCTCGACGACCGTCCCCGCCGCGCGCACGGGCACCGTCCTCTCTCCTTCCAAAAAGCCGCCGTCGGCGCTCACGCCGCCGCCGTTCGCGCCGCCGCCGCCGCCGCTCGCGCCGCCGCCGCCGCCGCCCCCCGCCGCCGCCGCCACCCGCTGCCGCCGCGCCGCCTTGAGCTCCATCACCTCGGCCTGCAGCAGCAGCGCCTCCTCCAGCTCCCTCAGCCCCTTGGCCTCTCCCCTTTGTCCTGCTTGGCCCCTGGGCAGCGCCGTCTCCACGCACTGCACCGTGCCCCCGAACGCCTCGAGCTCTAAATTTAGCTCGCGCGCCAGCTGCGCGCGCACGGCGTCGGGCCGCGCAGCAGGCACGTCGCACTTTGTGATGGCGACGACCACGGGGCAGCCCGCTGCGCGCGCGTGCGCGAGCGCCTCGGCCGTCTGGGGCATGACGCCGTCGTCGGCCGCCACCACGAGCACCACGACGTCGGTCACGGCGGCGCCGCGCGCGCGCATGGCGCCGAAGGCGGCGTGCCCGGGCGTGTCGAGAAACGTGATGCGGCGCCCGCCGCCGCCGCCGCCGCCGCCGCCGCCGCCGCCGCCGCCGCCGCCGCCGCCGCCGCCCGACAAACCCCCCGCCCCCGCCCGCAGCTCCACGGAAAAGGCGCCGATGTGCTGCGTGATGCCGCCGGCCTCGCCCGCGGCGACGTCGGTGCTGCGCAGGGCGTCCAGGAGCGAGGTCTTGCCGTGGTCGACGTGGCCCATGACGGTGACGACGGGCGGGCGCGGCTCGAGGATGAGCAGCGAGGCAGTCGGTGGCGGCCCGCCGCCGCCGCCGCCGCCGGTTCCGCCGCCGTCGCCGACGACGATCAGCGCGGCGCCGAGCTCGAGCGCGGCCAGCTCGGCGGCGTCCAGCGCGACCGGGTCCTCCTCCGACCGCACCGGCTCGCCGAGGTCCGCCAGGGCGCGCTCGACCCGCGCCGCGCCGCACCCGAGCAGCGCGGCGAGGCGCCGGGCGGTCAGGGCGCCGGGCTCGGCGTCGCGCGGCGACAGCACCACCTCCCTGAGATCGGAGGAGGAGGCGTCAGAGGCGCCGCCGCCTTGCCTCTGCTGCCGCTGTCCGTTCCGCTCGCCCCGGCCGCCGGCCGCCGCCCCTGCCTCAAAGCCGTCGTCGTCGGCGTCCGACCCTCCCTCCTCTCCCGACGCGCCGTCGTCCTCTGTTCCCGCCTCTGCCTGTGCCGCCGACCCGGCCCCGGCAGCCCCCCTCGCCCCCTGCTGCTGCTGCTGCTCCTGCTGCTGCAGTTCGCTCAGCCGCGACGCCCAGCGCCCCGCGACCTGCTGCGCGGCGGCGGCGCGCGTCTTCTGCCGCGCGTCGGCGGCGGCGGCGCTGCGCTGCTTGCGCGCGACGCCGGGCGCCAGGAAGGGCTGCTTGGGGCCGCGGCGATCGGCGGGCCGGCCGCGCGCGGAGGCCGAGGGGCCGCCGCCCGCGCGCCAGACGCCGTCGGGGTGGCCGCCGCCGCGGGCGCCGCCGCCGCGGGCGCCGCCGCCCCCGCCCGGCGGCGACGCGGCGTCGCTCTCGCGCAGGCGCGCGGCCAGGCTCGCAGCCGTGTCCTGCGCCGCGGCGCGCGCGTCCAGCGCGTCGCGCTCCCGCCGCTCCTGGTCGTCGCGCCGCTGCGCCCCGCGCCATCCGGGCGAGGAGGAGGAGGGAGCGCCGCTCCCGCTGCCGCTGCCGTAGCCGCTGCCGCTGCCGAGGCCTGCTCGCCTGGGCTGCTGCTGCCTCTGGGCCTGGTGTTGGCCCTTGCTCTTGCCGCCGCCACCGCCGCCGCCTCCGAGGATCTCCGAGAGCGGAGGGAGCGACGCGTGTTTTTGCTGCTGCCCCTGCTGCCCCTGCTGCTGCTTCTGCTTGTTGGGTTGCTGGAGCGCGGCCGAGGACGACGAGAAGAGGAGCGAGGCGCCGGCGCGATCGCGGGCGGCGGCGGCGGCGGCGCAAACGGCGGCGACGGAGCCAGGTCTCGAGGCGGCGGGGGTCGCGGGGAGGAGGGACTGCAGCAGCGACACTTCGCTCGTCGCATGTGCCGCGTCGCCTTGCTGGCGTGCCGCTGCGCTCGCGAGGCGCTGGCGCCAACCGCGGAGGAGAAACGCCCGCCTCATCTCTGCTTCTGCTCTTTCGAATCGCCCCGCTTGGGGTTGTTTGGTCTGTTGCGTCTCTCTATCTGGTTCCGAGCTAGGGAATATGAACTAAAGGGGGGCATGGTTTTGGAAGCTGCTGCTTGTGCGCATTGGAGATGTGCGAGTTTGAGAATTTGTTCGGCCCCAATCGTCGTCGCCCGCTCCCGAATTCGGCACGCCGCGCCGCCGCGGCGAATGCGGCCTCGCCTCGAGGCTGGCGGCAGCGGCGGACCTTGGCGCCCGCCCGCGGCGGCCTAGCGCTCGTCGCGCGTCGGGCGGCCGGTGTAGACGCCCGCCGGCCGTGTCAGGGACTCGGCTGCCAAAAAAATCGGCCATGCGCGGGCTTGATGCGAGTCGACGGCGTCTACATCGGCCGCCCGACGCGCGACGAGTGCAAGGCCGCCGCCGCCGCCAGAAAAGCAGCGCCACCGGGGGGCGGGGGAGGGGGGCGGCGCCAGCGCGCGACTTGGTGTTTTGTCTCCCCCAGCGCGAGCCCCGGAATCTCGGGCGCAGAAAAATGCGAAGGCGCCAGCGCAGACCCAGGAAAGCGCGCGCGCGCGTGCGCGCGGCGTCGAGCAAAAGAGCGCGGCGTCGAGCAAAAGAGCGCGCCACCGCGGCGCAAAAACGCGGCGCGAGGCCGGCGGCAGGGCTGCGGCGGCCTTGGCGCGCGCGCGCGCGGCCTTGCGCTCGTGTTCGTGAGACCGATACAATCGCCGCCGACCGATTCTGAACCCAAGAGCTGCCGACAAGAGCGGTCGAGCGCGTGCGCTCGTCAAGGGGTCGGCGGCGTTCACATCGAGGATCGCACAAACCGGACGAGCGCGAGGCCGCGGCGCGCGCGCGCCAAGGCCGCCGCAGCCGGGAACGCAGCGCACAAGGGCGGGGGGGGGGGGGGGGGGGCAAGGGGATGGGCCGGCGCTCGTGGGATGGCGCTCGCGCGACGTTTTCACCTCAGCACACTCGTTTTTTGGGCGCGGAGAGAAGCCGCGGGAGCACCGACGCAACGCAGACAAGGGTGTGTGTCGGCAGCGGCGGCGCCGGCGCGACTTGGTTGTCGCGCCCCCCGGGGGATCGGTGGGCGACGCGAGGAGGCGCCCCAGCGCGCTCCGGTCTTGGGCGCAGACGAGCGCGGGAGGACCAGCGCAGACCAGGAAGGCGCGCGCGCGCGCAGCGTCGAGCAAGGGACGCGCGCGCGCAAGAGACAGAGGGAGCTCGTCCTCCGCCGCCGCGCCGCCTGGTTGTTTGTTTGGTTTGCCGCCGTCTGTCGCCGCGCGGCCCCCCTGCCGCGGTCCGCCGCCGCCGCCGCGCGCCGTTCAAGAGCTCTCGTGAAAAAAGAGGAAGGGTCGGGGAGAGGTTGGTTTCACGCGCGTGTGTGCGCGTTGTCGGGAAGGAGTGATAGGGAAGAGGATGGGACGGCGTGTGCGTCGCTTGTGTGTGTGGTCGGCGGACCAGGAGGTACAGGCTGCTTCTTGATCGTGCGACGAGATTTTCCAATTCCCGCTCGGGTCTCCGATCGTTTCCGCCCTGAAACATCCAGAAGTATCAAGCGTCAGCCAGAAGTATCAAGCATCTTCACCAACACAAATACTGTGCGCCCGTCGATTCCCCCACATGAGCAGTCAAGTGAAGAGCAAGAAATGATCTCCGCTGGGCGCGCGCCCTCCCCGCGAGGAGGCGCGAGCGCGAGCGCGGGCGCGGGCGCGGGGGCTGGACCCAAGCGCGTCGCCAGCCCGGTCAGCCCGCGCCGCGACCTCGCCGCTCCAGGGGGCGCCGGCCTCGCGGCGCAGCAACAACGGCCCCCGTCGTCGCGCGAGGGCGCCGCCCGCCGCGTCGTCGCCGCCGCCGCGGGCGCCGCCGCGGGCGCCGCCGCCGCACCATCCTCCTCGTCCCTGCCGTTGCTCGACCGCGACCCGGGCCTCCGCCCGTACGAGGGCCACCTGTCGTACCGCTGGCAGCGCTACCTCGCCGCCAAGGCCGACATCGCCGCGGCCGTGGAAGGCGCGAGGCGGAACGAGGCGAGCGCGAGCGCGGGCGGCGGCGGCGCGGGCGACCAGGCGGCCGTCGGCAACGGACGGCCGGCGGACAGCCTCGCGGCCTTTGCCGACTCGTGGCGCACGTGGGGCCTGCAGCGCGCCCCCGGCCGCGTCACCCTCCGCGAGTGGATCCCGGGCGCCTCGGCCGTCGCCCTCATCGGCGACTTCAACGGCTGGAGGCCGCGCGACGGCCAGGACTGGGCGCGGCGCGACGTATTCGGCGTGTGGTCGCTCGAGCTGCCCGACACTGGCGGCGGCGGCGACGGAAAAGGCGGCGGCGGCGACGGAGAAGGCGGCGGCGGCGGCGGCGGCGGCGCGCCCGCCCTCGCGCACGGCAGCCGCTACAAGCTGCGCGTGCAGAGCGCCTCCGGCGGGTGGTGGGCCGACCGCGTGTCCGCCTGGTCGCGCTACGCCACGGCGCCCCAGGGGCAGATGGGCGCCACGTACGACGGCGTCGCCTGGTGGCCGGCGGACGCGCAGCGGCACCGGTGGCGGCACCCGCGGCCGCCGCTGCTGCCGGCCGACGGCGACGGCGCGGCGGCGGGCGGCGGCGGCGGCGCGGCGGCGGGCGGCGGCGGCGGCGGCGGCGGCAATGGCGCGCCCGCGCTCCGCATCTACGAGGCGCACGTGGGCATGTCCGGAGAGCGCGAGGAGGTCGCCACGTACGGCTACTTCGCGGCGGAGGTGCTGCCGCGCGTCAAGGCGGGCGGGTACAACGCGGTGCAGCTCATGGCGGTGCAGGTGAGAGGGAGAGGGCGGGGAGGCGGGGGGGGGAGAGAGGCACAGGTCGGGAGACGTGCGTCGGTCCCCCCCCCGCCAAGGCGCGCAACGATCCTGACAAACTCAACCTTCCCCCCCCCCCCCCCCCCCACCCCCCCCCCCCCCCCCCCCCCCCCC